>Ga0318560_10000369_pt1 | contig 12611 bp, 13 predicted proteins | sample GRESIP065b5f22_FD_202537 | JGI IMG/M metagenome (GOLD analysis project Ga0318560, IMG submission 202537) | Tropical soil microbial communities from Luquillo Experimental Forest, Puerto Rico - GRE.SIPMG.065b5f22 | ecosystem: Environmental > Terrestrial > Soil > Tropical forest > Bulk soil... | reverse complement strand
CGCCTTTCGTCAGGCACCAGGCCGATGCCGATCCGGATCGCATCTAGGGGGCTCGCAATTCGCTCCGGTTTGCCATTGCGGCGCAATTCAATCGGCTCGTCGCCAAGCCCAAAGATCCGCCGTAATATCGCACCGGCGCCGCTACCAAGCAGTCCGGCAAGCCCCAAAACCTCGTTTGTCCGCAGTCGAATGGTGTCGGGTCTACCCGCCAGCGTCTCGAGGACTACGGCGCCGGGTGGAGACGCGGTGACGGCGGGCGGCGCCGCAACGCCGCCCGTCATCGCTGCAATCAAGTCGCCAACCTTGAAGTCCCCACGCCGTGAGACTGCGACGATCTGGCCGTCGCGCAGCACCGTGCAGCGGTCGGCGAGCCTTACCACCTCGTCAAGCCGGTGCGATACATAGACAATCCCGGTGCCCTCGGTTTTCATGCGATCGATAAGCGCAAACAATCGCTCGATTTCGCGCATTTCCAGCGCCGCAGTCGGTTCGTCGAGAATAAGGATCTTGCACCGGCGGCGTAGTGCCTTGGCGATGGCGACGAGCTGGCGTTCGGCGTAGCTCAATTGATCGACCCGGATGTCGGGATCGAGCGAGAGGTCAAACTGTGCGAGTTGATCGCGCGCCATTGCCCGCATTCGCATCCGATCGATGACGCGAACACCGAATAGGCGCCGCATCGGTGGATCACCGAGCGCCAAGTTTTCCGCAATCGACAGCGCCGGCACTAGCCGCAGTTCCTGTGGGATGGTGACGATTCCTGCGGCAATGGCATCGCGCGGGCTGCTGAAGCGCGAAAGCCGTCCGTCAAGTAAGACCTCGCCCTGATCGGGTCGATGCACACCGCCTAAGATTCGCACCAGCGTGGATTTGCCCGCGCCATTTTCGCCGATCAACGCATGGACCTCGCCGGGAAAAAGCTCGAAATCGACGTTAGCGAGGGCGCGCGTGGCGCCGAAATGTTTGGATACAGCGCGGGCGCTGACGGCCGGCTTCGTCATGCGTTAATCACGACGGCGCGCGATGGCCGCTGTCAAGAAATATGTACAGCGAGTTCTCACCGCCTAACGGAACAAGCCATCGGTCAATGTCCGCTTTCGGGGGTAAAGCGGACATCCCGACATGTTCTGATGTCCGCTTTTGACCCAAAGCGGACATTCGATCCTGACGATTGTTGCCGCGCAAAATGACGGCCGGACCCTATTCCGCCGGTCATAAATCCTTGCCTTGTCAGTCGACCGGTTATCGCTACGATCGAAGTCAGCAAAGCCGAAAACCGGAAAAAAGATCGGGGCCTATGGACGACAGGTTTCTGAAGACAGGGGTTTTTCTCGCTCCCTTTCATCCGCTGGATGAAAACCCGCTGCTCGCTCTCGATCGCGACATGGAGCTTCTGGTTCACCTCGACCGCCTGAACTATCACGAGGCCTGGATCGGCGAGCATCACTCCGGCGGGTTCGAGATCATTGCCTGCCCGGAATTATTCATCGCAGGCGCTGCCGAGCGCACACGCCACATCCGCCTCGGCACCGGCGTCGTCTCTCTGCCGTACCATAATCCGTTCACTCTCGCCGGCCGCATGATGCAACTCGACTATATGACGCGCGGTCGCGCCATGTTCGGCGTAGGGCCGGGCTCGCTCGTCTATGACGCGGTCAAGATGGGTCTTAACCCGCAAGACCAGCGCCGCAAGCTCGACGAAGCGCTCGATGTCATCGTAGAGCTGATGCAGGGACGCACGGTGACCAAGAAGACCGACTGGTTCGACTTGCATGAAGCGCGTCTGCAACTCAAAAGCTATTCGCAGCCGATGATAGAGATGGCGGTTGCATCGAACCGGTCTCCGGTCGGCGCCGTGGCCGCTGGCAAGCACAATATCGGCATGCTTTCGATCGGGGGCACCTCGGACGAGGCGCTCAAGGCGCATGCCAGCAATTGGGGCGTCTACGAGGAAAGCGCGCGGGCGGCCGGCAAGACGCCCGACCGCCGCAAATGGCGGATCGTTACCTTCGCGCACGTGGCGGAAACGCGGGAGCAGGCGCGGGCGGACGTCAAATTCGGTCTGGAAAACTTCAAACGCTATTTCAGCGAAGTGGCGACGTTCCCCATCATCCCGCCAGACATTACGGCAGACTCGGCCGAGTATCTGGTTGCATCGGGTCTTGCCTGTATCGGCACGCCGGACGACTGCGTGCGCCATTTCGAGCGATTGTGGCAAGGCTCGAACGGCGGGTTCGGCGGCGTTTTGCTGCTCGCGCATAATTGGGCGGATTGGGCGGCCACCAAGCGCAGCTATGAGCTCATGGCGCGCCACGTTCATCCGCATTTCCAGCGCAACGCCAACGCGCTGCGCGACTGGAGCTATGCCGACGCCAAGTCCAAATACGAGACGGCCGGCGCGCAGTCGCAAGCGGCGGTCCAGGCCGCGATCGACAAACATCAGCGCCGCAAGGCCTGATGCAAAGGTCCGATGTCCGCTTTCGGGGGTAAAGCGGACATTCTGCTGATCCCTTGTGATGTCTGCTTTTGACCCAAAGCGGAGAAACGGGCAGACGTTGCGACCTGTCCACCTTCTGCAGGATTCCTCGGTTCAAAAGGAGGCCAGCAAGATAGCCTCAGCACGAATTTGTGTTGCCCTTGGGTGTCCGCAATTGGAGCGGCAACCGCCATTTTAAGAGAGAGCCGGTTACGAGCTTGCAAAGGGATCCCTCCATGACTGGAATTCATCACGTCACAGCAATATCGGGCAAGGCGGCACGCAACCTCGAGTTCTATACGCATGTCTTAGGGTTGCGCTTCGTCAAGAAAACCGTGAACTTCGACGACCCGGGTACATATCACCTCTACTACGGCGACTCTGAAGGCCATCCTGGCACTATCCTCACATTCTTTCCTTGGGAACACGCCGCGCCCGGCCGTGCTGGCGTGGGGCTTGCGCAAGAAACGGCGTTCCGTGTCCCGGCGAGTTCGATAGGTTATTGGACACATCGCTTCGTTGAAATGGGCGTCACCCACGAAGCATTGGAAAAGCGTTTTGGCGAGCCCGTGCTGCCATTCAAAGACTCGGACGGCCTCATATTGGCGCTGGTTGGCGCCGAAGGGGCCGAGGCAGAACCGGCCTGGCACACCAGTGATATACCCACGGAATTTGCGATCCGCGGTTTTCACGGGGTCACGCTCTTGCTAGAGGATGCGTCGCCGACCGCATCGGTTCTGACTGACGTGCTCGGTTTCAAGAAGGCCGGCGAAGATGGTCCGCTTATCCGCTTCCGTGCCAGTGAAACGATCGGCGGGTACGTTGGCATACGCGAGGCGAAGGGGTTTCTTGCCGGTCAGCTTGGCCGGGGCTCTGTTCATCACATCGCATTTCGCGCCGCAGATGACGCGCGACAGGCGGAGATGGCGCACAAGCTTGTCGCGAACCATGGCCTTCGGCCTACGCAGCAGATCGATCGTCAATATTTCCGGTCGGTCTACTTCCACGAACCCGGCGGGATTCTCTTTGAAATCGCGACTGACCAACCAGGCTTCGCGGTCGATGAAGCGTTCGATTCACTGGGTCGCGATCTGAAGCTTCCGCCGTTTCTCGAACCACGCCGCAAAGAAATCGAAGCCGTTCTGCCGCCACTCGATACCGCAGAGATGCGAGTTTGATGGAGACGACTGGTTTTATACACCGCTTTGAAAAGGGCCGGCCTGACGAGCGCCCACTTCTCTTACTTCACGGTACCGGTGGCGACGAGAACGACCTGATACCGCTCGCGCGCATGATTGCGCCGACGGCGTCATTGCTTTCGCCGCGAGGCAAGGTTTTGGAAAATGGCATGCCGCGCTTTTTTCGAAGATTGGCCGAAGGAGTTTTTGACGAAGACGATGTGCGCCGACGCGCGAACGAGCTCGCGGATTTCGTTACAAATGCCCGCGCACGCTATGGCATCGCCTCGCCAATCGCGTTGGGCTATTCCAATGGCGCAAATATCGCGGCGGCCGTGCTCCTTCTGCGGCCAACGGAGCTTGCAGGTGCAATCCTGCTGCGAGCAATGCCGCCTTTCGCCCACCCTAATCCCGTCAAGCTGGATGGCGCGCCGGTTTTGATAGTATCCGGTGCGCGCGATCCCATTATACAGCCCGAGTCCGCTGCGAAACTGGCGTCATTGCTAGAGCGCTATGGCGCCGCAGTGGAACATCGGGTCTTCCCCGTGGGACACGAACTCTCTCAAGCGGACGTTACGCTCGCGCAAAGCTGGTGGAATAAACAGGCGTCTGCTTGATCGAATAGCGCCAGTCTCTGCTGCTGCGCAGAATGTCTGCTTTTGGCACCTAGCGGACATCCGAGAGCACTGAACTGATGTCCGCTTTTGGAGGTAAAGCGGACATTCATTCAAGTCGCCTCGATGTCTGCTTTTGACCCATAGCGGACATCACCGCATAAATTGCTGCTGCGCAAAATGAAAAAAGCGACCGATGCCATTCCCATTGTCGGCAGGGGCTTTTTTTGAAGCTGATGCCCTCGTGCTCGAAGAAGTGCCAGACCGCAAACCAGCGAATAGGCTCGCGCCATCAGATGCCGGCCCCCTTTCCAGCCCGCATCTTGAATCATATTCGCGTCCAGCCGGGAATCCGGCCGATTCAGAAAAAATCAGCCACGCTCTAGCTACATCTGCCACGCTGCCTTGAAGGCCTGGCGCTTGGCCGGATCGTAAAGGCTCGGGTAGTCGTAGAAGAGCGGCTTTGAGGGCTCGACGTGCAGTGTCGCGAACACCGGCCCGTCCTGCTCGAGCACATGCGCGACCTGCTGCGTGAACACGTCGAGATCGGCGAAGTCGTAGCAGGCGGCGTAGCCCGCCGAACGCGCCATGCTGGCGAAGTCGACGTTCCGCTGGGGGATCGGATGGCCGCCATTCGCCTCGTAAGTTTCATTGTGCGCAACGAAATGCACGAGATTCTTCGGCGCCACCGCAGCGATCGTGACCAGGCTGCCGAGATTCATCAGGAGCGAACCGTCGCCTTGCAGCACGACCACGCGCTTGTTCGGCTGGCCGAGCGCCAAGCCCAGGCCGTGCGAGATATCGAGCCCCATGGCGCCGATCGACGTGTAATTGAGTACGCGCGGCTTGATCGCCACCCAATCGACCGCAGAGCTGTAGGTCGCAACGACAGCTTCATTGGTGATGTGCCGGGCGAGCACGCGAAAGCATTCGTCACGCTTCATCATGATGGGCTCCTTCCGACCAGAAACGCCACCGCACGTGATTGGCGGTAGGCGTTCTCGATCGCCGGTTGGATCTTGGCCACGTCGGCATCGAGGCTGATGAGGTGATGGGGGATGCCCATGTCGTCGAGGATCGGCTCGACGATGCGCACGCCGTAGCGCGGCGATTCGCGCGGCGGCTTGTCGGGATCATGCTGCAGCAGTCCGATCATCATGCAGATCGGCTGCTTGTATTCGACTGCGACGCCGCGGATCGCATTGATGGAATCGAGAAAGCCAGTGTGCTGGATCAGCATCAGCGCGCGCTTGTCGCTGTAGAACAGGCCAGAAGCGATGCCGACGCATTCGTCCTCCTTGCAGACGCGAATCAGTCGGAAGGCCGGATTCTGTGCGATCGGCGCAAGCAGTCCAGAGCTGGTAGTAATGTCAGGCACCGAGAGGATGTATTCGATGCCGCTCGCCTTGATAGCGGCGATGATGGCGCCGCCGCTGAGTCGGCGTTTGCCATCGGTTGCCGCCCCGTCCGCTTCCATTCCCTGTCTCCCCGACGCAGCCTTCCCAAACGCGGCGGCTGTTTGCCACCGCGCCTGCAGCCTAAAGCATGCCCGTTTTATTCTGAAGCGTATCCTGCATTGGCGAAGTAGTTGGCGCATTCCTGCGGGGTGAAGGCTTCGAGCAAGGCGCCGAGCGATTTGCCCGTGATGCAGGCCACCAAGTTCAACTTGGTAATCAATCTAAAGACCGCGAAAACATTTGGTCTCAACATACCCACTGCCGTTGCTCGGTCGCGCCGACGAGGTGATCGAACAAGGCGTCATATGTTGCACGTGCTCACAGCCGCTTTTGACCCAAAGCGGACCGGGGAGTCATCCCGCTTTGATGCCGGCGGCTTTAATGATCGGCCACCATTTCTCAATTTCGGCCTTTTGCAATCTGCCAAGCGCCTCCGGTGTTTGCTGTTCGGGGGGCGGAATTGCTTGGCCTTGGTCAACATAGCGCTTCTGTACCGTAGTATCGGCTAAGGCCGACCGTATCGCAGAATTCAGTCGCGCGATGATAGCTTGGGGTGTTCTCTTCGGCGCCCAAAGCCCGTGCCAGAACGAAGCGTAGAGGCCAGGCACGCCTGCCTCGTCCATGGTCGGGACTTCCGGTGCGGCCCACCAACGCGATTTCGCCATGACGGCATACGCCTTGAGTTGACCGCTGCGCACGAACGGGTAGGTGCTCGCCGCCATGCCCAAGGTGAAATCGATGCGACCCGCCAACAAATCCTGGTTCAGCGGCGCGCCGCCGAGGTATGGCACCAACCGGAATTTGGTGTCGGTGACATTCGCGAAATAAGTCTCATTGAGATCGGACGGCCCACCGACGCCGACGGCGCCCGCCAGCGCTTTATCCGGGTTTTGCTTCAGCCACAAAATCAGTTCCTTAAGATCTTTCTGTGGCAGATCCTTTCTGGCCACCAACCAGATCGGCGTGTCAGCCAACAGCGCCACCGGCTCGAAATCATTCAACACGTCAAAAGATAGGTTCATAGTGGCGCCAATCACGACATGAGTGCCCCAATGTCCGATGCTCAGCGTGTAGCCGTCAGGCGCTGCGCGTGCCACCCGACCAAGGCCCACGCTGCCGCTCGCACCGTTCACATCCTCTACAATGACGGATTGACCAAGTGACCCAGTCATGCGCTCTGCAAGAATGCGCGCGAGCGTATCGCTCGGGCCACCGGCCGGGAACGGCACCACCATCGTGATCGGGCGCGACGGATAGGTCTCCGCTCGAGCAAGACAAAATGCGGTCGGCAACGCTACGGCGCCCGCGACCAACTCCAGAAATCGACGGCGAAGGAGCATCATCGCATTGCCCCACGACCTTCCGCGACGCAGAAAGTGTCGGCGGATCAATGTCGATTTAATTTTAGAACTGCTCGCCTGCCGGAGGCACAACCGCTGCCTTTAGTTTCACGGAAGCGTCGGCACGTTCCGTCGACAGCTCTGTCAGAAACTTACACTATTTCCCTCAGTCGGTGCAGGGGATGCAATGTCTGAACTGCGTCTGCTTGGCACAAAGCGGACATCCCAACACGCTGAACCAATGTCCGCTTTTGGGGGTAAAGCGGACATTGCACTAACTGCTTGCCATGTCCGCTTTTGACCCAAAGCAGACATTTCCCCAAACTGCGTCGCGCCCGACGCCACCAACTACCCGCTCAGCCAGCCGCACTCCCATTTTTCGCCACCGGCAAGGTCTGCTCGGCTGGCGCAGGAGACGGAAGGCGCAGGCGTTCTTGTCCAGTTAGGTTTGTGTGATACGCGCGGGAGTCTGAATGCCCTATTCAAGGTGCGTTCATGCGACACTGTGTTTCATGATTCTCCTCGGGGCGACAAAGGGAAGCTATGGAGGGTCGGGCTTATGTGCCTTAAAGTATTATCGGTCGCGTCGGCGACACTTTTGCTTTCACTTGTCTCCATCCACGGTGCCAGCGCCGAGGGCGGATGCGGTCCCGGCTTTCATCGTGGGCCTTATGGACATTGTCGCCCTAACGGGCCGGTCGTAGTCGCACCTGCCGCTCCGGTTGTTGTAGCACCGGCTGTCGTGGCACCGGCCCCAGTGGTTTGCGGAGTTGGCTACCGATGGCATCCGTACCGGAGGCGCTGCGTCGTTCTATAAGCACTGGTCGAGCATGAACGTGCGTTCGGGCGTACGTTGTAAGCGCGCGCGAAAGACCATCTGTGCGTTACGAAGATGTCCGAACTTTCAGGGAATAACTTTGCGGTCCTTCATCGAGCCGCTTTTCTTTTGCTCGCGTTTTTCGCGCGGCCGGCCAGTGGCTTTGCCGCGCGCTACAACCTCCAATCCAATCCACAATTTGGTCAATCGGCTGTCCTAATTGGGCTCAATCTTGCTCCCGTGGGGTGACGGCTACAGGTGCAGCATATGAAACGCGGCACAACGGCAGTTCTGCTTCTAGCATTCGTCATCGGCTTAGCGACGGTCAGCGCCCGCGCGCAAGGCATGGGCGGCGGCGGTCACAAACATCAAAAGCAAACAGATAAGACCGAGCCGCAAAAGTCCAAGGCTGACGAGAAAGCCTACAATGCTGCGCTCAAAAGTGTGCCCGACAAACCCAAACCTGACCCGTGGCAGGGCGCACGCTGAGCTCTCCGGGTCGCTTGGCACAGGAAGCGGAAGGCGCACTGCTTTTGGCACGAAGCGGGCATGGCAATTGGTCTCAGCGATGTCCGCTTTTACACCGCTCAATGTCCGCTTCTGACCCAAAGCGGACATGAGTGGCGCCGCAAAATCAGCAACGCCAACCCTCCGACTAACGGTATCCAGTGCCCGCGACATCAAATGGCCGCGATGATCCTGCGGCTGGTGCTACAGCTTGAACAGGTGCCCTACCTATCGCAGTAGCTGCCGAACTTATACGGCTGCCAACAGGTACAGCACAGCGATCACTAAAACCGAAATCGCGACATAATCGGGGGGACGCAAGACCTCACCCACCACACGATCATCGCTCCCGATTTCGAAGTTAGCGCGGAAATAATTCGGGCGCGATTATTTGCGTCGCATCACAAGATCACGATCACGTTATGCGAACGCACTTGGCCCGCTGCCTTTGTGAGCGTCGCCCTTAAAGGATCTTTCCCATTTCGCTTTTCAAAAACTGAATATCGACGCCCTTGCCAGTGCAACAGGACGCCATCTGCCGTCGATCACGACTGCCGGATCCGATCGAATGCTGAATTGCTCGGCACGCCGAAGTCACTATGTCAATTACCTCATAGTAGAAGGCGCATCCCCCGCTGAATATTTCTACTTTGCGCTTACTGTCCATGGCGGGGCCTCGGGTTCAAACGGTTCCGGCCGATCCACTTGGCATCGGTGGACACCCACCTCTTATTTTCCGTCACCACTAGCTATTTTGATAGAGCAGGATGCGGGGGCCGCAAATGCAGGAATGAAGCCAATGTCGACCAATCGCCGCACATTGCTAAAGCACGCTGCCGTCCTCCCCCTGGCAGCCATGACGCCCGGTCTAACGCAAGCCGCCGATAATCCAACCAGTTCCGAAAAAGCTGACTACACGCTGCGCATCGCCGTCGGGCAAGTCGAGTTGTCGCCCGAGCATATAGTCTCAACTGCGCTCTATAATGGCCAGTTTCCAGGCCCCCTCGTGCACCTCACTGAAGGCAAACGCGTCGTCGTCGACATTTACAATGACACCGACACGCCGGAATTGCTTCATTGGCACGGCCAATTGATACCGACCGATGTCGACGGTGCTGCCGAGGAAGGGACGCCCTATGTGCCGGCGCATGGCATGCGCAGGATTGCGTTTGTGCCGAAGCCGACAGGCTTCCGATTCTATCATACCCATGTTGTAGCCGGCGGCGATCTCAGCCGCGGCACCTACACGGGGCAAGCTGGACCGGTCTATATCGAACCAAAGAACAATCCAGGCGCGTATGACCGTGAGGTTTTCCTCGTTCTCAAGGAATTCCTACCGTCGTTCAGCCAAGGCGGCGACATGGCGATGGACTTTCTCGTCGGCGCCCCAATCAAAGAACTGCAGGACATCGGCAGGAAGGCCGACGAACAGTTCAAAGGCCCGAAAGGCTACGAGGTCGGCTACGATCTTTTCGGCATCAACGGCAAGATGCTCGGGCACGGCGAGCCGATCCGAGTGAAACAGGGCGATCGGGTTGTGTTTCATATTGTCAACGCCAGTGCCGGTGAAATCCGCAGTCTCGCCTCGCCCGGCCATGTTTTCAGGATCGTTGCGCTCGACGGCAATCCCGTGCCAGCGCCGGCGGACGTGCCCGTATTGTGGCTCGGCACCGCGGAGCGTATCTCGGCGATTGTGGAGATGAACCATCCTGGTGTGTGGGTCATGGGTGATCTCGCCGACGACGATCGGGGCCACGGCATGGGCATTGTGGTCGAATACGCGAACGCCAAGGGCAAGCCGCAGTGGAGCAAGCCGAAACGGTACCGTTGGGATTATTCCATTTTCGGCAAGCCCGGCACCGTAGCGGCAACGCCCGACGAAACTTTCGACGTGACAGTTGTCAAACACAACGGTGCGCGCAGCGGATTTAACGATTGGCTGCTCAACGGCGAGGCCTTCTCGATGGAGACCATGAGTCCAGCCTACACAGTGCACGAAGGTCGCCGCTATCGCTTCAGGTTCCGCAATGCTAGTGACGATATTCATCCGCTACACCTGCACCGGCACAGCTTCGAGCTTGTGCGCATCGGCGGCAAGCCGACAGCGGGCATCATTAAGGACGTCGTGATGCTTGGCGGATTTCAGGAGGTCGAGTTCGAGTTCGTTGCAGACAATCCCGGACCGACTTTATTCCACTGCCATCAACAATTGCACATGGATTTCGGCTTCATGGCCATGGTCAACTACGCATGACGATTGAGACCGCGGAGCGGACGGCGAACAGTGCAGCCAGGATTTACGGGCGCTGATCTGGGCCAAAGCACTCGGCCTGACACTACCAATCGCTTTACTCGGCCGCGCCGACGAGGTCATCGAATAGGGACAGGTTTTGCTGCGGTGCATGAGTCCGCTTTTGGCACAAAGCGGACATTCGCTGCGGTGCAATGCAATGTCCGTTTTTGGGGGTAAAGCGGACATTGATTTTCCGTTCAGGGTGGCACGGTAAAACGGTTGTGCACTAGGCGCTCGTTACGCCCACGACACGAATGAAACGGTAACACGCTTGCGTGTTCCCGCCGCGTGACCGTTCTACCGTTTCACCTTCGGCTTGCGATCTGCACTTTCCTTTTCTGTATCTCGCGCCAACCGCAACGCTCTCAAGCGGTGCATATTCTTCTCACCTTCTGTTTCGCCGCAAACAAGAGAGCATCGTCGAGCCGATCGTTGCCCCAGAACATCTCGGTCCCGACAAAAAAGGTCGGCGCACCGAAGATGCCCTTGGCACGGGCCTGCTCCGTCTGGTCGCGGAGCCGGGTCTTGATAGGTTCGGACTGAGCCCGCTCTGTAAGACCCAAGGCCGATAAGCCCAGTTCTGCCACGATGGGAACCATTTGCTCCGGCTGATTGATGTCCTGATCGCGCACGAAATTGAGCTCCATCACCTTGCGGCAGAAGGCGCCGATCCAAGGCTCATCGACACCCAATAGCGCGATCCGGAGGGGCAACACGCCAAGACGCGGGAACACGCTAGGCTTGACCCAGGGCGCGAGGCCGTATTTTCGGCAAAGTCGCGCCATGTCCTGCTGCACATAGGCGCCCTTCTCCTTTTGAAGCACGAAGGGCGAGTTCTCCATCCCCAAAGCGCGAAAGATTGGCCCCAGAAGGAATGGCTTCCACGCGATCCGAACGCCGTGCCGTCCCGCCTCCACTTCGATCCGCATAACGCTCAGGTAGCTGTAGTTGCTGCCGAACTCGAACCAGAACTCGATCTCCGGTGCCTGCTCGGCCTGCTTGGCTACACCTGTCATTGGCGGGCGTCCTTTGCGGCAAGCACCAGAGGGCACTCGGTCAGCTGTAGGTCACGAGGCAGCGGATCTCGATGCTCTGCCTGAGCGGCGCATCCGGCGGGATGTCGGGAAGATCGAAGGCTGAATGGGGCGTGAAGCGAGCGACCCCGTTCACTTGCGAGTCGTATTGCTTGAAGACTAACGCCTCGTTGCGGTCCATCTCGGAGAAGTAGGCCCAGCGATGACGCGGCGATTCCTGCACGAGATAAAGCTCGCCGGACCAATCTCGGTAATGGAGGTCGGCGACGACCAGATCCTTTACCGAGATCGAGCATGCATCGCACACTGCCAACGGCGTATCTACGACTTTGCCGCCGATGGAACGCCAGATGTTGACGATCGCAAAGCGCTGCGCCCTTGCCCGGACTCTCTCTTCCAGAGGCAGGATTTCGAACCGCTTCTGCCCCGAGGTCTCGGTGTAGTCGTTGTGGATGCGCCCAGCCGCACCAGGGCGGCTGCCGTCACCATGGCGTCCGAAGGTTAAGGTGGGCCGCCCGGCCTCACGCTGGCGAACCTGATGATCGAAGATGTGAGCGTGATTGGCGCCGGTGACGTACTTCGCGAGTTCGGCCGCTTCGGCGTAGTAGCGGCTTCGGATCGCATCTTGATCAGTGAAATCCGTCACCGCGCTCGGCGCGTCCCAAAGCTCGAACCCTTCGACGTGAATGGCGGGTGGTGACGCCATCGCACGCGCGTCCTTGATCCACACCGGGCTTTCCCGATACTCGCAGTTCTCTCGAGCTGTTCCGGCAGGCGGCTCGTACATGTAGTTGTAAGGACGCTCGGTGGTCGGCGCGAGGTAAGCAAGCACGGCCGTTACACCGGGTAAGCGCGGTATCGCCGGTGAAAATCTGTAGACCGCGTCGTCGGCGCG
>Ga0318560_10000363_pt1 | contig 12666 bp, 15 predicted proteins | sample GRESIP065b5f22_FD_202537 | JGI IMG/M metagenome (GOLD analysis project Ga0318560, IMG submission 202537) | Tropical soil microbial communities from Luquillo Experimental Forest, Puerto Rico - GRE.SIPMG.065b5f22 | ecosystem: Environmental > Terrestrial > Soil > Tropical forest > Bulk soil... | reverse complement strand
GCCCCAGCCGCCGTCGAGCCAGACGTCGATCGAGGCGCGCTCGAAGAGCTCGACCACGCGGAGGACGTCGGCGGCGCGCACGCCGCCAGGATACGGTGAGCCCGCGCAGGCGCTAGGAACGCCCCGCGTGCGCGCGCTCGAGGGCCGCGATGTCGAGCTTCTTCATGCCGAGCATCGCCTGCATGGTGCGCCCCGCCGCTTCGGCATCCGGGTCGCTCATCAGCGCGGCGAGCACCCGCGGCACGATCTGCCACGAGACTCCGTAGCGGTCCTTCAGCCAGCCACATTGCTGGCCCTTGGGATCGCCGCCCTCGGAGAGCTTGCCCCAGTAGTGGTCGACCTCGGCCTGGGTCTCGCACTCGACCTGGAAGGAGATCGCCTCGCTGAACTTGAACTGCGCCCCGCCGTTCAGCGCGGTGAAGGTCTGCCCTGCGAGCGAGAACTCGACCGTCATGACGCCCCCGGGCTTGCGTCCGTGGATCTCGCTGCCGCTCTCGCCGTAGCGCGACGTTCGCAGGATCTTCGAGTCGGGGAAGACCTTGGTGTAGAGCTCGGCGGCCTCTTCGGCCCGGCCGTCGAACCAGAGACACGGAGTGATCTTCTGCACGCGAGCCATGGGGTTCCTCCTCCTTCTTGCCTAGGACGAACGGGGCGCGCGGTTGCCGACGCCGGAAGAAGCGCTTGACCTGAACGCCCTCCTTCAGATTTGATCGCTCTCATGAGGGTTGCAAGGGTCGTCGCGCTGCTGCTGGCGCTCGCCTCGAGTCGCGCAGTGGCGGCGACCCTCGACCTGTCGGGGGGCGTGCTCACCTACACGGCCGCCAGCGGGGTCGTGAACACGCTCACGGTCACGCTCTCGGGCGGGACCTACACGGTCGACGACCCCGGTGAGGTCGCGATCTCGCTCAGCACCGCCGCACTCGTGGCCGGCTGCGTCAACGTCGATGCCAACACCGCCGCAGCGCAATCAGCTCGTGGAACATCCAGCTCGGCGACCAGAGCGACTCCGCGAACCTGGCCGCGGTGCTCGAGCCCACCACCATCCGCGGCGGCACCGGCAACGACCTGCTCGTCGGCGGCGCGGGCCCGGACAACTTCACCTGGTTCCCCGGCGATGCCAGCGACACGATCAACGGCGGCCCCGGCACCGACACGCTCACCTTCAGCGGCGCCAACGTGAACGAGAACATCTCGATCGGCGCGCTTCCGGGCGGCTTCCGCGTCGACCGCGACATCGGTGCCGTCGACGTGCAGGCAACCGGCATCGAGGCGCTGAACATCCAGGCGTCCGGCGGCGACGACACCGTGAGCACGGTCCCGCTCGCGGGAACCAGCCAGACCATCGACGGCGGGACGCAGACCGCCACCGACACGCTGAACTACGACGCCGGCGGGCTGTGCACGACCTCGACCGCCGGCATGCTCCAGTCGCTCGGCGCGCAGCCCGTCACCTACACCGGGTTCGAGGCGGTGAACCTCTTGAACCAATGCACCGCCTTCCCCGCCGCGCTCGACATCGGGGCCGGCGTGCTCGGCTACACCGCCGGAAACGGCGCCGCGAATGCCTTGACCGTCTCGCTCTCGGCAGGCCTCTACACGATCGACGACACCGGAGTTCCGGCCATCACGCTGGGTTCGGGCGCGACTGCAGCCGGCTGCGTCAATCTCGATGCCAACACCGCACAGTGTCCCCAGAGCGCGATCAGCTCCTGGAACGTGCAGCTGGGCGACCAGGCCGACTCGGCGAACCTGTCGGCCGTCCAGGAGCCGACGACGATCCGCGGCGGCACCGGCAACGACATCCTGGTCGGCGGCTCCGGGCCCGACACCTTCACCTGGTTCCCCGGCGACGGCAGCGACACGATCAACGGCGGCCCCGGCGTCGACACGCTCGCCTTCAGCGGCGCCAACATCAACGAAGTCTTCACGATCAGCGCACTGCCCGGCGGCTTCCGGCTCGACCGCAACGTCGCCGCGATCGACCTGCAGGTGATCGGAGTCGAGGCCCTCACCCTGCAGGCGCTCGGCGGCGACGACACGGTGAACACCGTTCCGCTGGGGCTGACCAGCCAGACCTTCGACGGCGGTGTGCAGACCGCCGCGGACGTGCTCAGCTACGACGCGGGCGGTGCCTGCACCACCCAGGGCAGCGGCTCGTTCCAGTCGAGCGGCGCTCGCCCGGTGAGCTTCGTCGGGTTCGAGAACGTGTCGCTGCTCAACCAGTGCGCGAACCCGATCCCGATCCCCGCGCTCGGAGTCGCGCTGCGCGGCGTGCTCGCGGCCCTGCTCGGAGCGGTGGCGCTCCGACTCGCGCAGGCACGCGCCCGGGGTTAGTCCGTCGTCACGCCCCCGATGGAACGCCGGACTGGCTGATCCACGACGATCGCGCGGCCGTCGGTGCGTGCGCGCACGGCGTGGACCGTGTCCGGCGGCACGATCGCGACGGAGCCCGGGCCCGCCACGCGCGTCTCGTCGCAGATCGTGACCTCGAGCTCTCCCGCGAGCACGTGCCAGACCTCCTCGTTGGGATGCGCGTGCGGATGGATCGCGGCTCCCGCCGAGACCTCGTAGTAGCCGAAGGTCATCCGCTCGGAGCTGAAGAAGCGGCCGTGCCAGCCCGGCAGCGGCTCCCTGGTGGTCAGCTGGTGCGTATCGATGAACGGCATCGCATGCCCTTTCCCGATCGGCGCGAAGAGTTCGCGCACTAGACCGCCGCTTCGCTGACCGAGCCGACCGGTCCGCCGCCTGGATCGGGCTCGAAACATGGCAGCGCATCGGGCCGGAGCGAGACGTCGCCGACGAAGAGGTGCGCAGCGTAGTCCGAGAGCGCGCGCCGCTCCTCGTCGCTGAGCCATCCCTTGGCGAGCGCCGGGGCGAGCAGCTTCGACTGGTACGCGGTGTGGTCGTGGCCGACGAGCAGATGCAGCCCCGGCAGGACCTTCCGCAGGTCCGCGATCCTGCGGATCGAGCGCACCTGCTCCAGGCCCTCGCGCGGGTGCTCGAGCAGGTAGGCGTGGATCGGCACCCAGATGAAGTGACTCTTGTCGGTCACGAAGCGGAACAGCGCGCGCAGACCCTCCCAGCCCGCGAGGCCGCCGTAGAACTGGCCGAACGGGACCTTGGTCCGTCCGAGCAGGAGCGGGTAGAGCTTCACGCGCGGCTCCTAGCGCGGGTCGAGGCGCAGGAACTCGCGCGGCGGGAACCCCGTCAGGAACCGGATCGCGAACGGGAGCACGTACACGCGCTCGATCTGCGCCTCGTCGTCACCGGTCAGGTGAACCGCGCGATAGGGCTTCTTCTCGCCCCCGCGTGTCACCTCCACGTCGGGGTTCTCGATCGCGCGGTGGTACCAGCCCCGCGGCCAGTGATTCGCCGCGACGTACAGGTGCCCGTCGTGCTCGACTCCGGCGATCACCGTGTCCTTGCTGCTCGCACCGGGGTCACTGGTCGAGATGACGATCCAGCGCGGGTCCGAGAGGGCGCCGCTCTCCGCCTGGCGCTTCCCCATGAAGCCGACCAGGCACTCGAAGGCGACGACCAGGCCGACGTAGGCCACGAGCGCGATCCCGATCCACTTGATCAGCCGCATGCCGGACCCCTAGAGCGGACTTGTCTGAATCTTATCACTCGGAGGCGGGTGGTTCTCGCGTCGCATCTCCTCGACCTGCGTGGCAGATCGAGCTCAGCGTCGCGGCGATTCCTCGGCTTCCGATCGCAAGAACCAAACCGAGGGCGAGCTGAATCGCCGCATGCACGAGATCGGTCCACTCGAAGTGGCCGTGCATGAACAGCTCGCTGAAGAGCTCGCCCTGCCAATACATCCGGGCGAGCACTTCCGCGCCTGACCCGACTGCGAGCACGAAGAGACAAACGCCCGCCGCGGTGAGAAGAGGCTCCAAGAGATCGCCGGGAGCTGCCACCATCGCGGTCCCGTGCACCGACTTCGACCGGGACCAGCCAGGCGACCACCCTTGTGAGTCCCTCGATCAGTTCGTAGACCCCGAGCACCGCGAGCAGTGCTTCGATGAGATCGCGACTCTTCACACCACGCCGAACTCTATCAGGCTCTGCGCGGTCGCGACGACCGCGTCTTCGCGCGAGCGCGGCTTCCAGCCGAGCACGCGCTCGGCCTTCGCGCTGGTCGCGTTGCGCGCCTGGCCGAGGAGGGGCAGCAGCTGGCGCATCTGGGGGCTGAAGCGCGCCATCACGCGAACGACCCAGTTCGGCATCTGTCGCGTGGGCACCTTGCGCGCGGCGTCGCCCAGGCGCGCGCGAAGCACCTCGGCGATGTCGAAGAGCGACATGCAGTCGCCCGCCACTGCGATGAAGCGCTCGCCCCTCGCGGCCGGGCTCGTCATCGCGCGCAGGTGCAGATCCGCCACGTCGCGCACGTCGACCACCCCGAAGTAGAGCTGCGGGCAGGCGGGCATGCCCACCAGCAGCCGCTTCACCAGCTCGAGGGATGACGAGTAGTCCGGCCCCATCGCCGGCCCGAAGATGCCCGAGGGATTGACCGCGCTGAGCTCGAGCTCGCCGCCCTCGCGCGCGACGAAGTCCCACGCCGCGCGCTCGGTGATCGCCTTCGACCGGACGTAGGTACTCATCTCGCCGGCGAGGTTCGTCCAGCTGGTCTCGTCGAAGGGCTCCTTGCGCGGCGGGTGGCCGTAGTAGATCGCGCCGCAGGTCGACGTGAACACCACGCGTTTCACGCCCGCGTCACGCGCGGCGCGCAGCACCCGCAGCGTACCGTCGCGCGCCGGGACGATCACGTCGTCCGGGTTCTTCGGCTCGCCGCCTGGCAGCGGCGACGCCACGTGCATCACGTAGTCGCAGCCCGCGACCGCTTCCGCCCAGCCGCCATCGCGCCCGAGGTCGGCGGCGAAGAAGGCCAGCCGATCGGCTGCTCCCGCGCCGGCGCGCTGCAGCGTCGCGCGCACCTCGGGCTCGCGCGCGAGCGAGCGCACGGTGGTCCGGACTTCGTGGCCCGCGCGAAGGAGCTGCAGCACCACGTGGCCGCCTACGAATCCGGACCCGCCCGTCACCAGAACTCGGCTCATCGTCTTCTCCCGGCACGATTCCTTACCAAAACCTTACCGCGGACGTTCCGAGTTTGCATGATGTTCAGGAGTCACACGAGTCACAAGCGGTTTTCGATCTCATTGCGCTGGTTCGAGGTTGCGCTCGTTGGTGCCCCGAGGCAGAGTCCGCGCTCTTTTCGGAACGGAGTCCAGAATTGTCGCTCAGAATCCTTCCTGCGTGGTTCGTCCTCCCGGCGTTGCTGCTCTCGCTGGAGTCGTCCGCTGCCACGCTCGACTTCTCCGGGGGCGTCTTGTTCTACGCCGCTGCAAACGGGGTGGTGAACGGCCTGACCGTCTCGTTCTCGAGCGGCCTCTACTCCATCCACGATGCCGGCGAGTCGACGATCACGCTCACCGCGAATGCGACGGCCGTGGGCTGCGCTGCGGTCGACGCCAACACCGCGACGTGCCCGCGGAGCTCGATCGCATCGTGGAACGTGTCGCTCGGCGACCAGAACGACGTCGCAGACCTCTCCGCGATCATCGAACCCACGGTCATCCGCGGCGGCCCGGGCGCCGATCTGCTGTTGGGCGGCGCGGGACCCGACACGTTCCTCTGGAACCCCGGAGACCAGAGCGACACGCTCGACGGCGGCCCCGGCGCCGACACGCTCCAGTTCACCGGCGCGAACATCAACGAGACCTACACCGTCAGCGCGACCGCGAACGGCTTCCAGCTCACGCGCGACGTCGCGGCGGTGACGATGGACGTGCGCAACGTTGAGGCGCTGAACCTGTCGACGCTCGGCGCCGACGACGTCGTGAACACGGTCCCGCTGCCGAACACGACCCAGACCATCGACGGCGGCACGCAGACCACCAACGGCGACGTGCTCAACTACGACACGGGCGGGGTGTGCGCGTCCGAGGGCGTCGGCTCGTTCCAGACGCTCGGCTCCCAGGTGGTGAACTTCACCAACTTCGAGAGCGTGAACCTGCTGAACGAATGCACGGTCTTCCCGTCCACGCTCGACCTGATCTCGGGCCAGCTGTCGTATGCAGCCGGGAGCGGAGCAGCGAATGCGCTGAGCGTGGCGCTGCATTCGGGTGTCTACACCATCGACGACGGCGCGGTCCCGGCCATCCAGCTGACCACGAACGCGACCGCCGCAGGCTGCGCGAACCTCGACCTCAACACCGTGACCTGCCCGCGCAGCGCGATCACTTCGTGGAGCATCTCGCTCGGCGACCAGAACGACACCGCGAACCTCGCCGCCGTGCTCGAGCCCACCATCATCCGCGGCGGACCCGGCAACGACATGCTGATCGGTGGTGCCGGGCCCGACATCTTCACCTGGAACCCCGGCGACCAGAGCGACACGATCGACGGCGGGCCCGGCGCGGACACGCTCGTGTTCGGCGGCGCCAACATCAACGAGCACCTCGGCATCACCGCGGCGCCCCCGAACGGATTCCGCGTCACCCGCGATATCGCGAACGTCACGCTCGACGTGCGGAACGTCGAAGCGCTCACACTGTCGGCGCTCTCGGGGGACGACGTGGTGAGCACGGTGCCTCTGCCGTTCACCACCCAGACGCTGGACGGTGGAGCCCAGACGGGAGCCGGGGATTCGCTCGTCTACGACGCGGGGGGCGCCTGCACCACGCAGACCACCACCACCTTCCAATCTGCCGGTGAGCGCGGCGTGAGCTTCAGCAACTTTGAGTCGGTATCGCTCGTCAACGAGTGCGCCGATCCGATTCCGGTTCCCGCGCTGGGCGAAGCGATGCGCGTCACGCTGGTGGCATTGCTGGGGATCGCGGCGCTGGGCTGGGCGAGCGCGCGTCGCCGAAGGTGGCTCTGAGCACCGCGTGGCGGTGCGCGAACACACGGCCGATGAACCAGCGGACCAGGCCTCGGGCAAGCCGCGGTCGAAACGTGAGCTGATCCACCAATCGCACCGAGCTCTCGTCGCTGTCGCACGGAAGGACGCGCCGCCCGTGGCGCCACAGCTTCATCGATCCCATCGGTGACTGCTCGACGAAGCCGCTGCCGGCGTCGAGCTCGAGCAGCGTCAGGTCCGAGTAGTCGATCGGCAGCACGCCGAAGAGGAAGACAAAGCTGCGGAACATCCGCACGCCCGGCTGGAATGGCACATCCGCCAGCGAGCGCACGCTCCTCGGCGCCGTCATTCGCAGCCAGGGCCACATCTCGGCCTGGATGCCTTGGACCGAAGAGATCCACTCCCACACGCGCTCGCGCGACGCGTGGAGCGTGGATTCGAAGCGGAGACTGATCTCCTTGCTCACCCGAGCATCTGCTTCAGCAACTTGCTGAGCTTGGGCGCGCTCTTCAGGGCCTTCCGCAGCGGAGCGAGATCCAGTTCATCGACGATCAGCGGCATGCGCTGAAAACGCCCCGAATGGTCGTAGACGCAGAAGCGGATCTCGTACGAGCCCTTCGCCTCGCCTTCCGTGAACTTCAGCAGCTGGATCGTCGGGACGTGGTACTCCGTCTCGATCTGGACTTCCTCCTCGACGACCCCGCTGCCCCAATGGAGCGAGAAAGTCTTCACGGTCCGCCTCCCAGAAGCTCTCGGATCGCGCGGCACGCGCCCTCCACGTCGTCGCCCGAGACCGTCAGAACGTAGTCGTACGTCGGGAAGATCTTGGCGCGCCACAAGTCCATGTAGCGCCTCATGCGCTCGCGATCGGTGGTGTGGTTGATGTTTCCTTCAGGCGGTCTGGACACGGCGCGCTCGACGCAGAGCTCTGGCGGCGTGTCCACGTGGACGAAGCCGATCGAGTGATTCCGCTGGAGCAGCTCCAGGAGCGGCCGGTCGTCGACGCCCGCCGACCCGAACACCGGCGTCGGGCCGGTCTGCCGCAGCTGCTCCTGGTACGAGCTCCAGACGAAGGCGCCGGCCTCGCGGATCCGAGCGTTGAACTCACGTCCCGAGCCGAACCTCTCCCGCAGCAGCGGCTCGAGCTCGCGAAAGCTCGCGATGCCGCGCTCGTGGAGGATCGTCCCGAGATAGGACTTTCCGGACCCGGCCGGACCGATCAAGACCAGCGCGTCGTATCGCCGGCGGTCGTTCAATGAGGAGACTCCGCCGGAACCGACGTGCCGAGCAGCACGAAGTCCGGCTCGAGACCCGAGATCAGAGCTCCGTCGGGAATCGTGCGCATCCCGTACACCGCGATCCCGTCGCCGACCTCGGCTTGGATGATGATCCCGGGAGTCCGCTCGCCAGATTGCGCCACATGGAAGGCGTACTGTGGAATGGGGATGGAGAGAGGCTCGCCAATCCGCTGGCCATCCTTCTCCATCGAGAAGGCCGCGCGCCCGGCCTGCACATCCTCCTGCGTCGCCGGTCGGCCCGCGACGAACCCCTCGCTGGGAAGCGGCGGCCAGCGAAACTCCGCAGCGGGCGCGGAGTGCGGCTTCGGCGCCGCGGAAGGAGCGGAGCTCTGAGGCTCGCAGGCGAGAAGCAAGGCCGCCGAAACGAGGAGAGGTCGAAGCGGCATGAGGGTCCTTCTGCCTCACTCCCTCACCGAACGCCAGTCCCGGGGACCATCGACCCCGAACGCCTCGTCGTTCCCGGGCCAGGGAGGCATCGTCACCGCCACCGCAATCAGCTTCTCCACTGCGCGGAACTGGAAGTGAGTTCCAACCGGGATCGTGAGACAAACACCCGGCTCCAGCGCGGAGATCTCTTCGCGTGCGTTCTGCTTCCGCCACATCTCGCCGCGGCCGGAGAGCACGAGCCAGATCTCCTGACGGTGCGGTGCGCGACGGCGCGAGAGACGCCGCCCGCGGGCAGCTCGAAGCGCGCCATGCTTCCCCCTCGGAGAGCCAGGAGCACGCGCACGGCCGCATCGTCAGGAGCGACGACGGAAGGCGCGTCCGCCAGCGCGAGAGTGGAGAAGTCAGTCGTCTCTCGGCGCAGGAACTCCACGAAGAAGCGCACCGGGCCCAGCGGGTGCACTTCGTGGGGAACCCCGGGCTCCACGATCCCGGATGTCTCTGGTGTCAGCACGTGCTCCTCCACGACCGGCTCGAGGATGCGGTAGAGGAGCGAGCCCTCCAGCACCCGGATGCCAGCCCACACGTCCGACTTGGTGCTGTGCCGCGAGCGCAGCGCCGCCGGGACCGTGGACTCGGTGAACTCCGCGGTCCTGCGATAGGGAACCGCGTCTTGCGGGAGGGCCTTCATCGCGCGCGACGCCCGGCCTCGACGTTGTTCCCGTCGGGGTCGATCAGATACGCCGCATAGTACGTCCCCGACGGCCCGCGTGAGCCAGGCGGCCCGTTGTCCCTACCGCCGCTCTCGAGGCCCGCGCGGTGGAACGCGTCGACGGCCGCAGTGCTCTCTGCTGCGAGGGCGAGATGGATCGGAGATGCCGACGCTTGGTGCGATGAGGTCCAGTAGCCGGGTCTGCCCGCGGCGACCACCAGGAAGGAGCTGCGGCTCGGAGGCCCGTACACGAGCCAGCCCTCGCGAGAGGACTGCGAGTGGTCTTCGAGCAAACGCAGCCCGAGCGGTTCGAGGCAAGCCGAATAGAACACTCGCGACGCCGCGAGGTCTCGAACGACGATCCCCAGGTGATCGAACATGCGGCGATTCTCGCCGAGAACCCGGCTCGCGAACTAGTGAACGGCGAGCTGCCGCGCCTGGTCGAGGAATGCCTTGTCGAAGCTCCTGAGAGCCTCCACGCGCGAGGAGTGAACGACCGAGGCCGTGTCGGCGTAGATCAGCGGTCGCAACGACTTGCTCTCGCCCTGGCCTCGGGCAAACGCGTAGAGGTACTCGTTGCGGTTGTCGATGAGCACGCCTTCGGCGACGGTGAGAGCGTTTCGGTGCGTTCCCGGAACGAGCCACATTCCGATGATCGTGAGGTAAAGCGCACTGGCCGGATTCACGTATTCGTCAGTGTCCGTCGCCAGATCGACCATCAGCAAGGCATCCGCGCGCGCGCGCGCCGCTGCGGCGCGCTCAGCATCGACGCGACAGGATTCGTCTCGATCGCCGCAGACCGCGACGAGCGAGCTCGGCAGCACCACGACTTCCGAGGCAATGCCGGCGGCCCGGAGCGGCTTTTCGAGCGCCTGCAGAACGTCGACTTCTTCGGGGCTCCACGTGTTGAGTTGACTTGCCCAGTGCCGATCCGTGTAGCTGGGCCGATACGCCTGGACCGGCGGAGCAATCGCGATTCGCGCCGGTAGCTTCAGCTGCGGCTTCGTCGCCTCGATGTCGGCGACCGAGAAGCTGGCGAAGCTGGTCGACGCGTAGCTGGGCTTGGTCGACTCGAGCGCAGCGCTCATCTCACTCGAATGGTATCCCGAAGAGCATCCGACGATCGTGACACAGCAGGCGCAGGCGACGGTGATTCGCACGTTCACTATCTCCCCTTGTTCGCTGCAGGCGTCTCAGTCTCGCGGCATGGCCGCGATCATTACTGACGCAGGGGAGTGGCCTCATCTTCGACTGCTGCTCTCCGTCAGCACGAGCTTTGGCGGGGGATCTCAGCTGCTTTGCTCGACATATCTCGCCAGCACACCGCCCCGGTGCATCGGGTCCGGAGGCTTCCTCGCCAGCGAGCGCGTCGATCGATCGCCCTTGATGGTCAAAACACGGCCGCTCCATGAAAGCTTCAGCACGGGCGCTCCGTTGAAGAAGAGGAGCGTTGTGCGAGCGAGCAGATAGCCAGTCCGCGCAAGGAGCACCTGCCGATTTTGGCTACTCATGGCTCCACAGTCGACCTCGACGACTGACGCCGTGTAGCGGCCGTCAGGCGAGGCCGCCTGGTCGAAGACATCGGTTCGACAGACGCCAGCCCGAAACAGCACGGGGAGCATTGGGAGAACCAGCAGGGCCGCGGCAAAGCCGATCGGAACTACGACGCCGACTGTCGCCAGCGCGACTCGAGTTTGCCACCTCAGTCGCCCTCGCTGTCGCCACAGGGCCAGCCCGGTGACGATGGCGGCCGTCATCAAGACGACCCAGAACGCTAGAGGCAGCAGGTACGCCAGCGGCACCAGGCCGCCCATTCAACTCCACAGTTGCGGGTCGTCGCCTGGGCCGATTGCTTCCAGGCTTGGCCGACCACCGAGACTTCATGCCAAGACCACGCCCAAGAGAGCCCAAGGACGAAAAACGGCAAACCAGAGCCAGGTGGCGACTGCGATCGACCGATCCGGGCCTGACATTCATCGCTCCCTTGGCCGTTGTCTATCGGCGTTGGACGCCGGCTCGAGCAGCGAGCCTTGCGCTTGACCCGAGGGCGAATGAAGGGCGAAACTGCACGGGTCGCTTTCGTTCCCCGCCATGGCCTCACCCCTCTTCATCGAGCTAAGCGCGCGGAGCGCCTTCAGTTTTCTGGAGGGGAGCTCTGCGCCCGAGGAGCTGGCGGCGCGGGCGGCAGAGCTGGGACATGGGGCGCTCGCGCTCACGGATTCGCACGGCGTGTACGGTCTTCCGCGTTTCCACCGCGCGGCGCGCGGGGCGGGAATCGAGGCGATCTGCGGTGCGCGCGTGCACCTCTTCGCCGAGGCCCGGCGCAGGCGGAAGTCCGATCCGCCGCCTGACGGCGGGCGGGTGACGCTGCTCGTCAAGGAGCGCGCGGGCTACAAGAATCTGTGTAGGTTGCTCACGCTGGGGCATGCGCGCGTCGAGAAGCCGCACTGCCGGGTGAGCTGGGACGAGCTGCGCGAGCACGCGGCCGGGCTGGTCGCGCTGGTGCGCGAGCCAGCGCTCGCGGGGCCGGTGCGGAAGATCTTCGGCGGGGATGCGTTCGGCGAGCTGTGGCGGCATTGCGACCCGGACGAGGAGCGCGCGAACCGGAAGCTCCTGGCGACGGGCATCGCGCCGCTCGCGACCGGCGACGTGCGACATGCTGCAGTGTCGGGGAAGCGGCTGCTCGACGCGTTCAGCTGCATCGCGCACGGCGTCCGGCTCGACGAGGCGGGCCGGGTGCTCCTGCCCAACGCCGAGCGGCACCTCCACACGCCGGACGAGACCGCGCGGCGCTTCGCCGACCTCCCGCTCGCGCTCGCGAACACGCTCGAGGTCGCGGAGCGCTGCGCCTTCCGGCTCGAGGACCTCGGCTACGAGTTCCCCGACTTCCCGACGGGCGGAGAATCCCTGCCTACCCTGCTCCGCCGGCTCGCGTTCGAAGGCGCGCGCGAGCGCTACGGCGGCCGCGTGCCCGAGCAGGCGCGCACGCAGCTCGAGCACGAGCTCGGCATCATCGGACGGCTCCAGCTCGAGGGCTACTTCCTGATCGTGTGGGACGTGGTGCGCGAGTGCCGCGCGCGCGGGATCCTGTGTCAGGGACGCGGCTCGGCGGCCAATTCGATCGTGTGTTACGCGCTCGGCATCACCGCGATCGACCCGGTGCGCTACGAGCTCCTGTTCGAGCGCTTCCTGTCCGAGGAGCGCGGCGAGTGGCCGGACATCGACGTCGACCTGCCGTCGGGCGACCACCGCGAGGAGATCCTGCAGTACGTCTACCAGCGCTACGGCGCCGCCGGCGCGGGCATGACCGCGAACGTGATCACCTACCGCGCGAAGAGCGCGGTGCGCGAGATGGGCAAGGTGCTCGGCTTCGCCGCCGAGCAGATCGATCGGCTGGCGAAGCCGAGCAC
>Ga0318560_10000351_pt1 | contig 12766 bp, 10 predicted proteins | sample GRESIP065b5f22_FD_202537 | JGI IMG/M metagenome (GOLD analysis project Ga0318560, IMG submission 202537) | Tropical soil microbial communities from Luquillo Experimental Forest, Puerto Rico - GRE.SIPMG.065b5f22 | ecosystem: Environmental > Terrestrial > Soil > Tropical forest > Bulk soil... | reverse complement strand
GAGTCGGGGCTCGTTCTTCCTGCACCCGGACCTCGGCTTCGCGGTCCCGTTCCCGAAGGGCTGGGAGGTGCAGAACACGCCCGCTGCGGTGGTCGCGCTCTCGCCCAAGCACGACGCGCGCTTCGCGCTCGAGCTCGCCGGCGCGGGCGACGACCCCAGGCAGGTTGCGGACGCGGCCCTCGCCGAGCGGCTGCCCAAGGTGAAGGCGCAGATCGACTTCCAGGGCCCCGCCAAGACGCGCTGCTGCAAGGCCTGGGTGGTGCGCGGGCACGTCGAGAAGGGGAGCTCGACGCTCGCCGGGCAGCTCGCCTGGGTGGCGCTGGCCGGGCGGGTGTACGAGCTGTCGAGCGTGTACGTGCCGAGCGCGAGCGAGAAGTACGCCGACCTGGGTCGCTTGTTCGTGCGCAGCTTCCACCCACTCACGCCCGAGGAGCGCGCGTCGATCCAGGTCGACCGGCTGCGCCTGGTGCGCGCGCACGCGGGCGAGACGCTCGGGGCGCTCGCCGACCGGATGGGCAACGCGTACAAGAGCCATCCGACCGCGATCGCGAACGGCGTCGCCGTCGGCGCGGTGCTCAGCGAAGGTCAGCTGATCAAGATCGGCGTGCTCGAGCCGTACGAGACCGGCGCGAAGGCGGCCAGCTCGATTGACGCAGAGTCACGCGAGTGAGAGCATGCGGTTCGCGTCGGAGGGAGCGATGGCACCGTCGAGATACCTATCTGCAGCTGCCGCACTGTGTCTGATCCTGGCGAGCCGGAGTGAGGCAGCGACCTATTCCCTGACCGGCGACGACTGGGCCACGAGCCGTATGGCGAGCGTCGGTCTCCCACTCACCGGCTCCCTGAGCGTCGATTTCTCCAATCCGCTCGCCGTGTCCGCCGATGGCACCTGGCAGACTCATGTCTCCGTCGACCTGCCGTCACCAGGCCCCCAAGGGCACGTCACCGTCGACATCACCGGCACGATCCACGCGACGCATGGGGTCCTGTCCGGGACCGATGTGCTGTGGAGCGGGAGCAGCGACGCCCAGGTGGGCGAGTCGGGGATCCTCACGGCGACCGGGTTCGCGTGCACAGCGCTTGCGCCCGCCTGCACGGGCGATGGCGTGCCGTTCACGTTGGCGGCGCTCGTCCAGGCCTCTGGCGCGTCCCCGGTGCCCATCCCGCTGGACTTCGGGACCTGGAGCTTCACCGCGGGTCTCGGCTCCATGCAGAGCTCGCAGATCGTGCTGGCGCGCTTCGACGCCGGCAATCCGCTGGGTCAGCCCGCCGGCGCCTCGCAACAATATCTGCTGCTGACCGGGTCGGCCGTCCCCGCCCCGGAGCCCGCGGGGCTCACCCTCCTCGCCGCATCGTTGGCTCTGGTTTGGACTGCTCAGTCCCGCGCGCGGCGCGCCTCGCGCGCGAGCCGCACGTACACGTCGCGCGCCTCGCTCGCGTCGACGTCGCGGCCGAACGGCACGTAGTAGAGCCCCTCGGGTGCGCTCGCGCGCACGAGGAACCCGGCGCTCTCGACGGCGGTGATGCGCGCGCGCTCGGGGCGGGCGCCGCTGAGCGCTGCCACGATGTCGCGCAGCGCCGTCTCGTGGTCGTCGTTCATGTGCGCGATCACTCCCGGCCCTGCCTCGAGCCAGCCCCGTGCCAGCGGATCACACAGGACCGCCTCGGGCGGCAGCCAGCGGATCGCGCCGAACCCGCCGATCGCGCGCACCTTCACCGGCGCGAGCAGCCAGAAGGAGAAGTCGTGCGCGCTGCCGTAGCCGGGCGCATCGGGCACGCGGGCCGCGTAGCGCGCGTGGAGCTCCTCGAGCGCTTCGCCTGAAGCTTCGGCGCGCTCCGCGCGCGCCAGCACCGTGACGCGCCAGGTCGCCTGCGCGTCGCCGCCCGCCTCTGCGGCCGGGTCGCGCACGAACAGCGCGCAGCGCGGGTCGCGCGCGAGGTTCCGGGTGTGCTGCGCGATCGCCGAGATCAGCACGAACGGCGTACCGTCGGCGCGCAGCGCGAACGGAGCGAGCGAGCCGAAGGGAAACCCCGCGATCTCGGGCTCCGCCGCGAGCGTGCACAGCGTGGCGTTCGTCGCCCCGAGCAGCCAGGCGCGCGCGTCGCTCATGCGAGCCCCAGCCGTTCGAGCTGGTCGCCGGGCGCCTCGACTTCGAGCAGCGCCGTGCGCAAGAGCTCCGCGGCGCGTTTCCCCTGCGGCCCGTTCGCGAGATTGCGCGACTCCGCCGGGTCCTCGCGCAGGTCGTAGAGGTGGTTGCCGCCGAAGCGACCCAGCGCCCAGTAGGGCAGGCGATCCCCGGGTGCGTAGGGCTGTCGGATCACCGGGATCTTCGAGCCGGGCATGCGGTCGAGCCGTGCGCGCTCGTCCGGCGGCGGCAGCCGCAGGTCGGGCAGGCCGCCGACGGGCATGGTCGACCAGCGGTTCGAGAAGATCGAGAGCGGCGCGTTCTCGCGCGCGGGCGCACGCGCGTATTTCGTCGCGCCGTCGATCACGTGGACCTCGCGGCCCCAGTAGCCCGAGAGCGCCCAGTCGCGGATCGCGCTCGCCTCGCCGCGTACCAGCGGAGCGAGCGAGCGGCCGTGGGTGCGGTGTGTGGCGCGCGCGCCGAACAGCTCGAGCAGCGTGGCGTGCAGGTCCACGTTGGTGGTGAGCGCGCTGCACGCGCCCGGCGCGATCCCGGGCCAGGCGACCAGCAGGGGGATGTGGCCCATCGGCTCGAACACCGGCAGCGCCGGCTTGCCGAAGGCGTCGCGCTCGCCCAGGTAGTGGCCGTGGTCGGTGCACACGAACACCGCCGTGGAGTCCCACAGCCCGCCGCGGTCGAGCGCGTCCAGGACGTTCCCGAACCAGTGGTCGATCATGGTGAGCTTCGCGCCGTAGCAGGCGCGCAGCTGGCGCGCCTGGCGCTCGGAGATCACGCCGCTCGCGACACCCGCGGGTGTATAGGGCGGCCAGATCAGGTGCGGGCCCTCCCAGTCGGGGTCGTACATCGAGGCGTAGGGCTCCGGCGTGTCGAACGGCTCGTGCGGGTCGAATTCGTCCACGAACAGGAGGAAGCGCTCGTGGAACGGGGCGTCGCGTTCGAGCCAGCGCGCCGCTGCCGCGAGCGTGCGCGGCCCGGGGAAGTCGTGTTCGCCGCGGAACCAGCCGCGCGAGTCGTCGTAGGGCGAGTGGCGGCGGCCGAACAGCGGCGCGCCCAGCCAGCTCGGGTCGGGCCGGGTGCGCCAGGGATCGCCTTCGTGTCCGCGCTGGTAGTCCCAGGCGGTGAAGTCGCAGTGATAGTTCTCGCCGCCCACCTCGAACAGATGCGGGTGGTCCGACACCAGCATGGTGACGACGCCTGCGCGCCGGAGCGCTACAGTCAGCGGCTCCTCCCACAGCTCGATCGAGCCCCACGGCTTCCACAGGAAGTCGAGCGCGCCGCAGAGCAGGTCGTGCCGCGCGGGAATGCACGGCAGCGAGCCGGAGTAGTGTGCGTCGAAGCGCACGGCGCGCCGCGCGAACCGGTCGAGGTTCGGGGTGGCGAACTCGCGGCCTCCATATGGCCCGACCAGATGCCGATTCAGACTGTCGAGCAGCACCACGACTGCATTTCGCGGCGCCCGCTGCGTCGAATTCATGGATGCATTCTAAGACCACCGGAGGCACGAAGATGAAACGAAGTCTCGCCCTCGCGGTGCTCGCGCTGGCGTTCGCGCCCGGCGCGCGCGCCGACGTCTCGCCCGGCGACGTGATCACCGCGGCGAACAAGGAGAAGGTCCGGGGCCTGATTCCCGACGAGTTCTACACCTACGCGATCCAGAACTTCCCCGATCTGAACATGAAGATCGTGGAGTCGAAGGACTACCCCGTCCATCCGAAGTACGTCGAGGCGACCGCGCAGTTCGCGTGTCAGGCGCACATCGACGCGGACGGCAAGCTCGTGAACTACACCGCGGGCCAGCCGTTCCCGTACTCGGAGTGGGCGAAGGAAGCGACCCACCACAAGTGCGACCTGACGCCCGACGACCCGCAGTTCTCGCTCAAGCTCGCCTGGGACGTGAACTTCCGCTGGCAGGGCGGCTCCGGCCTGAACCTGCCGCACTGGGGGTTCGCGAACCTGCGCAACAACGGGCGCGAGGAGTGGCGGCTGTCGCAGGGCGAGTACCGGCGCACCTACTTCAGCGCGCGCGCGGACCTCCTGCCCGAGACCACCGAGCTCGAGAAAGGCACCAACGTCGAGTGGGCCGAGTTCTTCGACGTGAAGTCGCCCTTCGACCTGCGCGGCACCATGTTCCTGCTCTACCGCTACCGCGACAACAAGGCCGACGACACCTGGGCCTACATCCCGGCGCTCCGCCGCGTGCGGCGCATCGCGGCGACACAGAAGAGTGACTCGCTGCTCGGCACCGAGTTCACGCTCGAGGACTTCTACCTGTTCTCGGGCTACGTGTGGGACCACAACTGGGAGTACAAGGGCGAGAAGCCGATGCTGGCGATCCCCGACAGCGGGCGCACCTGCTTCCCGAAGGACTCGGGCGAGACGGAGGCGCGCGGCATGGCGCGGCTCGGCACGGAGCAGGAGTGGCACGAGTGCCGCTTCGATCCCTACGGCGTGCTGCCCATGGTGGGCGAGTCGTGGCAGAAGCGCGAGGCGTTCGAGCTCGACGACGTCCCGAAGCAGAGCGGCCATCCCTACAGCCGCAAGAAGATCTGGTACGACAAGGAGACCATGGCGCCCGGCCTCGCCGTCGCCTACGACCGCGGCGGGAAGCCGTTCAAGATCCTCGGCCTGGTGGGCCGCTGGAGCGAGACCAGCGGCATCGCCGAGAACAAGGGCCGCGACGTGATGCTCGGCAGCGCCGTGATGATCGTGAACCTGCAGAGCACCAACTCGAACCTGGGCCAGTTCGACGGCGCGAACGCGATGGAGTTCTCGGTCGCCGAGAGCAAGCGCTACTACGACACCACCAAGCTGAAGGTGGAAGGGCACTAGTCTTAGCGCCGACCGGCGCGAGGGCGGCCTCGCGCTGGCGCCTTCGCTCGGCTGCGCCTCGCTGCGCGCCCTTTCGGGCTTGCTGTCGGCTATGCTCGTGCCCATGGAAATCCGCACGAGCCAGGTCCAGGTGAAGACGCCTGACGGAGTGATGCCCGCCTATCTCGCCGAGCCGACGGCGCCCGGGCGACACCCCGCGGTGATCGTGGTGATGGAGGCGTTCGGCCTCAACCACAACATCGAGGAGATCAGCCGCCGCATCGCGGGCGAGGGCTACGTCGCGCTCGCGCCCGACGTGTACTACCGCTGGCCCGACAACAAGGCGCGCTACGACGAGCTGCCCAAGGCGATCGGGCTGATGCAGAAGCTCGACGACAAGAAGATCGTCGCCGACGTCGGCGCAGCGCTCGACTTCCTGGCCGCGCGGCCGAACGTGAACGCCGCGAAGACCGGGATCACCGGCTTCTGCATGGGCGGACGGATCTCGTTCCTCGTCGCCGAAGAGCTGCCCGACCGGATCGCGGCGTCGGCGCCGTTCTACGGCGGCGGCATCGCCGGGCTGCTCGGCAAGGCCGACCGGATCAAGGCGCCGCTCCAGCTCTTCTTCGGCGACCGCGACGCGTTCATTCCGCAGGACCAGGTGAAGGCGATCGACGCCAAGCTGCGCGAGCTCAAGAAGAGCTACAAGCTCGAGAACTACGCCGGCGCCGACCACGGCTTCTTCTGCAACGAGCGCGCGTCCTACAACGAGAAGGCCGCGAGCGACGCCTGGACCAAGCTCCGGGCGTTCTTCAAGCAGCACCTGGCGGCGTAAGGAGCGGGCATGTCGCGTCCCTTCCCGGCCGATCCCTACCTCGAGGGCAACTTCGCGCCGCTCGGCTTCGAGTGCGACGCAAACGACCTGGTGATCCGCGGCGAGATCCCGCGCGGGCTCGAAGGCGCGCTCTACCGCAACGGCGCCAACCCGCAGTTCGCGCCGCGCGGCCGCTATCACTGGTTCGACGGCGACGGGATGATCCACGGCTTCTTCTTCGAGAACGGCCGCGTCTCGTACCGCAACCGCTGGGTGCGCACCGAGAAGTGGCAGCGCGAGCGCGCGGCGGGCGAGGCGCTGTTCGGCGGCCTCGCCGACATGGGCGCCACCGACCCGAGCGTCGCCGGCGTCTCCGGCAACACCGCGAACACCAACATCGTCTGGCACGCGGGCCGGCTGCTCGCGCTCTGGGAGGGCGGGCTGCCCAGCGAGCTCGACCCCCACACGCTCGAGACGCGCGGCACCTGGGACTTCGCCGGCCGCTTCGCGCGCCGCAACCACGAGACCGGGATCATGACCGCGCATCCCAAGCTCGACCCGCGCACGGGCGAGATGCTGATGTTCGGCTACAGCGCGATCGAGCCGTACCTCGTCTACAACGTGGTCGACGCGCGCGGCGCGCTGGTGCGCAGCGTCGAGCTCGACGTCCCGTGGCCGAGCATGATGCACGACTTCATCACCACCGCCGAGCACGTGATCTTCCCCGTCTTTCCCTTGGTGTTCGATCTCGCGGCGGTCGCGAACGGCGGCGCGCCGCTGTCGTGGCAGCCCGAGCGCGGCACGCGGATCGGCGTCTTGCCGCGGAACGGCGGCGCAGAGGACCTGCGCTGGTTCGAGACCGACCCGTGCTTCGTGTTCCATCCGATGAACGCGCACAGCGAAGGGGAGCGCGTGGTCTGCGAGGTCGCGCGCTCGCCGGTGGTGCCGCTCTTCGGCCTGCCCGACCAGGGCCCGCCCAACCTCTGGCGCTGGACCATCGACCTCGCGCGCGGCGACGTGCGCCAGGAACGCCTCGACGACGCGGCGATGGAGTTCCCGCGGCTCGACGAGCGCTACACCGGTCTGCGTTACCGCCACGGCTACGCCGTCGGCCGGCTGCGCACCGGCGACGGGCGGCTCTCGTTCGATTCGGTCCTCCACTACAACCTGGAGACCGGGAGCCGCAGCGCCCACGTGCTGCCCGAGCGCTGCTACACCGGCGAGCCCGTGTTCGTGCCGCTCCGCCCGGGCGCGCCGGAAGGCGAGGGGGTGCTGCTCGCGACCGTGTACCGCGAGGCCGAGCACCGCAGTGACCTGCTGGTACTCGACGCGGAGAACGTCGAGAAGGATCCGCTCGCCACCATCGAGCTGCCGGTGCGGATCCCGTTCGGGTTCCACGGCAACTGGCGCCCGGCCTAGCGCGCGAGCTGCAGCCGGTACCTGCGCACGGTCACTTTCGCGTCGTAGGTGTCGCGTTTCGAGATCCGTGCCTTGAACGCGCGATACGCGGGGTCGATCGACAGGAACTTCCGCTCCGACACGAGCGTGCCGTTCGCGGCGAGAGACTCGGTGACGGCGCTCTTCACCTGTGAGTCCGTCGACTCGCGGCCCAGCTCGATCGAGTCGACGAAGACGGTCCCGTCGGGCGCCGCCAGCGGCGCGAGCTCGGCGAGCATCGACTCGGGCGTCTCCGCGCGCAGGATCACCGGGAAGTCCCCGCGCGCCCGATCGAGGTAGTAGCGCAGGCACGCGGCCTGGTCGGCGACCACGCCGCCGGTCTCGCCGCGCAGCGAGAGGACGACCTCCTTCCAGGGCGTGGCGTAGACCGGCATCAGGAAGTGCCGCGACAGGAGCCAGTTCGCGTCGCCGTAGAGCGCGAGCCCGAGGAACGGCGCCACCAGCAGCGCGCGCGCGGCGCGGGTCTCGAGCCGCGAGTACGCGAGCCCGAAGGCGAGATAGAAGATCGGCAGGCAGTAGAGCGTGCGCGAGGGCGTGAGGATGAAGCTCATGCGCTTGGCGATGAAGCTCGTGATCACGGCGGTGAAGCAGGTGCCGGCGATTCCCGCCGCGAGCATCGCCAGCGCCGGCCCGCTGCGCTGCGTGCCGAGCTCGCGCGCCGCGACCAGCACGGCGGCGACCAGCGCGACCACGCCCGCGATCGCGATCGGCTCGAAGGGATAGGTCATCTCGCCCAGCACGAACGCATAGGCGCTGTAGGCGATCTTCACCGGCACGGAGACCCAGGACGCGTTCAGGTCGGCCACGCGCTCCACCGCCTGCAGGGTGCGGATCTGCTCGATCGTGATGCCGAGCCAGGGCAGGAAGGGCAGCGCCGCGAGGACGCCGATCGCGATGAAGCGGAGCAGCAGCTCGCGCCGGACGACGGCGACCCAGACGAAGTGCATCACCGCGACGAACGACGCGGGGTAGTCCGTGTACAGGAGCAGCGCGTAGAGCGCACCCAGCGCGGCGCTCCTGCCTGCGCGCGGCTGCTCGAGCCAGGCGAGGAACGCGAGCGTCGCGAGCAGCGCGAGCGCCGCGGCGAGCGCGTAGTAGCGCAGCATCGGCATGCACAGCCACAGCTCGCTCGCGAGCGCGAGCAGGATCCAGAATGGATGGAAGCGTCGCTCCGGCATGAGCGAGCGGAAGACGGCGAGTGCCGCGAGCAGCAGCGCGCTGCCCTGCAGCCCCTGGAACAGGCGCAGCGCGAGCTCGCTCGCCCCGAACACGTCGACCCACAGCCGCAGCAGCAGGAAATACGCCGGCGGGTGGCAGTCGGCGGCGATCTCCGCGAGCCCGCGCCCGACCGAGAGCGTGGCGAACTCGAGGCTGCGGATCTCGTCGCCCCAGAAGCTCTTGGTCTTGGCGGCGAGGAGCGCGATCGCGACGGCGACCGCGGTCGTGAGCACCGCATCGAGCGCGCCGACGCGTGCGCGCGTCACTGGAGCGAGCGCAGCAGCGCCGCGACGGCGCCTGCCGGGTCCACCCAGGCCCCCTCCAGCGTGCCAGGGGCGAGGTCGAGCACGCGGTCCGGCCGGCGGGACTCGAGCTGATCGGGCTGGATCGCGACGGTCACGCCGCCTTCCGATGCGAACACGTTCTCCGCGCCCGCGATCTGCAAGAGGTGCGAGAGGAAGGCGTCCTTGCCGACGATGCGGAGCGGCTTCCGGCTGGCGACGAGCGCCAGGTGCAGCGGCCCGCCTTTCGCGTTCGCGATCGGATGCGCCGCGATCTCGCGAGTCACTCGGTCGATCATCTCGCCCGCGGCCCTGGGCTGGCCGAGCACGGTGGCGATCTCGGTGTAGGCGGTGAGCGCGTCGGAGGTGCTCACGGGCGAGAACACGCGCACCGCGATCGTGCGCGACGCGAACGCCGCGCGGATCTGCGCCGAGGCCGAGCTCGCGTCCGAGATCGCCAGGTTGGCGCGGCTCCCGAGCGCGGATTCCAGCGCCTGCGGATCGTTCGGGTCGAGCGTCGCGAGCGCGTTGCCCAGCCCCATCGCCTGGGCGACGCGCGTCGTCGCCGGCGAGATCGAGATCACCCGCTGCGCGGGCGCTCCGGAGCAGGCCAAGAGCGCGCACAGCACGAGCGCCCATCCACGGTTCGCCCAAACCCCCACGCGCTCAAGTTAGACTGGCGGGATGGCGGGCGCGACCCTCCGCACCGAGCTCGACTCCGGCGTCTTCGTGATCACGCTCGCGCGCGCGCGCGAGTACAACACCATCACGCCGCAGCTCCGCGACGAGCTCGCCGCCGCGATCGACGCGGGCGATGCGGAGCACGAAGCCCACGTGATCCTGCTGCGCGCCGAGGGACCGGCGTTCTGCGCCGGCTACGAGCTCGAGGGGTCGACCGCGGCGCAGTCGCGCGAAACCGAGGACAAGGCGCCAGACCGGCGCCGCTCACGGGTCTGGGATTCCGTCGCCGACCTGCGCATGATGAGCCGCTACGTCGCGACGTACATGAAGCTCTGGTACGCGGCGAAGCCCACGATCGCCGCGGTGCAGGGCTGGTGCATCGGCGGCGGCACCGACATGGTGCTTTGCGCAGACTTGATCGTGGCGGGCGAGAGCGCGCGCTTCGGCTACCCGCCCTCGCGCGTGTGGGGCACGCCCACGACCGCGATGTGGGTCTACCGCATGGGTCTCGAGCGCGCGAAGCGCTACATGCTGACCGGCGACGAGATCCCCGCGAAGAAGGCCGCGGAGATCGGACTGATCCTCGAGACCGTCCCCGACGCCGAGCTCGATGCGCACGCGCGCGCGCTCGCGCGGCGGATGGCGCAGGTGCCGACGACGCAGCTGGTGATGCTGAAGCTGCTCGCGAACCAGACCGCCGAGAACATGGGGCTCGCGGCGAGCCGCACGCTCGGCACGCTGTTCGACGGTATCGCCCGCCACACCCAGGAGGGGCTCGACTTCGTCTCGCGCGCGCGCGACGTCGGCTTCCGCCAGGCGGTGCGCGATCGCGACGATCCATTCGGCGACTACGGCAGCCGCAAGCGCGAGGAGAAGAAACCGTGAGCACCGTCCGCTACGAGACCGAAGCCCCCATCGCGATCGTGTCGATCGACCGCCCGGCGGTGCGCAACTGCGTCGACGGGCCGACCGCGGCGGAGCTCGCCGCTGCGTTCCGCAAGTTCGACGCGGACGAGTCACTCGCCGTGGCGATTCTCACCGGCGTCGGCGGCACCTTCTGCGCGGGCGCGGACTTGAAGGGCGTGTCGGAAGGGCGCGGCAACCAGGTGCGGCTCGACGGCGACGGGCCGATGGGACCGTCGCGGATGCTGCTCTCGAAGCCGGTGATCGCCGCGGTCGAGGGCTACGCCGTCGCGGGCGGCCTCGAGCTCGCGCTCTGGTGCGACATGCGCGTCGCGGCCGAAGACGCGGTGTTCGGCGTGTTCTGCCGCCGCTGGGGTGTCCCGCTGATCGACGGCGGCACGATCCGGCTCACCCGCCAGATCGGCCACTCCCACGCGCTCGACCTGATCCTCACCGGGCGCGGCGTGTCGGGCGACGAGGCGCGCATGATGGGATTGGCCAACCGCATCGTGGCGAAGGGTAGAGCGCTCGACGAAGCCCGCGCCCTGGCGAAGCAGCTCGCGGCGTTCCCGCAGCGCTGCCTGCGCAGCGACCGGATGTCGTCGTACCGCCAGTGGGAGCTCCCGCTCGGCGGCGCGCTGCAGCTCGAAACCGAGCTCGGCATGGACGTGATCCGCTCCGGCGAGACGCTCGAGGGCGCAACGCGCTTCGCCAAGGGCGCGGGCAGGCACGGATCGTTCGGGGACTGAGTCAGCCCGCGGCCTCGATCTGGCGAAGCAGCTCGACCGGGTGGCCACACCTAGCTTTGCGTAGATGCTGCGCACCTGGCTGCGCACCGTCGCAGGCGAAGTCCCGAACGCAGCCGCGACCTCCTTGTGGCTCTTGCCCCCCGCGAACTCGCGTGCGACCTCGAGCTCCAGCTTCGCCAGTGAGTCGACGGCCGAGCGCGGCCGCGCGCTGATCACGATTCCGAGGTCGAGCACGCGCAGGAGCGTCGCGACGATCGCCATCCCCGCCCATCTGTCCGATGGGCCGCTGCGCGGCGCGGACGGCGGGGACGTGCGGGGCGATCCCATGATCGCTCGTGCAAGAACTACTCATGGAGGCAGCGGTCAAGCCCATCTAGGCTCCGAGTCAGTCGTCCTTGGGAGGATCGTCATGGTGCGCTGGTGCGCGATTGCCTCGATCGTGCTCGCTCTCGCGGCTTCACCATCACACGCGGATTCCGTCGGAGTCTATGCGTTCGAGTCCGTCGCTGGGACGCTGCGCGCCCAGAACCCCGCCCAAGCACTGGAGGCGTCGATCTCCAGCGAAGGCGCCCGCATCACCGCCTGTTCCCCCGGTCCCGTTCCGCTCGAGGTCGGCCTGCGCCTCGCGGAGATCTCGCGCTCGCGCGAGACGCTCAGTCCAGAGGCCGGGGACGTTCGCGCGGTCGGCTCGCGGGCGGAGATCCTGCACCCGACGGCGGGGGTGACCGAATGGTGGGAGAACGGGCCGCAGGGTCTGGAGCAAGGCTTCACGCTCGCTCGCGCGCCGCTCGCGGGCGTCGGGTCGCTCGAGCTCACCCTGGCAGTGACGCGCGCCTTCTCGGAGGCATCGGCAGACCGGGTCGAGTTCAGCTCGCCCGGTTGCACCGCCGGGCTCGCGCTCACTGGGCTCCGCGCCTGGGACGCGACCGGCACGCCGCTCGACGTTCGTCTCGCTGCGAACGGCCCGCGCATCGCCTACGTCATCGACGACTCGAGCGCGCGCTATCCGATCACGATCGACCCGCTGGCGAGCTCGCCGAGCGTGACGACGACACCCGTCTCGGGCCTGCTGGGTGGAATCAGCACGATCGGTGACTTCAATGGCGACGGCTACAGCGACCTGGCGGTGGGTCGCTATGTCGGAGCAGGGCAAACGCGATTCATCGAGATCTTTCTCGGATCGGCAACCGGGCTCCACACGACCGCGGACTGGACGATCAGCCCCGCATGCGGGGAGTTCGTCGCGACGGCCGGTGACGTGAATGGCGATGGCTACGACGATCTGCTGGTCGGCGATCCAGAAGGCGACTTGACGCCCGTTCGGTCCGGGTCGGCTTGCCTGTACTTCGGTCACGCCAGTGGCCCTCCAACCATCGGCTGGTCGGCGAGCGCGGATCTGGTTCCGGGCATGACCGGCTCGCTCTTCGGCGGCAAGGTTTCGGGTGTCGGGGATCTGAATGGCGACGGGTACGCGGATTTCGCGGTCAGCGCCTTCACCCAGAGCGGCGGAGGGGCCGTCTACGTGTGGCTCGGAAGCGCGAGCTTCGGTTCGAGCTCGCCCGTGACTCCAGCGACGGCGAACTGGACAGCTCTCGGCGATGCGAACAACGGGCTCTTCGGCAGGGACGTGGCCGCTGCCGGCGACACGAACGGCGATGGTTTCGCCGACCTGGTGATCGGTGTCGAGGGCCACCGGCTCTCGCCCGG
>Ga0318560_10000344_pt1 | contig 12818 bp, 13 predicted proteins | sample GRESIP065b5f22_FD_202537 | JGI IMG/M metagenome (GOLD analysis project Ga0318560, IMG submission 202537) | Tropical soil microbial communities from Luquillo Experimental Forest, Puerto Rico - GRE.SIPMG.065b5f22 | ecosystem: Environmental > Terrestrial > Soil > Tropical forest > Bulk soil... | reverse complement strand
GGCCTGGTGGCGGCGATGATCCTGGGCGGCGCCCAGTTGGTGACCGCCACCCTATGGTCGCTGCCGACCACCGCGGCCTATCGGCAGTTTGCGGCTGCGGCCGTTCCGGGAGCCGGTGAACCGGCCGATCCGATGGCCGAGGTGGTCATCGCCGTGGATCGCGCGCACGAAGCCGCCGACGCCGGTTGTGCGGTCAATCAATGGCAGCGCGTGCAGATGCGCCGCTGGCGGGACGGTGACGTCACCGCCAACCCGCTGTACTGGGGTGCCCTGGTCACTTTCGCGGTGGACGGCGCGCGATAGCGTTCAGACCAGGGTTCAGACCGAAGCCAGCCAGGACGCGTGGACGGCCAGCACATCGTCGGGCAGCGAAAGCTCCTCGCGGGCAGCGGGATCGAACGCCACCAAGACGACGAGCCCGGGGCGCAGCATCGACAAGTTGTCATCGCGGTTGGAACGCGCCAATTTACCGATGAACGTCTCTCCGGACACGGCCACCACCTCGATGAAAACGTGACGCTCGTTGCCGACTTTCTGCACGGTGCCGACCCCGACCGCGCGGCCCCGCGCGACCCGACGCCGGGCGAACGGAAGCCGGCCCACCAAAACCGATAGCTTGCTCATGCGACCAGGCTGTAGCCTCCGGCCGGCTACCGAACCCAACTTTTCGGCTACGGATATTTTCGCAATGCCCCTATCCTGTGCTGATGAGCGCAGATTCGCAGCTCGCCATGGTCGTCGGCGTGGGCCAGCCACGCCGGTCGGTGATCGAGGCGGCGTGGCGGGCAATCGGTCCCGGCGTCGAGGTGCTCAGCAGCGATGATGGCGGCCCGTTGAGCCGGACCGTCAAACGCATCATCGACCCATTGGTGCTCCGGCTGCGATCGAACCCCCAATATTCGACCCCCGTCGTCGCACCCGAGACGGCCGCGGCGATGCATGACCTGATCGTGGGAAGCGGACCCCAATTGCGCTCCGCCGCCGCGTGGTTCGAAACCCTCAAACTCGAGCGCCGCAGGCAACGGATTCGCACCGGAAACGCGCAGGAACTGTACTTTCCGGTTTGCTTTGAGCTCGCGGTGACGAAAGGCTCACCGGCGCCGCAAGATTACGAGACGGCGTCCGCGGTGCTCGCCGACGTTCACCAGGGCCGGGACCGCACCGCGATCGAGGTATTGAACGAATACGTGGACAGCCCGGAGGTGGTCACCAGGCTTGCCGACCAGCTCGACCACAGTTGGTGCGACGTGCAGGCCTCGGAAACGGCCACGGCGACCGTGACCGGTCCGTTCCTGGCCGAGCTCGGCACCGTGCTCGGGCCCGCCAGCGGCCATAGCGCTTCGGCGGCGCGGCAGCGTGTCTGGTCGGCCGTGATCGCCGACGCGACGCCGTACAACCTGGGCGCCCTGGCCCGCATCGAAAAGAGCGAGCTCCCGTGGTCGATCGTCCGCCTCGGCCTGAGTTCGGCTGAGCCGCAACGACAACCGAAGATCTCGGGTGGCTCCGACAGCGATCGTCCGCTGGATCGCAGCGTGGTGGACCGGGTGCGCGCAACACTGCGGCGTGCACTGGACCGCGACGCGTTGCCCGACATCCCCCTGCTGTGCGAGGAGGAAGTGGATCGGGCCAGCGCACCATGGGGGCTGTTGTCCGAGGACAAGCAGGCCACGCTGGTGGCCGGCATCGAGGTGGCGGTCGAGCTGGCTCCACTGGACCGATCCGTCTCGAGCCGTTACGCATTGGCGGCCCAGATCCAGGCCCGGCTGCGCAAGGAGGCCTACGTGCTGCACGCCCGGCGCTATCTCGCCGAGGGCGGCCCGATCCATCCACGCCAACGGCAAGTGGTCGACGACCTGGCCGCCTACGCGCAGCCCTACCTGAGCCGGCTTTGGGCGCGACTGCACGGACGCGACGTCTGGCAGGACCCCTGCGATGACGTCGACGAGGTGCGGTCCCTGCTCGAGGGCGTCGCGCGCTCGGTGAGCCTCGACCACCGCCAACGGATCAAGGCAATGCTGGAATTGCAGGTGGCCGGATGAGATTGGTTGCCGATTCCGGTTTGTGGAGCACCGGCCCCGTCGCCGAGGCGACGCCATTGGTCGCCCTGCTGGAGGTCAGCGGCGCGGTGTTGTCGTGGACCGTGGACGACCCAGGCGACACGGCAACCCAGATCACGTTCACCGATCTATCGAGCGCCGACTGGCTCTGGCGTGTCCTCGGCGAATCCGGCCACGTCGCTCTGGCTTCCGCGTTGGGGTCCGCCCCAACGGCCGGCGAACCACGCAGCATCGAGCTCGCGGGCGTCGACATCATGCCCGGATCGGTGGACCCGCTCCGCAGGCTGGCGGTAGGCCATTGGCTGCGGCGGTGGTGGCCCGCCAGTCGACGAGACGGTATCGCCGGCCTCGACCGCGCCCTGCTCGACGTCGAGATCGCCTTGCTGACCGTCGGCGCGCAGGGGTACTTCTTCGACGACACCCTGGATTCGGGTGTGGTCGAGCTGCTGGCGCCGCACGCCCCCGCCCTGATCGCACACGTCCGGGATGGCGATCCGCGGATACTCGATTTGGTGCGCGCGGGTGCCGGGCTCGCCGACGAGGTCGGTATCGACGACGTCGGATGGCCGGAACTGCATGCGGCCCTCGATGATTCGAGCATGACCATGTCGATGCCGAGCGGACGTCGTGACGACTACGCGCTCGCCGCCGGCGCCGAGACGGGACCGAGCGGCAAGGTTCGGATCGCCCGGGGGGCCGCGTCGATGAGCTGGGGTGCGGTGCCCCCCGGAATATTCGACGCGGGCGAGGACACCGTCGACTGGAGCATCGAGGTGGTCGGTACTTCGGTAGTCGCCGTCGTGCGGGCGGCCGTCATCGGACCCGACCCGGCCACCGGAGTCGAGGTGCGGTTGCGGTCCGGAGCCATCGGCGGCAGCGGCGTCCTGGACGCCGACGGCCGCGCCACCCTCCCCCTGGTCGACGGCAGTCAGGAGCCGCTGACGGAACCGGCGGCCTGGGACCACGACTGGTCGGCGACGTTGGTGATCGTCGGCTCCCAGGTGTCGGGCGAGACGGAGACGCGCGAGACGCGGGAGCGGGTTCGACGCTGGGCACGGGCGCGGTTGGACCGTCCGGCCAACCCCAGGAATCAAGCATTCCTGGCCGAGATTGTGGCCGCCGAATCCGAATACTGAGCCCTATCGCGCCGGCAATTCCCTATGCTGAGCGAGTGCCAAACAACTATCGAGTCGTTCAGTGGACCACCGGGAACATCGGCAAGAGCTCGTTGCAATCGATCGCCGACAATCCCGCGCTTGAACTGGTCGGGTGTTATGCCTGGTCACCGGAGAAGGTCGGCCGCGACGTCGGCGAACTGGTCGGCATCCCGCCCCTGGGCGTAACGGCCACCGACGATGTCGACGCGCTGCTCGCCCTCAAACCGGACTGCGTCGTCTACAACCCGATGTGGATCGACGTCGACGAGCTGGTCCGCATCCTGTCCGCCGGCGTCAACGTGGTGACAACCGCGTCCTTTATCAACGGGCAGAACCTGGGCGACGGCCGCGACCGAATCGTCGACGCCTGCCAGAAGGGCGAGTCGACGATATTCGGATCCGGGATCAGCCCGGGCTTCGCCGAGCTCTTGGCCATCGTCTCGGCGATGGTGTGCAACCGGATCGACAAGGTCACCGTCAACGAAGCCGCCGACACCACGTTCTACGACTCGCCGGACACGGAGAAGCCAGTGGGCTTCGGCCAGCCGATCGACCACCCGGAGCTGCAGGACATGGCTCGAAAGGGAACGGCCATCTTCGGCGAGGCCGTCCGGCTGGTGGCCGACGCGCTGGGCGTCGAGCTCGACGACGTGCGGTGCGTGGCCGAATTCGCCCAGACCACAGCCGATCTCGACCTCGGCTCGTGGACTATAGCCGCGGGATGCGTGGCGGGCGTCTACATAAGCTGGCAGGGCGTCGTTGGCGACAAAACCCTGATCGACCTCAATGTCCGCTGGCGCAAGGGACAGACGCTCGAACCCGATTGGAAGATCGAGCAGGACGGCTGGGTCATCCAGATCGACGGGCAGCCGTCGGTAACCACCAAGGTCGGCTTTCTGCCACCGCCCTACTTCCAGGCAGAGACGATCGCCGACTTCATGGCGCTCGGACACATCATGACGGCAATGCCGACCATCCACGCGATCCCGGCCGTCGTCGCCGCACCGCCCGGCATCGTCACCTACACCGATCTCCCGCTCACGCTTCCCCGCGGCTATGCGAAGGTGTAGCGCCGAAAAGGGCTAACCGTCGCCCGACGCCGCCGTCGCCGGAACCGCCGCCCGTCGCCGCGCGGGCTTGGTGTAACTCGCACCGAGCTGCGGCACCTCGAGCGGACCCTGGTGACGGGCGGCCTCAATGGCATTGCGCAGCGGACCGGCCAAGCCCGCGAACGACCCCATGTCAAACAGCAACGGCGTCAACAGCCGGTTGTGCACGAACCCGAAGGAGCTGCCGAATTCGGGATCGGCCCAGCCGAGGGTTCCACCCAGACCCACGTGACCGAACCCGTTGAGCAAACCGGGAACCGGTGATTCGTGGTAGCCCAGGTGAAAAGGCATGGGCACCACCATGTTCGCGTCGGGCCACTTGCGTCGCGGCTCTCCCGTCAGACCGCGTGCCAGCTCCTTGGACAGATACTTCTTGCCGTCGATTCGGCCGTCGTTGGCCAGCGCGGCGTACATCTTGGCCAGCCCGCGGCCCGTGACCACGCCATTGGCCGCGGGCACCTCGCCGTCCAGGAACGGAGTATCTCCCTTGACGAGGGAAATGACGCCTGGGAAATACATCGCCCCGAGCGCGCCCGAGAATGGTAGTCCTGCCAGTTTCGGTATGACGAAATTGAATACCGGCGCGCGCAGTCTTCCCTGCGGCAGCAGAATCTGCGCCACCTTAGTCGGCGCCCCTTCCGGCGGACGTCCGAGGTGCAGGCCGTCGGTGTTCAGCGGGCGCGCGATCTCTTGGCGGATCAGCTCGCGCATCCCCTTGCCCGTCACCGCCCTGGCCAGTCCGGACAACAACCATCCGTAGGTCAGCGCGTGGTACGCCTGCACGCCGCGCAAATGGTCGACGGGCGCCGCGGCCAACTTCTCCTCCATGAGGAGGTGATCCATCAACTCCGTCTTGGTGACGCCCCTCAGATGCGACAACCCGGATCGATGCCGCAAAACGTCGCGGACCGTGATTTCGGCTTTGCCATTCGCCGCGAATTCGGGCCAGTATTCGGCGACCGGATCGTCGTAGGACAGCAGGCCCCGATCGGCCAGGCGGTGAATCACCGTCGATGCGACGCCCTTGGTCGCCGAGAACACCATCGAACCGGTGTCTGCGGTCCAGCGCTCGGTGCCCTCCCGGTCCGACCAGCCCGTCCAGACGTCGACGACGGGTACGCCATCGATGTAGACGCTGAGGGCCCCACCGCCGAACCGGCGGCCGGGGAACAGCCGCGAGAAGATCTTGATGACGTTGCCGAAATGCGGGTCGGCGGCACCGGACACACCGCGCGGCAAGCCATCGTCGGTTACCAGGAGCGCTGATCCTGGACGCGTCGCCATCACGAGAATGACGTTATCAGGCAGGAAGAACCCCGCACACAAGTCACTCCGGGGGTTTGCCGGCTTCCTCGCCGGGCGCTTTGTCGGGGGGCGAGGTGTTCAACCACTTCCTCAGGCGAAGAAGCTGGTTAACTACCATGCCGAGGCCCAGGAGCCCGAGCACCGCCACTATTGCCAACACGATCGCTGTGCTCACAAACTCCATGATTGCTGATCGCCGCCCGCGTTTCAGGGTCGCCCGGTACCGGGTACGCAGAAGGACATGAGCGGTGCAGACAAAGTGAAGAACAAGATCGAGGACCTGGGCGGCCGGGCCAAGGAGGCTGTCGGCAAGGCCACCGGCGATCGCGACACCAGGGACGAGGGCCGCGCGGATCAGGCGAAGGCCAGCCTGAAAGACGCCGGCGAAAAGGTGAAGGACGCCTTCAAGAAGTAGCCACCCCTGACCAGCGGGCTTATCGGTAAGATCGATGAGCCCGCTGGTCTTCAGCCTTCAGCAATCAGCACTGCAACCGTGGAGCAAAAAAATGGGCGTCGGCAAGTTGATCAACGCGCAAGTGCGCCGGCTCGCAACGGTGGTTGCAGCAGCGGCGGCGGTCACCACCTCGGCGCTGTTGAGCGCGCCCATCCCCTCCGCGGCTGCCGACCCGTGCCCCGACGTCGAGGTGGTGTTCGCCCGCGGCAGCGGTGAGCCGCCCGGCGTTGGCGGTGTCGGCGGACCATTCGTCGACGCGTTGCGCGGAGAGATCGGTGGGCGCTCGCTCGGCGTTTACCCCGTCAACTACCAGGCCAGTACCGACTTCAGCAGTCCCGATTTCCCCGTGACGGTCATCGACGGCATCCGTGACGCCGGAACTCACATCGAGTCCATGGCGGCGAACTGTCCCAAGACCAGGGAGGTGCTGGGCGGATACTCCCAGGGCGCGGCCGTAGCCGGTTTCGTCACCTCGGCGGCCGTGCCGCCGGGCGTACCGGCTGCAATGGTGCCCCCGCCCATGCCGCCGGAAATCGCGAACCATGTCGCCGCGGTCACGCTGTTCGGGACACCGTCGGGTCCATGGTTGCAGAAGTATGGCGCACCGGCGATTGTCATCGGCCCGCTCTATCAGCCCAAGACCCTCGAGTTGTGCGCCCCGGGCGACGGAATCTGCGGTGACGGCACCGACGCCATCGCGCACGCGACCTATGCGGTGAACGGCATGACGGGCCAGGCCGCGACCTACGCGGCGAGTCACCTGTAGTCCGTAGCAGAATCGCACCCATGCGCGTTCTGATCACGGGCGGTACGGGATTCGTGGGTGGGTGGACCGCCAAGGCGGTGGCCGATGCGGGTCACTCCGTCAGATTTCTGGTGCGAAATCCCGATCGGCTGCACACCTCCGTCGCCAAGCTGGGCGTCGACGTGTCGGACTTCGCCGTCGGGGACATCACCGATCGCGTTTCGGTGCGCGACGCGCTGCGCGGTTGCGACGCCGTCGTGCACAGCGCCGCCCTGGTGGCAACCGATCCGCGTCAGACCAATGAGATGCTGACCACCAACATGCAGGGCGCACAAAACGTCCTCGGGCAATCAGTCGAACTCGGCCTGGATCCGATCATCCACGTGTCGAGCTTCACCGCGCTGTTTCATCCGGGCCTGGAGGTGCTGACGGCGGATCTGCCGGTCGTCGGTGGAGCGGACGGATACGGGACGTCGAAGGCCCAGGTCGAAATCTATGCTCGCGGCCTGCAGGACGCCGGCGCACCGGTGAACATCACTTACCCCGGCATGGTTCTCGGCCCGCCGGTCGGCGACCAATTCGGTGAGGCCGGCGAGGGCGTCAGGGCGGCGCTCCAGATGCATGCGATCCCCGGGCGGAGCGCGGCATGGTTGGTTGTGGACGTCCGGGATTTGGCCGCTTTGCACGCGGCGCTATTGCAGCCCGGGCGCGGGCCGCATCGCTACACCGCGGGTGGCCACCGAGTTCCCGCGTCCGAGCTCGCGAGCATGCTCGGCGAAGTCGCCGGGACGCCGATGGTCGCCATTCCGATTCCGGACACCGCGCTGCGGGTCGCGGGCGCCGTACTCGATCGAGCCGGCCGGTTCCTGCCCTTCGACACGCCCTTCACCTCGGCGGGGATGCAGTACTACACCCAGATGCCGGCGTCCGATGATTCGCCCAGCAAGCAGGAACTTGGCATCACCTATCGGGATCCGCAGGAAACCATGGCCGACACCTTCGAGGCCCTCCAAGCCGCAAGCGGCTAGGGCTGGGGCCGCTCGCGGCTGCGGACGAATCCGAGCACGGCCGCGCCCACGAACGGCACGGGGGCCAGCGTCGCGATCAGCGCGCTCTTGGTGCCCACCAGGGGCCTGCTGCGCAATCCGAGCACAAGGTCGGCGCTGTCGCTGATCAAACCGGCGGCCGCCCAGCGCCGGAACTGGCCGTCGCCACCGCGCAACAAGGCGGCGCACGCGCCCGACCCGATCACCAGGTCGCGAATCCCGATCGTCTGCATGAGCAGCGTCTCCGTGCCGGATTCGGGCTTGAAGAACCGGTCGGGCGCCAGGAGCATGCCGGCTCCGACAGCGACGCGGGCCGCGGCGACCAACGCCAAGATGGGTGATGTCCGGGTGCGGTCTTGCATCATGATCACAGGGTAGTGACGAAGCCACCGTCGATGCGGTAGTCGGACGGTGTAGTGTTTCCGGCCCGGTCGCTGGCAAGGAAGACGACAAGGTCGGCGACCTGTTCCGGGGTGCTGAAACGGCCAGTCGGAGTGCGGTTTTCGATCATCGCCCGAACACCGTCCGCCGCCTGGCCGGCGGCCTCGGCGAACCCATCGGCCACGCCGCCCCGGTCCGTCCACAACCCGGTCAACACCGGGCCGGGGCTGGCCGCGTTGACTCGAATGTTCTTCGGCGCCAATTCGTTCGACAGCGCCTTGGCGAAATTGGCGACGGCGGCTTTGGTGGCGCAGTAGTCAGCGATCCCGGGGTTCGGGACCAGTTCTTCGGCGGCGCCGGGCTTTGACAGGTCGACGGGCACGAACGACACCTGACCGGCCTCCTCGAGCGCCGGCAGTCTGTCGCCGCGGGTCCGTGACCCGGCCACTACTTGCGCGCCCGCGTCGACGAGTGCTTTGGTGATCGCCAAACCGATGCCCTTGCTGGCGCCGGTGACCAGCGCAGTCTTACCCGAAAGATGCAGATCCATGCGCGCTCCTTAGCTCCGGCGAACGACGCTACCGTTGCACGATGACTGCGCCTATGTCGAAGGGCGACTTCGTCAAGCGCCATCCGGCCGCGCCGACCGGCTTCTTCGCTTGGGAAGCCGCAGGGCTGCGGTGGCTTTCAAGCGTTGACGACGGTGTGCCCTGTGCACAGGTTGTTTCCTTCGGCGCGGACAGCCTGACTTTGCGGCGGCTTGACTCGGTGACTCCGAGCCCCCAAGCGGCGCACGCGTTCGGCAGCCGACTCGCCATCACCCACGACGCCGGAGCCGCAGCGTTCGGCGCGGGGCCCGACGGATGGGACGGGCCGGGATTCTTCGGGCCGTTATCGCAGCCATTGCCGATGTCGCTGCGGCGGCACCGACGCTGGGGCGATTTCTACGCCGGGGAGCGGCTGGTCCCGATGGCCGAGCTCGCGGCGGCGCGGCTTGATGCTTCGACGCACGCCATGATCGACTCCGTCGTGGCGCGCTGCCGTACGGGCGACTTCGATGACGATGACCCGCCGGCCCGCCTGCATGGCGATTTGTGGAGCGGCAACGTGATGTGGACACCTGACGGGGTGGTGTTGATCGATCCGGCCGCGCACGCCGGTCACCGCGAGACCGACCTAGCGATGCTGGCGCTTTTCGGCTGCCCGCACTACGACGCCGTCCTTGACGGTTACCGGCGGGTGCGTTCTCTGAAACCCGGCTGGCGCAACCGCATTGGGCTGCACCAGCTATTCCCGCTGCTGGCGCATGTGGTGCTGTTCGGTGGCGGGTACGCAGCGCAGACGCATGCCGCCGCCCGTGCCGCGCTGGCCGCCTAACCTCGCTCGTCAAGAGCTCTGCGACGCGCACGCTAGGCGAGAATTCGATCGACCTCGCGGCGCAGGTACCCGGCGGCAGTGGCCAGATCCATTGCCGCGCCGCGCGCTGTGAGTTCCGCGAGTCGATCTGGGTCGAACGCGGCGGAGACGGCGTCTTCGGCGCCCTGCACCAGGTCGTCCGGGGCAGTGACAGTTGACGGATGTGCCGCGAACATTTCGTGGGCCAGCCCGAAGATCACGGCCGCGGGTTCGTAGCACCCCATGCCGGCGAACACGGTCGCCAGGCCAAGGAGCTCGACTGCGATCGGCTGGCCCAGTTGCAGACGCTGCTCGACCCCGGTCGCGTATGCGCGCAGGGCGGTGCGCCAGTCGCGACGCCGCAACGCTATCGCCCCCTGAGTCGTCATAGCGCTGGCCGCCCCGGAACGATCTCCCAATGACGCGGCAACATCGACGGCTTCCTCGAGAGACTTGAGCGCCCGTTCGGGGTCTTGTTCAGTCAGTGCCAAGCCGTGGGTCAGCAACGCGTACAGGAGAGTACCTGCGGCACCGACCTGTCGGGCGGCGCGCACAGCCTGCTCTGCCACCGCTGCAGCCTGGGCAGGATCGCCGAATAACGCTGTGGCCAGCAAGATGAGCGCATGGGCGAGCTCGAAGGGATCGTTACGAGCCCGGGCGAGCTCAAGCCAGGCCTCCGCGTGCTGTCGGGTTGATTCCATGTCACCCTGAAAGAACGCCAAGCATCCGGCCGCCGCGTGCACCCACAAATGCCCAGTCCCGAGAGCGGTCTGGGCCTCCTGGCCGGTGGCGACGAGTTCGGCGGCGCGGTCCAGATCACCGCGAAAGACCTCCCCCATTGCCGCGTACGCGACTGCCAGCGGGAAGAGTTCGTGTGTCGAAGCGCTCGGGATCGAGCGCGCAATGTCGGCCCAGTCGGTGGAGAGCCATCCGGTGGGGATGCCAGTCGCCATCAGTGGGATCACCAGGCGCAGCCCTTCGTCAGGGAGCGTTGCCTCGACAGCCCAGTCGAGCGCGGCACGGAAGTTGTCGGTTTCAGGGGCCAGGGCCGACGCCCAGGCGATCTGCTGGTGACTACGCAGATGCGGTCCGGCCTTCTCGGCAAGCTCGATGTAATGCGCCAAATGTCGGCCACGTAGCGCAGCCACCTCGCCGCTGGCCTCCAGCCGTTCCTGGGCATACTGGCGGATGGTCTCCAACAGTCGATAGCGGACGGCTCCCGCTCCAACGTCGACATCGAGCAGAGACTTGTCCACCAACTGCGTCAGCAGGTCCACCACCTCGCCGGTGTCGATGTCTTCGGACGACACCACCGCCTCGGCCGCGGCCAGGTCAAAGCTTCCGGCGAAGACCGACATGCGTCGTAACGCAATCCGCTCGGGCTCGCTGAGCAAGTCGTAGGACCAGTCGATCGCGTTGCGCAGCGTCTGGTGCCGCTCCAGTCTGGCGCGGCTCCCGCGGGTCAGCAGTTTGAACCGGTGATCGAGGCGCGAGACCAATTCTTCGGGGGGCAGGGACCGGACCCGCGCCGCGGCCAGCTCGATGGCAAGTGGGATCCCGTCCAGACGCCGGCACAGTTGAGCGACGACCCCGCTGTTGTGAGCCGTCAGGACGAAGCCGGCGTTGGCGGCGACGCCGCGGTCACAGAACAGGCGCACGGCGGCCGTTTGGCCAATCACCTCCGGGTCGGCGTCAACGTCAGGAAGCCGAAGCGCGGGTACCGCGACGATCCGCTCCCCTGGCAGCGCCAGGCCCTCGCGGCTCGTGGTTAGCACCGCGACACCCGGGCAGCGCTGCACGATCGTGTCCACCAGATCCGCGACCGCCGCCAGCAGGTGCTCGCAGTTGTCGAGCACAATCAGCATGCGTTTGGGCGCCAAATACTCCAACACCACATCGCCCAACACGCGGCCCGGGAATGGCCGCACATCGAAGGTCGCGGCAAGCGTCTCGACAACCGCCGCAGGGTCCATCACGGGGGCCAGTTCGCACAACCAGACGCCGTCGGGAAACACGGGGGCAGCCTCGGCGGCCACCTCGATGGCAAGACGCGTCTTTCCGACCCCGCCGACGCCCGTCAGCGTCACCAACGACCGTTCGGAAACCAGGGCGCGCAGGCGGGCGACCTCGACGTCCCGCCCGACGAACGATGTCAGCTGTCGCGGCAGGTTTCCCGGCACCTCGTCGAGCGATCGGATGGGCGGGAACTCGGCCGGAAGCGTGGGGTGCACGAGCTGAAACACGTGCATGGGCCGGGCCACGTCCCGCAATCGGTGCTCTCCGAGATCGACCAGCTCGGCTCCTTGTGGCAGACCCTCACCGATGAGGGCCTGGGTCGCACCCGAAACCAGCACCTGATCCCCGTGTCCAGCGGCGCACAACCGAGCGGCTCGATTGACCGCCGGGCCGTGGTAGTCGCCAGCGAGAAACTCGCTGTAGCCGGTATGCACACCCATCCGGGCCCGAAGCCGTCCCGGCACGCCCCACGTCGCCGAGGCCAGCGATCGTTGCGCAGCGAGCCCAGCCGCCACGGCGGAGTCAGCCCGGGCGAACACCGCGAAAAGTCCGTCCCCAGTGGTCTTTACAACGTGACCGCCACAAGACTCCACCGCGGCCCGCAGGATCTCGTCGTGTTGGGTCAATGCCGCACGCATCCCGTCCGGATCCTGCTCCCACAGCCGGGTTGAACCCTCGATGTCCGCGAACAGAAACGTCACGGTCCCTGACGGCGGTTCGCCTATCGCATCCACCACCCCTCGTCGGGCCAGCATTCTCATGCTAAAAGCGGCTTCGCCGCAGTTGCTACGGTTTTCCCAATTACGCGGGCACTTTTGCAGCGATCTGGGTGGCGATGTCGACAGCCGAGTTCTTCGGGTCGACGCTGCACGTGTTGACGTCGATTACGACGTTGTTTTTCACGGTGAGCGCCCGTCCGCAAGCTTTCCAGCCCGTGGACGGGGGGTCCTGCAGAGTTGAGGTGGTACTTAGGACACCGTTGGTGTTGGATGTCGCCGCCACGGTCCAGTGCGTCCTGGACTGGACGTGGGTGTAGTCGTGGCAGGCCTGCCACTGCTGGGCGGAGGCGTTGAAGAACTCGCTGGCTTGTTTGGCGGTGGGGAATAGCACTACCGCCTGCTCAACGAAATGAGTTAAGTTCTCGCCCTCCTGG
>Ga0318560_10000343_pt1 | contig 12828 bp, 14 predicted proteins | sample GRESIP065b5f22_FD_202537 | JGI IMG/M metagenome (GOLD analysis project Ga0318560, IMG submission 202537) | Tropical soil microbial communities from Luquillo Experimental Forest, Puerto Rico - GRE.SIPMG.065b5f22 | ecosystem: Environmental > Terrestrial > Soil > Tropical forest > Bulk soil... | reverse complement strand
GGCCACACCATCCGCCGCTCGCTGACCCCCTACGACCACTAACCCCAGGAATCACTCATCTAGTTGGTGGACAGCTGTTCGGCGCGCTGCTTGAGGTTTTCCGCGAGTTGGTCAAGCACGTTGTTGAGGAGCGACTTCACCATCGGCCCCGGTATCGGCATGGCGGTCTCGACGTCCATATCCACCGTCAGCAAGCTCGACGCGCCCGTCTCCACCACGCTGAACATCTGCTCCTGCTTCGAGAACAGGTCACCCTGCTGCAGGACGGTCTGAATCTGGTTCGCCCCTGGGTAGTAGACCGCCTGGATGAAGGTGCTCTCCATCCCCTGAACCTCGGTGTCGAGCCGCAGCTGGCTGGGACGCCCGTCGTCGTAGCGGGCGAGCACCCACAGGCCCTTGATCCCCTCGTTCCACTGCGGATAAGCCTCGAAATCGGAGACGATGGCCATGATCGACGCGGCGTTGGCACTGACCTCGACGGTCTTGCTCAGAACTGGCATTGGCGAAGCATAACCGGGTGGACCACCGGCACCGGCAGCGCAGCCCCTGGGTGCGGTTCGCGCGAAAACGGCCGCCCCGGGCGCGATCTGGGGTCTATTGGTCCACGCACGCCGTCGACAGCAGCGAGCGGATGGCGTCAGGAATCGGGACCGGCTTCCGGTTCGTCCGATCGACGTAAACGTGCACCCAGTGCCCGAGCGCGGTGACCGCTTGCGCCTCATCGGCGACCAGCTCCTCGGCGGCCCGGAAAACTCCGAGCCGGTAGGTGACGCTGCTACGCCCGAGCCGTGTGACAGCCAGTCCGACGGCAAGCCTTTCCGGGAATCGCAGCTCGGAGAAGTAGCGACAGCCTGACTCGGCGACGATGCCCAGCGACGAGATGGTCAGCGGGTCGACGTCGATGTTCGTATTGATCCAGCCGTTGATCGCGGTGTCGAACAGCTGGTAGTAGACGGCGTTGTTGAGGTGGCCGAACATGTCGTTGTCGGCCCATCGGGTGAGCACGGGCCAGAGCACCGGGAAGTCGCGGCTGGTCAGCCCGTCCGGTGCGGGTGGAACCGCTGGAACCGAAGCCATGGTTGTATTCCAACATGTTTCGAATCCGGGGCGCTGTGCTGCAGCTACCAGTAGCGCATGGCTCGCCGAAACAGGTCCGCCAGAACGGGTTCGCTCATCTCTCGTGGAGCGTTCTGCAAGAGGCGCTGCTGAGGGTAGGCACCCCGTGTCAGCGCGGTCACGTCCTCCTCGGTATAGCCCACTCCGCCTAGCCCGTTCGGCATGCGCACCGCGCGCATGACGCGGATGAGTTCGTCGGCCAGCACCTCGCCCGCATCCCTCGCGCCGGCGCCCCGCGTGTCGGCGCCGAGCAGTCGTGCGCCCTCCAAGTGCCTCTCCGGGCTGGCGTCCGCTGTGAAGCGGAACGACGACGGCGCATTGAGGATGACGGCCATGCCGTGCGGCACCAGCGGCTCATCGGCCGGGTAGCCGGAGGGACGGAAGTCGCGTACCAGCCCCGCCACCGCGTAGGCCATGCCGTGCGGTGCGTGAACGCCCGCGTTGCCAAACGCGATGCCCGCAAGCGTTGCGGCCCACATCATCTGCTCACGGGCCTCGGTGTCGGACGCGTCGTCCACCGCGCGCTCCAAGAACTGCCCCAACAGGCGCAACGCCTCACGGCAGCCCAGATCACTCCACGGATTAGCACCCTGACTCATGGGTCGCAGGCTGGGCCGTGCCGGAGCGCGCCGCCGGTCGTAGGGCCGCGCGGTGTAGGACTCCAAGGCGTGCGAAAGCACATCGAGCCCCGCCGAGGCAACGACCTCGCGGGGCAGGCTCGCGGTGCAGTCGGGGTCGACGAGCGCCTCCGTGGGACGCAGCGCGTGCGAAGCGATGCCCGTCTTCGCCGATAGCGACAGATAGTCAAAGATCGCGATGCCGGTTACCTCGCTACCGGTGCCCGCCGTGGTGGGGCAAGCGATATGCGGCTTGAGCGGGCCGGGTACGGGTTTGCTCTCGCCGATGGGCGCGTTGACATAGGTCAGCAAGTCAGCGGGATAGGTGGCGTACAGATTCGCGGCCTTGCACGTGTCGATGACAGAGCCGCCGCCCAGCGATACGTAGCCATCGGGGTTCAGCTCTCGCGCGAAACGCGCCGCGTCCATAAAAGACACGTCGGTGGGCTCGACATGTACGTCGGTGTACGTGACTACGTCCAGTCCGGCCGCGACAAGCGAGTCATGCGTCTTCGCGAAGATGGGAAGGCGAGCCACGCCGGCATCGGAGAACAACACCACCCGCCGCATCCCAAGAGCGCCGGCTCTATCACCCGCCTCCGCGAGACAACCGCGCCCGAAAGTCACCCGCGACGCGTCGACGGTGAAGGCGCCGTCGCAGTCCTCAGCAGTAATTGGGACATCGCAGCACGCCATCCGTCCTCCTGACCTGGTCGCGACGGCAATCTACCGCACTCGGCCCAACGATCAGTGCCCGTACCAGGCCCGCTGGAGTGCCTCTCCCTGCAGGGCGAACAACAGCTCGGAGCCAGACCAGTCCGGCAGTAGCGACTCGAATCCGTGGCAGGTCCGCGGAAACACGTGTAGTTCGACGGACACTCCGGCGCGAAGCAGTTGCAGCGCATAGTCGACCGCTTCGTCGCGGAACGGATCGATTTCGGCGCAGGTGATCAAAGCCGGTGGCAGACCCCGCAATTGAGCTTGGCGTGCGGGCACGGCGGCCACCGATCCGGTAGCCGGCCCCAGGTAGTAACGCCACATCAGTTCCGCTGCCTCGCTGTCGAAGGCCGGGCTGGTGCAGAACTGCGCCTTCGACGCGGTTTCTCGATCGTCGAGCACCGGCTGGTGCAGCAGCTGGAACACGATGGCCGGCAGCGACCCGTCGGCGGCGCCGTGCGCCAGGCACGCGGCCAGGGTGGCGCCGGCGCTGCTGCCCGCGACGGCCAGGCGCGCCGCATCGACTCGCAGTCCGGCCGCGTCGGCCGCCACCCATCGCAGCACGGCGATCGCGTCGTCGAGGGCGGCTGGATACGGGTGCTCGGGAGCCAGCCGGTAGTCGACCGACACGACCGTGCACCGCCCGCGGTGCGCGAGTTCCACGCACTGCCGGTGATCGGTGTCCAGGTTTCCCAGTGCGAAGCCGCCGGCATGGCAGTAGACGATCGCCGGCTCCCCGCCGCGATAGATGCGCACCGGCACGCCGCCGGCTTCGGTCGCCACGGTGTCCTCGGCGATTTCGACGCCTTGCGCGTCGGTTTGTTCGGCGGCTTCCCGACGCCGCTGGTTGAACGGTTCGCGCATGAGTTGAATCGAGGCGAGCGAAAAGTCGGTTCGCGTCGTCGCGACGGCGCGCAGGGCAGGATCGAGGCGCTCGAACCCGTCCAGCTGAGCGCTCATCGGATCTGCAGGCATTGCCCACCGTCGACGACGAGTTCCGACCCGGTGATGAACGACGCCTCGTCGGAGACCAGAAACGCAACGGCGTCGGCGATTTCGCCGGGACTGCCGATCCGCCCGAAAGCCGATGACGCGGCGAGCCTCAGTTGGGTGGCGTCATCGAGCATCGGTGTTGCGACGGGTCCGGGAAACACCGCGTTGACCCGGATGCCCAAGGGGGCCAGTTCGGCGGCGGCGTTTTGGGTCAGGCCCCGAAGCGCCCATTTCGAGGAGCTGTAGGCGCAGTGGTGTGGGAAGGGGCGGATCGCTCCGGTGCTGCAGATGTTGACGATGGCCGCATGCCGGGCCGCACGCAGGTGTGCGAGCGTCGCCTGAATACCGAGGAATGCCCCCAAACAATTGACCCGCCATAGGCTTTCGAAGCCCCCGGCCGTCTCGTCGGCGAACGAAGCCCGGTGCAGGACGCCGGCGTTGTTGACCAGCGTGGTCAGCGACCCGAATCGGTCGACCGCCGTGTGGACGGCTGTCTCCCACTGTGCCGGGGAGGTGACGTCGAGCTGGATCCCGATCACCTCGCCGTCACCCAATTCGTCGACCGCGGCGGTGAGTTCGTCGGCCCGCCGATCGCACGCGGCCACCGAAAAACCCACTGCGCGTAGCCGTTTGGCGATCGTCCAGCCCTGCCCGCCGGCCGCGCCGGTCACCAGTGCGACGCGTTGTTTCATGATGAGGTGACCTCGGGGCTGTCGGCCAGGCCGGCGCTGGTGACGAACCGGCAGCGCCGCCGCCGGAAACGCCACCGCCCAGCATCTGTGGTGTCGCGGACCAGTTCGTCGTCGTACAGCGCGGGCCGCAGGTGCAGGTCGCCGGCTCTGACGAAGAGCACCTGTGACCGGGCGGTGGCGGTGTTGTCGCGGACGTCGATACGCGAGATTCCGGTCAGGTGCAGCCCGCGCGGTGCGTCCCGGAACATCTTGGCGATGCCGTCGCGTCCAGCGAAAGACCTTCCGTAGACCAGGAATTCCGCGTCGGCCGCGAACAGCTGGACACACCCGTCGAGGTCTCCGGCGTCAAGGGCGAGCGCGTAGTCGGCAATCAGCCCGCGGATCGCTGTTTCGTCGGCCAACTCTTCAGTGTCTTCTGTCATTCTGTTGTCGCCTCACGTAGGTGCTCCTCGGCGCCCCTCTGCAATGCCCGCGATTCGGCCGCCAGCGTGATCATCCCAAATCCCAGCTGCGCCATGGTCCGGCCCACCTTGCCGTTTCCAGCATGAATTCCGCTGACCAGCCCTGCCTCGGCGGCCGCGCGATGGATCCGCTTTATCGCGTCCAGAACGTCCGGATGTTGGGTCGCGCCAACGGGGTCGACGCCCATCGAGATGGCCAGGTCGGCCGGCCCGATATAGAGTCCGGCCAGGCCTTCGACGGCACAGATCTGACTGAGGCCGGACAGCGCCGCCGCCGTCTCGATCATCGCGAACACGCTCACCCGGGACTCCAGGGCCGCGGGGTCGTGGCCCAGGCTGGCGCGCAACGGGCCAAAGCTGCGGATGCCCGCCGGCGGGTAGCGGGTGGCGGCCACCGCGGCGGCCGCCTGGTCCGCCGACTCGATCATCGCGATGACGACGGCATCCGCGCCGGCGTCGGCCACCCGCCCGATCGGCGCCGCGTCGGCGTTGGGCAGCCGGACCACGGTGCCGATGGGCACATGTTCGATCCGCCGCAGCATGCGCGCGATATCGGCGTCGTCGAGGTAGCCGTGCTGGGCGTCGAAACCCACGTAATCGTAACCGGCCCGGGCGAATTCCTCCGGACCGAGCAGCGTCGGACCGGTTATCCAGCCGCCCCATATCGGGGTCCGGTGGTCGCCGTCGAAGATGCTCATTCTGCGATCGCGATCTTGATGCGCTCGGGGACCGGCCGGCAGGCCAGGTCGAACGCGGCTTGCACGTCGTCGATGCCGAAGGTATGCGTGAGGTAGGTGCCGAGCAGCTCCGGGTGCTCGTCGGCGAACTTGCCGGCGACTTCCAACACGCGCCGACGATCAAGCGTCACACCGGATTTCAGCGTCAGGTTGTTGCGCAGCATGGTGCGCATGCTGATCGGGTAGGCGTCGTCGTCGGCAACGCCGAAGTAAAACACGGTACCCCCGGGGGCGGCGGCTTCGATGGCATGCCCGAGGGTGGCCACCTGGTGGCCGACGGTTTCGATCACGACATCGGCGCGGTCGCCGGGGGCCAGTCGACTCACCCAGCGGTCGCTGGTGGCACGCACCGCGTCGTCGACTCCGAATGCCGTGGCGTGCTTTTCGCGGTCGACGGGATCGACCCCGGTGACGCGCCGCGCGCCCGCCGCCTTGGCGACGTAGGAGAACAGCAGGCCGATCGAGCCTTGGCCGATGATCGCGACGTGCCGACCGGCCAGCACGGGCAATTGTTCGCAGGCGTAGAGGACACACGCCAGCGGTTGCAGGCCGATCGCCTGCGCCGGGCTCAGCGCCGGATCGTAGGGCGCCAGCCCGTGGCCGTCGCTGATCACGCGTTCCATCAGGCCGTCGAACCCGGACGCCCAGCCCACCACGCGATCGCCCGGGCGGTGATCGGGATGCCGGCTGGCGATCACCTCGCCGGCCACTTCGTGGATGGGGAACCCGTCTTTGTCGGCGGCGCTTGGTCCGTCGTCTCCCGGAAGCCGACCACGGGCGCCCCGAAAGGCGGGCAGATCGCTGCCGCAGACGCCGGCGGCCGAAAACCGCAGCAGCACCTGACCGTCGGCCAGGTGCTCGGATGTCTTGTCGGGGATGGACGTCCGCTCAAACAGGTACGGGGCGACGATCCGGTAGGACCACACGTCAGACCTCCACCGGGATCTTGTTCCATCCCCACTGGAAGCTGGACGGCAGGCGGGTGGCGGCCTCGCCTTGAACCGCGTAGTCCGGGACTCGCCGAAGCCATTCCCGCAGCAGCACATCGATTTCCAGCCTGGCCAGGTGGTAGCCGATGCAGAAGTGCTGGCCGCGACCGAACGCCAGCGAACGATGGATCGGCCGGTCCCAGACGAAGTCGTCGGGCTCGGGATACTCCCGTTCGTCGCGGTTGGCCGACGCGAGCAGCATGATGACGCGCTGGCCCGGTTCGATGGTCCGGCCGTGAATGGTGAAGGGTTGCCGCGCCGTTCGGGCGAACCACTGTGCCGGCGCGCAGAAGCGGATCATCTCCTCGCGCGCGACGGGCACGTTGGTGGCGGGATCCGCGCGCACCGCGGCCAACTGGTCGGGGCGTTGGCTTAGCTCCCACAGCCCGTGGGCGACGATCTTCGGGACCGTTTCCGTCCCACCGATGAAGATGCACAGCATCTGGGTCGCGACTTCGACGTCGTCGAGGGCGCTGCCGTCGGGCAGGCGGTAAGCCAGCAGGCCGTCCACAATGGGTAGGCCGGGCAGCCCAGACGAGCCGGCTCGGCGACCCCGGACCACGGGGATGAGGTACTCAAGGTAGTTGGGCCGGGCTTGCGCGGTGTCGACACCCTCTCCTGGCTCGGAAAGGCTGCCGGCGTTGACAGCGGCCAGCACGTCCGGTGCGAGATCCGGTGATACGCCCAACAATCCGCACACCATCGAAGCCGCGACGATGCCACCGTAGTCCTGAGTCAGGTCAAACGAGCCTTGCGGCAGCAACACGTCGAGGCGTTCGTTGGCCAGCGTGCGGATTCTGTCCTCCAGCCCGGCGACCGACCTCGGACGCAACGGCTGGGAGTGCGCACGACGGATCTCGCTGTACAAATCCGTGTCGAACACCGCATGGAACGGCAGCGGATGCAGCGGCGGGTCCTCGAGCGGCCCGGTGTTGTGCCGGGCCAGGACCGAGGCCGCGGGCAGCGTGCCCTCCGTCGCGACGAACGTCCCGTCGTTCACTTCCAGCACCCGCCAGATGTCCTCGAAGCGGGACAGCGCGAAGGTATCCCACTGCGGCATGTAATACACCGGATGCTGGTCGCGCAGGATTCGGTAGTACGGCAACGGATTTGCCATTACTTCCGCGTCGAACGGGTTGTAGGAGAAGTTCACTGCAGTGGCGACGGCGGTAGCGCCTGCAGAATCGAATCCTCCCAGCCGTCGCGCAAAGCCGGCGCCACGCTCATCCAGGTGACGATCTCGGCGGGTGGGCTCTCCTTCCAGGACGGGTAGTGATTGGCGAAGCAATCCCAGCCGCCGTCCAGCGCCCAGTAGTGGATCACCTCGTTGTAGCGGAAGGTCGTGGTGAAGGAACCCAGCCAGCGCTTACCCGTGCGCTCCGACCAGGGGACATACAGCCGCTCCAGCTCGCGGATGTAGTCGTCTTGACGCCCCGGCTTGGTCTGCATGATCTCTTGAATCACCAGCGGTGCAGCGAAATTCGCCTCGCGCAGCTGGGCCAGCGTCTTGTTGCTGGGTCCCGGATACATGATCCGCCCCTCCCCGGAGGCGCCGATATCGGCCAGAAACGCCGACCATTTGCCCGCCGCCGCCGCGTGGCTGCCGCCGCGCGCGCTGGCCGCCCCTATCCTGGCGTAGTCGGCGAACCCGTCGACCTCCCAGATGATCGTCGCCTGCGGCCAGTGACCGTTGTACGGGGTTGTCTCCCAGATTGCGAACAGCCGGGCACCGAGCTCGTCCATCATCGGCTGGTAGGTGTCGGTGAACATCTCGGTGAAGCGCTCGCTTCGCCCGGTCCCCAGCGAGACCGTCTCGTGCAGGTAGAGCAGTGTGTGGCCGTAATACTTCTTCATGGGCTGGTATGGGCTAGTCGAGCCGGATGAGCCCTGAATCGACCCGCGAACGGCTCGCCAGGTCGCACAGCAGCGTCTCGGTGGGATCGACCGAATGGCAGCCGATTCCGGCCGCCGCGAGCGCGTAGCCCTTGAATCTCCGCGCCGCCGCGCTGAGGACATGCTGAGCCCGGGTCATCGCGCGGTTGACCCCCAGGGGCCACCCGTCACCCCACAGGGCGACTTCGGTCAACCGGTCGTCGAGCGACTCGAGCAGTTTGTCCCGGACGCGCGCATCGGCGGTGAACGCCTCGGCGCTGACCGCCAGGCTCTGGCTCGTCGATCGCCTGAGGGCGAACCGCGCTTCCGCGACCGAGGCCTGCACCCCGAGGATCCGCAGTGAGCGAGTATCGCGGCCGTGCGGCAGCAGCGCGGTCACCTCCCAGCCGGCCATCACCCGGTCGTAGAGCCAACCCCCGGTCGACTGCACGACGTCGGCGGCGCTGTCCGCGACGACGTCCAGCCGATATCGCAGACAGTCATCGTCTGAACCGGCGGCTCGCGCAGCGGTGACCCGGCTGTTGTGCCTGATGTCGAACGTTGGAGTGACCATCGATCCGTTCCTCACCGCGCACCGTAAAGGTGCGTTGGCGTTACCTGCGGGGCATGTCATGGGCTTTCCGACCCACCGGACAGCGTGACACTTCACCGGAAATTTGTAAAGCTCTCCGAGTATGTCAGGACCGCCGGCGTGCCTTGAGTTCGGCGAGAACCTCGTCGGTGTGCTGCCCCAGTTGCGGTGCGACAGAACGCGGCGCCCACGGCGTGCCATGGAAGTCCGCCGGCGTGGCCACCATCGCGACGCTGGATTCTTCATCCGGCACGTCGACGATGCCGCCCGCGGCGTGGAACTGCTCGTCGGCCACGACGTCCTCGAGGGTGTTGACCGGCGACCAGAAGAAATCCGCTTCGCCCGCGAAGATCCGCGCCCATTCGTCGAGCGGACGGGTCGCGAAGATCTCGTCCAATTCGGCGATCAGCTGCACCGCATTGGCGGCGCGAGCCCGGGCATCGCAGAAGCGGGGATCATCGCACCACTGCGGGCGGCCCACCGCCCGACACAGCGCGGGCCAGTGGCGATCGGCTTCTAGCCCGACGATCCAGAATCGCCGCCCATCGCCGGCGGTGTAGTTGTTCATGCACGGGTTGCCCATCGATTCGCGTTGTCCGATGGCGATCGGCTGGCCGGTCAGCAGATAGGTGTTGAGGTCGAAGCTCACGGTGTAGGCGCCCTGGCGGTACAGCGAGGTGGTCACCAGCTGGCCCGTCCCCGTGCGCTCCCGGGCCAGCAGCGCCGCGCACACCGCCGCGGCCAGGGTCATCCCGGCCGAGTGGTCGCCCATGCCACCGCGCTGGAACGGCGGCGTATCACCGGGTCGGGTCAGCAGATGGGCCACGCCGGCGCGCGACCAGAACGCCGCCACGTCGTAGGCGGCCCGGTCGGCGTCGGGTCCGGTTTCGCCGTACCCGGTGACCAGACCGTAGACCAGGCGGGGGTTGCGGGCGGATACCGACTCGAAGTCCAGCCCGAGACGTTGCAGGGCGCGGGGTCGCACGTTGGTCAGGAAAACGTCTGCGTCGGAAAGCAATTCGAACGCCGTGTCGCGGCCCGTTTCGGTGGTGACGTCCAAGACGATGCTGCGCTTGGACCGGTTGTCCATTTCGAACGGCGGGTTGACCCCGAGATCGCAGCCCAGCATCCGGCCGAACATGCGTCCCGGGTCACCGGTCGGCGGCTCGATCTTGATGACGTCGGCGCCCCAGTCGGCCAGGATGCCCCCGGCGGCCGGCCCGGCCACCCAGATCCCGAGCTCGACGACCTTGATGCCTTCCACCGGTCCCGCCATGACTGGCACCCTAATCAGCCGCTCTAGAAGCGCGGGTCGTCGGGGGCGGGGATCAGGGATCGGATGGTCGGGCTTCGAGTCCGCGGGTAACTCGTCCAGCACGCGGCGATGGTTTACCCACGACAGAACGAGCTGCTGCTCGGCATGCCTTAGACAGATACGGCCTGTCGCGCACGCGGTTTCGGATAGGGCGGTGGCGCACTCTATTGCTTTCGGGCCTGCCGCGGCCAAGCTTAGACCGACAATCTGAGGGGTTGCGCGCGCTCCACCATCTTTCGCGCCATCCACGCGTATGAACCAGCCCACGGTTGATCGGCCGGGTCTCGGGCTCAACTTCAGCTGATCGCCCAGATAGTCGCCGAACGCTTGAACAAAGACATCTGGCGTCGTAGCTTGTGGGCAGTGGTCATCTACGCGGTTCGAGCGAAGGTCGTAACGTGAATTCCTCCAAACTAATCCCCAAATTTGAGATGGCGCAGTCGCATTACGACGTGTCTGACGAGTTCTTCCGGCTTTTCCAAGACCCGACGCAGACTTACAGCTGTGCGTACTTCGAGCGGGATGATATGACCCTCGAAGAGGCGCAGATTGCAAAGATCGACCTGTCGCTCGGCAAGCTGGGTCTAGAGCCTGGGATGACGCTTCTCGATATCGGCTGCGGCTGGGGTGCCTGTATCAACCGCGCCCTGGACAAGTACGACGTCAATGTCATCGGTCTGACGCTGAGTAAGAATCAGGCTGCCCATGTTCAGAGGCTTCTCGACAATAACCCGAGCGAGCGCTCGAAGTCGGTCCAGTTGCGTGGCTGGGAAGAATGGGAAGGCAAGGTCGACCGGATCGTGTCGATCGGCGCGTTCGAGCACTTCGACTTCGACCGCTACGACGAGTTCTTCGACATCACCTATAAGTCGATGCCGACTGACGGAGTGATGTTGCTGCACACCATCACCGTCTTGCCCGTCAAAGAGATGATCGCCAAGGGTTTGCCACTGACCTTGCGGAAGGCGCGCTTCATCAAGTTCATGCTCGAGGAGATTTTCCCCGGCTGCCGGCTCCCAACACTGGACATGGTGCCGGACTATTCCGCCAAGGCCGGCTACACCTGCACCCGTATCCAGCAGCTGCAGTCCCACTATTGCAGGACCATGGATATGTGGTCGGCGGCGCTGAGGGCGCACAAGGACGAGGCCATCGCGCTGCAGGGCGAAGAAATGTACAACCGCTGGGACCACTATCTGAGTGGGTGTGCGAATTTGTTCCATGAGGGCTACCTCGATATCGCCCAGTACACGCTGGAGAAGTAACCGGCGCGTGAAGCTGCGGATGGTTGTGAGCGCGCCGAAACCCGCGCCGCGGTTCCGGGTCCGCTAGGAATCGCAAATGCCACGCAGGCACCTCACAGTTGCTATACAGTCTCACCCGATTGAACTGGCCGTTGAGGGAGTCCAAGCTTCGGCCCGATGCGAAACGCGCAAACGCCGGGTCGGCCGTCAAGGCCGCGAACAAGTCGTCGATGACCGCCGCGATCACGTCGTAGCCGCCCAACCGGCGATACAGCGAAGTAGCTGACTCAGTCACCAATCCCCCCTTGTCAACCGGTTGCGCGAACGGTTTCACGATAAACGGTGGTTTCCAGCGGCCGCCTGTGGATAACCAGCGGCGCACCTGGAAGGGTTAGCAGCATGAGTCTGGTTGCCGGACGCGGTCCGCTCAGCGGCGATCCGGCCGGGAAGTTTTCGACCCCACTGCCCGCCGACCTCGTCTACATCGAGCCACACCCGCGGCGCGTCCAGGCCCTACACAATGGGCGCCTCGTGATCGACACCGAGCGGGCGCTGATGGTGCACCGGCGCGGTCACCCGCTCAGCTACGTCTTCCCGGCTGACGAGGTTGCCGACCTACCGACCGAACCGGAGCCCGAAACGCCGGGCTTCGTCCATGTGCCCTGGGACGCGGTCGACACCTGGCTGGAAGAGGGCCGCAAACTGGTCCACTACCCGCCGAATCCTTATCACCGCGTCGACTGCCGCCCAACCAAGCGCCACCTGCGCGTCTCGGTCGGCGACACCACGCTCGTCGACACGGACGACACGGTGGTCCTTTTCGAGACCGCGCTCGAGCCCCGCCTCTACGTCGATCCCGCACACGTGCGCACCGACCTGCTGCGGCGATCGGAGACGTCGAGCTACTGCAACTACAAGGGCTTCGCGACGTATTGGTCCGCCGTGCTGGGCGACCTGGTCATCGATGATGTCGCGTGGAGTTATGAAGACCCACCCCCGGAAAGCCTGCCCATCAAGGGCTTCCTGAGCTTCGACGATGCCCGGGCGAGTGTAATGGCTGAGCTGCCTCTCGCTTAGCGTCGCGAAAGTTGCACTCTCGCGGCAAGATTAGGAGTGCCGTCCCAGCTTGAGCGCATGCTGGGCGATCATGTTGCGGAAAACCTCGAGGGTGCCACCGTAGATCCCGGTCGGCACAGCCAGCCGGAACAGATACTCGGTCGTGCCGTCGTCGGCGGAGCCCCGAGCGTCGGTCGGCAGCGCCGACGCTGCACCCAAGATGTCCATCAAGTCGACGGAGATGTCGCGCATGGTCTGGGCCATCGCGACGCGTCCGAACATGCCGGGCGTCGATAGCGCCGCCTCCATCCGCGCTACGCTGCGTCCGAGCCGGTATTTCACCGACTCGTCGTCTACATCCGACACGATCGCCGCGACCGTGTCCACCGCCTCGGCCGTCATCAGTCCGTGGCCTGACATTCCCGAA
>Ga0318560_10000336_pt1 | contig 12899 bp, 8 predicted proteins | sample GRESIP065b5f22_FD_202537 | JGI IMG/M metagenome (GOLD analysis project Ga0318560, IMG submission 202537) | Tropical soil microbial communities from Luquillo Experimental Forest, Puerto Rico - GRE.SIPMG.065b5f22 | ecosystem: Environmental > Terrestrial > Soil > Tropical forest > Bulk soil... | reverse complement strand
CCCCGAGTTGGCGGTAATGCCGTAGCCGCACAGGGGCAGCGCAACCAACTGCTGGATCTTGTCCCACTCGATCCAGAATCCGGTGCCATTCAGCGTGAAGCGGTGGTCGGCGAAGCTCGACTTGAAGCCCGCCTCGTAGTTCCACAGGCTGTCGGACTTGAAGGTGCCGACCTCGGACGAACTGAGGCCGAGGTTCGTGAGGTCGGTGTCACACCCGATCGGGGCAGGTCCGGGAGGCAGCGCGATGTTCTGGCCGCCCTCGCGGAAGCCCTTGGCGGCACTGCCATACAGGAGAACATCCGGCGTCGCCTTGTATTCCAGCAGGTACTTCGGAGTGAAGCCGCTCTCGCTGGTCGGCGGCGCATCGTAGGTGCTGCCGACGTTACCGTAGAAGACGCCGTTGGTGTACTGGTGGAACGTGTCGTCGTCCTCGAACCACCTCACGCCGACTGTCGCCTTCAGGTTACTCGTGATGTCGAGGGAAGCGTCGCCGAACAGCGCCTTCTCCTTGAATTCACGTTTGTCGATGAAGGTGAGAATGTTGGCGTTGGCGACGCCGAAGAGTTCCTGGGCCGTCCACTCATAGTCGCGGGGCCGCACGCTGTCCGAGTAGAAGCCACCCACGAGCAGCTGAAACGGGCCGCGGAAAGTCGATGCGAAGCGCACCTCCTGCGCGAAGCGCCGCAGATCGAGCTTGCGGGTGATGGGGCTCGGGGTTACGACCGGGGGGGCTGGAGGCGCAGGACTGAAAGCGTACGTGGTGAAGTCGGTGTCGTCCTCGGTCTCGAACGTGTTCCGGTCGAAATAAGCTGTCGATGACACGAAGCTGCCGTAAGGCGCCGTGTAGTTGATCGTGAGGCTCGCCAGGTACCACTTGTCCGAGCCGCCGGTGTCGAGGTCGAACACCTCGCGTTGCGTGAGGTTCTCCGCGTAGTTGTAGGCGTACGGGACACCGTCCTGTTCGGTGCGCTGGTACATGATTCGCGGCGTGATCGACAGTTCGTTCATCGGCTGCCAGCGGATGGCGATCTGCCCGCCGTAGTACCGCATGCTGCCCACCTGCGTGAGGGTGGCGGTGGGCGGTGCCCCATACGGGCCGATTTCCTTGTCGAAATACCCATCGTCGAACTGATGGAAGGCACTCATCCGCACGGCGAGCGTGTCGGTGACGAGCGGAATGTTGACCACCCCTTCCTCGAGATTGTTGAAGCCGCCGTGCTCGGTCCACGAGCCGCCGACGTGCACCTGGCCCGTAAGCCCCTTACCGCTGACGTCCGGCTGCTGGGTGATGATGCGCACCGTGCCGCCCATCGACTCCGCGCCGTAGAGCGTCCCCTGCGGGCCGCGCAGCACCTCGATACGCGCGATGTCGACGATGTGCGGATCGAGCGTCTCGAGCACCGGCGTTTCATCGATGTAGAAGCCGGTGGTATTCGATCCCTGGATCCCGCGCAAGGCGATGCCGCGGCCCGCGAGATTACCGTCGGACGCACCGATTCCGAAGGACAGGTTGGGGATGTCCGTGCCGTAGTCGAAGAACTGCTCGGCGCCCATGGCCTGTAGGTCCCGCTCGGAGAGCGCCGTGATGCTCACCGGCACATCCTGAACCGATTCGGTGCGCTTGGTGGCCGTGACGACGACTTCCTCGAGTCGTGCGGACGATGGCGACTCGCCCGTGGCGGTCTGCGCATGGCTGGGGGTGGCTATGAGGCCGGCGGCGATGACTGCGAATGCGACCGCGCTCGGCAGGTTCGAACGCATCTTCCCCATCCCGATGTCTCCCATAGGCTGTAGTTCTGTCGCCACGCCCCATCGTGCGCAGGCATGCTGCTGGCAGCCCGCCCCTCCTTCTATTAATGAGCAGTTCGGCGGCAAGCACAGCATGCAAATCGACGGGAAAGCTATGCTTCCAGACATTGACGCGCGCGCCAGATCGGTGCATCGCGGCCGCGCCACCGCCTCATATCGGGGCGCTGGCGAGGGGGTGGCAAAGCCGCTACATTTTCCCCTCTGCAACGCGAAGGTGCCGCCCGATGAGTAAGAATGCCGCTGCGACCAGTTTGAGTGAGCTGCAGCGGCATCTGCAGGGCTCACCCTTCCAGCAGCTGTTCGACCTCAGCTGTGTGCGGGTGGATCACGAAGCCGGGGAGCTCGAGCTCCTGATGCGCTACACCCCTTCCGTCGAGCGCTCGGCCGGGACGCGCCAGTACCACGGCGGGCCGATCGCCAGCCTCATCGATATCGCCGGCGACTACGCCCTGTGGGCAGTGCTCGGCTATGGGGTTCCCACGATCAACTTGCGCATCGATTACCTGCGTCCCGCCTCCGCAACCGATCTCAGGGCCGTGGCGCGCATCCGCCGCGCGGGCCGCACGGTCGGGGTAGTCGACATCGACGTCCTCGACGATCAGGGCCGGGTGGTTGCGCTCGGCCGCGGCTGCTACGGAACCAAGGCCGGATAGCGCGGCGGCTCAACGCTTGAGCGCCCGGGCGGCCTCGAGCGCCCGCGCCATGAGCGGCCGCTTGTCCAGTTTGTGAGTGCTCGCCACCGGGAGCTCGTCCACGACCACGAAAGCGCGCGGATGGCTGTATGCCGGCCCCGAGGCGAGCGAAAAACGCTTCAGCTCTTCCAGCGGCAGGCTCCGATCCTTGAGCACCACGAACGCAATGGGGATCTGGCCCTTGATCTCATCCGGCACGGGAACGACGGCTGCCTGGAGCACCGCCGGGTGCCGCTCGAGCATTTTCTCGATCTCACCGGGAAACACGTTCTCCCCGCCGCACACGAACATGTCATCCGCCCGGCCGGTGAAATAGTAAAAGCCCGCGGCGTCGCGGCGCATGACATCGCCCGTGTCGTACCAGCCATCGTGCAGCTTCTCGGCGGTGACCTTCGGGAGATTGAGGTACTCGGTGAACATCGCCGGTGAGCGCACCTGCAGGACCCCCTCGTCCTCGGTTCCGCCGACGAGGCGCACCTCGACCTCCCGCAGCGGGTACCCCAGCGACAGCAGTGGCCGCGGCAGTCCCCCTGGGTGGTCCTCGAAGATCGAGGGTCCCGCCTCCGTGGTGCCGTAGCCGTTGGAGATGGCCGCTTGCGGAAACATTGCCTGCACCCGCTGGACGAGTGCCTCGGTGAGCGGAGCCGAGCCGATGGTCACCGCCTTCACCGAAGAGAGGTCGAGCGTTGCGATCAACTCCTGCTGCCGCGCCATGAGTGCAAACATGGTCGGAATGCCGCTCAGGTGCGTGCAGCGGTACTCGGCCGCCGCCGCGAGGTACGTGGCCGCTTCGAAGCGCGGCAGTAGCACCACCTCGATCCCGTTCATCAGGCAGACCGAGAGGTTGAAGAGTGCGTTCATGTGATAGAGCGGCGCCACGATCATGGAGCGCTCACTGCTCGCAGGCTCGGCGGCGACGTGCACGCGGAGCGCCCACAGCTGCCCGGCATGCGAGAGTACGACGCCCTTGGGGCGGCCCGTGGAGCCCGACGTATAGAGAATCTCCGCGGTACCGGAGGGCGGCTCGCGCGCCGTGAAGGGTGCGGAGCCACGCGCGAGAAACGCGTCGAACCCGTCGGGCCCCTCGCCGCGTATCAGAATGCGCTTGAGGTCCGGCGGCAGGAGCGGCAGTCGCGCGCGGTCGATGATGCAAAGACCTGCGGCGCAATCTCCGAGGATGAAGCGCACCGTGTCGGCCGGCAGCCGGTGGTTCACTGGCACGGCGATCGCGCCAGCGCGCATCGTGCCCATGTAAGCAATCAGGTGCTCGGCGCAGTTCTCGGCGAGTATCGCGACACGCGTCTCGGGCTCGATACCCTCCCGCGTGAGCGCATCGGCAAAGGCGTCCGCCGCCGCATCGAGCTCGCCGTAAGTCCAGGCGCGCCGCGGCGGCAGCAGGTCGATCACTGCCCCATGCTCCGGGGCGAGGCCAGGGCGCAACTGTTTGCCGAAGTTACCGCCTTCCGCCGCGCGGGTCGCTTGCTCCATCACGGTTTCAACAGTACCTTGCCGACTACCTCGCGGTCCTCGAGCAGCCGCTCGGCTTCCGCCGCCGCATCGATCGGCAGTACCCGATCGATCACGGGTTTGAGCCGTCCGTCGCGGATCAGGCCGAGGAGCGCCTCGAGATCCGCCACGGACCAGCCGTTCGAACCGATGTAGTGATGCTCGAAGGTCCAGAGAAAACGCGCATCGGTCACCACCTCGAAGCCCGCGGTCGCCCCGCAGGTGAGGATGCGGCCGCCGCACGTCACCGTGCGCTGCGTGTCGCGCCACGTATCTCCACCGGTGTAATTCACCGCGACATCCACCCCGCCGCCTCCTGAGACGCGGGGCTTGCCGTAGAGCCGCTTCACCGCGTCCACGATATTCTCCGCCGCGTAGTTCACCGTGTGGTCGGCGCCAAGCGCGGCCAGCTGCTCCTGCTTCGCCGCCGAGCTGGTACCGGCGATGACTTCTGCGCCGAGGAGCTTGGCGAGCTGCACGCAGGCGACGCCCACACCGCCGCTCGCGCCGAGAACCAGGATCTTCTCGCCGCGGGCGAGACGTCCCTGGGTGACCAGCATGCGATACGCGGTGCCGTACGCGAGCGGCAGGCTCGCCGCGTCTTCGAGCGATACGGCATCCGGGACCGCAATGAGCTGAGCGGCGGGAACCGCGACATACTCCGCACGCCCGCCGTGCGCGGTCTCCCCGATCATCCCGAAGCGTTCCCCGTCGCGGAACACCGGATCGACCAGCACCCGACTCCCGACTCGCCAGCCAGTCACCCCGGGACCGATTTCGCTGATTTCCCCCGCGATGTCGGAGCCGACGATCAGCGGCAACGAGATCCGGATGCCCGGCATGCCGCGGCGCGTGAAGATGTCGTGGTAGTTGACCGCGGTTGCCGCAACCTTGAGCACCACCTCTCCGGGCGACGCCTTCGGGGTAGGAAAGTCGCTGGCGAGCTGCAGTTGGTCGCGCGCGCCGTGACCGACGGTGAGGACCGCTCTCATGGGGTTGCCCGGCGCTGGATCATGCGGCTAGGAGGGTAGCCGAACTCCGCGCGCGGGAAAGATGCTGCTGGACGACACTCTAACGAAAACGGAAGCCTCATATGACCAATCGGCATGAGGCTTGGCTTCAGCGCGGGCTTACCATAGAGTCGATCGGAACGAGCTACGCGAGCCCCAGAACGATGCTGAGTTCTGCTCCAGCCTACAGCGCCCTCCGGCCGAACGCCGCCGACCTGGTGGTCTCGGACCGGCCGATTGCCGGGCTCTCCTGGAGTGCGTACCGCTCGGTCCTCGAGGCGCTGATCGGCCACTCCGCGCCCGTCCCCGCGCACCCCTCCGGGCAGCCGCTGCACGACACCCGGGCGTATGCGCATCGGGTCGTGCGCGAGTACCTCTCGGGCGAGGATGGCGAGGGGTATTGGGACTACTTCCAGCTCAACGACGAGCTGTCGCTCTCGATCACCGACGCCACCTATCGGCACGACCACTGGATCTCGGTGGAGGGCGGCCGCTTCTTCAAGGTGCGGGTGCTGCTCTCCGGGAAACTGCTGCAATCCAACGGCGAGCTGATGCTGCAGGGACCCCATGCGCAGCTGCACGTCTGCACCGGCGAGCGCGGCGGCGGTTACGCCATTGCTGCGAGCGCAGCCACCCGGCTCGTGGTGCTGCACTGCGCGCCGGAGCTGCTGGCACGGCTCGGGTTTGCACCGGGCGAAGCCCCCTACCCGCTGCAGGCGCTGAGCGATCGCAATGGCGCGGCCGGCCTCTCCTTGAAGATTCACCTCACTCCCGAGCTCCTGCGCGCGGCGCAGTGGATCGACGCCTCGCGCTTCTCGGTGCTCCCGGCCGTCCGCACCGTCTATCTCGAGGCGCTCGCGATGCAGCTGCTCTGCCACACGGTCACTGAGCTCTCGGCGCGCGAACCGCACGCTCACGGTGCAGGCATCCCGCCGCGTGACTTGAAGCGCATCTACGAGGCACGCGACTACCTCGCGCAGCACTACGCCTCCCCGCCCACCATCCCGCAGCTCGCGCGCATGGTCGGCATGAACCAGACGAAGCTCAAGGCTGGCTTCAAGCAGGCATTTCAGCTCACGATCTACGCCTACATCCTGCAACGGCGCATGGAGGCGACGGCGCAGCTGCTGGTGCAGCGCGAGTTCAGCGTTGCGGAGATCGCCTACCGGGTCGGCTACGAGTACCCGGCGAACTTCAGCTGTGCGTTCAAGCGCTACTACGGGTGCTCGCCGCGGCAGTGGAAGCGCACCTGAGCGCCCGCCACGCGGCGCGCCTTTTCGCCGGCGTTTTTCACTCAGCATCTTCGCTAAGCTTTTCTTGACCGTGTCGTAGCTCGTGGCTTTCAACATCGATCACCTGTTCAGCCTGACCCGCGACCGCGAAGGTGCGCGGACCTTGCTCACCCGGCTGGGCTTCGATCTGACCGAGCGCGGCGAGCATCCCGGGCGCGGCACTTCCAACCACCTGGCTTTCTTCGGACGCTGCTACTGGGAGCTGCTGTGCGTCGATGTCTTAACCCCTGAGAACGCAGCGCTCGCGCAGCGCGGCAGCGGGCTGGCCGGGTGCGCGTTGCGCACCAGCGATGCGGCCCGCGACGCGCAACTGGCGCGCACGCTCGGTGCCGAAGCCGGTGAGCCGGAGGAGTTCACCCGGCCAGTCAGGGTCGAGGGCGAGTGGCAGATCGCGCGCTTTCGCACCGCCGTGCTAAAGCCTGCTGGCCCCATCGATCTCTATCTCTTCTTCTGTCAGCACCTCACCCCGGAGCTCGTGTGGCCGCGCGAGCCGCGCGACCATCCGAACGGTGCGTTCCGGATCCGCACCGTGGCGGTCGTTGGGCCGAGCGCCGAAGAGGCACGCTGGGGCCTCGCGCCACTCCTCGGTGTCGGCGGGGGCATCGAGCCCGCAATCACCTACGAGTCGGTGGAAAGTTATCGCGCGCGCTTGGGTGATGCCGCGTTGCCCCCGGTGGATGATCGGCCGCGGATCGCGAGCCTCGAGCTTGAGGTGCGCGACCTCGCTCGCTGCGAGGCCTGGCTCGCGCAGCAACGCGTGTCATTCCAGCGCTCGGGCGATGCGCTCCATTGCTACGCCGAGCTCATCGGCCACACGGTTGTTTTCAGCGCCTGACCGTTAGCGCGCCGGCACCTTCGCCAGGAACGCCAGCACCTTCTCCCACGCGTCGAAGGAGCCTTCGCAGTTCGCGTTCGGGAGCCCGCCGGTCGCTTCGAAGTCCTTGGCGACCGGGTGGAAGACGAAGCTCGAGAGTGGACCCCCGGTGCCGAGGCGCGACACCATGTGCCCGGCGCCGGGATACACGTGGATCTCAACCTGATCGGCCTTGCCGTGCTCGATGAGACGCCGGCGGATCTGCTCTGCGCCGATGAAGGACGGCCACATCTCGTCGGCGCCTCCCGCGATCGCTAACACCGGCCCACGCATCCTTTCGTAGGGAATGCCGACCGCGGCCGAGACGGCAGGATCGCTCCAGGTTTTCAGGTAGTACGGCGTTCCGATGAAGCCCGGAGGCTCTTCCGAGTGCTGCGCGTCACCGGCGTTGTTCGAGTCGGTCTCGCCGCGATCGGCCGCGAGGGGTTTGCCGGCGTACGTCCACGCCGCCACCACATCGGTGATGCCCGGGCCAAAGGCCCCGTTAGTCAGGTGCGAGGGGACGTAGACGATCGCGGCTGAGAACTCATCCGGGAAATAGCTCGCCGCGAGTCCCGCGCCTTCCGAGCCACGCGAGGTCCCCATGATGGCGAGGCGCTGAACACCGGTGCGCCGCTTCAGCCACTCGGCGCCGGCGCGAAAGCTCTCGAGCGGAATCTCACGCAGCGTCGTGGGCAGATCCTTGTAGTCGAAGATTCCCTGCGCGAGAGCCGGGTGGCCGTGGCTTGCGAGAAGCGCCGCCTGCGTCTCGGGCAATCCGCCGCCCGAGCCGGCCAGAACGACGATGGGCACACCCGGGGTGAGCCCGGATCGCGCCGGGAAGAACCGGCCGCGCACGCCGCCCGCGGCCGTCACCTCCTCGGGCACGATGCCATTCGCGTAGCTGCGTGTGGCGGTGGCGGTTGCGATCACCTTGCCCTCGATGCTGGCGGCGATCGAGACCGTGTAGAGCGCGCTCACATCGAGATACGGGGAGGTTCCGAGCTCTGGATGCTCCCGCAGATCGGCGAGGTACTCGTGCACCTTCTCGGGTGCGACCGGGAGTGCCGAGCACCACAGGCCGTGCGGACTCACGCCCGTGTAGCTGCCCTCGAGCGAAGGCGACACATCGACATCGATGGTGCCGGACGCATCGGCCAGATACACGCCCACGGCGGTCCAGTTGCGCCCGCGGGCATCCGGCCGCGCAGCGCTCACCTTGACGCGAGTGCCGGGCAGGAGATTCCGCATCGCGACGTGGAGGGGCGCGTCCACGGGTCCGGTCGACGGCGTCACCGAGAGCTGCGGAGCCTCGGTACCGGCGGCGGCAGTCGCGCAGGCGCACAGCAGCGTCACGCGCAGGAGCATTCGAGTCCTGAGGTGACCCCTCTGCCTGACCTGCGGAGCCCCGAGTGAGCCTGCGATGAAAGTCATCGCCCGGTTCTCACACGCAGCGCCGCGCCGCTCGCAGCCGCCATGTTGCGCAGCGGCCGGCCGATGAGGAGCGCGACGACCGCGGCGGCCCCGTTGAGGAGGCTCAGCAGCAGGAAGTAGCGTCCCTCTCCCCAGGGCTGCGCGAACCTCCCGAGCCAGCCGGCAAGATAGGCGCCTAGGCCGAGCGTCAAGGCATAGAACGCGCCCATCACCGCGGCAGTCCAGCGTCTCGGCGCGAGGCGGTAGACGAGTCCGTAGCTGGCCGTCCACGCAGCAACCTCGCCGGTCGCCAGCACCGTAATTCCGATCGCGGGCAGAATCCAACCGTGCGCAGGCGCGCCTGGATGCGGCCAGGCGACGGCGTCGAAGAGCAACAGGCCCACCGCTCCGAGCAGGAGCGCGAGCGCATACTTGTGCAGGATGTCGGGTTCGCGCCCGCGCCGCGCCCGCCACGTCCAGAGGGCAGCAAACGCCGGCGCTGCCACAATGAGCGCGGCGGAATCGACGGACGTGAACCACTCGGTAGGAATCTCGAACGAGCCCACCTTCCGGTCGATGTTGTGCTCGAGGAACAGCGACATTACGCCGTAGAGCTGGAAGGAGCCGGTCGAGTAGATCAGCAGCAAGGCTGCGAACACCGCCAGTATGAAAAGGCGCTGGCCGGCCGCCCGCTCCGGCGCTGCCGGGGAAGCGGCCTGGGCGGTACCGGCACCGGCGCGGCGACGTTGCAGTCCGCCACTCAAGGCGATGTAGACAGTGAGCGCTGCGCCAACCGCGAGCGCCGAGACACCGAAGGCGGCCGCCCACCCGTACATCACCGCGACGGCGCCGGCCACGAAGCCGGCAATGAGCCCGCCGACGTTGATGGCGGTGTAGTAGTAGGCATACGCGGTCTCGCGCACCGCATCGTCACCCTCGAAGTTGTCGCCGAGCACCACCACCAGGGTGGACTTGAAGAGCGAGTTGCCGGCCACGAGCAGCACGATCGCGCTCCAGAACGCCGCGCTCACCGCGAGATAGAGATGCGCCGACTCGGCTGTCAGCCCCGGAGGCACGCGCCAGGTTCCGAGCGGGGCGGTGATCGCGGCGAGAGACGCGGTGGCGCCGGGCTGACCCAAAGCCTCGAGCACGCGCGGCACCAAGGCCGGCGACATCAGCAGCACGTACCCGAGGCACATCATCGAGCCGCCGACGATCAGGGCGCGACGGTGACCGAGCAGCCGATCAGCCACCCATCCGCCGACGACCGGCAATGCGTACATGAGTCCGCTGTAGACCCCGAGCAGCGTCAGCGCCGGAGTATGTTCCCAGCCGAATCCCCCAGCGCTGCGGTCGGCCGACAGGAACAGCGCGAGCAGCGACAGCATCGAGTAGAAGCCGAAGCGCTCGCAGAGCTCGAGCGCGATGGCGAGCTGTGCGCCGAGCGGCAGCTGCCAGGGGAGAGCGCTCGGTTCGCGCCTGCGGGGAACGGTGTCGGTAGCCATGCTATCGCTTGACGATCTGGCCGCTTCGGATCAGGTCCGCGCCGTCCACCGAAAGCGTAGCGCCGGGAAGAAACAGCAGCAGCTCACCGTTGCTGCTGCGATTGCGCCCGCCTGACTCCCAGTTGTCCCCGAGTGCCAGCCGCACCACGCCTGCGCCGTAGCCGTAATACGGCAGGTAGCCGGACTTCAGCACGGCAGTGAGCGCGGGGTTGGTGCTGATGACGAACTCCCCGGGCTTGTCCTTGTCGCCGCTCGCGCTGCGCCAGGCGCTCACTTGCGCGTCCGGTCCCTGCACCGCCTGCAGATCCGTGACGCGCCCGTCCCGGAAGGTGGCCCGCGCAAGTCCGGATCGCGTATCGAAGTTCAGATAACCGGTGAAGGTACCGCGGGCGTCCGCGAGATCCGTGGTGCGCAGCACGCTCGCCGGCAACTCTTCCTCACGATCGCGCACCGAGCGCGCCCCGTGCACCTTCTCCCTCGTGGCTTCCCCGGTGTTTCGGTGGAAGTAGGCATCGGGCGGCACCCGAAAGAAGAAGTCGGTGCCGTTGGGAGCGGTCACGTGCACGGTGTGACCGCGCAGCGCCGTCTCCAGCGCGAGCAGGCGCTTGCCGATCTCGGCAGGACTCACCTCGATGGCCCGCTGGTACATGGCCTCGATGAGCGGTATGTCCGCGGTGTCCGGCGGCAGGAACCAGTGGAAATGGATGGAGCGCACCCCCGAGGCTTCGACGAGATGCTCGAAGGGCTGATCACCGACCGCCGCAAGATCGGACGGCAGCCATATCGCAGCCTGTGAGCGCCGGAAGATCGTTTTCCATTGCTCGAAGCGCGCGGCGCGCTGCGCCGGCGTGAGACCCGCATCGCGCACGGAATCCGGTGCGGCGATCTCCTCCACCTCGCCCCCGGCCCGCTCGATGGCTGCACGCAGGGGTGCGGCGATGCCGGGATCGCGGTGCGCGTCCCAGAACATCACTACGCGCTCGCCGCGCGAGATTTTCCAGGAGCGGTTGACTACCAGGTCTGCGAGATGGGCGTAGTCCACCCCCCGGGCGGTTGATTCACGGGAAAGCGGCTGTGCCAGCGCGCATTCCATTGCAAGCACTGCGGCGATCCAGCCGGCCGCGGCGAAGAGGTGTCGGTCAGCTGCAGATGCCGTGCCCACGAACACAGCCCATCATAGAGAGTCCGACGGCCAGGCACAGCATGCCACTCGACGCGAAACGCATGAGGGCCGACACTGTGGACCGCCCGTGCGTCGCCCACGTACGAGCCGAACGAACTCGAAAGGAGATCCGAGGTGGCCTTCGATGATCCCATTTCGCGCCGACGGTTCGTCGGCGGCGTGGCGGCGTCCGCGGCCTCAGGGTGGGTGTGCGCCGGAGCCGGCCCCTCCGCAGCGACCTCCGTTTCGAAAGCGCCCGGTGAGCTCGCCCGCCTGGGTGCGGGCGAAGCGGTCGCGCTGCTCAGCCGGGGCGAGCTGTCCGCGGTCGAGTACGCGCGCGCGCTCCTCGCCCAATGTGAGGCAGGCAAGAGCCTCAACGCCTTCATTACGCTGCGCCCGGAGCAGGTGCTGGCGGATGCCAGCGCCTGTGACCGCAGGCGCAAGGCCGGTGAGCGGCTCGGCCCCCTGCATGGCCTGCCCATCCCGATAAAGGACAGCGTGAACACGCGCGATCTGCCGACGACCGCCGGCACGCCGGCGCTGCGGCACTTTCAGCCCCGCGAGGATGCACCGCTCGTGCGCGCGTTGCGCGACGCCGGTGCCATCGTGCTCGGCAAGACGAATCTCCACGAGCTGTCCTACGGATACACCAGCAACAACCACGCCTACGGCGCGATCCACAATCCCTACGACGTGACTCGCATCCCCGGCGGCAGCAGCGGCGGCACGGGTGCTGCGATCGCATCGCGCATGGCGCCACTTGGCGTCGCCGAGGACACCGAAGGCTCCATTCGCGTGCCCGCGGCGCTCTGTGGCATCGCGGGGTTCCGTCCCACCACCGGCCGTTATTCGACCCAGGGCTGTGCTCCGATCTCTCCTCTCTTCGACCAGGTGGGCCCGCACGCGCGCTCGGTAGCCGACCTGTTGCTGTTTGATGGCGCCGTGACCGGCAGTTCCCCATCAGCGCCGCCGCCTGTGTCGCTGAACAAGGTGCGGCTCGGCGTCATCCGGCCGTTCTGGTTCTCCGGGCTCGACAGTGAGGTCGAGCAGGTCACGACCGCGGCACTCGCTGCGCTCCAGCGCGCCGGAGTGGAGCTCGTCGAAGGCGAGCTGCCGCAGCTGCCGCATTTCATCGAGCTGATCACCGATCCGGTGCAGAACCACGACGTCAAGCCCTCGCTCACCCGGTATCTGGCCCACTATCACGCCGGCGTCAGCTTCGAGGAGCTGCTCGCGCAGGCAAGCCCGGACGTGCAGCAAATGATCAAGCCGGCCATCACGCCGGGAACTCATGACTTCGTGCCCGAGGCGCAGTACGAGGAGATCGTACGGGTGCATCTTCCCGGGCTGCGGGCCATGTATAAGGAGTACTTCGCCCGCAGCGGGGTCGCCGCGATCGTCTTTCCCACCACCATCCTGCCCGCCCCCAAGCTGGGCGAGGAGGACATGGAGGTCGAGGTGCGGGGTCGCCGGATGCCACTCGATGAGGCGATGGCTCGCAACATCGCACCGGGAAGCACCGCGGGGCTTCCGGGACTCGTGCTTCCTGCCGGCCTGACGCCGGGCGGGCTGCCTGTCGCACTCGAGTTCGACGGTCCCGCAGGTTCCGACCGTTCAGTGCTCGCACTGGGCCTGGCGCTCGAGGCCGTGCTCGGCA
>Ga0318560_10000322_pt1 | contig 13092 bp, 12 predicted proteins | sample GRESIP065b5f22_FD_202537 | JGI IMG/M metagenome (GOLD analysis project Ga0318560, IMG submission 202537) | Tropical soil microbial communities from Luquillo Experimental Forest, Puerto Rico - GRE.SIPMG.065b5f22 | ecosystem: Environmental > Terrestrial > Soil > Tropical forest > Bulk soil... | reverse complement strand
GGACCCTTCGGCGCAATCAGCACCACATCGAGGCTCTGCGCCGGCTTGATCTGCCGGAAGTGGATGTTGAACCCGTGCGCAAACAGCAGTGTCGCGCCGGCCTTGAGTCCCTTGCGGATGCCTTTGTAGAACTCCTTCTGCACCGGGTCGGGAATGAGCAGCGCCACCACGTCCGCCCCCTGCACCGCCTGTGCGGGCTCTGCGACCTGCAGACCCTCGCGGCGGGCCTGCCGCCAGCCGCTGCCGCCGCGGCGCACGCCGACGACCACATCGAAGCCCGAGTCCTTCAGATTGAGCGCGTGGGCGCGTCCCTGGCTGCCGTAGCCCAGGACCGCGATGCGCGCTCCCTTGAGCACCTTGCGGTCGACGTCTTTCTGCGAATAGAGCTTCATCGCGATCACTCCTCGAAGGCCCGTAGGCCCTTGCAAGCCATAAAAAACCCCGCAGCGGCTTTAGCCGGTGCGGGGTCTTGGTATCTGCGTCGCTCGTGCCTGGCTGAATCAGGCGTGCGCGCATGCCCCGCACTGCGCCCCGGTAAGGAGCAGCAGCAGCGGTAGTACCGACGGCAGCACCCGCGCCGCGCCCACGGCGGCGACATCGGAGCGGGTGATGTTTGCGTCGGACTTCATGGAATGCGAACCAAGCCTGATCGATCGATAGGATCATACCGGCGACGACATTGTCAATGAACGATTAAGCTGCGCGCCGTGCCCGAATTTCACCCCGTAAGACCCAGCGCGCTCGCCGAGGGGATCTTCCGCCGCGAGATCGCACCGTGGGGTCTGCTTGGGCTGGCGCTGGGGCTGGTGGAGGGTGCGACGGCCGCCGTGCTGGTGAAGCAGCACTTCAGTGGCGTGGCACCGGCCTTTGCCGTCAATCTCGCGGTGGCACTGGTCTCGGGCGCCCCGGCGTTCTCCAACGTGCTGAGCTTCGTGTGGGCGAACGTCGCGCACGGCCGCGCCCGCGTGCAACTCATGGTGGTGTTGCAGGCGGCGTTCGCGCTGCTGGTCGGGTGCGTCGCCTTCGCCTCGCACGCCGCCGGTGGTCTGGTGGTGACCGTGCTGTCGGTGGTGGCGGCGCGGGCGCTGTGGGCCGGCATTCTCACGGTGCGCGCCGCGGTGTGGAGCGCCAACTACCCGCGCAACGTGCTGGCGCGCATTACCGGACGGCTGGTGATCGTGAACTCGATCGCGGTCGCCTGCTCGGCGGCGCTGGTCGGTTGGGCGCTCGAGGCGAAGGTGGTGGACGCGCGCTGGCTGTACGGCGGGGGCGCGCTCGCGGGGCTTCTCGGAGCCTGGCTGTACCGTGCCATGCGCGTGCGGCGCGAGTTCCGCTTGCTCGCCGCGGAAGCCGCGAGCGGCGAGCGCAGCGAGCCGTTCAGCCTGGCGATGCTGACACGCATCCTGAGAGAGGATCCGGCCTACCGCGAGTACATGCTGTGGATGGGCATCTTCGGCGGCGGCACGCTCATGCTGACCGCGCAGCTGGTGCTCGTTTTTTCCGAGCGGCTGCACCTCGCGAGCGGCACGCAGATCGGGTTGCTCGCGGTCGTGCCGCTCATCACGCAGCCGCTCTTCCTGCCCTGGTGGGCGCGACTGTTCGATGGCTCGCACGTAGTGCGCTATCGCTCGCGGCAGGGGTGGGCCATCGTGCTCGCGAGTGCCGCGATGTGCGCCGGAGTGTTCAGCGCCTGGCAGCCGCTGCTCTGGACGGGCGCGGTGTTGCTCGGCGCGGCGCAGGCGGGTGCTAATCTTGGCTGGAACCTGGGGCACAACGACTTCGCCTCCGTCGGGCGCGCGCAGCACTACATGGGCGTGCACGTCACCCTGACGGGACTGCGGGGCGGGGTGGCGCCGCCGCTCGGCGTGCTCGCTTACATGGGCCTCGAAGCGAGCCGCGCGGGCGCGGGCGAGTTCGCGCTGCTGCTGCCACTCGCCCTGACTTTCGTGGGACTGCTCGGCTTCAAGCGCATGCAGCGACGCGCGGATGCGCAGGAAGCCGCGCTGCGGCCTGACTGAGCCGCGGACGCACGAGGCCGGGGAACGGGGACTGCCGGGGGGACGCCGTGAAACGCAACAACGATCCGCGCCGCTACTCACGTGTCGTGATGGATGGAGACAAGCAGGCGCCGGCGCGCGCCATGCTGCGCGCCGTGGGCTTCCGCGACGAGGATTTCGGCAAGCCGCAGATTGGCGTCGCTTCCACCTGGGGAAATGTCACGCCGTGCAACGCTCACATCGGGGAGCTCGCGCGCGCGGCCTGCGGCGGTGTCGATGCCGCCGGCGGCAAGAGCGTGCTGTTCAACACCATCACGGTGTCCGACGGCATTTCGATGGGCACGCCCGGCATGCGTTACTCGCTCGTCTCCCGCGAGCTCATCGCCGACAGCATCGAGACGGTGGTGGGCGCGGCGGGCTTCGATGGCTTTGTCGCCTTCGGCGGATGCGACAAGAACATGCCCGGGTGCGCCATGGCCATGGCGCGGCTGAATCGCCCCGCGGTATTCGTCTACGGCGGCACCATTCGTCCCGGAACCCAGCGCCGCGACATCATTTCGGTGTTCGAGGCCGTGGGCGCACATGCGGCGGGCAAGCTCTCGGGCGAGGGACTGCTCGAGATCGAGCGGACCGCCATTCCGGGACCGGGGAGCTGCGGCGGGATGTACACCGCCAACACCATGGCCTCCGCCATCGAAGCCTTGGGCTTGTCGTTACCGGGGAGCTCGGCGCAGGAGGCCGTGGGCGAGGACAAGCACGCTGACAGCCGTCGGGCGGGCGAGGCGGTCGTGCGCCTGGTGCGCGAGGGCTTGAAGCCCCGCGACATCCTCACCCGCCGCGCCTTCGAGAACGCCATTACGGTCGTGATCGCGCTTGGCGGCTCGACCAATGCAGTACTGCATCTCCTGGCCATCGCGCACGACGCCGGCGTGCGTCTCACCCTCGATGACTTCACCCGCATCGGGCGCAAAGTACCCGTGCTCGCGGACCTCAAGCCGAGCGGCCGTTACCTCATGTCCGAGCTCGTGGCGATCGGAGGCATACAACCGCTCATGAAGATGCTGCTGCAGGGAGGGCTGTTGCACCCCGGCTGCATCACGGTGACCGGGCATACCTTGGAGGAGAATCTGGAAAACGTTCCGATGTATATGAGTGGACAAGACATTGTTCATCCGCTTGCGGCTCCGCTCAAGAAAGACAGTCACCTCGTGATTCTTTACGGCAACCTCGCCCCGGAGGGGGCCGTTGCCAAAATCACCGGCAAGGAAGGCCAGCGCTTCGAGGGCCGGGCGAGGGTCTTCGAGGGCGAGGAGCGCGCCACCGCCGCAATCCTCACCGGAACGGTCAAGGCCGGTGATGTAGTGGTGATCCGAGGTGAAGGGCCGCGCGGCGGACCGGGCATGCGCGAGATGTTGAGCCCGACGAGCGCGATCACCGGCCGCGGGCTCGGCGCTCAGGTTGCTCTCATCACCGATGGGCGCTTCTCCGGGGGAAGCCATGGGTTCGTCGTCGGGCACATCTCGCCGGAAGCGGCCCTCGGGGGCCCGATCGGGCTGCTGCGCACCGGCGATCGCATCGCTATCGACGCCGTGAGGCGCGAAATCCGCGTGGAGCTTCCGTCCGCGGAGCTACGCCGCCGCCGCGCAGCGTGGAAACCGGCTCGACCGTATGCCGAGGCGGGCGCGCTCGCCAAGTACGCCGCCCTCGTCGGCAGCGCCTCGCGCGGAGCCGTGACGGAGCCGATACAGCCACGTCGGCGCACTTCTTGAGGCTGTTCCGGAGTTGTCAGTGAGGAGGGCAGCGGTTACAGTTGCCGAGGAATCGTCGCTGCGCGCAAGCGGCGGTACCGTCCCGGGGGATTTTTCGAAGACCGCCGCGTCCGTCATGAGGCATGTGGGGCGCGCAGATGATGTATCTGGCTAAAAGGGGCAGCACTGCGGCGGACGTTGGCGCTGAACACCTCGGGTGAGGGCAACGAAAAAAGACGCTGGTCAGCTGCCGCTCACCGGCCCACTATGCTCAGAAAACTTCGCGACTGAAACTCATGGCTGCCTACGTACACGACACCGAGTTCTTCACCCGCCGCACTGCGGTGCTGGCGGCGATCATCGCGCTGCATCTGTTCATCGCGTGGGCGCTGGCCACCGGGCTCGCGCGCAAGGCGATCGAGGTGCTCGCTCCTCCGATCCAGACGGATATCGTCCAGGAGGAAAAGACCAAGGTCGAGCCGCCACCACCGCCGCCACCTGAGTTGCGCAAAGAGGTGGTCGAGGTGCCGCCGCCCGATATCAACATCACGATGCCGGAGGTCGGACCGTCGACGACCGCGATCACCGCGCGCGTGGCGGAGAACAAGCCCCCTCCAGTCGCGAGGGCGGCAGTTGCCGCGACCGCCGTGGGGCTCGGCAAGGGGTTTCCCAACGTCGATGACTACTATCCCGACGCCTCGCGCCGCCTGGGCGAAGAGGGCCTGACGCTCGTCGGTATCTGTGTCGGACCCGATGGCAAGTTGAGCGAGCCTCCCAAGGTCGACAAGAGCTCCGGGCACGAACGGCTCGATCAGGCGGCGGTCAAGGTTGCGCAGGTGGGCTCGGGACGATTCAAACCGGCCACCGAAGAAGGCAAGCCAGTCGCCAAGTGCACGCAGCTCCCGATCCGCTTCAAGCTACATCAATGAGTCAACGCCGCACCGAGTGAGTGCGGCTTTTTCTTGTTTCGAGGACAACTATGGAAAACCAAGCCACCACCGTCGTTTCAAATCCTTACGGCCTGGCCGCGCTGTGGGCAAGCGGGGACATCATCGCGCGCTCGGTGCTGGTCCTGCTGCTCATCATGTCGCTCGCCTCGTGGTACGTCATGCTCACGAAGCTCTGGGACCAGAGTAAGCTCAAGAAGTCCGCGCGCGCAGTCGAGAAGCAGTTCTGGAACGCGCCCTCGATCAAGGACGGCGTCGATCGCCTGAAGAAGGGCGATGACTTTCGCGCGGTCGCCGAGGACGGCCTGCGGGCGGCGGCGCACCACGACGGCCGCCTGACCGATCGGATCGATCTCAACGAGTGGATCACCATGTCGCTGCAGCGAGCGGTCGATGTGGTCAACAGCAAGCTCAACAACGGCCTGGGACTCCTCGCGACCGTAGGCTCGACCGCACCGTTCGTAGGCCTCTTCGGCACGGTGTGGGGCATTCTGAACGCGCTGGTCGGCATCGGCATCGCCGGCCAGGCGAGCATCGACAAGGTAGCGGGCCCGGTCGGCGAGGCGCTCATCATGACCGCGATCGGCCTGTTCGTGGCGGTGCCCGCGGTCATGGGCTACAACTGGCTGCTCGGCCGCAACAAGCTGCTGCAGGATGCGCTGCGGAACTTCGCGAGCGATCTGCACGCCTACCTGGTGAGTGGTGCGCGCGTCGACGCGGGCGCCGCGGGTGGCGGAGTGCGGCCGGCGGCAGCCAAGGCGTCGCCCACCAAGTAACGGTTGGCGGTAGCGCACAACGTCGGGTGACTGGCCGCGCGAGGCTCGGACGGGGTGCCGCTGGGGGGTGCCGTTCGGCACCCCGCTTTGTTGCTCGAGCGGAGATGTGAGGTCCGAACATGGCAATGCAAGTCGGTGGTGAGGAGGGCGGCGCAATTGCGAACATCAACACGACGCCGCTGGTGGACGTCATGCTGGTGTTGCTCATCATCTTCCTGATCACCATTCCGGTGATCACCAAGACGGTGCCGGTAGCGCTGCCGAAGGCGGTCAACATTCCGACCCAGACCAAGCCGGAGAACATCACCGTCGCGGTCGACAAGGAAGGCAACATCTACTGGAACGACCGCAGGGTGTCGAACCGCAACGAGCTGCTCGGGCTCGTCGAGGGAGCGGCCGTCAGGAAGCCGCAACCGGAGCTGCACATTCGCGGCGACAAGGACGCCCGCTACGAGGACATCGGCCGGGTCATGTACGCCATACAGCGTGGCGGCATCGTCAAGGTCGGCTTCCTCACCGAGCCGGACCACGGCGTGCGCGGCTATCGCTGATCATCCGGATTTCAGGAGCTTACTTCCATGGCAATGTCAGGCGCGAGCGCGGGCGCAACCTTCTGCGACATCAACACGACGCCGCTGATCGATGTGATGCTGGTGCTGCTGGTGACGCTCATCGTCACCCTGCCGGTCATGACGCACGCGGTGAAGCTCGACATGCCGAACCCGAACGCTCCGCCGCCGCCGCCCGATGTAAACCCCGAGGTGATCGATCTAGAGATCGACTACGACGGCACGGTCGTGTGGAACGGCACGCCGGTCGCGAGTCTCGATCAGCTCGAAGGCTACTTCCACACCGAAGCCGAGAAGGACCCCCAGCCGGAGATCCACCTGCGGCCCGACCGCCGTGCCAGGTACGGCACCGTGGCGAAGGTCCTGGCGGCGGCCCAGCACAACCACATGAAGAAGATCGGCTTCACCAATGTGGCCCAGTTCAGTGAATGATTTTTCAATCGGAATGCGAACCAACCCTATGAAGGCCCCTGCCAGATTCATTTCCGCGGTCGTCCTCGGCGCCGCGGTTGCGCTCATCGTTGCCCTTACACCCGCGACCTCCACGGCCGCGGAGGAGAAGGCCGAGAAAGGTCCCAAGAACAGCCCCGCGCTCGCCAAGCCGCTCAAGGAGGCGAACGACGATCTCAAGGCGAAGAAGTACCCCGACGCGATCACCAAGCTGAAAGCGGCGGAAGGAGTCGCCGGCAAGACCCCCGCGGATCAGTACATCATCGACGAGATGCTCTCGTTCGCGTACATCAAGACCCAGAACTATCCGGAAGCGGCCAGGGTGATGGAGGCGAAGCTCGACAGCGGACTCACGCCGCAAGCCGAGCAGCCGACGCTCGTCAAGCAGCTCGCCACGATCAACTACCAGACCAAGAACTACGACAAGGCCGTCTCCTTCGGCAATCGCGCGATCCAGGGCGGCTACGCCGATGATCAGATCCGCACGATCGTCGGACAGTCGTATTACCTCAAGGGCGACTGGAAGAACACCCTCAAGTTCGAGGAAGACATCGTCAACAGCCAGATCAAGGCCGGACAGACCCCGAGCCTCGAATCGCTGCAGCTGGTCTACAGCGCCTGCACGAAACTGCAGGACGAGGCCTGCATGACGCGTTCGATGGAAAAGCTGGTGCAGTACTACCCCAAGCCCGAGGAGTGGGCACAGCTGCTCTATGGCATGCGCAAGGAGATCACCAACAACGAGACCGCTCTGCTGCAGACCTACCGCTTGATGCTGGATACCGATGTGCTCAAGGAGGGGAGCGACTACACCGAGATGGCGGAGCTGGCGCTCGATGCCGGCTCACCCGGTGAGGCGCAGCACGTCCTCGAGAAGGCGATGGCCAAGAATCCCACGGTGTTCACCGACCAGCGCAGCAAGGACCGGGCGCAACGCCTGCTCGACACCGCGAAGAAGCGCGCCGCCTCGGATCAGGCCGGGTTGGCGAAGCTCGAGAAGGAGGCTGACGCCGCGGCGACCGGCGAGAAGAACGTCGCGGTCGGCCGCGCCTACCTCGGCTACGAGCAGTACGACAAGGCGGTGGATCAGCTCTCCAAGGGCCTCGGCAAGAGCGGCGTGAAGAACGAGACGGATGCCCGCCTGATGCTCGGCATCGCGCAGCTCAAGGCCGGCCACAAGGACGACGCGAGCAAGACCTTCAAAGCCGTGAAGGGCGATGCGGCGCTCGAGCGTCTGGCCAACCTGTGGAACCTGCGCACCAAGCAGGCCGCCACAGCGAACGGTGGTCAATCGCAGAACGCCAAAGGGTCGAAGGTCAGCCAATCGCAGAAGACGCCGCATTCGCGCTCGCACCAGAGCTAAGGAAGGAGACCGGGTATGGCCATCAAAGCAGGGGAGCGCATGCCCGCCGGCAAGTTCAAGCGCATGACCAAGGAGGGGCCGAAGGACATCACCACCGATGAGCTCTTCAAGGGCAAGACCGTGGTGCTGTTCTCCGTGCCAGGCGCATTCACCCCGACCTGCGATGCCAAGCACCTTCCCGGCTTCGTGCAGCTGGCCGAGCAGATCCGCGCCAAGGGTGTCGATACCATCGCCTGCATGGCGGTGAACGACGTGTTCGTCATGAATGCCTGGGGCAAGGCGCAGGGCGTCGGTGACAAGGTGCTGATGCTCGCCGACGGCAACGGCGAGTACGCCAAGGCGCTCGGCCTCGAGCTCGATGCGAGCGGCTTCGGCATGGGCACCCGCGGCCAGCGCTTCGCCGTCGTCGCGCGCGATGGGGTCGCGACGCGCGTCGAAGTGGAACAGCCCGGTCAGTTCAAGGTATCCGCCGCCGAGGCGATCCTCGCGCAGTTGTAGAGAACCGAGGACGGCGAACGCGAGCTTTTCGCCGGCAAGAGTCACGCCTCTTGCCGGCGAGCATCAGCTAATTTCTCGGCTGGCCCGCCGAAACGGCCGCAGGCCGTTTCGGCCAATTCACGATATCAGCCGCTCGATCTCCGGGACGATCTGGAACAGATCGCCCACCAGCCCGAAATCGGCTACCTCGAAGATCGGCGCTTCGCCGTCCTTGTTGATGGCGACGATGGTGCGCGCGTCCTTGATGCCGGTCAGATGCTGGATCGCACCCGAGATACCCACGGCAACGTAGAGCTCCGGCGCGATGATCTTACCGGTCTGCCCGACCTGCATTTCGTTGGGCGCGTAACCGGCATCCACCGCGGCGCGCGAAGCGCCCACGGCCGCTCCCATCCGGTCGGCGAGGCTGTAGAGAATCTTGAAGCCCTCGGCGCTGCCGAGCGCCCGGCCACCGGAAATGACCCGCGCTGCGGTCAGAAGATCGGGGCGGTCGCTCCTGGCGGCCGACACCGAGATGAAGCGGGTATGCGTCGGCAGCGTGACGCTCACGGCGGCCTTCTCGATCGGCGCCGCTCCACCGCCGCCGGCCGCCTCGAAAGACGCCATGCGCACCGTGCCCACCACCTTCCCACCGCCGCTCGCCTCGACCGTCAGGATCGCGTTACCGGCGTAGATCGGGCGTCGAAAACGGGTCGGACTCTCGATCGCCATGATGTCGCTCACCTGCGGCGCCTCCAGCAGGCCCGCGACACGCGCCATCAGATCCTTGCCGAAGGTGGTCGAGGGGCCGAGGACGAGCGCGAAGGGCGCGGCCAGCGCGACCACCTGCGGGGCGAACACCGCCGCGAGCGCGTGCAGATTCGCGGGGTTCTCGACCGTGAGCACGCGGCCGACGCCCTCGAGCTGCGCGGCCTGTGCCGCGACTGCGGCCGCGTCCGCCGCCAGCACCGCGACGGTGATCTCGGCATCCACGAGCGCGCGCGCGCAGCTGACGCACTTGGCGGTGCTCGCATTGAGCTTGTTGCCGTCGTGCTCGGCGATAACGAGTATGCGGGTGCTCACAGCAGTCCTTTCTTTCGCAGCGCATCGACCAGCTCGGCGGCATCCTTGACGCGGATGCCCTTCTGCCGCTGCGGGGGCGGCTCGAAGCGCACCAGCTTCAGCTGCTGGCGCGGCTCGATGCCGAGCGCCCCGAGCGTGAAGGTGTCGAGGGGCTTCTTCTTCGCCTTCATGATGTCGGGAAGCTTGACGTAGCGTGGCTCGTTCAGACGCAGGTCGGTGCTGATCACCGCCGGCAGATCCACCTCAAGTGTCTCGAGGCCGGCATCGACCTCGCGCGTAACGCGCGCCGTCTCGCCGGCGAGCTCCAGTTTCGAGGCGTAGGTCGCCTGCGGCCGGTTCCACAGCGCCGCCAGCGCCTGTCCGGTCTGGCCGTTGTCGTCATCGATTGCCTGCTTGCCGAGAATGACCAGCATCGGCTGCTCACGCTCGATGAGCTTCAGCAACGCGCGCGCTACTGTGAGCGGCTCGATCACCCCATCTGCCTGTACGTGCAATGCACGATCGGCGCCCATGGCAAGCGCCGTGCGCAGCTGCTGCTGGCAGTCCGCAGCTCCCACGGTCGCCACGATGACTTCTTCGGCCGCGCCGCGTTCCTTGATGCGCAGCGCCTCCTCGAGCGCGATCTCGTCGAAGGGGTTGATGCTCATCTTCACCCCATCGGTGATGACGCCGCTGCCATCGGGCTTGACGCGGATACGCACGTTGAAATCCACGACGCGCTTGATGCCGACCAGGATGCGTTTCATTCCTCTTAGCTCTAAATCGCCCGGCACGGGGCTCAGAACGGTCAGTATAGCGGCAGGCCGCATATGATGTTGACGGGACGTGCCGGGGCGTTGACGGATTGCGCACGCGAGCGCTCATCCCCAATTAAGACGCGCAATTTCATGGGGACCTCGTTAGAGTCCGCGGCATGCTGAAGCTCGCGCTGCGGCGCGTCGCCGCGCTGATTCCCACACTCCTCATCATCGTCACGGTCTCCTTCGCCATCATCCGCCTCGCCCCCGGCGGCCCCTTCGACGAGGAGCAGGCGGTGAGTCCCGCGGTACGGGCCAATCTCGAGCGAGTCTACGGCCTCGACCGGCCGCTCCCGGCGCAGTATCTGAGCTACCTCCGTGCTCTGGCTCGTGGAGACTTCGGCCCTTCGCTGCGCGAGCGCGACTTCACGGTGAGCGAGCTCATCGCCCGCGGATTACCGCTGAGCGCCACGCTCGGCCTGTGCGCCATTGCGCTGGCGCTCCTTACCGGGATTCCCGCCGGCATCGCGGCGGCGGTGTGGCACCGTCCCGGCGCCGACCTTGCGATCGCAACCCTCGGGGCCCTCGGTGTGGCGCTTCCGAGCTTCGTGATCGGACCGCTGCTCGCGCTCGCCTTCGGCATCCACCTGCACTGGCTGCCGGTGGCCGGCTGGCAACCGGGTGCGGCGCGTTATCTGGTGCTCCCGGTCGTGACACTCGCGTTGCCACTCGCCGTGGCGCTCGCGCGGTTGACGCGCGCCAGCCTTCTCGAGGTGCTGCGCGCGCCCTTCGTGCTCAGTGCCCGTGCGCGCGGACTGGGCGCGGCACGCGTGCTGTGGCATCACGCGCTGCGTCCGGCGCTGCTGCCGGTGGTGAGCTACCTCGGTCCCGCGGTTGCCTATCTCGTGACCGGCTCGCTGGTCGTCGAGGTGGTGTTTGGGCTGCCGGGCACCGGGCGTTACCTGGTGCAGGGCGCGATCGACCGCGACTATCCGCTCGTCATGGGTATGGTCATCGTCTATGGCGTACTGACGCTGCTGCTCAATCTGGTCGCCGATCTTGCCTGCGGCTGGCTCGATCCGGGGACTCGGCGTGAATAGTCTGGCGGGAGCCGGGGCAACCGCGCGCCGCGGACTGTGGCATGACGCGCGCCGGCGCCTGCGCAACGATCGCGTGACATTCGGCGCGCTCGCCCTGCTGGCGCTCGCGATGCTCGCCGCCGTCGTGGGTCCGAGCCTCAGTCCGTGGGGCTATGACAGCCTCGACTGGCAGCACCTGGCAGCGGCTCCGGGACTTGCGGGCTCGCACTGGCTCGGCACCGACCGGCTCGGACGCGACCTGCTGGTGCGCACCCTGCACGGCGTGCGGCTGTCGCTGCTGCTCGCGGTGCTCGCGAGCACCGTCAGCGTGCTCATCGGCATACTGTGGGGTGCGACCGCGGCCTTCGCCGGCGGGCGGATCGATGCAGGCCTGATGCGCTTCGTCGATGTGTTGTATTCACTGCCGTACCTGTTCGTCGTGATCATACTGACGACGCTGTTCGCGCGCGGCAGCCTCACGGTGCTCGCGCTCGCGCTCGCGGCGGTCGGCTGGCTGACGACCGCGCGCATCGTGCGCGCCCAGACCCTCGCGCTGAAACGGCGCGAGTTCATCGAGGCGGCCCGTGCACTCGGGGTGCCCCCGGGTGCGATCCTGCTGCGGCACATCGTGCCGAACGTGGCAGGCCCGGTGGTGGTCTACGCGACGCTGGTCGTGCCGCAGATGATCCTGTTCGAGAGCTTCCTCTCTTTCCTCGGCCTCGGGGTGCAGGAGCCGCACGCGAGTCTGGGCAATCTCATCTACACCGGCGCCCAGGAGATGGAGTCGGCTCCCTGGATGTTGATCGTGCCGGCGACCGCCCTGGTGTTGCTGCTGCTGTGTCTGAATCTGCTCGGCGACGGCCTGCGCGATGCCTTCGACCCCCGTGAGCGTTGAGGCGGCCCGCGCGGAGAGCGCGGCGGCGCTGAGTCTCGAGAACCTCAGCGTCAGCTTCGATACGCCGGAGGGTGAGGTCCATGCGGTGCGCGATGTGACGCTCGCCGTGGCGCGCGGCGAGTGTCTCGGCATCGTCGGCGAATCGGGCGCCGGGAAGAGTCAGCTGTTCCTCGCCATCTTGGGGCTGCTCGCTGCCAATGGCCGGGTGAGTGGCAGCGCCCGGCTCGGCGGGACGGAGCTCATCGGGCTCCCGCCCGCGGCGCTCGACCGGGTGCGCGGGGCCGGCATCGGCATGGTGTTTCAGGACCCGATGACTTCCCTCACGCCTCATCTGACCGTGGGCGCGCAGCTCCGTGAAGTGTTGCGCCGCCATCGCGGCCTCAGCCGCGGCGAAGCCGGGCGCCGTGCCGGCGCGTTGCTCGAGCAGGTACACGTGAGCGATGCGGGGCGGCGTCTCGCGCAGTACCCACACGAGCTCTCCGGCGGCCTGCGGCAGCGGGTAATGATCGCGATCGCACTCGCGGGCGAGCCGCAGGTGCTCATCGCGGATGAGCCCACCACCTCGCTCGACGTCACCATCCAGGCGCAGATTCTCGGGCTTCTCGCCGAGCTCAAGCGCACACGCGCCGTCGGCCTCGTGCTCATCACTCACGACATCGCAGCGCTCGCCGGCGTCGCCGATCGCGTCGCCGTGATGCGCCAGGGCCGGCTGATCGAAAGCGGACCGGTAGCGGCGGTGCTCAGGACGCCGCGCGAGTCATACACGCAGGCCCTCGTCCAGAATGCGGCGCGCGCCGGCGGCGGCGGCGCGCTCCCGGGCGGCGCTGCGCCTGCGACGGGTTCGGCGCACACGCCCGACTCTGGCGGCGCTGCGCTCAGCCTCGCCGGGCTCGGCGTCGAGTACTCCAGCGGCCGTGGGTGGCTCAGGGCCCGCGCACCGCTCGCAGCGCTCACTGAGGTGAGCTTCGAGC
>Ga0318560_10000316_pt1 | contig 13200 bp, 10 predicted proteins | sample GRESIP065b5f22_FD_202537 | JGI IMG/M metagenome (GOLD analysis project Ga0318560, IMG submission 202537) | Tropical soil microbial communities from Luquillo Experimental Forest, Puerto Rico - GRE.SIPMG.065b5f22 | ecosystem: Environmental > Terrestrial > Soil > Tropical forest > Bulk soil... | reverse complement strand
GATGATGTCGCGTGCGGGCCGGAAGTCCTCCTGCCGCAGCCGTATCAGGGCGGCGAGCATGATGGCATCCGGGCCTTTCATGTCGAGCGTCCCGCGGCCGTAGAGCTCGCCGTCCTTCTCCACCAGCGCAAAGGGATCGGTGCTCCAGTCCTCGCGGCGCGCCTCGACGACATCGAGGTGCCCCATGAGCAGCACCGGCCTGCGCTCGCCGGTGCCCCGCAGCCGCACGATGAGATTCTTCTTCCGCTCGCTCGGGCCGAGCACCTGGATATCGGCCGCAGGAAAGCCGGCCGCGCGCAGCCGCTGCGCCATGGCCGCGGCGGCCGCCGTGACGTTACCGCGTGGGGTATCGGTGGTGTTGATCGCGATCAGTTGCTCGAGCATCTCGCGGGCGAGTGCGTTGGAGGCGCGTTCGGCGTCTGCGGGAGCCGCGCGCGCCGCGGCGGCAGCCAGCGCCAGGAGCAGCGCCGCCATGGCAGCGCACGGGCGGGTGGCGCCCCTCACCGCTTGTCGTTCGCCGGGGCCACCACCAGCAGCCGGAAGGTCCCCGGCAGTATTGCCGGCCGGGGATGCGGATTCTGCTCGGTCGCGGCCGGCGGCGGCCCGAAACTTGCCGTGACGAGGAAGAGGCGGTGGGCGTGCTCGTCGAGCGCCATGGTGCGCGCACCGCGCTGCGTGGCAAGCGACTGGGCCACCTCGGGCTTACCGCCCGCACCCACCGACACCGCCGTGAGCACCCCTTCACCGCAGGAGGCGAAGGCGAGACGCATGCCGGAGTCGTATTTCGTGGCATCGACACCGCCGCCGATCGGTGCCGTGCCGAGCGTGCGCCCGGAGTTGGCATCGACCACGGCCATGACTTTGTTGCCGCAGCCGGCGAACAGGCGCTGCCCGGTGACATCGATGGCGAGCCCCGAGGGGTCGTCGCAGCCCTCGAGCGGCCACACGGCGGTCACCGACATGTGCTGCGCATCGATGCGCGCGATGCTGCTCTTGTCCTCGAGGTTGACGTACACACGGCCCTTGCCGTCGCTCACTGCGAATTCCGGCTTGGCGTCGAGCGCAATGGTGCCGATCACCGCGTCGGTCTTCGAATCGATCACGGTGGCGTTGCGCCCGCGCCCGTTGAAGCTGAATACCCGGTGGGTCGCGGAGTCGTAGAGGATGGCGTCCGGGTTCTCGCCGGTGGCCTGGATGTCCTTCAGGCGCGCCAGCGTCTTCAGATCGAACACCACGATGGTGTTGCTGCGGCCGGCGCTGATGTAGCCGTGGCCGGCATCGGTAGCGAGCGCAATGCCGTGCACACCCGGGGTGTTGGCGATGGCGCCGGCTGGGGTCAGCTGGTCGGTGTCGATCACCAGCACCTGGCTGCCGTGGGCGATGAAGAGCCGGTGGCCGGCGTCATCGAAGCTGAGATAGTCCCAGCCTTCATCGCCCGGCAGCTTCACTTCGTGGGTGATGTGGTACTGGGGCGCCGCGAGCGCCGGGGCGGTGAGTGTCGCGACGAGCAGCGCACCCGCGAGCGAGGCGCAGGGAGCCACCCGGGAAATTCCAGGTCTCATGGTGGAACCTCGGCTGTCAGTGGATCAGGCGGGCGCAAAGGTCGAGCAACGGGCCGGGCAGGAGCCCGAGTCCCAGCACCGCCGCGGCGTTCACGCCGAGCGCGAAGCGCACACCGAGCTCGCGCGGCGCCTGCGGCTGCTTCGCGGCGGGCTCATCGAAGTACATCAGCTTCACCACACGCAGATAGTAGTACGCGCCCACGACCGACACGGCGACGGCGAGCACGACCAGCCACAGGTGATGGGTCTCCCACAGCGCCTGGATGATGCGCAGCTTTCCCCAGAAGCCGATAAAAGGCGGCACGCCGGCGAGGGAGAACATCAGCACCATCATGGTCGCGGCGAGCAGCGGGTCGCGCTGCTGCAGGCCCTTGTAGTCATCGAGGCGGTCCGCCTCGAAGCCCTTGGCGCCGGCGAGCAGGACTACGCCGAAGGACCCGAGCGTCACCAGCACATACTGGAGTGTGTAGTACAGCGCCGCGGCGTAGCCATCGGCCGTGCCGGCGACGAATCCGAGCAGGATGAACCCGACGTTCGCGATCGCCGAATAGGCCAGCATGCGCTTCAGGTTGGTCTGCACGATCGCGACCACGTTGCCCACGATGAGCGTCAGCACGGCGAGCGCGGCGAACATTTCCGTCCATTCGACCTCGGTGCCGGCGAGCCCCTGCGCCAGAAGCCGCAGCGCCAGGGCGAAGTAAGCGATCTTGGGGACGGTGCTGATGAAGAGCGTCACGCTCGTGGGCGCCCCCTCGTACACGTCCGGCAGCCACATGTGAAAGGGCACGGCGCCGAGCTTGAAGGCGACCGCCACCACGATGAAGGTGATACCGAGCACCACGCCGGCGCTGAGCGGCGTGTGCAGCCGTGCGGCGATCTCGCCGAGATCGAGCGTGCCGGTGAGGCCGTAGATCAGTGACATGCCGTAGAGCAGCATCCCCGAAGCAATGGCGCCCAGCACGAAGTACTTCATCGCCGACTCGGCGCTGACTCCCGAGTCGCGGTCGAACGCCACCATCGCGTACACCGAGAGCGCGAGCAGCTCCACCCCCAGGTACACGGTTACGAGGCTGTTGGCGGACACCAGCACGAAGACGCCAAGGAGCGCAGTGAGCGACAGCACGTAGTACTCGCCACGCTGGATGTCGCGGTTCTCCAGATAGGCCCGCGAATACAGCAGCGCCACTGCGACGAACAGGAACCCGGCGAGCTTCAGCACGACGCCGAGCTCATCGGCCGCGTAGCTCCCGTCGAACAGCAGCACGCGCTGCGGCACCTGGCCGAAGCGCACCGTGAGCGCCGCACCGATGGCGAGCGCGACCAGGGTAAGCGTCGCGGTGAGCCCGCGGCGCTGCGCGCCGGCGAACACCTCGACGAGCAGCAGCACGCAGATGGCGAACACCAGCCAGATCTCCGCGACGGCGGGCGCGAGGCTTGCGGCGTGGATGAGCGTTTGATCCATGGCGGAACTACAGCTTGGTGGCCACCGCCTGGCTCACCAGGTGATGGACGGTCGGTTGCATCACCTTCAGCAGCGGCGCCGGCCAGACCCCGACCAGCAGCACCGCGGCCGCCAGCGCGCCGAGCACGACATACTCCCGTCCGTTGAGATCCTTGAGGGCCGCGACGCGTGGACTCACCACCGGGCCGAACACCACCCGTTTCACCAGCCAGAGCGTGTAGGCGGAGCTCAGTATCAGCGTCACCGCCGCGAGCGCCGAGTACCAGAAGCTCGCGCGGAAGCTGGCGATGATCACCAGGAACTCGCCGACGAACCCCGAGGTGCCGGGAAGCCCCGTGTTGGCGAGCCCGAACAGCACCATGAAGGCGGCGAACGCCGGCATGGCGTTGACCACGCCGCCGTAATCGGCGATCTGCCGGCTGTGCAGCCGGTCGTAGAGCACCCCGACACACAGGAAGAGCGCGCCCGAGACGAGCCCGTGCGACACCATCTGCACCATGGCGCCATCGACCCCCATCCCCGCTCCCTGGACGCCGCCGGTGCTGCGCACGATCTCGTACATCACGAAGGCGCCGAGCGTCACGAACCCCATGTGCGAGATCGAGGAGTAGGCGATGAGCTTCTTCATGTCCAGCTGCACGAGCGCCACATAGCCGATGTAGATCACCGCGATCAGCGACAGCGCGATCACCAGCAGATCGAGCTCGCGGCTGGCATCGGGCGTCACCGGCAGCGAGAAGCGCAGGAAGCCGTAGCCGCCCATCTTCAGCATGATGGCGGCGAGGATCACCGAGCCTCCGGTCGGCGCCTCGACGTGTGCGTCCGGCAGCCAGGTATGCACCGGCCACATCGGCACCTTCACCGCGAAGGCGAGCAGGAAGGCGCAGAAGATCCAGCGCTGCTCGATGAGCGAGAGCGGCAGGCGCTGGAACGTGGCGATGGCGTAGTCACCCGCCTTCACATACATGTAGATGAGCGCCGCCAGCATGAACACCGAGCCGAGGAAGGTGTAGAGGAAGAACTTGATGGTGGCGTACACGCGGCGCGCTCCGCCCCAGATGCCGATGATGAGGAACATCGGAATCAGCATCGCTTCCCAGAAGAAGTAGAAGAGCAGCGCATCGGTGGCCGCGAACACTCCGATCATCAGCCCTTCCATGATGAGGAAGGCGGCGTAGTACTGCGCCGGGCGCGCCTCGATGACCGTCCAGCCGGCGATCACGACCGGCACCGTCATGAATGCGGTGAGCACGATGAGCGGCAGCGAGATGCCGTCCACGCCGAGCGCGTAGTACGCCTTGAAGCGCGGGATCCAGGCCAGCAGCTCCGGAAACTGCAGGTTGGCGGTCGTGGTGTCGAAGTGCGTCCACAGCGGGATCGCGCAGGCGAGCGTGGTGAGCGAGGCGGCGAGCGCCACCCAGCGCCCGATGACGATGCCGCGGTCGCCGAGCAGCAGAACGAGCACGCCGGCGCCGATCGGCAGCCAGATGAGGATGGAGAGCAGCTCGTGCATCGTGAGGCTCCTGCGCCGTGTCAGCCGTGGAAGTGCATCAGGAACCAGCCGAGCAGCAGCGCAAGTCCGATCATCATCCAGAAGGCGTACGAGTACAGGTAGCCGGTCTGCACGTGCCGCAGCAGCCCGCCGAACCAACTGACTCCGTCCGCCGTGCCGTTCACCATGGCGCCATCGATCAGCACCTCATCGCCGCCCCGCCACAGGCCGATGCCGATGCCGCGTGTGAGCGGGGTGATGACCTTGTCGTTGAACCAGTCGAAGTAGTACTTCTGCACGAGCAGCCGATACAGCCAGCGCCAGCTGTGCGCCGCTTGGCGCGCCCAGGCGGGGTTGCGCAGGAAGAAGAGCCACGCGGTGACGGCGCCCGCGACCGCCAGCCAGAAGGGTGGCGCGATGAGCCCGTGCAGCGCGAAGGACACCCACACCGGGTGAGCGAACTCCGCGCCCACCTTGCGAACGACGTCGTTGCCCGCCAGCACGAGGATCGAGCGGCCGTAATAGTTGCCGAACAGCACCGGCACGACCGTCAGCGCGCCGATCACGACCGAGGGGATGGCGAGCGCGATGAGTGGCACGGTCACCACCGCCGGGCTCTCGTGCGGATCGCCGTGCGCATGCTCATCCTGATGGGGATCGTGCGCGCTCGCCTCGCGGAAGCGCTCCGGCCCGTGGAAGGTCATGAAGAGCAGGCGGAACGTGTAGAGCGCGGTGACGAACACGCCGAGCAGCACGCACCAGTAGGCGTAGGTGCTGCCGAAGCGATGTGACTCGCCGACCGCCTCGATGATCGCGTCCTTGGAATAGAAGCCCGCGAAGAAGGGCGTGCCGACGAGCGCCAACGCGCCGACCCAGCAGGTGACCGCGGTGACGGGCATGTACTTCGCGAGTCCACCCATACGGCGCATGTCCTGCTCGTGATGGAGCGCGATGATGACCGAGCCGGCGGCGAGGAACAGCAGCGCCTTGAAGAACGCATGCGTCATCAGATGGAAGATGGCCGCGCCGTAGGCGGAAGCACCGAGCGCCACCGTCATGTAGCCGAGCTGCGAGAGCGTCGAGTAGGCGATCACGCGCTTGATGTCGTTGCTCACCACCCCGAGCAGGCCCATGAAGAACGCGGTCGTCGCGCCGATCACCATGACGAACGACAGCGCGGCGTCCGAGTACTCGAACAGCGGCGACATGCGCGCCACCATGAAGATGCCCGCGGTCACCATGGTGGCGGCGTGGATGAGCGCGGAGATCGGCGTCGGGCCCTCCATCGAGTCCGGCAGCCACACGTGCAGCGGCACCTGCGCGGATTTGCCCATGGCGCCGATGAACAGGCATATGCAGATGAGGGTGAGCGCCGCGACGCTCGAATTCGCGGTCATCGGCAGCAGCGCGTGAGCGATGACCGGGGCGGCGGCGAACGCCGCGCGGTAGTCGAGCGAGCCGGTGTAGTAGACGATGCCGGCGATACCGAGCACGAAGCCGAAATCCCCGATGCGGTTGACGATGAAGGCCTTCAGCGCCGCGAAGGTGGCGCTCGGGCGCGTGTACCAGAACCCGATCAGCAGATAGGAGACGACCCCGACCGCCTCCCAGCCGAAGAACAGCTGCATGAAGTTGTTCGCCATCACCAGCATCAGCATGGAGAAGGTGAACAGCGAGATGTAGCTGAAGAAGCGCGTGTAGCCGGGGTCATCGCTCATGTAGCCGATGGTGTAGACATGCACGCACAGCGACACGAAGGTCACCACCGCGATCATCAGCGCGGTCAGCCGGTCGATGAGGAAGCCGACCTCCATGTGCATGCCATCGCTCACCAGCCAGCTGTAGACCGGCGCGTCGTAGAGCGGCGCGCCATCGAGATACACCTGCTTGAGCACCATGAGCGAGAGCACGCACGAGACCCCCACCGCAAGACAGGTCAGGGTATGTGCCCCGGCGCGCCCGATGAGGCGCCCGCCCAGGCCGGCGATGACCGACGCCACCAGCGGCAGCAGCGGGATGGCGAGCAACACGTTCGGATTCAGGTGCACGGTCTTCAGCCCTTGAGCGTGTTGATGTCCTCGACCTCGATGGTGCGGCGCTCGCGGAACAGCACCACCAGGATCGCGAGCCCGATGGCGGACTCGGCCGCGGCCACGGTGAGGATGAAGAACACGAACACCTGGCCGTTCAGGTCGCCGAGATAGCGCGAGAACGCGATGAAATTGAAGTTCGCGGCGAGCAGCAGCAGCTCGACGCACATCAACAGCAGAATGAGGTTCTTGCGGTTGAGGAATACACCCGCCACGGCGATGGCGAACAGCAGCGCCGAGAGCGTCAGCTGCTGGGCCAGGCTGATCATGGGCGCGGCTCCGCATCCATCTTCACGATGCGCAGCCGGTCCGCGGCCCGCACCGCGACCTGCGCCGAGATGTCCTGCTGCTTGTAGCCCGGGCGGTGGCGCAGCGTGAGGGTGATGGCGGCGATGATCGCGACCAGCAGCAGCATCGCGGCGAGCTCGAGCGGGTAGGCGTAGCGGGTGTAGAGCACCCGCCCGAGCTCGAGCGTGTTGCTGTAGCCCGCCGGGGTGGGTGTGCCGCCGTGGCTGGCATCGATTCCGAGACCGCCGCGCGCCCAGATGACGCCCACGATCTCGACGATCACGGCGAGCGCGGTGAGCACGCCGAGCCAGGCGAAGCGCGTGAAGCCCTCGCGCAGCCGCTCGAGATTGATGTCGAGCATCATGACGACGAACAGGAACAGCACCATCACCGCCCCGACGTACACGAGCACCAGCACCACCGCCAGGAACTCCGCCTCGAGCAGCAGCCAGATGGCGGCCGCGGTGACGAAGCACAGCACCAGGCACAGGGCGGAATACACCGGGTTGCGCGAGGTGATCACCCCGACCGCACCGGCCACCAGGATGGCCGCGAACAGATAGAACAAACCCTGGATCAGCATGTGCCGCCCTTCATCGGTACGGGGCGTCCGCGCCCTTGTCCGCCGCGATCATCGCCTCGTAGCGCTCGCCGACCGCCAGCAGCTTGTCCTTGCTCATGATGTTTTCACCGCGCTTCTCCATGTGGTACTCGTGAATGCGGGTGAGCACGATGGCATCGACCGGGCAGGCCTCTTCGCAGAAACCGCAGTAGATGCACTTGAAGAGGTCGATGTCGTAGCGCGTCGTGCGCCGCGTGCCATCGGGAGAGACGTCCGAATCGATGGTGATGCACACCGCCGGACACACCGCCTCGCACAGCTTGCAGGCGATGCAGCGCTCCTGGCCGTTCGGATAGCGGCGCAGCGCGTGCAGGCCGCGGAAGCGCGGCGACTGCGGCGTCTTCTCCTCCGGGTAGTTGAGCGTGTACTTGTTGCTGAAGAAGGTACGCGCGGTCACCGCCATGCCCTTGATGAGCTCGGGCAGCAGGAAGGTCTTGAAGGGGTTCACCGCCATCGCATCCCTCTCACTGATACCAGGGGCGCGCCCACGGCCCGATGTGGTAAACGGCCATGACCATCTCCACCGCGATCCACACCAGTGTCACCGGGATGAGCGCCTTCCAGCCGAGCCGCATGATCTGGTCGTAGCGGTAACGCGGAAAGGTGGCGCGAAACCACAGGAAGAAGAACACCAGCACGAACGCCTTGAGGAACAGCCAGAGAAAGCTCGGCTCGCCAAGGAAGGTGCCGCCGAGCAGCGGGTAGCCCTGGAACGGCCCCTGCCAGCCGCCGAAGAAGAACACCGCGGTGAGCGTCGCGATCAGGATCATGTTGGCGTACTCGGCGAGGAAGAACAGCGCGAACGCCATGCCCGAGTACTCGACGTGGAACCCGGCGACGATCTCCGATTCGCCTTCGGCGACATCGAAGGGCGCGCGGTTGGTCTCGGCGATTCCGGAGATGAAGTACACCATCAGCAGCGGCAGCAGCCAGGACCAGTTCCAGGAGAGGAAACCGCCTCCCTGGGTCGCGACGATCTTGCCGAGATTCATGCTGCCGGTCGCCATCAGCACGCCGACCAGCGCGAAGCCCATGGCGATCTCGTAGGCCACCATCTGCGCCGCCGAGCGCATGGCGCCGAGGAAGGCGTACTTCGAGTTCGCCGCCCAGCCGGCGATGATGACGCCGTACACGCCCATGGAGGTGAGCGACAGGAGATAGAGAAGCCCGGCATCCGCGTGCGACACCACCACGGTCGGTGAGAGCGGAATCACCGCCCAGGCGGCGAAGGCCGGCACCAGCGCGATCATCGGTGCGAGACGGAACAGCAGCTTGTTGGCGTTCGCCGGGATGACGACCTCTTTCATGAGGAGCTTGAAGACGTCCGCGAACGGCTGGCCGAGCCCCGGCAGTAGGCCGAAGATGCGCACGCGATTCGGCCCGCGGCGCAGCTGCATCCAGCCGATCACCTTGCGCTCCCACAGCGTGAGGAGCGCCACCAGGACGATGAGCACGACCGTGATGATGAGGATCCACACCGTGGACTGCGCATAGTCCGGCAGGGACAGCCAAAGTGTCGTCATGCTCTTCAGCACTTTTTTGGTCCTGTCCTCAGTAAGTCGCCGCCGGCGTGCGGCCGTCGCGCGTGCGCTGCAGCGATGGCGCACGGCGCACGAGCGCATCGACCTGGTACATCGGCACGTCGGTGACGGTCAGCGGCGGGGCGAGCCGCGCGCCGTTGCCGGGAGGTTGCACCGCGTGCGTACCGCCGTAGCCCTGCGGCGCGAGCCCGTCGCAGACCGCGCGCAGCTCCGCGAGGACCTCTTCCGAGGAGCGATACTCGAACCGCGGCAGGCTCAGCAGGTTGCCGAGCACCCGCAGCACCTTCCAGCCGGGCCGCGCCGCGCCCACCGGGGCCGCGGCTCCCCCCTGGCTCTGCCAGATCCCTTCGCAGTTGACGTAGGTGCCGGAGGTCTCGGCGAAGGTGCCGATCGGCAGGATGAGGTGCGCGAGGCGCTTGACCTCCTCGCTCACGAACGGCGTCATCGCCACGACAAACTCCGCCTGCGCGAGCGTGCGCTGCGCTTCGGGATCGAGCGTGTCGATGCCGGGCTCGACGCCACCGAAGAGCAGATAGGCGCGCAGCGGGGTCGAGAGCATCTGGCGCACCGTGAGCCCCGGCTGCGCGAGCGTTCTGCCACCGGCCTCGCGGTGCGGCACCGCGCCCGCGAGATACGCACCCGCGGCGTTGGCGCCCTCGGCGATGCGGCCGAAACTCGCGCCGCACATCCCAGCAAGGGCCGCGGCGAGCGCGCGCAGGTCGGCGAAGGCCGGATGGCGTACGGCAAGCGTGCCGAGCCAGACCGCGCGCCGTGAGCCGGAAAGCAGCGCCTGCGCCACCGTCCGATGCGCATCGGTGACGGCCGCAGCCCGCACCACCGCCGCGAGATGCCCGGGCACCTCCTGCCGGGCCGCTTCCGCCACCGCTCCGAGCAGTGCGGCGAGCTCCCCGACCATGGCGCCGGGCGTGCAGGCGAGATAGCCGGCGAGCGGGAACAGGTACGGAAAGCGCGTGGGGTTCAACATCGCCACCCTGGCGCCGTGCTTTGCGGCCTTGCGCACCCGGTGCGCGAGGATCGGCGCCTCGCGGCGCAGGTTCGAGCCGATGACGAGCAGCGCATCGAGCCCATCCACCTCGGCGATGCGGATGCCGAGGCTCGGAAAGGCCGGATCCGCGGCCTGGTCGCGGAAATCGCGTTGCCGCAGCCGGTGATCGATGTTGTGCGAGTTGAGTCCGCGGGCGATGCGGGCCGCGAGATAGAGCTCCTCGGTGGTGCTCGAGGGACTCGCGAGCACTCCGCAGCTGGCGGCGCGATCCTTGAGGCTCTCGGCCGCCAGCATCAGCGCCGGCTCCCATTCGCTCTCGCTCCACTCGCTGCCGCGGCGCACGAGCGGCGCACGCACCCGGTCGGGGCTGTAGACGCCCTCGTAGCTGAAGCGGTCGCGATCGGCGATCCAGATCTCGTTGATCGCCTCGTTCTCGCGCGGCACCACCCGCATCAGCCTGCCGCGCAGCACGTGGCCAAAGAGGTTGCTGCCGACCGCATCGTGCGGGGAGATGAGCGGCACCGCACCCATTTCCCAGGCGCGCGCCGAGAAGCGGTACGGCTTGGAGACCAGCGCCCCCACCGGGCACAGGTCGATGACGTTGCCGGAGAGCTCGTGATTGACGGTGCTCTCGATGTAGCTGCGCACCGCCATGCGCTCGCCGCGGCCGATCATGCCGAGCTCCTGCACGCCGGCGACCTCCTCGGTGAAACGCACGCAGCGCGTGCACTGGATGCAGCGTGTCATGTCGGTGGCGATGAGCGGACCCAAGTTCTCATCGGCTACCGAGCGCTTGCCCTCGTGGTAGCGTGAGATGTCGCGCCCGAAGCCCACGGCGAGATCCTGCAGCTCGCACTCCCCGCCCTGGTCGCAGATCGGGCAGTCGAGCGGGTGATTGATCAGCAGGAACTCCATGGTGGCGCGCTGCGCGCCGATGGCGCGCGGCGACTTGGTGAACACCTTCATGCCCTCGGTGACCGGTGTGGCGCACGCCGGCAGCGGCTTCGGCGCCTTCTCCACCTCGACCAGGCACATGCGGCAGTTGGCGGCGATGGCGAGCTTCTCGTGGTAGCAGAAGCGCGGCACATAGACACCGATGCGGTCGGTGGCGCGGATGATCATCTCGCCCTTGTGCGCCTTCACCGGCACACCGTCGACTTCGATATTGACCTGATCGTCCGCCATCGTCGTTTCCTGCGCAGCCTCAGGCCGCGCGCGCTCCGGCGCCATCGCTCACGAGGCTCCGTCCGCCGTGATCGATCATGTATTCGAACTCGTGCCGGTAGTGCTTGAGGAAGCTCTGTACCGGCCACGCCGCGGCATCGCCGAAGGCGCAGATGGTGTGACCCTCGATGCGGTTGGCGACATCCACCAGCAGCCCCAGCTCTTCGCGGCGCGCCTGGCCGGCGAGCATCCGCTTGAGCATGCGGTTCATCCAGCCGGTGCCCTCACGGCAGGGCGTGCACTGGCCGCAGGACTCCGCCATGTAGAAGCGCGAGATGCGCTCGAGCACCCGCACCATACAGGTGGTCTCGTCCATCACGATCGCAGCCCCGGTGCCGAGCGCGGAGCCCGCCGCCTTCACCGAGTCGTAGTCCATGTTGGTCTTGAGCATGATCTCGCCCGGCACCACCGGGACCGAGACCCCGCCGGGAATGACCGCCTTCAGCTTGCGACCGCCCTGCACCCCGCCGCAGAGCGCGAGCAGGTCTGCAAAGGGTATGCCGAGCGGCAGCTCGATGTTGCGCGGCGTCTCGATGTGACCGGACACCGAGTAGATCAGCGTGCCGCCGGAGTTCGCCGGTCCCAGGCCCGCGAACCACGCCGGACCCTTGCGCAGGATGGTCGGCACGGAGGCGTAGCTCAGGGTGTTGTTGACGGTGGTCGGCGCGCCATACAGCCCGAAATTGGCCGGAAACGGCGGCTTGAAGCGCGGCTTGCCGGGTTTGCCCTCGAGCGATTCCAGGAGTCCGGTCTCCTCGCCGCAGATGTAGGCGCCGGCGCCGACGAAGGTATACAGGTCGAAGTCGATACCGGAGCCCAGCAGGTTCTTGCCGAGAAGTCCCGCGGCGTAGGCTTCGGCCAGCGCGGCCTCGAAGCGCGGCACCGGCTCGCCGAGAAACTCGCCGCGGATGTAGTTGTAGGCAACCGTGGAGTTGGTGGCGTAGCCGCCGATGGCGAGCCCCTCGATCACCGCGTGCGGGTTGTAGCGCAGGATGTCGCGATCGTGGCAGGTGCCCGGCTCGCTCTCGTCCGAATTGCACACCAGGTACTTCTGCACCGGCGAGTTGCGCGGCATGAAGCTCCACTTGGTGCCGGTGGGAAATCCCGCTCCGCCACGTCCGCGCAGGCCCGAAGCCTTCAGCTGATCGATGACCTGCTCGCGCGCGGGTTTCTCGCGCAGCAGCCGCTCCCACACCTGGTAGCCGCCGATGCTGCGGTAGGTCGCGAGCGTCCACGAGCGCTCGAGCCTCAGCGGCTCGAACGCCGTGAGGTTCATGTGCGCGGCGTACTTGCTCTCGAGGTCGCTCATTTCAGCCCATCCAGGATGGCATCGAGCCTCTCGGGCGTGAGGTTCTCGTGGAACACGTGGTCCACCATCATCATGGGCGCGCCGGTGCAGGCCGCGAGACACTCCTCCTCCCGCTTGAGGAAGATGCGCCCGTCCGCGGTGCTCTGATTGCCGCGGATGCCGAGCTTGCGCTGCGCGTGCTCGAACAGCTCCTCGCCGCCGCGCAGCATGCAGGAGATGTTGGTGCAGATGCTGACGTGATGGCGCCCGCAGGGGTGGATCTCGAACATCGAGTAGAAGCTGGCGACCTCGTACACCTGGATGGGCGGCAGCTTCAGATACTCCGCGACCGCATCCATGAGATCCGCGGTGAGGAAGCCGGCGTTCTGCTCCTGTGCGGCGCGCAGCGCCGACAGCGATGCCGAGCGCTGCCGGCCGGGCGGAAACTTCGCCACCCAGTGATCGATCTCCGCCCGGGTGTGCTCCGAGAGCAACGACAGCTTGCTCACCAGTGCCGTGCCGCCGACGCCGACGCTGCTGCGCTCGCTCATCGATCGATCTCTCCGAAGACGATGTCCTGCGTGCCGATCACCGCCACCACGTCCGCAATCATGTGGCCGCGCAC
>Ga0318560_10000312_pt1 | contig 13270 bp, 16 predicted proteins | sample GRESIP065b5f22_FD_202537 | JGI IMG/M metagenome (GOLD analysis project Ga0318560, IMG submission 202537) | Tropical soil microbial communities from Luquillo Experimental Forest, Puerto Rico - GRE.SIPMG.065b5f22 | ecosystem: Environmental > Terrestrial > Soil > Tropical forest > Bulk soil... | reverse complement strand
ATGCTGACCGCGGCCGGCAGCCGGCCGCGGTCAGCATCGGTCCATGATTGACACGGCGAACCCCTCAGGTTGCGTGCTTGCTTGGCGGCCCAAGACTATGACGGCGGCCGCAACTGACAACCGTCATGTACTTCCCGGGGTGGTACATCACCCAGCGGGAGTGAGGTCACGTTCCGCCGCCCGGCGGTGTCAGGGAAGCGGCCCGCACGGCGGGGCTGGCCAGGGTGGAAGGAGCTGAGCAAGGGTGGCCCGCACGCTTAGCCTGGTCGTTCGCAACGTCATGTTCACGATCGTTGTGCCGGGGCTCGGGGCGGTCTTGGCGCCCTGGTGGATTCTCACCTCGCACGGAGGCACCGCCACCGTGGCCGCCTGGGAAGCGGTCCCGGTCATCGCGGCCGGGGCCGCCCTGTACGCGTGGTGCGTCTGGAACTTCGCTGCCGTGGGGGACGGCACCCCGGGCCTGTGGGACGCACCGCGGCGCGTTGTCGCCACCGGGCCCTACCGCTGGGTGCGCAACCCCATCTACCTGGCCGCGCTCCTAGTGATCCTGGGCGAGGCGTGGCTGTTCTGGTCGCTAAGGCTGCTGGTTTACGCGGCCGCCATGGCGGCGTTCTGCCACCTGTTCGTCACCCTCTACGAAGAGCGGAGGCTGGCCCGCCAGTTCGGCGACAGCTATCTCGAGTACCGGCGTACCGTCCCGCGCTGGATCCCGCGCCGGCCCCGGCCCGGTTAGCCGTCTTCCTGGCTGGCATGCTGGTCCTGGGTTGCTGTCAACGACGCACAGACAGGGGACTGCCGTGGCGGTCATCGTGGTGACCAGGCTCCGGCTGCGTGATCCGGCGCTGCTGGACGAGTTCTTCACCGATGCGGTCGCCGCGATCGAGCAGGCGCAGAAGTCGGAGGGCAACCTCGGCGCGGACGCGCTCGGCGACGCGAACAACGCATGGTGGACCGTCAGCTCTTGGCAGGACCGCGGCCGGATGCGCGCCTTCGTGGCTAATCTGCCGCACCGGAGCATCATGGACCGCCTGGACCACTACTGCGACGAAGCGACGTTCGTCGACTGGGAACAGGACAGCCCGGACCTGCCGGACTGGCCGACCAGCCACCGGCACCTGGTTGCGGACGGGCAGCCGGCGGAACTCACCGACCCGTCAGCCGCGAACCAGACCCGCGCCTTCCCGCCGCCCGTCGTGCCGCCCCGCTCCTGACCACACCGGCGGTGGCCCTGTCACACTTTGCCGCTCCGCCCGGTCAGACAGGCGGGGGTAAGCAACGCAACGTCCAAGGGAGACAGCCATGCCTTTGCAAGTGACCGCCATCATGCTCGGTGTCGCGGACCTGGCCCGGTCCAAGAAATTCTACGCCGAGGGCCTCGGCTGCAAGATCGACAAGGACTATCCCGGCTTCGTGTACCTCGACCTTGGCGACGGCTCGTCGTCGCTGGCCCTGTACGAGTGGTCCGCGGCGGCGCGGGACGCGGGCGTGTCCCCGGAGGGGTCCGGGTTCCGCGGTGTCTCGTTCCACTACATCGTCGACTCCACCGAGGCCGTGGACGAGATCATGGCCAGCGCGGTCGCGGCCGGCGGCGCCATCGTGAAGGAAGCGGCGCCCTCACAGTGGGCCGGTTACTACGGGTACTTCAGCGACCCGGACGGCCACCTCTGGAAGGCCGCTACCTCGGCTTAGCGCTCCGCCGCGGACCGCGGCCGGGCACTCGCCGGCCCCGGTCCGGGCCGCGCCAGGTCAGGTCTTGATCTCGTCGCGAATCTCGCGGCACAGGCCGAGGCACTCGTCGCAGATCCGGGCCTGAGCCTGCCCCGCCGCCGCCATGCCGGCCACCCGATGCCGGCGCTTCCCGCAGAAACTGCACCGCTCCGCCTTGGCCTCCGCGGGGACCGGGTAGATGCGCTCGAACCGGAACGTGGCCTTCTCCCCGGCGACCGGTTTCCCGGCGGCGACCGCCGCGTCGGCCTGGTGAATGCACCGGTCGCAGATGCCCACGCCCCCGGGCCCGGTGATCAGCGCCTTTGTGTGCTTCTGGTCCCGTCCGCAGAACGAGCAGGACAGGAGTTGTTCGGGGCCGGGCCGGCGGGACCGCCAGCGCCGGCTGCCGCCCGCGGATTCCACGATCTGATGGACGCGCTGGTGACTGAGGCCAAGTGCGTCCGCGATCTCGCGCAGCGAGGCACCGGCGAGCTGGAGCCGCCGGACCGTCCGGTGAAAGTCGGCGCGGGCGACCTCGGCCGCATGCTCGGCGTCGATGACCCGTCCCTCGGCTGCCTTCGCCTGCTCCAGCAGGCCGGCGTCCAGCGGCATGTGTCTACTGTACCTAGACAACAGACAAAGCTGAAGACGTCGGCCCGGTCAGCGGTGGCCGTCCGGCCTGACCCGGATCACGCCGAGGCCCCACCGCGGCCGGCGCCATCCCGGAAGCGCTGGACGCCCGCCGCGAAACCAGGTGCCGACAGCACCGCGAGACCGCGGGAGAACTCGTTGGCCAGCGCATCTCCGGCGGGCAGCGAGATCCCTTCCAGGGTGGCCGCACGGTCGCTGCGCAGGCAGGCCTGCGGCAGTGCGGCCAGCTCGCGGGCCAGGCCCTCCGCGGCGGCCCGGGCCTGGCCGGGCGGGACGACGCGGTCAACGAGGCCGATCGCCAGCGCCTCGCCGGCGGGCACCGCCCGGCCGGTGAGGATCAGGTCCAGCGCCCGGCCCAGGCCGATCAGCCTCGGCAGCCGCACCGTGCCGCCGTCGATCAGCGGCACCCCGAACCGGCGGCAGAAGACCCCGAGCACCGCGTCCTCGTCGGCCACCCGCAGGTCACACCAGGCGGCCAGTTCCAGGCCACCGGCGACCGCGTACCCGCTGATCGCGGCGATCACCGGCTTGCCGAGCCGCATCCGGGTGGGCCCCATCGGCCCGTCGCCGTCCGGGCTGGCCCGGTTGCCGTCCGGGCCGCCGACCGCCTTGAGGTCGGCGCCCGCGCAGAACGTCCCGCCCGCACCCCAGAGCACGGCCACGTGCGCGGTCTCGTCGGCGTCGAAGTCGCGGAACGCGTCGGCCAGGGCCGCGGCGGTGGGCCCGTCGACCGCGTTGCGCGCCTCCGGCCGGTCCAGGATGACGGTGGTGACCGGCCCCGACCGTTCCGCGAGCACGCTCATGAGAAACGAGGAACGCCCTAGCCGACTTCCCAGGTGTCCGGGCCGGCCAGTAGCGCGCCCAGATCGCCGTCGCCTTGCCGCGCGCGGGCGTCGGCGAGCTGGCCGGCCATGAGTTCGTCGTAGGAGTCCCGTGGCACCTGGCGGAACACTCCGATCGGGGCGTGCGCGAAGTCCGAGCTGTCCAGCCGGGACAGCGCGAACGCGTACGACGGGTCGGCGGCGTGCGCGTCGTGCACCAGCAGCGAGTCCGGGTCGGCCGCCTCGGCATCGACCGCCTCGGCATCGACCGCCTCCAGCGACCCGTACCGGGTGAACCGCAGCCCCTGGGCGCGGCCCGGGCCGAATCGGATCGGCTCACCGTGCTCCAGCCGGATCAGCCGCTCATCGCGCGAGTCCGGCTCCTTCAGCGGCGCGAACGCGTCGTCGTTAAAGATCGGGCAGTTCTGATAGATCTCGACGAACGCGGCACCCTTGTGGTCCGCGGCGGCCCGGAGCACGCTCGTGAGGTGCTTGCGGTCGGAGTCGATCGTGCGGGCCACGAAGCTGGCCTCCGCGCCGAGCGCCAGCGAAACCGGGTTGAACGGGGTGTCCAGGGAGCCGAACGGGGTCGATTTGGTGACCTTGCCCTGCTCGGAGGTGGGCGAGTACTGGCCCTTGGTCAGCCCGTAGATCCGGTTGTTGAACAGCAGGATCTTGATATTGACGTTGCGCCGCAGCGCGTGGATCAGGTGGTTCCCGCCGATCGACAGCGCATCGCCGTCCCCGGTGATCACCCACACCGACAGGTCCGGGCGCGTGGACGCCAGCCCGGTCGCGATCGCGGGGGCGCGGCCGTGGATCGAGTGCATGCCGTAGCTGTCCACGTAGTAGGGCAGCCGTGAGGAGCACCCGATGCCGGAGATGATGACGAGGTTCTCCCGCGGCACCTCCAGTTCTGGCAGGAACGACTGGAAAGCGGCCAAGATGGCGTAGTCGCCGCAGCCGGGGCACCAGCGCACTTCCTGGTCGGACTTGAAGTCCTTGGTGGTCAGCTTCTCGTCGGCGACCGGGACCAGGGTGAGGGACCGCAGCCGGTGCGCGGTGTCCCCGGCGCCGTCGTTGGCGGGGCCGGTCCCGGCGCCGTTGTGTTCGTGACGGCCTTCAGACATTGCTGATCACGTCCTGGATGACGCCCGCCAGTTCCGCGGCGCGGAACGGCAGCCCCCGGACTCTGTTGTAGGAGATGACATCGGCGAGGTAGCGCCCGCGCAGTATCAGCGCGAGTTGCCCCAGGTTGATCTCGGGAACCAGCACCTTGTCGTAGGCGGCCAGCACCTCGCCCAGGTTGGCCGGGAACGGGGACAGGTGCCGCAGGTGGGCCTGCGCGACCAGCCCGCCCGCGTTGCGCACCCGGCGCACCGCGGCGCCGATCGACCCGAACGTGGATCCCCAGCCGAGCACGAGCACCTTCGCGTGGCCGTCCGGGTCGTCCACTTCTAGCGGGGCGATGTCCGTGGCGATCCCGTCGATCTTGGCCTGGCGCAGCCGCACCATCTTGTCGTGGTTGTCCGGGTCGTAGGAGATGGTGCCGTCGCCGTCGGCCTTCTCGATCCCGCCGATCCGGTGCTCCAGGCCCGGTGTGCCCGGGATGGCCCAGGGCCGGGCGAGGGTCTGCGGGTTACGGCGGAACGGGCGAAAGTCGGCTTTGCCGTCCTCGCCGGTCCATTCCTTCGGGCTGGAGAAGGAGAACTCGTCGCGCAGCCTGGGCAGGCCCGCGACCTCGGGGATGCGCCAGGGCTCCGAGCCGTTCGCCAGGTAGCCGTCGGACAGGATGATCACCGGCGTGCGGTACTTGACCGCGATCCGGACCGCCTCCAGCGCGGTATCGAAGCAGTCCGAGGGGGTGGCCGGCGCGATGACCGCGACCGGCGACTCGCCGTTCCGGCCGTAGAGGGCCATCAGCAGGTCGGCCTGCTCTGTCTTGGTCGGCATGCCGGTCGACGGGCCGGCCCGCTGGATGTCGCAGATGATCAACGGCAGTTCCACGGAGACCGCGAGGCCGATCGTCTCCCCCTTGAGCGCCATGCCCGGGCCCGAGGTGGAGGTGACGCCGAGCGCGCCGCCAAAGGACGCACCGAGCGCCGCGCCGACACCGCCGATCTCGTCTTCGGCCTGGAACGTGCGCACCCCGAACCGCTTGAGCTTGGACAGCTCGTGCAGGATGTCCGAGGCCGGGGTGATCGGGTAGGAGCCGAGGAACAGCGGCAGCCCGGATCGCCGGGACGCGGCGACCAGCCCGATGGCGAGCGCGCTGTTGCCGGTGATGTTCCGGTAGGTACCCGGCTTCAGCCGCGCGGGCTTGATCTCGTACTGGACGGAGAAGGCCTCGGTGGTCTCGCCGTAGTTCCAGCCGGCCTGGAAGGCCGCCTTGTTGGCCTTCATGATCTCCGCCTTGCCCGCGAACTTGGATTCGAGGAAGGCGATCGTGGACTCGACCGGCCGGTTGTACAGCCAGGACAGCAGGCCCAGCGCGAACATGTTCTTGGCCCGCTCGGCGTCCTTGCGGGTGATGTCGAACTCCTCGAGGGCCTTGACGGTCATCGAGGTGATCGGGACGGCGTGCAGGTTGTAGTTCGACAGCGAGCCGTCTTCCAGCGGGTTGGCCTCGTACCCGACCCGGGTCAGGTTCCGCTTGGTGAACTCGTCCGTGTTGGCGATGATGTCCGCGCCCCGTGGGACATCAGCCAGGTTCGCCTTGAGCGCTGCCGGGTTCATCGCCACCAAGACGTCGGGGGCGTCGCCCGGGGTGAGAATGTCGTGATCCGCGAAATGCAACTGGAAACTGGACACCCCCGGCAGGGTGCCTGCCGGCGCCCGGATCTCCGCCGGGAAGTTCGGCAGCGTAGAAAGGTCGTTGCCGAACGCGGCGGTTTCCTGGGTGAACCGGTCACCGGCTAGCTGCATCCCATCGCCGGAATCGCCAGCGAACCGGATTATGACACGGTCGAGTTGCTGGACCTGCTTGGCCACAGTTGATGGACCTCCTCCACGCTGCGCGGGCGGGCGCCGGGGCCGGCGTGGGTCCGTGAGCGCTAACTAGGCAGGTAAACCGCCCAGTTTCGTTATCTTCGCGGGGCGAACTTGGCCAGGTTACCGGGGAGCCAGGGCGATGGCGGTCGGTATCCGAGCACTCCTCGATTGACCGCGATGCAGGCCGCATCGGCAGTCTCGAAAGGGGCACTCTCAGCCGCCGCAATCCCCGGATAGCACCGCACTGAGCCCCCCGCGCAGCAGGCGAGTTCATGTAACACTTCCGCTTTTGATCATACCCCTCAGTGTCATAGACGCGTGCGGACACTCGCCGGTTCTGCAGGGCCGATTTAGGCAAAGATCACGGCCCCGGGTGAGCCCGGGAGGCCGCCGGGATCGCGGGCCACGGCCCGGCCGCCGCGGTTCGGCATAGGCTGACTGGATGGTTGCCGTGGACCTGCCGCTGCCGCGCCGTCCGGGCGAGACGGACGAGGCGGTCGCGGTCCCGGCGTGGGTGCGGGTCTTCGACGCCGGGCTCGCCTGCTGCGCGGTCGAGGTGTCCGCGGCCCTGCGGCGGTATGCCAGCAAGCTGCCTGGCGAGGCCGCGGTGAACGTGCTGGTGGTGGCCGGGACGGTGACCGACAAGCTGGCCCCGCTGGTCCAGGCCGCCTACCGGGATCTCCCCGGGCCCCGCCGGGTGCTATCGTTCGGCGCCTGCTCCAACAGCGGCGGACCGTACTGGGACTCTTACTGCGTGACCAAGGGAGCCGACCAGCTCATCCCGGTGGACGTCTATGTCCCTGGCTGCCCGCCCCGCCCGGAAGCGCTGATCCACGGCCTGCGGCTGCTGCTCACCGGGGCCGGAGACCGGCCGTGACCGGCGCCCAGCTCCTGGCCGGGGCAGCCCGCCACCTGCCATCAGCGCGGTGTGCGGCCGAGGAGGGCACGGTCACCATGGAGGTGCCGCGCGAAGACTGGCTCACGGCGCTGACCTTCGCCCGTGATACGGCCGGCTGCGACTTCTTCGACTGGCTCACCGCCGTGGACGAGCAGGACCACGGCCTCGCCGTGGTGGTTCACCTGTACTCCATCGAAGACCAGCAACACCTGTTCGTGCGGACCCTGGTTCCCCCAGATGACCCGGTCCTGCCGACCGCGACTCCGCTGTTTCGCGGCGCGGCCTGGGCCGAGCGGGAGACGCACGAGATGTTCGGCGTGGTCTTCGAGGGCCACCCGGACCTGGTGCCGCTGCTGCTGCCCCAAGGGTTCGAGGGGCACCCGTTGCGCAAGGATTTCCCGCTCGCCGCCCGGGCCACGCAGGACTGGCCGGGTGCGCGGGAACCCGGCGAGCCTGCCGCATCGGCTCGTTCCCGCAGGCGGCTGGTGCCGCCGGGAGTGCCGGAAGGCTGGCCACCGGCATGAACGGGAGTGACCTGGACGCCGGCCACCTGCCGCCACGCAGCCGTGGCGTGATCGCCCTGCTGGAAGAGAACTGCACCGTGTGCATGCTGTGCGCGCGGGAGTGCCCGGACTGGTGCATCTACATCGAGTCGCACAAGCAGACCGTGCTCGCCCCGGACGCGGGGCGGCCCCGGGTCCGCAACGTGCTCGACCGGTTCGCCATCGACTTCTCGCTGTGCATGTACTGCGGGATCTGCATCGAGGTGTGCCCGTACGACGCCCTGTTCTGGTCGCCGGAGTTCGGTTACCCGGAGACCGCGATCGCCGGACTGACCCATGAGCGGGACCGGCTGCGGGACTGGATGCAGACCGTTCCGCCGCCGCCCGCGCACGACCCCGGCGCGCCGCCGCCACGGGAAGCGCAGGCGGCCAGCCCCGGGGCCGGTCCCGCCGGGTAGGCCGTCTGGCCACGAGGCTTCGTATCTCAGCGAAAAAGCTGGCTGGGGCCTAGCGGAAGTTGACGAACTGCAGCGCCAGGCCGAACTCGTTGCCTTTCACCAGGGCAATTACGGCCTGCAGGTCGTCCTTCTTCTTCGAAGACACGCGCAGTTCGTCGCCCTGGACCTGGGCGCGGACGCCCTTGGGCCCCTCGTCCCGGATCAGCTTGGTGATCTTCCGCGCGTCGTCCTGGGAGATGCCCTGCTTGAGGCCGACGCTGAGCCGGAACTCCTTCCCTGAGGGCTTCGGGTCGCCCGGGTCCAGGGCCTTGAGCGACACGCCACGCCGGACCAGTTTGTCCTTGAAGACGTCCAGGACGGCCTTGGCCCGGTCCTCGCTGTTGGCGCGGATCTCGACTGTCTCCCCGGACCAGGAGATCGCGGCGCCCACCCCGCGGAAGTCGAACCGTGTACTGATCTCCTTGGCCGCCTGGTTCAGGGCATTATCGACCTCCTGCTTGTCGACCCGGCTGACGATGTCGAAGAATGACTCGGCCACGCTTCGCTCCTCTCGCGTACTCGCCCCGCCCGGCGGCCTGGGCGCTTCCCGGATCCCGCCGGGACGCTGGCGCTGGCGGCCATGCGTCTTTCCCATGCGACGGACATGCGCGGTGTTCGCTATCCTTCACTGTGCCGTCCGGTGTGGCGGCACGAGGCAGGTTGCCCGAGTGGCCAAAGGGAGCGGTCTGTAAAACCGTCGGCTTAGCCTACGATGGTTCGAACCCATCACCTGCCACCACCTGTGGAAACAACCCCTGACCTGCATTGATGTGGTCAGGGGTTGATCTTGTCGTGTGCGGCTGGATGCGGCTCCGGGCGCCCGTATGCGGGTCGCTGTGCCCAATACGTGCCCAAGTTTCGCCCGCCGCCGCTCTTCGTCATCCGATCCTCCATGGCATGTACTCGTCCTCATGGGGCATGGTGGCTTCCTCGATTCCGGCGCATGGCTTCATGTTGCTGCCCTGAGATGCACTTGGCGTAGACGCGCAGCAGGACGTCGACGCTGTGTCCTGCCCACTCGGCGACCTGCGGGGCGGGTACTCCAGCATTCAGCCAGGTGGAAACGGCTGCGTGCCGTAGGTCGTAGGGGCGCCTGGCGAGCAAGGACGTTGCTTCCTGGCCGGTGAACGCCGCAGCGCGGGCCTCATGGAAGACCTTGAGGTAGGCCCGGTCATTGAAGATGCCGCCGCGGGGACCAGTGAAGATGCGCCCGTCCGGGCCCGGCGGATACTTCTTGAGATGCCCACTGAGGAGCGCGACCAGCTCAGGATGGAGGGGCACCGGACGGGTCTCACCGCGCGGACGGTGCTTGAGCTCGCGGCGCTGGCGAGCCGAGCCGCTGTCGGTCCACCAGGTGCCGCTGCGCGGCTCGGAGTTGGTCAGGATCAGTTCGCCCCAGCCGTGGTCGGGCAGGCTGGCGAGGTTCTCGGGTCGCAGCTCGACAGCTTCTTCGGGGCGTAGTGCCGCGTAGTACATGCAGCCGAAGAATGCGACCATCCGCTTCCCGCGTTCACCCTGCTGGCCGACTGCGGCGAGCAGCCGCCGGGCCTGGGTGCTGTTGACCACGGTTCGTGGGTCCACCGTCTTGAGTGTGCGCGGACGGGTCCATTTGACGGCCTTCAACGGGTTGGCGGGCAGAACGCCGGTCTCCACGGCGTACTGCATCAAGTTGTTCAGTACGGCCCGTTTCCGGTTGGCCGTGTTCGCTGCGGCGGCGGTTCCGTCCTGCTTGCGGCTGATCCGGCTGAGTAGCGCGCGGCAGCGGGCAGCGCCGGTTCCGGTGCGGCTGAGATCGGCCACCGAGTTAGCGGGATGAATCCCGCAGATGAACCCTGATGGCCTACCCCACGCTGGAAGGGCGTTTGTGATCTTGCCGGTGCCTCTGGGCTTGTAGCCCGGCACCTTCGGCAACGTTATGTCTGCTCCTGCATCCATTGTGTAGCCGGTAGGCGCGTGGTTCAAACACCTGCGCATGGCCGGGCGTTGGGCTCAGCGTCCGTAGACGTCCGTAGGCGTCCGTCACCGACCGCCTGCGACCGCCAGACCGGGGAAATATGACCTACATCACAATTCGGAGAAGGACCCAGCCCTGCTGGGTCAGGCAGACCTGCGCCCATCGGGGGCGAGGCTGATGGTCACAGTCAGCCCGAGCGCGCTGGCGAGGCGTTCCAGCAGCGGCAGGGTGGGAGTGGTGCCACCGGCCTCGAAGCGGGCGACGCCTGGCTGGGTCATTCCGGCCAGCTCGGCGAGCTGGCGCTGGGACCAGCCGAGTTCTTCCCGGCGGGCGCGGACCGCCTCGGCCAGCTCGTAGCGCAGCCTGGACTGCTCGTATGCAGCAGCCACCTCCGGGCGGTGGATGCGGGCTTCCCGGGCCTCGGCAAGGCTGATGCGCCGCGGAGTGGCCTGGCTCATCGTCATCCCTCCTCGTCCTCGTCGGCGGTGTGGCCTTCGCGCTGGCAGCGGGCCATCGCCGCTGCCGCCCGGGCAATCTCGGCGGTCTCGCGCATCCTGGTCTTAGTGAACACCGTCAGCATGATGATCCGGCGTCCCGGTGCGATCCAGTAGGAGATGCGGACCCGTTCCCCGCCGCAGTAAAACCGCAGCTCCCGCAGCTTCCCGGACAGCTGGCGGGTATAGGGCTCGCCCAGCAGCACGCCATGGTCTTCCAGCAGGTCCAGGTGGAACATTGCCTGCGCCCACCGCTGGTCATCCAGCCCCTCCAGCCATTCGCTGACCTCGGGCTCGAGTTCCACCTCGCCCCAGGCCATACCAGCGATGTTATCGCACGGCCGGGCCCGGCATGCGCTCGGCAGTCCGGACTGTCACATCCGGACCGCACGCTGGGTGGCATGAGCAGGTCGCGGCGGATGGCGAAGGGAATCAAGCCCCGGCGGGATGACCGGACGAGAGAACCAGCGACGCCGCCCGGCCCGGTGCAGCGGATCGCGCGGCTGTCGCCAGCGAAGGTGCTGGAGCGGATCAGCCGGGCGCGGCTGCAACGGGACGAACTGGACGCCGAGCTGGCGCTTCTGATCGACCACGCAGTCAGCCTGAAGATCGGATGGCCCGACATCGCCCGGTGCCTGGGTGTCAGCAGGCAAGCGGCCCGCCAGCATCACCAGCGCCGACATCGCGATAGTGTCAGCCGTCAGGACCGCGTGGCCTGACCTAATTCGCCGGCCAGGACGCGGTGTAAAGCGTCAACTGGAACTCGTAAACAGGTGTTGCCGAAGCCCGGATAGTCGCTAGCGTCTCGCGTTGGCAACCTGACCAGCGGAAACTCTCCACCGACAGCCACCGACAACGGGTGTTGTCCGATCTGGTGATAACTATCTCTACATACTTCAAGGGCGCGCGGAGCGCGCCGCGCGCGACGGCGCGTTGACCTCGCACGAGCTGGAGCGCCCTGACGGGCGATGCGACGCCGGGGGCCGCGTTCGGCGGGACGGGCGCAAAGCGCCCGCGGGATTCTCACTGCATCCGGGCTGGCAGCCCCGCCTTAGCACCAGGCGGCGCACGGCGGGCTGCCGCCCGAGCGCGACCCCGGGCACTGCCTGTCACCGGCTGGCCGCCGTCACGCCCGCCGGCCCGCGACCGCGCGGGGATCGGCCATCCTCCCGGCGCTCCAGCCTTGAGCCGACCAAGATCACCGTCAAGAGCGCTTCGGCCTTCAGCCTCCGCGTCGCATGCGACTCGCTCCGCTCGCTCCTGACTGCGATCTTCCCCGGCACATGATCGGGCCTATCGGAAGGATGGCCAGGACCAGGCGGCCGGGGGCATGTGCAGCAGGGCCGCGCTGCATCCCGGGCGACCGCAGCGCATCTACGCGTCTCTGCGCCTGACGACGACGAATGTGACCGCGATCAGGGCGGCGGTGAGGGCCACGAAGATTCCGGTCTCGATGAACTGGAACGGCCAGAACCGGTAGCCGGGCTGGTAGGTCGTGAACGATCGGTAGCCAAGGCGCGCCATGCATGCGAGTGCGGCGCTTATCTGGCCTTCAGCTGGGTGGCACGAGGCGGGAATGGGAATAAGGCCGCCGGCTTCTGGCAGGAGCCGGCCGCCGGGCAGCACCGTGCCCCCGCTGAGCGGCCAGAACGCCCCCTTCGGGGTGAAATTCCGGGTCACGCTGTAGATGGTGGTGACCGTGGGCAGGTAGTGCACCCGCGCCCAGTACATGACCACCATGCGGATGGCGAGGAACACCCCGCCGGTCACCGCGATCGCCGGCAGCGACCGGCCGATCAGCGTTCCCGCGGCGATCCCCAGCGCCACCGCGAACACCGCGTAGCCGATCGGGACGATGCCCTGGATGTCGAAGTAGCCCCGCGTGAACTGGCCGTGGTTGAGCGCGTTCACCGGCGCGTACCACCAGGTGACGATCCCGGCGACCGCGCCGCCGAAGACCGCGCCCGCCAGCAGCAGCCAGCTGGTCTTGGCCGACAGCCAGCGCCACCGGGTGACCGACTGCGTCCACGCGAACTGCACGGTCCCGGTTTCCCGTTCCCTGGCCACGGCAGGGGCGCCCCAGAACATCCCGAACAGCAGCGGAACTGCGAGGGTGAGCCCGGTCAGTGCGCCCACCGGGCCGCCGCCCAGGGACAGGGTCTGGGAGAGGCTGCTGCAGGTCCCGTCCTTGGCACAAGTGGCGAGCGCGGCGTGCCAGCGCGCGACGTCTTGCAGCCCGGTGATCAGTAGCAGGACGGCGAAGGCGGCGAGAATAGCGCCCGCGATGGCGGCGGTGCCGCGGTACTGGCGCCAGATGACCCAGGTCATCGCTTACCTCCCACTGCGGTCAGCTCCGCGGCCGGGGAGGCCGCGTCGGCACCCATGTAGCCGAGCACCATGTCCTCCAGGCCGACGTCCTCGACTTCAAACTGCGGGTCGGCGACTGGTCCGTTCAGCCGGACCAGCATCGTGGTCTGCCGGGCGGTGCGTTCGGTCTGCACCACGGTGTGATCCCGCTCGATCGCCGTCGTGTCCCTGCGCGGGCCGACGAGCACCCGGTGTTCGGCGAGCAGCGCATCGATGTCACCGCAGAGCTGAACCCGGGAAGACGCGAGCAGGATGAGATGGTCGCAGACCCGCTCGATGTCCACGATCAGATGCGAAGACAGAACGACGGTCAGCCCTCCCTGCGCGACCGCGTCGGCGAGCGTGCCGAGAAAATGCCGCCGGGCGCGCGGGTCCAGGGCCGCGACC
>Ga0318560_10000306_pt1 | contig 13375 bp, 13 predicted proteins | sample GRESIP065b5f22_FD_202537 | JGI IMG/M metagenome (GOLD analysis project Ga0318560, IMG submission 202537) | Tropical soil microbial communities from Luquillo Experimental Forest, Puerto Rico - GRE.SIPMG.065b5f22 | ecosystem: Environmental > Terrestrial > Soil > Tropical forest > Bulk soil... | reverse complement strand
GACCAAAGCGGGGTGATTGGCAAGGGTCGCGAGTGCGTTGCCGGCGTCGCGCGGGTTGCGGCGCTCCGCGGGCAACATCCCGGCCAGCGACTGTTGGACAGCCTCATCCCACTGGTCAGCCGGCAGCGGCGGCAGACGCATCCTGCATTCTCCTCTCAAAAGAGAGAATCAGATTCTCATTTCTAACCAATAGACTTGCACGATTCGGTCTCGCGGTCAATCCTGGCGCGTGGGGATCCGCTGTGCCGGCGACGGCGCAGCGACCTCTTCTGGCTCCTTGTCGCTCGAAGGCGGCCAAATCGCCTAGTCGTTGCGCACGCGGCGCGGCGCCGAGGATCCCTGTGGCTATCCTGGATGTTGATTCTCACTTCGCGAGAAGATAGTTTTCAAAATGGTGATCTTGGCGCGAGACCGATGGATCCGATGAGAGGGAACGGCCATGAACAAAGAAGACATGATCCTGATCAGCGTGGACGACCACTGTGTCGAGCCGCCGAACATGTTCAGGAACCACCTGTCAAAGAAGTACTTGGACGATGCACCGCGCCTGGTGCACAACCCTGATGGCTCGGACATGTGGAAGTTCCGCGACACGGTCATCCCGAACGTGGCGCTCAACGCGGTCGCCGGCCGGCCCAAGGAGGAGTACGGGATCGAGCCCACGGGTCTGGATGAGATCCGGCCGGGTTGCTACAACGTCGACGAACGCGTCAAGGACATGAACGCCGGGGGCATCCTGGCCTCGATCTGTTTCCCGTCTTTCCCGGGCTTTGCCGGGCGCCTGTTCGCCACCGAGGACCACGATTTCTCCGTAGCCCTGGTGCAGGCCTACAACGACTGGCACATCGACGAGTGGTGCGGCGCCTACCCGGCACGGTTCATCCCGATGGCGATACCGGTGATCTGGGACGCGGAGGAGTGCGCCGCCGAGGTGCGGCGGGTCTCAAAGAAGGGTGTGAATGCACTCACGTTCACCGAGAACCCGGCCGCGATGGGTTACCCCAGCTTCCACAACGAGTACTGGAACCCGCTGTGGAAAGCGTTGTGCGACACCAACACCGTGATGAACATCCACATCGGCTCCTCCGGCCGGTTGGCGATCACCGCACCCGACGCACCGATGGACGTGATGATTACGCTGCAGCCGATGAACATCGTGCAGGCCGCCGCCGATCTGCTCTGGTCGCGGCCGATCAAGGAGTACCCGGACCTCAAGATCGCGCTCTCGGAGGGCGGCACCGGCTGGATCCCCTACTTCCTGGAGCGAGCCGACCGCACCTACGATATGCACTCGACCTGGACGCACCAAAACTTCGGCGGCAAGCTGCCCAGCGAGGTCTTCCGCGAGCACTTCCTGACCTGCTTCATCAGCGACAAGGTGGGCGTCGCGCTGCGCAACATGATCGGGATCGACAACATCTGCTGGGAGGCCGACTACCCGCATAGTGACTCGATGTGGCCGGGTGCGCCCGAGGAGTTGTGGGACGTGTTGGAGGCCAACAGCGTGCCCGACGATGAGATCAAGAAGATGACGCATGAGAACGCGATGCGCTGGTACTCGTTCGACCCATACACCCACATCACGCCGGAGCAGGCAACCGTCGGCGCGCTGCGTAAGGCGGCCGAGGGGCACGACGTGTCCATCCGGTCATCTAGCCACCACAAGGACGCCAGGGCGGGTTCGTCGTTCGCAGAGTTTGCAGCCAGCGCGAAAGAGCTGACCGGCAACCAGGATTGACGCGCCTATGCCCGGCGAGCAGTCCCCCGCAAGCGGGAGGTGCCCCCAGCAGAATCGCATTGTTCGGGCGGCAAACATGCGACTCTGTGTCTGCTCGCGCTGAAAGGAGGCGCGCGGAGTGCCCGGCGGTGGAATGAATTTCGAGCTGACCGACGACCAGGAGCTGATCCGCCGGTCGGTCGCCGAGTTGGCGCGGAAATTCGACGACCAGTACTGGATGGAAAAAGACCAGGCGCACGAGTTTCCGACCGAGTTCTACCGGGCCATCGCCGACGGCGGCTGGTTGGGAATGACGATCCCGACCGAATACGGCGGCCATGGCCTCGGAATCACCGAAGCCACAATCCTGCTCGAGGAGGTCGCCAAATCCGGCGGCGCCATGAACGCGGCCAGCTCGATCCACCTTTCGATCTTCGGCATGCAGCCAGTGGTGGTGCACGGCTCCGGGGAACTCAAGGCCCGCACGCTGCCCCCCGTCGCGACCGGCGATGTGCACGTCTGCTTCGGCGTGACCGAACCCGGTGCGGGGCTTGACACGTCGCGCATCACCACGTTCGCCAAGCGTGACGGCGATCGCTATATCGTCAACGACCGCAAGGTGTGGATCTCCAAAGCAATGGAGTCCGACAAGATCCTGCTGCTCACCCGCACCAAGAGCTACGACGAGGTGACCAAGAAGACCGACGGGATGACGCTGTTCCTCACCGATCTCGATCGCAGTCGGGTCGACATCCGCCCGATTCGCAAGATGGGCCGCAACGCGGTGAGCTCCAATGAGCTGTTCATCGACAACGTCGAAGTACCGGTCGAGGACCGAGTCGGAGAGGAAGGCAAGGGATTTCAATACATCCTGGATGGCCTGAATCCCGAACGGATGCTGATCGCCGCCGAGGCGCTCGGCATCGGCCGGGTGGCGCTGGACAAGGCGGTGAAATACGGCAATGAGCGTGAGGTCTTCGGCCGGCCCATCGGCATGAACCAGGGCCTGCAGTTCCCGCTCGCCGACTCGCTGGCCCGCCTGGACGCCGCCGAGCTGATGTTGCGCAAGGCCACCTGGCTGTATGACAACGGCAAACCCTGTGGCCGCGAAGCGAATACCGCAAAGTATCTCTGTGCCGACGCCGGCTTCACCGCCGCGGACCGGGCGTTGCAAACCCACGGCGGCATGGGTTACGCGGAGGAGTACCACATCACGCGGTACTTCCGTGAGGCCCGGCTCATGAAGATCGCGCCGGTCAGCCAGGAGATGATTTTGAATTTCCTGGGATCCAACGTCCTGAAATTGCCGAGAAGCTATTGACCGCCGCCGACGCCCCCGTGCTGCTGTCCGACGACCGCGATGGGGTGCGGACGCTGACCCTCAACCGGCCGCACCGCAAGAACGCGATCAACCCAGAGTTGTGGATCGCGTTACGGGATGCGCTGAACGCGGCGGGTCGTGACCGCGGCGTGCGCGCGCTCGTGATCACCGGCTCGGGCGGCAGTTTCTGCTCCGGCGCCGACATCTCGGAAGTCGACCACGTGCATCCGAAATACAAGCTGCAGCGCCTGACCGACGTCGCGCTCGCATTGCACGAGCTCCCGATTCCGACGGTCGCTAAGGTGACCGGCGTCGCCGTCGGCGCCGGGTGGAACCTGGCCCTGGGTTGCGATCTGGTGGTCGCGACGCCGGAATCGACGTTCTCCCAGATCTTTTCCAAGCGGGGCCTGTCGATCGACCTCGGCGGTTCCTGGCTGTTGCCGAAACTCGTTGGCTTGCAGCAGGCCAAGCGGCTCGCGCTGCTGGCCGAAACCATCGACGCCGCGGAAGCCCACGCGCTCAATCTGGTCACCTGGGTGGTGCCGGGCGTCGACATCGACGCCTTCGTCACGGACCTCACCGGCCGGCTGGCGGCCGGCCCGCCGATCGCGCTCGCCCAAACCAAGGCGCTGCTGAACGAGGGCGCCGACCGCACCCTGCGCGACGCTCTGGCCAACGAGGCTCGCGCGCAGATCGGCAATTTTGCGACGGCGGATGCGGGTGTCGCCTATGCCGCCTTCAAGCACCGACGAGAGGCGTCGTTTACTGGTCGGTGGGCGTTATCGAAATCTGACGAAGAGCATTCGGAGTGAACATGCGTGAGACGGTCATTATCGAGGCGGTACGCACGCCGGTAGGGAAGCGCAACGGCGGGTTGTCCGGCATGCACGCCGCCGACCTGTCCGCGATCGTGCTTAACGAACTGCTGGAACGCGTGGGGGTCGGTCCGGAGATCATCGACGACGTGATCTGGGGATGCGTGTCGCAGGTCGGCGACCAATCCAGCAACATCGGCCGCTACGCGGTCCTGGCCGCCGGCTGGCCCGAGAGCATCCCCGGGACAACCGTCAACCGCGCGTGCGGTTCCAGCCAGCAGGCGCTCGATTTCGCGGTCCAGGCGGTGATGTCGGGCCAACAGGATGTCGTGGTTGCCGGCGGCGTCGAGGTGATGAGCCGGGTTCCGCTGGGTGCGGCCAGGGCAACCGGGATGCCCTACGGCCCGAAAGTCCTTGCCCGGTATGACGATTTCTCCTTCAACCAGGGCCTGTCGGCGGAGATGATCGCCAAGAAGTGGGGGTTTTCGCGCACCCAGCTGGACGAGTACTCGGTCCAGTCCCACGAACGGGCGGCGGCGGCCCAGGACAGCGGCGCCTTCACCGACCAGATCGTCCCCGTCTTCACCGATGACCAGACCGCCCAGAACGTCATAGTCGCCGACGAGGGCGTGCGGCGCGGGACCACCGTCGAGAAGTTGGCCGCCCTCAAGCCCGCGTTCGTCGACGACGGCATGATCCACGCCGGCAATTCCTCGCAGATCTCCGACGGCGCGGCCGCGTTGCTGGTGACCACGTCGGAGATGGCGGTTGGGCTCGGGTTGACCCCGCTGGTGCGCTACCGGGCGGGCGCGGTCACCGGAGCGGATCCGGTGCTCATGCTCACCGGCCCCATCCCGGCGACCGAGAAGGTGCTGAGCAAGGCCGGCGTCCCGCTATCGGACGTGGGCATCTTCGAGGTGAACGAGGCTTTTGCGCCGGTCCCGATGGCCTGGATGGCGGAGACCGGCGCCGATCCCGATCGGGTCAATCCGCTGGGCGGCGCCATCGCCCTGGGGCACCCGCTGGGCGCTTCCGGTGCGGTGTTGATGACCCGCATGGCGCACCACATGCGCGATAACGGGATTCGCTACGGGCTGCAGACCATGTGCGAAGGTGGCGGCACGGCCAACGCCACCCTGGTCGAGCTCATCACGTAACGCCACGCGGAAAGGCCTCAAAAAGAGACCCTTGTCACGGCGGTCAAACCAACCTACTGTGTGTTCACTAGGTTAGTTTCCCGAACCCGCACTAACCCGTCCATAAGGAGCCCGGTGCCCGTCGCACGGCGATACGACACGCTGCTGACCAAAGGTGAGGACCGCAAGCAGCGGATCCTCGACGTCGCGCAACGCCTCCTCACGCGAAACGGCTGGCGCAACACCACGCTCGCCCAGATCGCCGGCGAAGCCGGGGTCACCCCCGCGGGCCTGCTGCATCACTTCGAATCCAAGGAGCACCTGCTGCACGCGGTGCTGGACGCGCGTGATCTCGATGACGACTCGCATGCCGACCGGGCCGGTGATCTCCTGGTCGAGATCGCCCGGGTCGCCGATCGCTTCAACCGGGCCCCCGAACTGGTGGGCACGTTCACCGTGCTGCTGGTCGAAAACATCCTTCCCGACGCCCCGCTGCACGACCGGATGCTGGCCAGGCAGCGGGAATCGATCGACATCGTCGCCGAGCTCATCCGACGCGGTCAGGCCGACGGCCGGTATCGCGCCGACATCGACCCCGCCGTCAAGGCGGTGGAAATTGTCGCCTTCGTCCACGGAATGGAAACAATATGGTTGCTCAATCCTTCGATACCGCTGACCGAGGCGTTCAAGGAGTACGCGGAGTCACTGGGACGGGACTTCGCTCCGCCGCCGACGACGTCCGAGAAGACATGAGGTACCGGCTCGACGTCGTCGCCAGCGGCGTCGTCGACGTGGTGCGATTTGCCGGCGGCTGGCTGTTCGACCGGGCGATCGCGGGATGGGACGTATCCGTGCTGCTGACGGACCTGGCCGACCACCCCGACGGTCGGCCCCTGCAGATCCTCGGAGCCCAGATAGTCGACCTCGGCGAGGCGTTGGCCTCTGTGGAATCCGGGGCGGAGTCCCGGCCCCGCCCCCAGGCCCTCGCCGCCGCTGCCGATCTGTTCGGATGCGACCCGCGCGTGCGGCAAGGCGTCCTGCAGGCCCTCGATCACGGCGTCACCGAGGTCACGCTGTGGGGGGAGACCTGGCCGGCCGAGCTCGACGACAGCGTTGAGCTGGTACAACATCGGCTAAGCAGGGCCGCACAGGCCTTCAAGGCCAAGGCGCTTGCGGCCGCCGCCTTGCCGCACGGCTCGGTCGGCCACATCGAGACCTTCCGAAGCGGGCTACTGGCGTGCCCGTCGGTCGCCGCCGATTTGGTTCCCGCGGGCTAATCGTCGCCAGTGCGTCCCGTCGTGTGCGCACAGTCGGGGCCGGGCCTGGCGTTTGACGACGGCCATGCCGTGTGGAAATGTAATACTCATCTCTGAGAGGATCATTCTCACTAGTCGAGATTCGAACGGAGCTAGAAGGTGAACGACTTCACCGAGATGGATTTCTTCCGCGATGCCCGGCTCGTCGAGAATCCGTACCCCTACTACGAGGCTCTCCGGCAGCAGTGCCCCGTGACCCGGGAAGACCACCACGGGGTCACCATGGTGACCGGCTGGGACGAGGCCTGCGCCGTGCTCAACGACGCCGAGACGTGGTCATCGTGCATCTCGGTCACCGGGCCGTTTCCCGGCTTCCCGGTGCCGCTCGAGGGTGACGACGTCACGGAGCTGATCGAGCAACATCGCGACAAGCTGCCGTTCAGCGACCAGTTGCCGACGCTTGATCCGCCGACCCACACCAACCACCGCTCCCTGTTGATGCGGCTGATCACCCCCAAGCGCCTCAAGGAGAACGAGGATGCCATGTGGGTACTCGCCGACCAGGCGCTCGATGAGTTCCTGGCGCCAGGGCACGGCGAATTCATCAAGGGCTTCGCCAGCCCGTTCACGCTGCTGGTCATCGCCGACCTGCTGGGCGTGCCCATGGAGGATCGCGACAAGTTCGTCAAAGGAATCCGCCAGCACTCGGGTGGCGGTATCGGGGGCACCGGCAAGGAAGCGCTGGCGCACAGTCCGCTGGAATTCCTCTACGGTCTTTTCTCCGACTATGTCCGGGACCGCCGCGCTGCGCCCCGCGACGACGTGCTGACCGGCCTCGCGACCGCCACCTACCCCGACGGCTCAATACCCGAGGTCGAAGACGTGGCCCGTGTCGCCAGCAACGTGTTCTCGGCCGGCCAGGAAACCACCGTGCGACTGCTGGGCGCCGCGTTGCAGACCATCGGGGAGCGTCCCGACATCCAGGAACAGCTACGCAAGGACCGCAGCCTGATCCCCAACTTCATCGAAGAGTCGCTGCGCATCGAGAGCCCCGTCAAGGGCGACTTCCGGATGAACCGGGTGCCAGCGAACGTCGGCGGCGTCGACCTGCCCGCGGGCACCACGGTGATGGTTGTGCAGGCGGCCGCCAACCGGGATCCGCGCCGGTTCGAAGACCCCACCACTTTCGATCCGGGCCGCAAGAACGCCCGCCAGCACATCTCGTTCGGGCGCGGGATCCACAGCTGCCCCGGCGCACCGCTGGCGCGGGCCGAAACCCGGGTTGCGATCGAGCGGCTGCTCGACCGGACCTCGGACATCAGGATCAATGAGCGTATCCATGGTCCGGCGAATGACCGTCGCTACCAATACGTCCCGACCTACATCCTGCGCGGCCTGATCGAGCTGAACCTGGAGTTCACGCCCGCATGAAAGTCGCGGTAGACGACCAGCGCTGTCGCGGTCACGGCGTGTGCACGACGCTGTGCCCGGAAGTGTTCAGCCTGACCGACGATGGTTATGCGGAGTCGATAGCGTCCGATGTTCCAACGGAATTCGAAGCAGCCACTGAGGAAGCTATCGAGTGCTGCCCGGAGCAGGCGATCAGCAAGATCTAATCAGACACGCACGCAGGCGAGGAGATTCAACTACTCCGTAATCGAGATCGCCTGCCGGGGGCATTGACGGACGGCCTCCCGGACGTCCGCCTCGGTCTCCGGGGTGACTTCGGGCTGCAGGACGGTTAGCATGTCGTCGTCCCCGAGGTGAAAGACCTCCGGGTTGATGCCCATGCAGACGCCGTTGCTTTCGCACAGATCCCAATCGACTTCGATTCTCATGACAGCACCCTCACCGGCACGTTCTTCCACCCTGCGACATTCTGCATCTGGACGCGTTCGCATGCCGCCCAGTCCACTTCATAACGCGGCATGAAATCCAGCAGCTTCTCCAACGCTATCGCGCTTTCCATGCGGGCCAGCGCTGCGCCCAGGCAGCTGTGAATCCCATAGCCGAATCCCATGTTCTGCGCTTCCGTTCGGTCGCGATCGATGTCGAATTTGTCGGGATCGGTCCAGGCCTCGGGATCACGGTTGGCCGCGCCGTTGATGAGAAATATCGGCTTTCCGGCCGGAATCGTGACCCCGTGCAGATGGACGTCTTTCATCGAGCGACGAACCTGGTATTGGGACGGCGCTTCATAGCGAAGCAGTTCCTCGACCGCGGCCGGGATCTTGCTGCGATCGTCGAGTAGCTTCTGCCACTGCTCGGGATTGCGCGCGAACACCACCGGCGCATTGCCGACCAGCTTGGTGACGGTCTCGGCGCCGGCGCCGCCCAATAGCGTTGCAAAACCCGCTATTTGGAGGTCATCCAGCTTCCTCGTCCCGCCGTTCTCGCATTCCATCTCTGCATCGATGAGCTTGCTGAACAAATCATCACGCGGCTCGGCGCGGCGTTTCGTCACCAGGTCGTAGTAGAGCATCGCGGTGTTGATGTTGGCTTGCATGCCCGTTTCGCCCACTTCGACCTGACCGGGTTCGCGAGTCAGTGACTCGTCGATCCAGTGGCGCACCTGCTGCGCCTGCTCCTCCGGCACCCCCAGCATCGTCGTGATCACCTCGACGGGAAACGGACCGGAAAAGTCCTGCACGACATCGAACCGATCGGGATCGGCAGCGCTGAGGTGCTTGTCGATCTTTTCGGCGACCATCTGTCGCTGCGACTCGATGGCGCGCGGCGTGAAGACCCTGTTTAGCAGGCTACGCATGTGGCGGTGATCGGGCGGGTCCATGAAGATGATCGACTGCGGCGGCCGTTGCCCTGACCGCACCATCGACAGGTCAATGCCGTACGCCGACGAATACGTTTCGAAATCCTTGAGTCCCGCGGCGACATCCTCGTGGCGAGTCAACGCGTAAAAGTCGTGCTCCTCGCTGTAGTAGACCGGCGCTTCCTCCTGCATTCGCCGGTACGTCTCCCAGGCACCGTTGAAGAATTCTCGGGAGAAGGGGTCGAAGACCACTCTCGTTTTTGTCACTGAATACTCCTCATCGGGCGGGCTGATACCCGTTACAGCGGACTGCCTGACTGTAACGCTAACGGTAGCGGTTTCAAGACGAACCGGAAAGACCAAAACGCTGCCATCTCAAACCTTCCCGGTGACGTCGATGACCCTGAGGAAGTCGTCCAGCGCACCGAGGTGGCCGCCGAGCTCTTCGGCGATGCCGCGGACGACGGCCACGTCTTTGCCCACGAATCCGCCGGTTACCTCAATGAACGACGCCACCGAACCGCGTGCCGCCACGATGTCCAGCACCCGGCTAGTTGCGCTGCCATGGGGCAGGGCGGCCAGCAGGGTCGATTCCGGTACGCCGAGCCGCTCGCCGAGGCGGATGGACTCCGCGAGCAGCCCGATGTGACCCGCGAAGAGTGCGTTGTTGACCAGCTTCACCTTCTGGCCGGCGCCGCTCGGCCCGACGTGCAGAACCGGGTCGCCGTAGCAACCAAGCACCGGTTGCACCCGTGCTACGGCGTCATCGGCGCCGCCGACGAACAACGTCAGTTTGCCGGCCGCGATGTCGTGCGGGCCGCCGCTGACCGGTGCATCTACCACTTCGGCGCGGGCGGCGATGGCCTCGATCGTTTTCGGGCTTGCGGTGGTGTGCACCACCAACGTCGCACCGGACGGCATCGCGGACAGCAGAGCGCTGTCCAGGCAGACCTGCCGTACCTGTTCGTCGGTGAACACGCAGAGGACCACGACGTCGGCGTGCGCACCGGCCTCGGCCACGTCGCGCACCGGATGGGCACCCAGCCGCTCGAGCTCACCCCGCTTTTCGGCACTCCGGCCCAACGCCCGGACGTCGTGTCCGGCCTCGACGAGACGGGCCACCATCGGGCGCCCCATCCGGCCCGCGCCGATAAACCCGACGTTCACCTTGGATGGCCCATCAAAGTCAGCGTCGCGTCGGCCGCGTCGAGCACGGCTCCGGCGGGGGCCGCGGCCCGGTCGGCGAGGTCGACGACCAGCCGGACATCCTTCTGCAGCAGCGTTCCCGCCAACCCGGCCAACCGTTCCAGGCCGCCGACTCCGCCAAGGGCGTTGAGCGCGAAGCTGTTTCCGCTGCTGCGCGAGACGACCTCGGTGAGCCGATCCGGGGAGACGCCCAGGGCATCGGCCAGCGAGAGGACGGCGGCTGCCGTGCCGAGGTTGGCGGTGAACAGCAAGTTGTTGAGCAGCTTGGTGGTTTGCCCGGAACCCAGGTCCCCGAGGTGGACGACGGGATCGGCGTAGGTTTCGAAAACCGGACGGCAACGCTCGACGACGTCGGCGTCGCCACCGACCATCACCAGCAGACGCCCTTCCGACGCCGCTGGGCCGCCGCCGCTCACGGGCGCGTCGACGATCGAAATACCCTGGCTGTCAGCCCTTTTCGCGAGATCTCGGCAGGTGTTGGGGTGCACGGTGCTGTGCACCGCGATAACGCCGCCCGGTTGCATCGCCGCCAGCAGCCCGTCCTCGCCGTCGGTGAGTTCCTCGATGTCGGCGTCACCGACGACGCACAGGCAGACCAGATCGCTGGCCGCGGCGAGTTCGGCCAGTGACTCGGCGATTTTCGCCGCGGTGTCGGCGAACGGCTCGAGCGTCGCGGGTCGGCGCGCCCACAGTGTCGTCTCGTGGCCGCCCTCGACGATCCGCCGCGCCATCGGTCCGCCCTGGCTGCCCAGCCCGATGAAACCGACCCTCACCCGGCCTCCAGATCGTCTTCTGGGGCAACGCGATTCGCTCGCGCGATCACACATTCGTGCGCGAAGGAAAAGACCTTCGAGTGGTAGTCCGGGGCGGCGTGGCCGACGCTGATGTTGTGTGCCGCCTCGGGTTGTCTGTTCACGGTGAACCGCGGCGCGCCGGAGAATAGGGCCGCGATCTCGGTTAACGCCGAAGTGTCGGTCTGCCAAACCCGTTCGTATTCGGCGATGCTGAATTGCACAGGGACGCGAATGGCGGGGGCGAGCGCTGGGAAGTCCTGGCGGGCCCAGTTCGACACCATCTGGTCCTCGTAGGCGGGGGCCCCCGGATAAACGGTGGCCCCGCCCAGGACTTCGGGCGGATAGAGCCGCTCCGGATGCCACAACAGCTCGCGCATGCCCGGCGGCCGGCGTTCTCGGGTGGCGGTTTTCAGGACTTCCCGAGCGGCGGGGTGATAGTGCCGGCCGGTGCCCACCAGTTCGATGCCCAGCAGATCGGCGCCGCGTTCGTCGGCGCCCATCCGCATCGCCAGTTCGCACCCGCCCGAATGGCCCATCACGAACAGGCCGGCGCCGCGTGGCCGTTGTCCGAGGATGCGATCCACCGCCCCGTACGCAAGGTTGACTCGCTGCTCGGGCCGGGCCATCGCCTCCGGGTAAGGCGTGGAGCTGCCGTAGCCGGGTCGATCGAGCGCCACCACGGTGAATCCGGCCGCCGCGCCGGTCCGTAGCAAGGAGTACGAGGGGTGGCCCGGGCAGTCGAAATAGATTGCCGTGGTGCCTCCACCGTGGATGGCCAGGATCACGGCTTTGGGTTCGGGGGCCTCGGCGACCAGCGCCGACATCGGCACGCCGTCGACGATCACCACCCTGGGGCGGACAGCGGGCGCGCTCATCCGTCGGCCCGCAGCAGGAGCACGCCGCTGGGGGTGAGGCCACCGCTGCTGACCACGCCGACGCGGGCGCCGGCGACCTGGCGGTCGCCCGCCTCGCCGCGCAGTTGGCTGACCGCTTCGTGCAGCAGACCCATGCCGTGAGTGCGGCCGTGCGAGAGCTGGCCGCCGTGCGTGTTGAGTGGCAGCTGCCCGTCGCGGGCGATGTTCTTGCCACCGTCGAGAAACTCCTTGGCTTCGCCTATCCCGCAGAAGCCCAGCGCCTCGATCCAGGACAGGCAGTTCATGGTGAACCCGTCGTACAGTTCGGCGACGTCAACGTCGTTGGGCCGCAACGAGGTACGCGTCCACACGTGCGCGGCTTGGCCGAGCACCTGCGGCTCATGGGTCAGGGTGCTCTGGTCCCAGTCGATTCGTTCGACGATCTGCGTGCCCACCGCCTCCACCAGGACGGGCGGCTTGGCCAGGTCACGCGCGGCGTCGACGGCGGAGACGATGACGGCTATCGCGCCGTCGCACGGCACATCGCAGTCATAGAGACCGAAGGGCGTGGTGATGGGCCGCGCGTTGAGGTAGTCATCCATCGTCATCGGGGTCCGATAGACGGCGGTCGGGTTCAATTCGGCATTTGCCCGCTGGTTCAGCGCGATCCAGCCCAGCGTCTCTTTGGTTGTGCCGTAGCGGTGGAAGTGCCGCTGCGCGTTCATCGCCAGGGTGTGGGCCGCCGACGTGGCGCCGAACGGGAAGTGCCAACCGGCGGTGCGGCCCATGGACGGGGTGATCTTGCCCTGCTTCATCAGCTCGTTGAAAGTGGCTTCCCACAGCGTCCGGAAGCACAGCACGTGACGCGCCAGGCCGCACGCGACCGCGAGCATCGCGGCGATCACCGATCCGCCGGGGCCAAACGTTTCGATGCCGCCGTTGTGCCAGGTCGGGCGGATGCCCAGTGCCGCCTCCAGCGCGGTGACCCCGCCCTCGCCGAACCCGCCGAGGTTGCCGCCGCCGGGGTAGGTGGACAGGCCGTCGATGTCGGCGAACGTCAGTCCGGCATCGGCAATCGCCGCCTCGCATGCTTGCACGGTCAGCGACAGCGGCGGCTGCATCAACCGGCGCCCGATCGGCGACATGCCGATGCCGGTGAGTGCGACCTTGTCCTCGAACTTCTCCGCCGTGAGCATGGAACGGACGTGTTCACCGAAGCGCTCCGGCGCGATCTCGTCGGCCGGCAGGGGAGCGGGTCGGCCGTCGGCCGAGGGGCGAAACAGGGGCAGCCAGACGTCCTCGACCTGCTCGAAGACGACCTCGACCCGTTGACCCAGTTCCAGCCGATCGGGATCGCACTCCACGATGTTGGTGGTCAGCCGGACCCGCGGGTCCTCCGCGATCGCCACCTGGGCGATCACGTACGGCGCGGGCAGCCCGGGCACGCTGAACCGATGGTTCACGGTGAATCCGGCCAGCGTCGCTTCGCCGGAGACGGCCCGCACG
>Ga0318560_10000293_pt1 | contig 13596 bp, 10 predicted proteins | sample GRESIP065b5f22_FD_202537 | JGI IMG/M metagenome (GOLD analysis project Ga0318560, IMG submission 202537) | Tropical soil microbial communities from Luquillo Experimental Forest, Puerto Rico - GRE.SIPMG.065b5f22 | ecosystem: Environmental > Terrestrial > Soil > Tropical forest > Bulk soil... | reverse complement strand
CCTGCGAATAGGGTCTTGCCATCTGATGCTGGCCCCCAGCCCCAGCCAGCATCTTGAATCACAAAACCCCAAATATGGGAATCCTCTTTTTGATTCAGCCTGTTAGAATCTTGCTCCAGGGGGGGCGAGAAACGAGATCAGCAAAAGGAGTGCCAATCTGATGACTATGCCAGGCTTCACCGCACAAGCATCGTTGGGCCGGGTGAGCGGCACCTATCACCTGTGTTCGGGAAATTTGTTACAACCTGCCGGACGGAACCGGAAGAACTATTAGGGTCTGTCACTGCGTTGATTGAGTGTGGCTGGTGCAGCTTCGCGCGGCTCGGCGCGCTCCGGCGCGCTCTCGACGATCTGCGGCGAGACAACGCCCATCGACACATAGATGCTCATCAAGGTTTCGACGCCGATATTGGCGGGCTTGACCCAGGCTGCCGGGACATAGACGAGGGCGCCGCCAACCGGCACCGGCGCGGACGGCACGAGCACGGCATAGTAGCGCTCGCCGCCAATCATGATCGGCTTCGGCATCGGCAATAGTCCCAGCACCCCGGCGCCACCCTCGCCGCCAAAGAAGCACCATACTGGGCTCATGCTCTTCAGGCCGTCCTCCTCCCGTCTGTCCATGATCGCGACAAACCGTTTGGTGACATCGTAGAGATTGCGGACGAATGGGATGCGCTGCATCAGCGAGTCGATCAGATGCCGCACGCGGGTTTCGAGCCGGGATTCGACGGCGAGGCCCAGCAGATAGATCAGCCCGACGACAATGACGGTGCCCAGGACATAGGCGGCGACCGGCGAGTCCGACAAACGGAAGCCGATCGAGATCAGAATGCGCCCGATCGGGCCCTCGGGGCCGACATAGGCGTAGATGAAGGCGCCGACCCATACAATAACCGTGATCGTCAGGGCGAGCGGCAATAGGACGAGAAACCCTGCCAGAAAGGTGCGTAAACGGGTAATCATCGGACCTCAACGGTAACTCCGCATCATTTGACGGCCTGGCCGGGAACGCTATGCTCAGGTGCCAAGGATCTCCCAAAACCATGCAGCTTCTTGACCCGCTCCCACAAGCCCGGGAACAGCACAAAGAGGCCCTGGAACAGTCAATCCAGCAGGGTCGCTTTGCCGCTCGCCAAATCGTAGTAAGCGGCGGCGATTGTGAGCCGGTTCAGTTTGACCTGCTCGGCGAGGACAGGAGATGACTGGCGCAGCAGCCTGGCCTGGATCTTGGCGTTGGCCTTGATCGCCGCCTCCAGATCGGACCCGCCCTGGTCGGCGGCGGGACGAATATAAGGGAAGAGCGTGCTGATCTGACCGGGAACCGCCTTTCCTTCGATCGTAGCCTTGACCGCGCCGCAATTGGTGTGGCCCAGAACCATGATGGCTTTAGTGCCGAGCACCGCGACCGCGTATTCGAGACTGGCGATCATCGGCGAACTGGCGATATTGCCGGCAACGCGAGTCACGAAGAGGCGCCCGATGCTCTGATCGAAAATCAGTTCGACAGGCACGCGCGAATCCGCGCAGGAGAGCACAGCGGCGAACGGCTGCTGGTTCGCCACCGTCTTCGCTTTCAGCATCTCGAGATCCTCGTCGAACGAGGTCATGCGGCCCTCGGCAAAGCGGCGGTCGCCGTCCGTCAGCCCCTGCAGCGCCGTCTCGGGAGAGAGCGGGGCTTGCGCCTCCGCTTTAGAAGACAGTTTGAATTCTCCAAGCATCGCCACCGCTGCTCCTGCGAGAGACCAACGGTGGAATCTGCGCCTTGAGCAAGTCATTGGAGGGTCTATATCGCTCAAAGGCCGACGAGCCGCGCGCTTTCGCCCCATAGACTGCGCGCGAGATCGTTGTCGAGCGCTGCTCGATCTGGGCAGGCCGGCATTTTCCTTACCACATAGCCGCCCTGGAAGGGCGTGGGGTCGGGGACCGTAGCAAGGTACATGGACGTCTCGGCACCCTTTTCCGCGGCGATCATGAACGGCTTCATCAGGCGCCATCCCAGTTCGACAATCCCGCCCCGCTGTCCGATCGCGGTGGCGACAACGCCGGGATGAAGGCAAGTCGCCACGACTTCCCCGGGATCGAGCCGTCTCGCCAACTCGCGGGTGAATAGAATATTGCAGAGCTTGGAACTGCCATAAGCCCTCATCATCGTCCAATCGTGCGCGCGGGTGAGATTACCGATGTCGATGCGGTTACCGCGATGCGCCTCCGACGCGACGGTTACGATGCGCGCTGGCGCCGAGGCCCTGAGACGGTCGAGCAACAAGTTGGTCAGCAGAAATGGCGCGAGGTGATTGACCGCAAAAGTGAGTTCGAACCCGTCCCCCGAAAGCCGGTATTTCGGCGAAAGCAACCCGGCGTTGTTGACCAGCAGGTCGAGCCGCTGGCAGCGGGACAAGATGTCGTCCGCCAGCCGGCGCACCTCGGCGAGGCGCGAAAAGTCACCGAGCGCGATCTCGACCCGGTCCGAGCGCGATTGCTCGGTGACGAACCGGCGTGCGGCTTCGGTTCGACCCCGGTCACGGCCGGTCATGACGACGCGCATCCCGGAGCGCGCGAGTCCCAGCGCGGTGTAGAGGCCGATCCCCGAGCTCGCACCGGTGACGACCGCGACCCGCTCCGCTGCGCTCGCGGACATTGTTTAAATGCTGTCGATCCCGAACGCCCAGCGGCGGGCAATCTGGTGGCCGATCGCAAGCGGCGGCGGTAAGGTGACGACGAAGGGGGCCGGGTCGTCGGAGCGCGAGTGCTCGACCATTGCGCGAACCTCCTCCCGTTCGAACCAGCGCGCCTCGCCCAGTTCTTCGGGATCGATCGTGATCTCCTCGGTGAGCGCCTCCGCGAGACAGCCGATCATCAGGGTCGACGGGAATGGCCAAGGTTGCGAGGCGAGATATCGCACGAGGCCGACGCGAATGGCAGATTCTTCGAAGATCTCGCGCCGCACCGCTTCCTCGAGGGTTTCACCCGGCTCCATAAACCCGGCCAGACAGGAGAAGCGGGTGCCGACGCGACGGCGATTGCGGCCGAGGAGGCAACGCTCGCCCTTGACCGCAAGCATAATGACGACTGGGTCGACGCGCGGATAGTGCTGCGCTTTACAGTTCGGGCACTGCCTTATCCACCCTCCCGAGGCGGCAACGCTCGGCGTCCCGCATTGCGCACAGAAGCGGTGGCGCGCGTGCCAGTCGACTAGCGAGCGCGCCTCGGCGAGGATCGCCGCCTCACCACCATCGATCATCGCGGCGGCCGCGCGCGCATCCATCGTCTCCGTCTCGCCGCCCGCCGGGAGCTCTGCCGCGGTTGCGTCGAGCGCGAAATAAGCGCGACCTTCTCGGACGCCGAGCAGGATAAGAGTCGCGCCGGAATCGATCAGCGGCCGCCAAGGCGCAACGCCCTGCCAGTCGAGCGCCACGGCGGAAGAATGACGGGTTTGCGGCTTGAGCCCGTGCAACGGCAGCAGCCGGCTCTCCGGATCCTCCAACAGTGATGTGACCCAGCAGGCATCTTGCCGGCGCTGGCTCACACGATCGAGCGGGTTGCCCGCAAAGCAATAGATTTCTTCCATCGGCGCAGCTTCATCCCTTGACGTCGGTGGCGGTCAAATCGACCCCCCATTCTAGCAGCCTGCGTCTGTGTTAGCTCTGATCATGATTCTGGCAGCCTGAGTGCTCTCCTCGATTCGACCCGCCGCGACGTCCGCATGCACCGTTGCAGCGTCGGGGTAACCTCGCCTACGTCACCCGCTTTGCCGACGCGTGCGACGCGGTTCCCTTCCCGCGCGCGGCCGAGTTCCCGCCCCGAGGAGCTAACAATTTTGATAATTGCCTTTGCGGTTCGACCGGGTAGTCCTTCGCCAAATGACGGACGAGTTCGCGGGCATAGAGCGGTAAGTCGGCTTGGCGGCGCAGGCAGATCGTCAGCCTGCGCACCGCCCATTCATCGGTCAGCTCGATGCGGCGGATCGACATTGTCTTTGAATGGCGTTCGGCGGTCGTCGCCGGGACCACGCCGATACCGACATTGCATTCGACGAGCCGGCAGATCGCATCGAAGCTTCGCAGCTGAACCCGCAGTTTGAGGCGCCGGCCGATCCTCTCCGCTTTTTCGCACAAGAAGCGTTGCAGCGCGCTCGCCCGGTCGAGACCGACAAAATCGAAGTCGAGGATGTCGGCAAACGCAATCTGTTCTGCCGCCGCCAATGGGTGGTTCGTGGCGACGACGAGTACGAAGCGGTCGACGCGAAACGGCAGCACCTCGAGGCCCGCCACCTCGACCGTGCTGGCGACGATCCCGACATCGGCTGTGCCGTTGGCGACGGCCGCGACGATCTCGTCGCTGAGCCGCTCCTCCAGCTCGATATTGACCTGCGGATGAGCCGCGAGAAAGGCGCTGAGCGCCTCCGGCAGGAATTCGGTCAAGGCATTAGTGTTCGACATCAGCCGGACCTGCCCGCGCAGGCCACCGGCATATTCGGCCAGGTCTTCGCGCATCCGGTCCGCCTGCTGCAACATCACGCGGGCATGATGCAACAGGGTGCGCCCGGCTTCAGTCGGCTGCACACCCTGACGCTCGCGGTTTAGCAGCGGAGTTCCCAGGGTGGCCTCCATGTCGCGGATGCGCGTGCTCGCCGCGGCAATGGCCAGGCGCATGCGTTCGGCACCGTGGGTGATGCTGCCCGCTTCGACCACGTGTAAGAAAAGCCTGAGATCGGTCAGATCGAAACGCATCGCCACGGTGGATGCCTTCGAATTTCGCGAAGTCAAGCTACGCCGATTGCCGGTTGTGTCAAGCAGAAGACCGGTACATCTTGCAATAGATGCGAAGGCGGTTGACGAGTCCTGGCTCGCGCCCGGTGCGCTGTGCTCGCTTTCCAACGGTTGCAATCCGATAACGCACTGAAAGCCAGGGAGGCCGGAACTTGAGTGAAGACCGGTCGGAGTCGGAGCGGATATCGCGCGCCTATCTGCGCTTTGCAGAGGTAGAGGCTCGCGGCCGATCGCCACTCTATGAAACGTTGGCGCGCGGCGTCGCAGCCGATCCGGAGATCATCGCCTTTCTCGCGGCCCTGCCGAAGGAAAAGCGGCAGCCGAACCTGCTACTGGCTGCCGTGCGTCACTGTTGCGGTACGCCGGGCAGCTGGGATGAATTTCGCTGCGCCGCCATCGACAACGCCGACGCCGTACGGGAGATCATGCTGGCGCGCTCGACACAGACCAACGAGCCCGCGCGCTGCGCCACGCTGCTGCCGGTTCTCGCCAGGCTGCCCCAGCCTCTGGCCTTAATCGAGGTCGGTGCATCGGCCGGTCTTTGTCTACTGCCCGACTTTTATGGGTACGACTATGGAGGGCAGCTGCTCTACCCGCACGGTGCGGCGCGGCAGCATCCCGTGTTCCCGTGCGCGGTCGATGCCAAAACCCCCATTCCAGCGGCGATGCCGCAGATTGCCTGGCGGGCCGGGCTCGACCTCAACCCCCTTGATGTATCGGATCCGGAGCAGGCGGCATGGCTCCGCACCCTGGTGTGGCCCGAACAGACCGACCGGTTGGCGCGGCTATGCGCAGCGATGAAATCGCAGCGTCGAGCCAGCCTCGCCTCGACGCTGGTGATTTGCGGCATGATCTGGCGGCCCTGGCAGCGGAGGCGCCAAAATCCGCGACGATCGTCATCTTTCATACCGCCGTACTTGCCTATGTTGCAGCGGCCGCCGAGCGCGCCGAATTCGCCCGATCGGTCAGGTCGCGATGCCATTTTTGGCTGGCGAACGAGGCGCCGCACGTCTTTCCCGAAATTGCCTCACGCATCGGCGAAACAGGGTTGCGGGGCCGGTTCCTCGTGTCGGTGAACGGTTCACCGGTGGCCTGGGCGGACCCGCATGGCGCATCAGTTGCCTGGATTGCCGATCCGCCGGCTACTCTTTGAGCGCCTTCGAATTTCACGAACTCTGACTACGTCTGATACCGATTGTGTCCAGGGCGGGGAGGCCCCAAGCTTCGGGAAACACGAAGGCGGCTGACATGAGCCAGTCTTATCCGATCGAGCACCACAGCTATGACGTCGTCGTGGTCGGTGGCGGCGGCGCGGGATTGCGTGCGACCCTCGGCATGACCGCCGCCGGGCTGAAGACCGCGTGCATCAGCAAGGTCTTCCCGACCCGCAGTCATACCGTTGCAGCGCAGGGCGGCATTGGTGCGGCGCTCGGTAATATGGGTGAAGACGACTGGCGCTGGCATATGTACGACACGGTCAAAGGGTCCGACTGGCTCGGCGACCAGGATGCGATCGAATACATGTGCAGGAATGCGACGGCCGCAGTCGTCGAACTCGAACATTTCGGCGTGCCGTTCTCACGGACCGAGGATGGCCGGATTTACCAGCGGCCGTTCGGCGGGCATACGGTGCATTGGGGCAAGGATCTCGCCGAGCGCGCATGCGCCGCCGCCGACCGCACTGGGCACGCGATGCTGCACACGCTCTACCAGCAGTGCCTCAAACACAATGCCGAGTTCTTTATCGAATATCTCGTACTCGATCTGGTCATGGATGACGGCGCCTGCCGGGGGGTCATCGCCTGGAGGCTCGATGACGGCAGCTTGCATCTGTTTCGCGCGCATATCGTCGTGCTGGCGACGGGCGGCGGCGGCCGCGTCTATTTCTCGACGACCCAGGCCCATATCTGCACCGGCGACGGCTATGCGATGGTACTGCGCGCCGGCCTGCCGCTGCAGGACATGGAATTCATCCAGTTTCACCCGACTGGTATTTACGGCGCCGGCTGTCTGATTACCGAAGGCGCGCGCGGCGAAGGCGGCTACCTGACAAACTCGGAAGGCGCGCGTTTCATGGAGCGCTACGCACCGACCACCAAGGATCTCGCGGCACGCGACGTGGTCGCCCGCGCGATGGCGATCGAGATTCGCGAGGGTCGCGGCTGTGGTCCACACAAAGACCACATTCTCTTACATCTCGAGCATCTCGACCCCAAAGTGCTGCACGCGCGTCTGCCCGGCATCTCGGAAACAACGAAGATCTTTGCCGGGGTTGATATCGCGTGCGAACCGATCCCGGTATTGCCAACCGCGCATTACAATATGGGCGGCATTCCGACCAATATTCACGCCGAGGTGCTGGACCCGACCGCCGATGATCCCGAACGCACCGTCCCTGGGCTGATGGCAGTCGGCGAGGCCGCCTGTGTCTCGGTGCACGGTGCCACCCGGCTCGGCACCAACTCGCTGCTCGATCTCGTCGTCTTCGGCCGCGCCGCGGCCGAGCGCGCCGCCGAGATTGTCGAGCCGGGTGAGTCGCACGGTTCCATATCACCCTCTGCGACAGAGCCCGGCATCGCGCGGTTCGACCGGGTGCGCCACGCCGCGGGAAGGCTCAAGACGGGCGAGATCCGCCTCGCGATGCAACGCGCGATGCAGGATAACTGTTCGGTTTTTCGCAGTGCTTCCGTACTCGAAGACGGCCTGCGCAAAGTGAGGGTTGTCCGCGAAGCCCTGGGTGATCTCGTTGTCGCCGATCGCTCGCTGATCTGGAACACCGATCTCGTCGAGGCGCTCGAGCTCGACAACCTGATTGGCCAGGCGGCGGTGGTCCTCCATTCCGCGCTCTACCGCAGCGAGAGCCGCGGCGCCCACGCGCGAGAGGATTACCCGCAGCGCGACGACCGCAACTGGCTCAAACACACGCTGACTTGGTGGGACGGCGACAAGGTCCGCCTCGGCCACCGACCCGTGCACCTGCACCCGCTGTCAAACGAGGTGCAGCCTTTTCCGCCCATGGAACGCGTGTATTGATTATTTCCGGGGCTACGGGACACCCCATTTTTTGGCAAGGCGCCCATAGGCTCCGTCCTGCTTGATCTCTGCCAGCTTGGCATTGACTGCGGCCAACAGGCCCGAATTATTCTTGTTGAGGCCGATCCCGAGCGGCTGCGGGTCGTGCGGGATTTGGGCCACAATACGCAGACCAGGGTTCTGACGCGTCAGCCAGGCGGCAACTGGATAGACCTTCATCACCGCAGTAATCCGTCCAGCCGTCAAGTCGGTTAGCGCATCGGCGAGCCGATCGAAAGAATAAACTTTTACGTCTTTGATCTCTCTCCTAGTCTGCATCGAGATTGCGACGTCGTAATCGGTGGTAGCGGCCTGGACGCCGACAACCGCGTCTTTCAGATCGGCAAGCCCGCGAATTTCCGGCGATCTGAAAGCATCGATGATCAGGCTCAGTGTGGTGGTCGTGTAAGGATCCGACCACGCCAGGATTTGTTGTCGGGCCGGTGTGATCGTAATGCCGCCGACAATGCAGTCGTACTGGCCTTCCTGCATTTGCCGCAGAATGACCTCCCATTGCGTCTCCACGAACAGCGGCCGCAGACGCAGTCGTCGGGCGATCTCGTTCGTCAGATCGACCTCGAAACCGATTTTCCGGCCCCTTGAGAGGTACTCGAAGGGTGGGTTGACGAAATAGGTGCCGACTCGCAGCACCCCTGGCGCCAGGGTCTGTATTTTTGCGGCCGGCGCGGCTTCGGCGACGCCGGTCACGGCAAAGAGCAGCAATGCAGCGATACCGCAGGCGCTCGCTTTCATGACCTGCTCTTCGGGTTCAGCGCAGGCTCGGGGTGTAGCCCTTGCGAGGGTATTCCTCCCAATACTGGCGGAAGCCGCGGTGCGTCACCTCCTGGTGCGGGTGAGCGCGCAATTTGCTCACGTCGATGTCGATACCGAGGCCGGGAGCGGTCGGTAGATCAATCCAGCCGTCTTTGACGCTCAGCGAAGAAGTCGCGATTTCGCCGCACAGATCCTCGAAATTCACGAAATATTCGGTGATGCGGAAATTCGGGATCACTGCCGATACATGCACGGTCGCTGCCAGGCCCACCAGCGTGCTGTTGAAATTATGTGGCGCCATCACCACCGCCTGCGGCTGCGCCATTGCCGCAATGTCGAGCATCGCCGTAATTCCGCCCATGGCGCAGATATCGGGGTTCAGGATGTCGGCCGCGCGCTTGACCAGACACTCGAAGAACGCCTCTTTCGAATAGATCGCCTCGCCGGTGACGATCGGAATGGGAACCGCGCGCCGCACCTCGGCGACTAGGTCGATGTTCTCCGACAGGCACGGCTCCTCGTACCAGTCGATGCCGAATTCAGCGAGACGGTGGCCGATGCGGATCGCATGCGCCGGCGCAAACCGCCGATGCGCCTCGATCAGCAATTCGAATTCGGGCCCGAGAGCCTGGCGCATCGCGCGCACATAGTCGATCGCGAAGTCCTCGTCGCGCCGGTCGACAAAACTGCGCCACGGGCCGGGGAAAGGATCGAACTTGGCGGCGGTGAAACCCATCGCCTTGACCTTCAACCCGCGCTCCACGCCCTCCTCGATCGTCGTGCCCCGCGACCAGCCGTTGGCGTATATGCGCACCCGCTCTCGCGAGGGACCGCCGAGCAGATTGTAGACCGGCAGTCCCGCGCGTTTGCCGATGATGTCCCAGGAGGCGATCTCGATCGCGCTCCATGCCGCCATCAGCTCCAATGAAATGCGTCGGATCGCGAAATCCTCGAACATGATCTGGCCGGTGTGCCGGATGTTAAAGGCACTGCGGCCAATCACGTGCGGCGCCATCGCCTCGATGCATTGGGCGACAACCTTTTCCTTGCCATGCGTGACATAGGCTTCGCCCCAGCCATAGAGGCCGTCCTCGGTCTCGACACGGCAAAACAGGAGGTCCTTCGAGCTTCCGGTCCCGAGAATGAAGGTTTCGATCCGCGCGATCTTCATCGTCCCCCCTTTGCTGCGGGTTGCGCCGCGCGCTCACTCGACAGCGTGGCACGGCTCACGTCAAGAGCGCAGCCGGTTGCCTGTCCAGCGCGTCGCGGACGGCGCGCGCCAATGTCGTGAGCTGGTACGGTTTTCGTAATACGGGAAGGCCCGTATCAAGGGTGCTGGCGGCCCTTGCGTAGCCGGTCGACAGCAATACCGCGACGTCTGGATAATCTTCCTTGACCCGCCGCGCGAGCGCCACGCCATCCAATTCACCCGGCATCACCACATCGGTAAACACCAGATCGATCGCCTCGCCCGAACCGAGCAGCTGCAATGCAGCGTGTGCCGAGTGCACGTGGCATACCTGGTAGCCGAGCTGCTTCAGGAGCATGCCCGCCACCTCCTCGACGTCAGGGTTATCCTCGACAATTAGAACGGTTTCTCGCCCAGGCGGCGGAGGCCCATCGACGATCGACTGTTCCCTAATCGGTTGGTGGCTGCGCGGCAAATAGATTGTAACGGTGGTGCCCTTGCCTGCTTGGCTGTCGATCGTCGCCGTGCCACCCGACTGGCGCGCCAAGCCATAGACTTGCGACAGGCCCAAGCCGGTTCCCTTCTCGAGCTGCTTGGTCGTGAAGAATGGCTCGAACACCTTTGGCAGGATCTCGGCATCTATGCCGCACCCGCTATCCGTTACTGTCAGGCTGACGAACTCGCCGCTTAGATGCTCTGGGGTCTCCTCAGGCTGAAGTTGGACGTTCCTTGCCATGATGGCAATCCTGCCGCCATCGGGCATTGCGTCACGAGCATTGACGACCAGGTTGATCAGTGCGAGCTGCAATTCATGAACATCGACCGCTACCGGCCAAACGTTGCGCCTTACATCGATCAGCAGCTCTATGTCCCCGCGGGCGGAACTGGCGAGCAGATCGCGGAATGTCCCAAGGCGCTGCCGCAAGCTGATGACCCTGGGGTTCAGCGCTTGCCGCCGTGAAAAGGCCAGCAGTTGCCGGGTCAGCGTTTCACCGCGCGTTGCTGCCAGCTCGATCGCATCGATTGCGCGCAAGTCTTTGTAATCGTGCAGGCGCCCCCTCAGCAACTGCGCATTGCCGCTGACAACCGTGAGTATATTGTTGAAGTCGTGCGCGATGCCGCCGGTCAGTTGTCCCAACGCCTCCATCTTTTGCGACTGGGAGAGCTGCTCCTGCGCGCGCTGCAGTTTCGCCCTTGCTTCATGGCGCTCGGTGATATCGCGCATGATATTCGCAAACCCGATGAGTTTGCCCTCCTCGTCGCGGATGGCATCAATCACCACGGCCGCAAGGAACAAAGATCCATCCTTGCGAACCCGCCAGCCGTCATCTTCGTAGGCTCCCGAGGCTGCGGCCATCGCGAGAGCGTGTTCGGGCGCACCGGCCGCCCGATCCACCGCTGCATAAAAACACGAGAAATGCTGGCCTACGATTTCCGATTCGGCATAGCCTTCGATCCGTTGAGCTCCGGCATTCCAGCCCGACACCACGCCTCGCGCGTCGAGTCTAATCAGTGCGTGATCAGTTGTGGCTTCAGTAAACAATCGGAACTGCCGTTCGCTCTCGCGCAGCGCCTCGGCGGCGAGTTTCTCGGTGGTCACATGGCGGCCGATCAAGTAGATGAATCCCTCTTCGGGCGTCATCGTCCAATAAATCCAACGCCACGACCCATCCTTATGGCGAAAACGGTTTTCCATGCGCACGGTCGATACGCCTTCGGCGAGTCGCCGACGCCCTTCTAGCGAATGAGGCGCATCGTCGGGATGCCTCAGCTCGCTGACGTGCATCCCTCTGATCTCGGCTTCGCTCCATCCGAGGAGGTTCGTCCAAGCCGGATTGACGTTGGTGAAATAGCCTTCGAAAGTGGAGACGCCGAGGAGATCCTCGGATACGTGCCAGATGCGATCGCGTTCACGAACACGCTGGGCGATGTCCGCTTCGAGCTGATCGTTAAGGACCTGCAGCGCGGCTTCTTTACGAGCGCGCTCCGTCGTCTCGATGCAAGTCGTCAGAACGCCGCCAATTCCGTTTGGGGCCGTTTCGTCTGGGATCGGGCTATAGCTGATCGTAAACCGCGCGTCTTCCGCAGCCCAGCCCTGACGGCGGACGGTCCATGGATGGTCCTCGGCAAAGAAGGCTGCGCGCTCGCCGCGCAGGATGGCCTCGCTCAACGGCCCCAGCTCAGGGTAGACCTCCCACCACACCTCGCGCAGCGGCCGTCCCAATGCGCCGGGATGCTTTTCGCCAAGAATGGGGCGGTAGGCGTCATTGTAAATCAGTATCAGCTCAGGGCCCCAGCGGATCGCCATCGGAAACCCCGAGGCGAGGACTATCGCGACACTGAGTTTGAGGCTCGGCGCCCAGGTTTCGCTGGCGCCAAGTGCCGTCCTCGACCAGTCCAGATTGCGGACTCGTCGCGCCATCTCTCCGGGCTCATAGGCCGGGTCGAAGACGCTCATCGGACCAGGTAACCTTCCTCTCAAACTTACGAGCCTGGAAGGACACACGGGAATGCCGCTGATGTCCAGTCTTCCTTGTGCTAGAACTTTGTCGCGAGCAAGGCTCGTCCACAACAACGGAGTGCAGGGCAATGAAGACCTTTGTTCGCTGCGGCCAGCTCTTCACAGGGCGGGAAGATGGTGCCCGCCGCGATGAAATCTTCGTCTTCGACGAAGAAGGCGTGCTCGATTATGTCGGACCCGAGGCGGGATCGCCGCGGCGCGGCCGCGGTGATCGGACGCTCGATTATTCCGGTCGCTTTGTCATGCCCGGGCTCATCGATGTCCACACCCATCTCGCTTATGGCAACGCCAAGAGCGAGGAAGACATCGATCTCTACAGTCCGCTCGAGTTCCGCACCCTGCGCGGCATGTTCTTCGCGCAAAAGGTGGCCGCAGCAGGCTTTACCGCGATCTGTTCGCCCGGTGATGCGGGTCAGATCAGCCTGTCGATCCGCAACGCAATCCGCGCCGGTCTGTTCGATGGGCCGCGTGTCATGGCGGCAGGCCGCTACGTCACCACGCATCAGGGTCTGACCGACTGGTATCCGACCTGGATCGGCGCGCCCGAAACCTCGATCGGCAAGCTCGTTACCAACGTCGCCGAGGCGGTTGAAGAAATCCGCCGCCAAGTCAAGGATGGCGTCGACTGCATCAAGATCGCGCTCGACGGTATTCAGCGGCGTGACAATGGTGAGTTGGTTGCCGCGTTCACCCAGGAAGAGACCGACATCATGGTTCGTGAGATCCATCGTCTCGGTAAGAAGGCGGTGGCCCACGCCCGTGGTCGCGAGGCGACGCTCTACGCTGCGCGTGCCGGCGTCGATCTGATCTTCCACGCCAATCATCTTGATGACGAATGCATCGCGGCGATGTTGCAAACCGAAAGCACGATTGCCCCGACGCTGACGCATCCGCGCAACACGATCGATTTTACGCAGCCGCACGAGCCCGCTTATCTCAAGGGCCGGCCCGATCACACGCAACGCGAATATGAGATCGGCTGCGCCAATTGGAAGAAGGCTCGTGCCGCCGGCGTGCCTATCCTAACCGGTACCGATACCGGCTTTGCTGTTACCCCCTATGGCGAATGGAATGCCCGCGAACTCGAGCTGTTTGTCGACGATCTGGGCTTCTCCCCGGCCGCGGCATTGCGGGCGGCAACCGAAGTGAATGCTCGCTTCATGACCGAAGGCGACCGCATCGGGGCGCTGGAGCCCGGCCGCGCGGCCGACTTCATCGCCCTCGACGCCTCCCCGCTTACCGACATCGGTGTGCTGCAGGACAGCAGC
>Ga0318560_10000292_pt1 | contig 13604 bp, 11 predicted proteins | sample GRESIP065b5f22_FD_202537 | JGI IMG/M metagenome (GOLD analysis project Ga0318560, IMG submission 202537) | Tropical soil microbial communities from Luquillo Experimental Forest, Puerto Rico - GRE.SIPMG.065b5f22 | ecosystem: Environmental > Terrestrial > Soil > Tropical forest > Bulk soil... | reverse complement strand
TCTGTCCGCACCACGAATTCACCGCCGCGCACGCCGAATGTGTCCGCAGCGAGCGGCGATTCGCCCGGCATTACGTGCACGCCGGGATGATCGGCTGGGACGGGCACAAGATGTCCAAGAGCCGCGGCAACCTGGTCCTGGTGTCGGCGTTGCGCGCGCAAGGCGTTGAACCGGCCGCCATCCGGCTGGGTCTGCTGGCCGGCCACTACCGCGCGGACCGGTTCTGGAGCCAGCAGGTGCTCGACGAGGCGACCGCCCGGCTGCAGCGCTGGCGCGCCGCGACCACTCTGCCCGCCGGCCCGGACGCCACCGACGTCATCGCCCGGGTGCGGCGGTATCTGGCCGATGACCTCGATACACCGAAAGCCATTGCCGCACTTGATGGTTGGGCTACAGACGCGCTGGAGTACGGCGGCCACGACGCCGCGGCGCCCACCTTGGTGGCGAGCGCGATCGACGCGTTGCTCGGGGTGCATCTGTAGACGGCTGCGGAATGCGTTGCGCCGCATTGCATCACCAAAGTCACCAAATAGCAACGCCTTAGCGTCAATCTGCGCAACAATCTGGGTGGACCGCGTGTCATGGGCCACCATCGACGGAGCAACGCGTACGCAGCGCGTCAACCACAGAGGTGTTTGCCTGGTGTTCGGTCGTTTTCGCCGCGTGGCTGCCGCGTTTGGCGCGGCCGGGATGCTGGTGGTTTCGATGAACACGGTGCACGCATCTGCCGCCAACCCCATTTGGAGCCCGAATTTGCTGGTCAACCCGGGCGCCGAGTTCGGTGATCCGTCGTTGACGGGATACAGTTCGGTCACGATCCCCGGCTGGAACGTGAACGGCACACCCACGGTGGTCAAATACGGCACCATCGGCCGTTGGCCGTCGCCGTTGTCCACTCCGGCGCCGCCCTTTCCGAAGTTCCTACAATTTCCGCGCCCTGGCGACGGCCCCCCCGACGGCGGAGCCCAGTTCTTCGGCGGTGGAAATGTGGCTCTTGCCCAACTGGGCCAAACCGTCGACCTCAGCGGCGCGGCGGCCCAGATCGACACCGGCACAGTGCCCTACACGCTGAGCGGATGGCTCGGGGGCTTCCTGGGCGACCCGTCCGAAGCGTCGGTTACCGTCCAATTCCTGGCGGCGAACCAGTCGTCCCTCGACGTTGCCAGGATCGGCCCGGTCGGTGTGGTCGAGCGCGAATTCAAGACCGTGCTTCTCCAACGCGCAAACTCTGGGTTGATTCCCGCGGGCACCCGCAGCGCGGTCGTCGTTGTGACCCTCAAGGATTGCAATCCGGCGCCGAGCCACTACAACAACGCCTACGCCGACAACTTGTCGTTCACCGTGGGTGCTCCACTGCCGCCGCCGCCGCCACCCGCGCCACCGGGGTCGAAAGTCGGCCCCCTCGATCACGTGTTCATGCTGTATTTGGAGAACCATGGCGTGAAAGACATTGTGGGCAGCCGCAATGCGGATTACATCAACGCGCTGATCAACCAGTATGGCTACGGCGCGAACTACTTCGCCCTGACCCACCCCAGCCTCCCCAACTACTACCCGATCCTCGGCGGGTCGGACTTCGGGGTTGGCTGGAACTGTCCGCAAGACTGCTTCGACCAACCCAACCTGGTCGACAACGTCGAGAAGGCGGGCAAGGGGTGGGCAGCCTACGAACAGTCCATGCCCTCACCGTGTTTCATCGGTACCGCGGGTCCCTACAGCTCCGGTGAATTGCCGTTTCTCGCCTTCCACGACATATTCGCGAACCCTGCCCGCTGCCAGGCACACGTGCTGCCGCTGACGCGAATGGCCACGGATCTCGCCTCGACCGCTACCACCCCGAACTACGTGTGGTTCGCCGCCGACGAATGTCACAACCAGGAGGGGTGCAACGACTTGCGCTTCGTCATCGGCCAACTCGCGTTGCATCAGTACCACATTCGGGCCGGCGACGAGTTCCTCGCGGCCACGCTGCCCACGATTTTGAACTCGCCCGCATTCCAGACGCAGCGCTCCGCCATCTTCATCACTTGGGACGAGGACTACAACAACCTGTACCTGGGCAACGGGAACGAGGGAAATCACGTCCCCATGATCGTGATCCCGTCGCCGAACTCCGGGATGCGCCAAGGCCATTTCGTCGCCAACAACCACAACAACCACTACAGCTTGCTGCGGACAATCGAAGAGTCCCTCGGACTGCCCCCGCTCACCAACAACGATCGATTCGCCCAACCGATGAACGAATACTGGCCCTAGTGGGCCCTGCGATCACCGGGGCGGTACGTTTTCGGCCATGACGTCGATCCAGGGCAAAGTTGTGTTCATTACCGGCGGTGCCCGGGGAATCGGGGCCGAGGTGGCGCGTCGGCTGCGCGACAGGGGCGCCAAGCTGGTGCTGACCGACCTTGACAAAGCCGAGCTGACTTCGCTGGCCGCCGAACTCGGCGAAGACCACGTGCTCACCGCCGTCGCCGACGTGCGTGATCTGCCCGCCATGCAGGGCGTCGCCGCGCAGGCTGTCGAACGCTTCGGCGGCATCGACGTCGTCGTGGCCAATGCCGGCATCGCCAGCTACGGGTCGGTTCTGCAGGTCGATCCGGAGGCATTCAAACGGGTGCTGGACGTCAACGTGCTCGGCGCCTTCCACACCGTGCGTGCCACGTTGCCGGCGGTGATCGAGCGCCGCGGCTACGTGCTGATCGTCTCGTCGCTGGCCGCATACACGGCGTGCCCGGGGCTGGCGCCGTACAACGCGTCGAAGGCCGGCGTCGAGATCCTGGCGAATGCGCTGCGGTTGGAGGTGGCCCACCGCGGCGTCAGCGTCGGCTCGGCGCACATGTCGTGGATCAACACCGCCCTCGTCCGCGACAGCGAGACGGACCTGCCCTCGTTCCGCGAACTGCTCAGCAAATTGCCGTGGCCGCTGAACAAGACCACGACCGTCGATAAGTGCGCGCACGCGTTCGTCAAGGGCATCGAGGGCCGCCGGAGCTGCATCTACTGCCCAAGCTGGGTTGGGCTGTTCCGCTGGCTCAAGCCGGTGCTGTCCACCCCGGTCGGCGAACTTCCCATCCGCAAAACCACTGACGAGCTGTTGCCCCGGATGGACGCCGAAGTCGCCGCGCTCGGCCGATCATTGTCTGCGTCCAACGTCGAGTTGTTGCGGTAAATCCGCGATTTTCCAGCCAACTAGTCGACGGTCGGTTCGTTATTTGCGCCTGCGGCGCAAATACTTTTCGAACTCCGCCGCGAGCGCGTCGCCGTCGATCTTGCCCAGGGCTTCGTTCATGTCGACCTCGGCGTCGCCTCGCTGCTCCAGCGATGCCACGTATTCGGCCAGGTCCTCGTCCTCGGCGGCCATCTCGGTGATCGCCTGCTCCCACTCCTCGGCCTGGGCCGGCAGATCGGCCAGCGGGACCTCGATGTCGAGCACGTCTTCGACGCGGCGCAGCAGCGCCACCGTCGCCTTGGGGTTCGGCGGGTTCGACACGTAGTGCGGCACCGCCGCCCAGAACGTCACCGCCGGGATACCGGCGGCCACACAGGCGTCCTGGAACACCCCGGCGATCCCGGTCGGGCCCTCGTAACGGGTTTCCTCGAGGCCGAAGCGTTTCGCCGACTCGGGGGAGTAGGCCGCACCCGAGACCGGCACCGGCCGGGTGTGCGGGGTGTCGGCCAGCAGGGCCCCAAGGATCACGACGGTGTCGACGTTGAGCTTGTCGGCGATGGCCACCAACTCGGCGCAGAAGGTGCGCCACCGCATGTTGGGCTCCACCCCGTGCATCAACACCACGTCGCGGTCGCTGCCCGGTGGGCGGCAGTGGGTGATCCGCATCGCCGGCCACACCAGCTCCCGGGTGACCCCGTCGACTTGGCGGATGACCGGGCGATTCACCTGGTAGTCGTAGTACGCCTCGTCGTCGATCTCCACGATCGGATCGGCTTCCCAGATGGCATCGAGATGCTCGAGTGCGTCGCTGGCCGCGTCGCCGGCATCGTTCCAGCCCTCGAACGCCGCAACGACAACAGTGTTGTGGAGTTCGGGCAGCGCGCTGCCATCCGGCTGGGTCACAGAAACAGGGTACGGCTTGCTGTCGCAGAGTTGGTGTTTGCATAGGCCGACTATCCTTGTGGCGTGACTGCCGCCAGGGAATACCGCTACGACACCGAAATCCTGGACATTTTGGCCCAGCGGGTGATGGTCGGCGACGGCGCGATGGGCACCCAGTTGCAGGCCGCGGACCTCGCGCTGGACGACTTCAACAACCGGCGTCGACGCGGTCGAGAAGAAATACGTTTGGCTGAAATCCGGTTAACCTTGGCGACTACGACATTGCCGACAAGATCCGGGAGCTGGCGCTCTAGGGCGCCGCGATCGCCAAACGGGTCGAGTCCAGCTAGGCGTCCAGACGTCGGGTGACGTCGTAGACTTTTCTGGTCGAGAGGCGTTGCAACGGTTCCGGGTCACTGCCGGTATCCGCCACGCTCGGCAGAGTCAAGGACGCCTTCCGCTACGGAAGGATTGCACAGTGAACGCCCCCAAGCCCGACACTTTCGCGCCCAACATCCGCCCCGACTGCACCGACGAACTGACGGCCGCTCTCGGCCAGCGGATCATGGTGATCGACGGCGCGATGGGCACGGCGATCCAGCGGGACCGGCCGGACGAGGCCGGCTATCGCGGCGACCGGTTCACGGAGTGGCCGACCGCTCTTCAGGGCAACAACGACCTGCTCAACCTGACGCAGCCGCAGATCATCGCCGGTATCCACCGCGAATACCTCGAGGCGGGCGCCGACATCCTGGAGACCAACACGTTTAACGCGAACGCGATCTCGCTCTCCGACTACGACATGGCGGACCTGAGCTACGAGTTGAACTACGCCGGCGCCGCCCTGGCCCGCAAGGCCGCCGACGAGTTCAGCACCCCGGACAAGCCCCGCTACGTGGCCGGCGCGATGGGGCCGACGACGCGCACCGCATCGATCTCGCCGGACGTCAACGACCCGGGAGCCCGCAACGTCTCCTACGACCAGCTGGTCGCCGCCTACCTCGAAGCCGCCAACGGCCTGGTCGACGGCGGTGCCGACCTCATCATCGTCGAGACGATCTTCGACTCGCTGAACGCCAAGGCGGCGGTGTTCGCCGTTGAGACGCTGTTCGAGGAGCGCGGACGCCGCTGGCCGGTGATCATCTCGGGCACCATCACCGATGCCTCCGGGCGGACGCTGTCCGGTCAGGTGACCGAGGCATTCTGGAACGCGATCAGGCACGCGAAGCCGATCGCGGTGGGCCTCAACTGCGCCCTGGGCGCGCCGGAGATGAGGCCCTACATCGCCGAGATGGCGCGGATCGCGGACACCTACGTCTCCTGCTACCCGAACGCCGGCCTGCCCAACGCCTTCGGCGAGTACGACGAGTCCCCGGAGCGTCAGGCCTCCTACATCGCCGAGTTCGCCGAGGCCGGCCTGGTCAATCTGGTCGGTGGGTGCTGCGGAACGGCGCCGCCGCACATCGCCGAGATCGCCAAGGTCGTCGAGGGCAAGCCGCCGCGCGAGCTGCCGGAGATCCTGGTGGCAACCCGACTGTCTGGCCTGGAGCCGCTCAACATCACCGACGATTCCCTGTTCGTGAACATCGGTGAGCGCACCAACATCACCGGCTCCGCCCGGTTCCGCAACCTGATCAAGGCCGAGGACTACGACACCGCCCTGTCGGTCGCCCGGCAGCAGGTCGAGGTCGGTGCCCAGGTCATCGACATCAACATGGATGAGGGCATGATCGACGGCGTCGCCGCGATGGACCGGTTTACCAAGCTGATCGCGGCCGAGCCGGATATCAGCCGCGTCCCGGTGATGATCGACTCCTCTAAGTGGGAGGTCATCGAGGCGGGCCTGAAAAACGTGCAAGGCAAGCCGATCGTCAACTCGATCTCCATGAAGGAGGGCGAGGAGAAGTTCGTCCGCGAGGCACGGCTGTGCCGCAAGTACGGCGCCGCCGTCGTCGTGATGGCCTTCGACGAGCAGGGTCAGGCCGACAACCTGGAGCGCCGCAAGGAGATCTGCGCCCGCGCCTACCAGATCCTGACCGAAGAGGTCGGCTTCCCGCCCGAGGACATCATCTTCGACCCGAACTGCTTCGCGCTGGCGACCGGTATCGAGGAGCACGCGACCTACGGGATCGACTTCATCGAGGCCTGCGCCTGGATCAAGGAGAACCTTCCCGGCGTGCACACCTCCGGCGGCATCTCGAACGTGTCGTTCTCGTTCCGGGGCAACAACCCCGTCCGCGAGGCGATCCACGCGGTGTTCCTGTACCACGCCATCAAGGCCGGCCTGGACATGGGCATCGTCAACGCCGGTGCGCTGATGCCCTACGACTCGATCGACCCGGAGCTGCGGGACCGGATCGAGGACGTCGTCCTGAACCGTCGAGAGGACGCGGCCGAGAGGCTGCTGGAGATCGCTGAACGATTCAACAACTCAGGGAAGACCGAGGACTCGGTTGCGGCCGAGTGGCGCAACCTGCCGGTCCGCGAGCGGATCACACACGCTTTGGTCAAGGGGATCGACGCCCACGTCGACGCCGACACCGAGGAGTTGCGGGCCGAGATCGCCGAAGCGGGTGGCCGCCCGATCGAGGTGATCGAGGGTCCGCTGATGGACGGCATGAACGTCGTAGGCGACCTCTTCGGCTCGGGCAAGATGTTCCTTCCCCAGGTCGTGAAGTCGGCTCGGGTGATGAAGAAGGCCGTTGCGTACCTGCTGCCGTACATCGAGGCGGAGAAGGAAGAGTCCGGGGACTCTGCAGGTGAGGACACCAACGGCACGATCGTGATGGCGACCGTGAAGGGCGATGTCCACGACATCGGCAAGAACATCGTCGGGGTCGTCCTGCAGTGCAACAACTACTCCGTGATCGACCTCGGCGTGATGGTGCCCGCCCAGAAGATCCTGGATGCGGCGAAGGAGCACAGCGCCGACATCATCGGGCTGTCCGGGCTGATCACCCCGTCTCTGGACGAGATGGTCAACTTCGCCGTCGAGATGGAACGCGAGGGGCTGGAGATCCCGTTGCTGATCGGTGGCGCGACCACCTCACGCGCTCACACGGCAGTGAAGGTGGCGCCGCGTCGTAGCGGTCCGGTGGTCTGGGTCAAGGACGCTTCCCGCTCGGTGCCTGTCGCTGCCGCGCTCCTCGACGACAAGCAGCGTCCAGCCCTGCTGGAGGCCACCGAGAAAGACTATGCATCTCTGCGCGAACGGCACGCCCAGAAGAACGAGCGGCCGATGCTGACGCTGGAGAAGGCCCGTGCGAACCGGACGCCGATCGAGTGGGACGGCTACACACCGCCGGTGCCCGCCGTGGGTGCGGGAGTACGGGATTTTCATGACTACGACATCGCCGAGTTGCGCGAGTACATCGATTGGCAGCCGTTCTTCAACGCCTGGGAGATGAAGGGCAGATTCCCCGACATCCTCAACAACCCGGCCTCGGGTGAGGCTGCCCGCAAGCTGTACGACGACGCCCAGGAGATGCTCGACACCCTGATCAAGGAGAAGTGGCTGACCGCCAACGGGGTGATCGGGTTCTTCCCGGCAAACGCGGTTGGCGACGACATCGAGGTCTACACCGACGACACCCGGACCGAGGTGCTCACCACCCTGCACAACTTGCGCCAGCAGGGCGAGCACCGGGACGGCATCCCGAACCGGTCGCTGGGCGACTACATCGCGCCCAAGGACACCGGTCTGGCTGACTACGTCGGCGCCTTCGCCGTTACCGCGGGGCTCGGCAGCCAGGACAAGATCGCGGAGTTCAAGGCGGCCCTCGACGACTACAGCGCCATCCTGCTGGAGTCGATCGCCGACCGGCTGGCCGAGGCGTTCGCCGAACGGATGCACCAACGGGTCCGCAAGCAGTTCTGGGGATTCCAGCCGGACGAGCAGCTGGACAACGAGGCACTCATCCATGAGAAGTACGTGGGAATCCGCCCTGCCCCCGGCTACCCGGCCTGCCCGGAGCACACCGAGAAGGTGACGCTCTGGAAGTTGATGGACGTCCGGGAGCGGACCGGCATCGAGCTGACCGAGTCGATGGCGATGTGGCCCGGTGCTGCCGTCAGCGGCTGGTATTTCTCGCATCCGCAGTCGCAGTACTTCGTGGTCGGCCGGGTGGCCCAGGACCAGGTCGCCGACTATGCGAAGCGCAAGGGCTGGACCCTGCAGGAAGCCGAGCGCTGGCTCGGCCCCAACCTCGGCTACAACCCGGAGGACTGAGCCCTACGTTGGTTGAGTTCGAACTGGCCGCCGAGACGGCATCGTGCTTGGCGATCGAGGGGGCGAAACCGCCGTGACTTTGCTCGGGCGCGCGTGAAACAATCGCTGGCCGTGAAGACCTTCGAGGATCTGTTCGCCGAACTCGGCGACCGCGCCCGCACCCGGCCGGCCGGCAGCGCCACGGTCGCCGCGCTCGACGGTGGCATACATGGGCTGGGCAAGAAGATCCTCGAGGAGGCCGGCGAGGTGTGGCTGGCCGCCGAGCACGAGCCCGACGACGCGCTCGCCGGGGAGATCAGCCAGTTGCTGTACTGGACGCAGGTGCTGATGATCGCGCGCGGCCTGTCCCTCGACGACATCTATCGAAAGTTGTGAGCATGCTGCGCGTCGCGGTTCCCAACAAAGGTGCGCTCAGCGAGCCGGCCACCGAGATCCTCGCCGAGGCCGGCTACCGGCGCCGCACCGACCCCAAGGATCTGACGGTCATCGACCCCGTCAACCAGGTCGAGTTTTTCTTCTTGCGGCCCAAAGACATTGCCATCTATGTCGGTTCGGGAGAGCTCGATTTCGGCATCACCGGGCGGGATCTGGTCCTCGATTCCGATGCGCCGGTGCGTGAACGCCTGGCGCTGGGCTTCGGCTCGTCCAGCTTCCGGTACGCCGGCCCCGCCGGGAACAACTGGACGACGGCGGACTTGGCCGGAAAGCGGATTGCCACCGCGTACCCGAATCTGGTCCGAAAAGATCTGGCCGCCCGTGGTATTGAAGCAATCGTGATCCGGCTGGATGGAGCCGTGGAAATCTCGGTGCAACTCGGGGTGGCCGATGCCATTGCCGACGTGGTGGGCTCCGGTCGCACCCTGAGCCTGCACGATCTGGCGGCCTTTGGTGAGCCGCTGTGTGATTCGGAGGCGGTGCTGATCGAGCGCGCCGATCAGCGTGGCCACCCCCAAAGCAGGGTCACCAGTGCGCGCGATCAATTGGTGGCCCGGGTACAAGGTGTGGTGTTCGGCCAGCAATACCTGATGCTCGATTACGATTGCCCGCGCACGGTCCTGGACAAGGCGACGTCGATCACGCCGGGACTGGAGTCACCGACCATCGCGCCGCTCGCCGACCCGGACTGGGTGGCAATCCGCGCGCTGGTGCCGCGTCGGGGCGTCAACGAGATCATGGACGAGCTCGCCGCCATCGGAGCCAAAGCGATTCTGGCTTCCGACATCAGGTTCTGCCGATTCTGACAACGGAGTGCCGATGCGGCAGCTGTGTTAGCGTCCGCCCTGGGGAGACTGCCCCAGCTATCGGCGCGGGCCGTTTCCCTTAGCTCCGTTTAATAGGACCGGGCTGTTCGTCCCCTGAGGAGGGTCTCCGTGACACATGCGCTCGTTCTGTTGATGGCTTTACTGATCGGTGTCGTCGCCGGGCTGCGTTCGCTGACGGCCCCCGCGGTGGTCGCCTGGGCCGGCTTCCTCGGCTGGATCAACCTGCAGCACACCTGGGCATCCTGGATGGCCAACATCATCACGGTCGTGATCCTGAGCGTTCTCGCCGTCGGCGAACTGGTCAACGACAAGCTTCCCAAGACACCGGCGCGCACCGCGCCGCCGATCTTCGCCGCCCGGTTAATCACGGGTGGTTTTTCCGGCGCGGTCATCGGCGCCGCGTGGCACTGGACCTTCACCTCACTCGGTGCCGGCGTCATCGGCGCAGTGCTGGGCACCCTGGGCGGCTACCACGCCCGTAAGGCGCTGGTGGCCATCCGCAACGGGCAGGACCTGCCGATAGCGTTGCTCGAGGACGCGGTCGCGATCTTGGGTGGGTTCGCGATCCTCGCGGCGACGGCCAACTTGTGACGGAGCGTTTCGACGCGATCATCATCGGCGCCGGCCAGGCCGGGCCTTCGCTCGCGGGTCGGCTGACCTCTGCCGGGCAGCGCGTCGCGATCATCGAGCGCAAACTGATCGGCGGCACCTGTGTCAACACCGGATGCATCCCGACCAAGACCCTGGTGGCCAGCGCCCACGCCGCCCACCTGGCCCGTCGCGGCGCGGAATACGGTGTCGGCACCGGTTCGGTCAGCGTGGACATGGCGAAAGTCAAGGCACGCAAAGACGACGTCATGCTCAACGACCGCAAGGGCGTCGAAAGCTGGCTGGACGGCATGGACGGCTGCACCGTCTATCGTGGCCACGCCCGCTTCGAGGACCCCCACACGATCGGTGTCAACGGCGAGCTCCTGCACGGTGACCGGATCTTCCTCAACGTGGGTGGGCGCGCGGTGGTGCCGGACCTCCCGGGGCTGTCCGACGTGGAATTCCTCACCAACGTGTCGATCCTCGAACTCGACACGGTGCCAGCACATCTCGTCATCGTCGGCGGCAGCTACATCGCGCTGGAGTTCGCCCAGATGTACCGCCGCTTCGGGGCACCGGTGACCGTGGTCGAGAAGGGGCCGCGGCTGGCGTCGCGCGAAGACGAGGATGTCTCCGTCACGGTCAGGGAGATCCTGGAGGCCGAAGGTATCGACGTCGTCGTCGACGCCGACGATATCCGGATCACCAAGAGTGACAGCGGGTTTGAACTCACGCCCCGAGCCGGTGCCGCCCCCATCGCCGGAAGTCATCTGCTGATGGCGGTGGGGCGGCGACCCAACACCGACGACTTGGGTCTTGAGGCGGCCGGCGTGCAGACCGACGCCCGCGGCTACATCGTGGTCGACGACAAGCTGAAGACCAATGTCGACCACATTTGGGCGATGGGCGACTGCAACGGCAAGGGCGCATTCACCCACACCTCGTACAACGACTTCGAGATCGTGGCCGCCAACCTGCTCGACAACGACCCCCGCCGGGTGAGCGACCGCATCACCACCTACGCGCTCTACATCGACCCTCCGCTGGGGCGTGCTGGCATGACCGTCCGCGAGGTCCGCGCGTCTGGCCGCAAGGCTCTGGTCGGCAAGCGGCCGATGACCAGGGTCGGCAGGGCGGTGGAAAAGGGTGAGACGCAAGGCTTTATGAAGGTCGTGGTGGACGCCGACACCGGCGAGATCTTGGGAGCCGCCATCCTGGGAGTCGGCGGCGACGAGGCTATTCATGCGATTCTGGACGTCATGTCGGCCAAAGCGCCCTACACCACGCTGTCGCGGACGATGCATATCCACCCCACCGTCAGCGAGCTGATTCCCACGATGCTGCAGGAGATGTCGCCCCTCGTCTAGACGGACAGCCCCCGGGCGCTGGATCAGCCGCCGTCGGTGGGGAGACGGCGGTAGAAGCAGCCCATCATGCGGCCGGTTCGGTGGAATGCGAAACAGCCCGTGCACCATCGGGTTCCGGCCATCCTGGGTAAGGCGGTGGCGTTCCGCCGAAGGTCGGGCAGTGTTGCTGGTGCGGGCACCACTCGCACAGCCGCGACGGGCTGGGACGGAAATCGCCCGTCGGCGCCGCGGATTGGATGGCGCGCCAGATCGCCATCAGCGTCTTCTCGAAGCGCAGCAGCTCGTCGTGTTCCGGCGCGTAGTCCAAGACCTGTCCGTCGGCCAGATAGATGATCCGCAGCCGGGTGGGCAGCACACCGCGGGAGCGCAGCAACGCCACCGCGTAGAACTTCATCTGAAACATCGCCTTGAACTCGGCCAGCGCTCGCGCCTCAGGCGGTGCCTTACCGGTCTTGTAGTCGACCACCCGTAGCTCGCCGGTGGCGGCGACGTCGATCCGATCGATGAAGCCACGAAGCAGCGTTCCGTCGGCGAGCTCGACCTCCACGCGCTCTTCGCAGGATTGCGGGTCGAACCGGGTCGGGTCTTCCAGCCGGTAATAGCCGGAGAGCAAGGCGCGGGCCTCCGCGAGCAGCTGGGTGCGTTGTTCGGCGTGCAGTTCGCCGGCCAGTTCGGGCTCCGCGGCGATCACCCGCTCCCACGCGGACTCCACCAACGAGTTCGCGGTGTCGGGGCCGCGCTGGACGGCGGGCAGGCCGTAGAGCTGCTCCAGCGCGGCGTGCACCACCGACCCCCGCAGCTGCGCGGGTGACGGTGCCTCGGGCAACCGGTCGATCGCCCGGAACCGATACAGCAGCGGACATTGCTTGAAGTCCGCCGCCCGCGACGGTGACAGTGCCGGCCGCGACGGGAGTGATTTGGGCGGCTCGGTCATGACCGCAGCGTAGAACCGGGCGCCGACAACCCCGAGCACCCGCCACGGCGAGTCGGCTGGCACGCTAGACGGCGTGTCAGCAACCGGCCCGTTTACCGCTGGAGAACGCGTCCAGCTCACCGACGCCAAGGGCCGGCATTACACGATGTCGCTCACTGAAGGCGGTGAGTTCCACACCCATCGCGGCTCGATCGCACACGACGCGGTGATCGGGCTGGAAGAGGGCAGCGTCGTCAAATCCAGCAACGGCGCCCTTTTCCTGGTGCTGCGCCCCCTGCTGGTCGATTACGTGATGTCGATGCCCCGCGGTCCCCAGGTGATCTACCCCAAGGACGCGGCTCAGATCGTGCACGAGGGCGACATCTTCCCGGGTGCGCGCGTGCTGGAGGCCGGGGCCGGATCCGGTGCGCTGACCTGCTCGCTGCTGCGTGCGGTCGGGCCCGAAGGGCGGGTGGTCTCCTACGAACAGCGCGCCGACCACGCCGAACACGCCCGCCGCAACGTGGCCAACTTCTTCGGCGTTCACGGCGGCCTGCCGGACAACTGGCAGCTGATCGTCAGCGACGTAGCGGACTCCGACTTGCCCGACGGCTCCTTCGACCGGGCGGTGCTCGACATGCTCGCGCCGTGGGAAGTGCTCGACGCGGTGTCGCGCCTGGTGACCGCCGGTGGTGTGCTGGTGATCTACGTGGCAACGGTCACCCAACTGTCGCGGGCCGTGGAGGCCCTGCGCGCCGGGCAGTGCTGGACCGAACCGCGTGCCTGGGAGACGCTACAGCGCGGGTGGAACGTCGTCGGCCTGGCCGTTCGGCCGCAGCATTCCATGCGCGGGCACACCGCGTTCCTGATCTCCGCGCGACGTCTCGCCCCCGGCGCAGTTGCCCCGGCGCCGCTGGGTCGGAAACGCGTGGGCCGCGACGGCTAGCTAGCTGTCGTCACTGCGGCGCAGGCCCCGGCGCACCGACAGCAGCTCGAACTCCGGATGCGCGGCCACCAGGCGTTCGGCCGCGTCGAGTACGTCGACGGCATGGCGACGGTCGCCGGACACCATGCCCACGCCGATGGATGCTCGACGGTACAGTTCCTGCGATCCGGTCTCTGCGGCCGACACGCTGAACTTGCGCTGCAACTCGGCGACAACGGGGCGAATCACCGAGCGCTTCTATTTGAG
>Ga0318560_10000265_pt1 | contig 13941 bp, 14 predicted proteins | sample GRESIP065b5f22_FD_202537 | JGI IMG/M metagenome (GOLD analysis project Ga0318560, IMG submission 202537) | Tropical soil microbial communities from Luquillo Experimental Forest, Puerto Rico - GRE.SIPMG.065b5f22 | ecosystem: Environmental > Terrestrial > Soil > Tropical forest > Bulk soil... | reverse complement strand
AGGCCGGACCGAGTGCACATGAACTGCTCGGGCAAGCACGCCGCCATGCTCGCCACCTGCGTCGCGGCCGGCTGGCCCACGGAGACCTACCGTGACCCCGACCATCCGCTGCAGCGCGAGATCAAGGCGACTCTGGGGCGCCTGGCCGGCGAGGACGTCGCCGCGACCGGGGTCGACGGTTGCGGCGCCCCGCTCTTCGCCATCTCCCTCAAAGGTCTGGCGCGGGCTTTCCGCGCGCTGGTGCTTGCCGATCCCGACACGGCAGAACGAAGCGTCGCCGATGCCGTGCGCACTTACCCCGCATGGACGTCGGGGACAAGGCGCTCAGAACGGGAACTCCACCAGGCGGTTCCCGGGCTGCTGGTCAAGTCCGGGGCGGAAGGGGTGCAGGCGTTCGCCCTGGCCGATGGGCGGGCCGGGGCGGTCAAGATGGAGGACGGGGCGCCCCGGACCATTCCGGCAATCACCGTGGCGCTGCTGCGGGCCATCGGCGCTGACCGGGCCGACGGCGCAGACCGCGACGCCCTAGCTGGGATCGCGGACATCCCCGTCTACGGGGGAGGCGAGCGCGTAGGGGGCATCAGGGTCACCCTGGTACCGGGCCAACCCTGATCCCACCTGGAGCCTTGTCATCCGAAACGATCCCACCCGGAGCCTTGTCATCCGAAACGGCTCCACAAATCATGACAAACCGGGCGCTAGGGTGACCGCTTCGGATGACAAGGGCTGATCTGCGTACGGGGCTAGCGTGGCGGCGAAGGCTGACCGTGGCCGGTGCTTGCTGAGCGTTTGCAATTGCAAGCAGTGTTTGATTCACTGTGGGGGTGAATCCCGTGAACGTGGGCTCCATCGGCGAGTACATCCGCCAGCAGCGAGAGCAGGCCAAGATCTCGCTGCGGCAGCTTTCCTCGGCCGCGGGGGTGTCCAACCCGTATCTCAGCCAGATCGAGCGCGGCCTGCGCAGGCCCAGCGCGGAGATCTTGCAGCAGATAGCCAAGGGGCTGCGGATCTCCGCCGAAGCGCTCTACGTGCAGGCGGGGATCCTGGAGGACCGGCGTCCCGACTCGGGCGTGCGGGCCGCGGTGCTCGCCGACCCGGAACTCACCGAGCGCCAGAAGCAGGTGCTGCTGGAGATCTACGAGTCGTTCCGCAGGGAACTGGCGGCCAGCGTCGCTGGAGAAGCGGAGCCCGCCGGCATCGAGTCTGGCGTTGTCGCGCCAGGCGGGATCGAGCCCGGCGAACCCGGCCCGAACGGCCAGGCCAGCCAGGCAGACGGCATGGCCCCGGGCGTGGCTGCGCCGCGCCGCGACGCTAACCCCGTACCGGAGTAAGCGGATCGGCGTCGGCCTGGTACCAGGCGGACCGGGGTCCTGCGTTGGGCTGGCCCCTATGAGGGATCACGACCGATGACGTCCGGCGCTTGTCGTCGGCGTATAGAAAAGGAGCCGCCACGCGGGGCGGCCAGGAGAGGCGGAGACCGAATGGTTAGCAACATAGACGACGTCAAGGCCGAGTTGCGCAAGCTCACGAGCAGCAAGCCCGTGCACGCGGTGGCCGGCGCCGGTGTGCTGGCGTCGCGGGCGCTCAAGGAACTGCCGTGGCGGCTGGTCCAGTGGACGCGGGACAACCCTCCGGAGTCGCTGCCGGGCCGCGCGAATGGGTACGTGCGGCAGGCGCGCACCAACGCGAACGGGTACGTGCAGACGGCACAGACCCGCGCGAATGGGTACGCGCAGCAGGCTCGCACTAATGCGAACGGGTACGTGCGGACGGCGCGCACCAGGGCCGCCGACAGCTACGACAAGCTGGCGGACCACGGCAAAAATGCCATGAACGGGCAGGTGGACAGCACGCAGAGCAAGAGCGCCACGCACGTTAAGAGTGCCACGCAGAGCAAGGGCGAGCTGAACGGCAAGCCCAGGGGGAAGGCGCCGTCGTCCCGCACCAGGAACAGCAACTGACAATGGCCGCGCCGACGGCACGGCTGGCGGCGGGGCCGGGCCGGGGCAGGCCCGCCGCGGGAATGTTCCGCTCGTGCCCGGCCCCCGCCCGGAACGGATAACCTGGAACGGTGTTCGTCACTTCGGGAGCGCTTACCCCGCTCTACTGGTTTTTCGAGGTGCTTTCCGTCGCGGCGCTCGGCGCCGAGGTGTGGGCCTTCGTGGACGCCGTGCGCCGCCCGGCCCCGGCGTTCCCGGCCGCGGGCAAGCAGACCAAGCCGCTCTGGCTGGTGATCCTCGGCGTGGCCGCGGTGATCGGCCTATGGTCCGCCACGCTGGGCGGGCCCAATCTGGTCAGCCTCTTTCCCATCGTCGCCTTCGTCGCGGCGGCGATCTACCTCACCGACGTCCGGCCGAAGGTCAAGGAGTTCAAGGGCGGGAGCAGCTCTTCCGGCCCGTACGGCCCCTGGTGATGGCCGCGTCGGCCGCCCGGCCCGGGCCGCGGGCCGTCCGGCGGTGGGCCGCGCCCCGACCCCGCCCGGCAGTAGGCTGCCTGCGTGAGTGAGACTCAGTGGCGTACGCACCGGCTGGAACTGGACGACCAGACCCTGCGCGAATGGGACGCGGTGGTAGTGGCCAGCGATCCCGAGGGAATCGTCCTCGACAGGTCGGCGTATTACCCGGGCGGTGGGGGCCAGCCCCCCGACCATGGGGTCCTGTTGTGGGGCGGGGTGCAGACCCGCATCGTCGGTGCGCGCAAGGGCGATGATCTCTACCTGATCCCGGCTGAGAGCGACCCGTTGCCGCCACCGGGCACCCCGGTGCGCGGGGCGCTGGACGACGCCAGGCGGAGCGCACTGATGCGCACCCACTCCGGCCTGCACGTGCTCTGCGGCGTGGTGTTCCGCGACTTCGGTGCCCCAGTCACCGGGGGGAATATGGAGCCGCTGGTGGCACGGATGGACTTCAACCTGCCCGAGGTGCCGCCGGGATTCCGCGACGCCGTCGAGTCCGCCTGCAACACCGAAGTGGCCGCCGGGCGGCGCATCGACGTGCGGGTCCTGCCCCGGGACGAGGCGTTCGCCATCCCGGACATCATCCGCACCGCCACCAACCTCGTCCCACCTGAGGTCAAGGAGGTCCGGATCATCGATATCGTGGGCCTGGACCAGCAGGCCGACGGTGGCACGCACGTCGCCACGACTAGCCAGATCGGCCGGATCGAGGTCGTCAAGATCGAGAACAAGGGCAAGGGCTTCCGCCGCCTGCGCATCCGCGTCTCCGACTGACCACCGGCCTAGCGGCTGCCTCGAACTGGCCGGTCGCCAGTTCCCCAAGTTAGAAAGAAAAAAGCAGCAACGCCACGGGGATGGCGACCAGCAGGGCCGAGGTGCAGCAGACGAGCGCCTGGACGTGCAGCGGCAGCCGCGCCTGCGGGGTGAGCAGCCGGGCGACCCTGGCGGCCACCTCGGCGTCCGCGCTCGCGGCGGCGAGGGCGCCCGAGGGCGCGAGGCCGGCCCCCGACGTCCCGACCCGCAACAGGGCGGTGGCGAGTTCCCTGGCTGGGCGCTGCCGCAGCGCCTGGTCGTCGGCGAGCATCTCGACCAGCAGCGCGACGGTGGCGTGCGCCTGGCGCACCAGCCGCGCCCGCGGGAAGGCACGGCCCAGCGCGCTGAATGGGAGCACCACCAGGTCGTGCCGAGCCCGCAGGTGAGCCCGCTCGTGCGCGAGGACCGCCGCGAGCTCAGCGGAGTCAAGCAGGTCCAGGGTGCCCGCGCTGATCACGATCCTGGACCGCAGCCCGGGGACGCAATAGGCGGCCGCCGCGGGGTGGTCCACCACCAGGGCCCCGGGGACCTTGGGGTCGCCGTGGGCGAGCAGGCTGAGCAGGATCCGGTGCCGGCGCCTGGCCACGAGCACCGCCGCCGACGCCGCGAGCAGCACCCAGACCAACAGGACGAACAGCGCGGCGCTGGCGGCGAGGACAGCGAGCCGGGCCGCGGCGACAAGCGCCGACGGGCCGAACCCGAGCGCGGCAGAACGGATCGCCCTGGCCGCTCCGGACAGCGCCCCGCCGGCCACCCCGTGCCGCCCGGGGACGGCACCGAGCGCGGCGAGTGCCCCGACCGCGGCCAGGCCCCAGCTCAGGCCGAGCGCCTGCCACAGCAGGATGGCCGCGCCGGGCGAGCGGTACGGCCAGCGCGCGGACGCCAGCGCGGCCGCGCCTAGGGCCGTGCCCCCGGCGACGGCGGCCAGAACAAGAAGGGGGGGAAACACGTGCGGTCAGTCCTGGGGGAGTTCTCCAATGGATTCCAATGCCCGGCGCAGCACCTCGGCCTCCGAATCAGAGACCCGGCGTGCGAAGGACGCGAGCGCGGCGGACCTGTCGCCGGTCTGATCCAGGGCGTGCAGCATCAACTCGGTGACGTAGGCCTCCCGGTTCGCCGCCGCCTGGTAGCGCCAGGCGCGGCCGTCTCGCTGGCGGCGGGCGAAGCCCTTCTTTGCCAGCCGGTCAAGAACCGTCATCACCGTCGTGTGGGCCAGGTCACGGTTGGTCAGGCGCAGACCAACCTGCCGGACGGTCAGCGGCTCTGTGCTGTCCCAGAGCACGTCCATGATGGCACGCTCAAGTTCGCCCAGCCTATTCACGGCGTCACTCTATCCTCCGCGCGGAGAGCCCGAGCGGACCGGCCCGGGGCCGGCTCGTATCGCTTTTGTCACGCCCATCCCCCGTTCGGCCGCCGCCCACCGAGCGGAAGTGCGACAATCGCGACGCCGGTAACGGCGGTCCGGGCTGACGGCTTGGTCATGTGACCGCTAGACCGATCAATACCGACATGTAAGGGGCGGGTTATGCGCGCAACGATCGTCCGGGCAGTGTTCGCTATGGCCGTGGCCGGCCTGGTCGCGGCCGCGGGGGGCGCGGTGGCCAGCGCCGCGCCGCTGCCCACGCTCACTTTCTCCGCCGCGCCGGCGATCGCCGCGCAGCAGGGCGGAACGATCACGTTCCATGCGAAGCTGTCGGCGCCCTCGAACAACGCCGTGAGCGTCCACTACGCGACCGTGGACGGCACCGCCGTAGCGGGCACCGACTACGGCGCGACATCGGGCACGCTGAAGATCGCCGCCGGGAGCACCTCTGGGTCGGTCAAGGTGACGTTGCTGCCGGTGGCCTTCGGCGCGGGCGGCAGCGACAAGACCTTCTCGCTCATGCTGTCGAACGTCAGCGGGGCGACGCTGTCCACGTCATCGGTCACGGGCACCATTCACCCCGATGTCTACGTGACCGGCTCTCCGCTCGCGTTCGCGGATGTGGTCATCACCCCGTCCGGGACGACCGCTTACCTCACCGTCCCGGCGAAGAACGAGGTCGCCGTCCTCAACCTGAAGACCGGGGTCTACAGCAAGCCGATCGCGGTCGGTTCCGATCCGCAGGGCATCGACATCACGCCAGACGGCACGACGCTGTACGTATGTGACGCCGGCGGCCAGACGATCTCCAAGGTCGTCATCGCGACGCGCGCGGTGACGACGATCATCACGCCCTCTAGCTTCAGCCACGACACGCCGGTGTCGATCGCGGTGATGAACAACGGTCACGCCATCTACACCACGACGTTCGCCGGCTCCGGCTTCGGCGGTCACGCGTACAACCTGAACCTCAGCACCGGTGTCAGCACGCTTGCGAGCAATATCGGGATCGGTGGCCAGACCACCGAGTTCAGCCCGGTGTCTCGCAGCGCTGACTACTCGACCGTGGGCGTCGTGATCGGCGACGACTCGGGCGGAACCTTCGACATCTACACCGCGGCCACCGGGAATGTGGTCACCAACTCGCTGAACACGTTCATCTCCTCCAGCTCACTGGACGGGGACGGCTCCACCATGCTCGTGGACGGGGCGTTCGTGATCGACGGGGCATCGGGAGCGGCGCTCGGCACGATCAGTGACGCGTGCTCCAGCTCCGTGCTGACTGGTACCGGATCGACCGGTTATTGCCTCGAGGCTCAGGCGCTCGCGAAGCTGAACGTTGCCAGGTTCCTGGTCAGCCAGACGGTTAACCTGCCGCAGCCGGCCGCCGGCGGCGGGCAGCTCGCGTACTCGGGCAACGGCCACGTTCTGGTGGCCGAGACCGGGGGCGGGGCGACCATCATCGAAACCTGACCCGCCGGGCCCAGGCGATCCTGGGCTGCGCGGGTTGCTGGTGGGGGTGGCTGGTTGCAGACTTGCGCGGTAGGGCTGGCCAAGGGCTGCAAGTGAACGAGAGGCCTGCGGATGGGCTGGTGATCCGGACACCGCGCTGCGCGACTGGCTGGTCGAGCCAGGCCAGTGCCCGGCGCTGGAGTGCGAGCAACTGCTCAGGTTTTCTTCTCCGACCACCGCGCACACAACCGACCTGATGGCCACCCTGGCCGCCGCTGCGGCGGGCAGCATGACCGGGCCGGTAACTCCAAGCGAAACGGCTGCCGCCAGCATCCAGCGTGTCTTGCCCGGCTTTCGGACCGCGGCCGCCTTGCCTTTGCTGTTGACGGCTTTCGTGCCCCACGGCATGGCGCGGGAAAGACGGGGGCATCTGTTCCTGGTTAGGCCGAACGAGACTACACAACGCGTCCTTGAAGCCGCCTGGAGTCGGCACAACGCGCCAACGCCCGCACCGGAACCGGGAACCTGAACGCCGCCGCGGCTCCATCCAGGCATCCAGGTGGCGCGGTACGCGGTGCCGAACTGGCTGAAGAAACCGACTGTCCCCGCACCGCGGCGTCTTCGTCAGCGTTTGTTGACGGAAGATGGTTGTCAGCATATGCTGACGGCATGGAAACGGCTCGCCAGATCACAGAGGGCGCCGCCAGCAATGACCCCGACGTCGGGCTGCGCGCGGTCGCCGCCCTGCGCGCGCTGGCCGAACGGCTGGAACTCCTCCAGGTCCAGCGGGCGCGAGAACTCGGCTGGTCCTGGCAGGACATCGCCAGCCGCCTCGGCGTCACCAAGCAGACCGTGCACCGCAAGTACGGCCGCCTGACCGGGAGGCGATGATGTTCGAGCGCTTCACCGACACCGCTCGCCACGTCGTCGTCCAGGCCCAGGAGGATGCCCGCCGGCTTGGGCACAACTACATCGGCTGCGAGCACCTGCTGCTGGCCGTGGCCGCGACCGGCGAGCCGGCCGGCGCGGTCCTGCGCGACCACGGCGTTACGCCCGAACGCATCGAGGCGGAAATGCTGCGCACCCTCGGGCGAGGCCAGACGGCTGACCCGCTGGGCGGCATCGACCGCCAGGCGCTGGCTTTCTTCGGCATCGACCTCGACGTCGTCCGCGCCCGGATCGAAGCGGCGTTCGGCCCGGATGCCCTCACCGGAGCCCTCCCGGCTGCCTGCCGGAGCGGACGGCCAGCCTGGGGGAAGGGCCCGCTGGCCGAGCTGACGCGCCGTCGGCGCCGCCGTCGCGCCCGTCGCCACACCCCCCGGTCCGCGGGCCCGCGCGGCGACGACCCGCTGCTGCCGGGCCGGGCTCCCCGCGGTCACCTCCCATTCACGCCACGCGCAAAGAAGAGCCTGCAGCTCTCGCTGCGCGAGGCGAAGACGCTGCACGACGACTACATCGGCGTCCAGCACCTCACCCTTGCCCTGCTCATTCCGGAGGACAGCATGGTGCCGGTGATCCTGACGGCCCTTGGCGCACCAGCCCCCTCGCTGCACGCCGCCATCCTCGCCCGCTACCGCAAGGCGAGCTGATCCCCCCCGGCCGATCCGCAGGTTCAACCATTTGCTCACCGGGGCCGGGCGAGTCAGCCGGGCTGGGCTCCGCCTTAACGGCGTACTCGACGAGTACGCCGACACACTCGCTGAGCGCATTGACCGCGGCGAGGTCCCCTAGAGTCAGGCTTGCGAGGGCTCCGGTGCCAAACTCGCTGAAAAGTGCCAACTACCGTGGAAAGTCACATGCCATGAGGGTCACGCTGAAGCTCGGCGACATCACCCGCGAGCAGTCCGACGCCATTGTCAACGCCGCGAACTCGTCCCTGCTCGGCGGCGGCGGCGTGGACGGGGCGATTCACCGCCGGGGCGGCCCCGCCATCCTCGCCGAATGCCGGGAACTACGGGCATCCCGCTACCGCGACGGTCTGCCTGCGGGGCAGGCGGCCGCCACCACCGCCGGTGACCTCGGCGCCCGCTGGGTGATTCACACCGTGGGCCCGGTGTACTCGGCCCGCGAAGACCGGTCCGCGGTACTCGCGTCCTGCTATGAGCAGTCGTTGCGGGTCGCCGACGAGCTTGGCGCCAGGGTGGTCGCGTTTCCCGCGGTGTCGGCGGGAATCTACGGATGGCCTGCCGGGGATGCCGCGCGGATCGCGCTAACCACGATCAGCCGGACGCCGAGCCAGCTGGAAGAGGCCCGGTTCGTCCTGTTCACCGAGGACATGCTGGCCGTTTTCAGCGCGGCGCTCGAATCGCTGGGACTCGGCTGAGCCGCTGCCGCGCGGCGCGGGCGGATGAGGTACCGGCGCGCGGTGGCAGACTGCTAGTGACGTAACCGCCCGTTCAGCCGGAGGACAACGGTGTCCGACCGATCGCCCCGATTCCGCCCCGTTCTCGATCAGCTCAACCCGTACAAGCCCGGCAAGCGGGTCGCCAACGCCGCGGGCCAGTCGTTCAAGCTCGCCTCGAACGAGTGCCCGTTCGGCCCGCTGCCCTCGGTGGCCGAGGCCATCGCGGCGGCCGCGGCGGAGATCAACTGGTACCCGGACAACCACGCCGCGGCGCTGACCGAGGCCATCGCGCGCCGGCACGACGTCCCGGTCTCGCACATCGCGCTGGGCTGCGGCTCGGTCGGGGTGGCCCAGCAACTACTGGCGGCCGCCGCGGAGCCGGGCACCGAGGTGCTGTACGCATGGCGGTCGTTCGAGGCCTACCCGATCCTGGTCCCGCTCACCGGCGCGACGGACGTGCGGGTGCCGCTGCGGGATGAGCGGCACGACCTGCCCGCGATGGGGGACGCGATCACCCCGAGAACCCGGGTGATCTTCGTGTGCAACCCGAACAACCCGACCGGAACGGTCGTCCACGCGGCCGAACTGGCGGAGTTCCTGGACCGGGTACCGGATGACTGCCTGGTGGTGCTGGATGAGGCCTACGCGGACTATGTCCGGGACCCCGCCGTGCCCAACGGCATCGAGGTCTACCGCGACCGCCCGAACGTCGCGGTCCTGCGCACGTTCTCCAAGGCTCATGGCCTTGCCGGGCTCCGGGTCGGCTACCTGATCGGGCCGGATCCCATCGCCGCCGCGGCGCGGACCACCATGCTCCCGTTCACCGTCAACTCGCTGGCCCAGACCGCGGCGGTCGCCTCCCTGGCGGCCGAGGGCGAGCTGCACGAGCGGGTGGACCTCGCGGTGAAGGAACGGGCCCGGGTCCGGGACGAACTGCTGGCCCAGGGCTGGAACGTGCCGCCAACCGAGGCGAACTTCGTCTGGCTCCGGCTGGGCCCCGACACCCAGGACTTCGCCGCCGCGTGCGCGCAGGCCGGGGTCAGCATCCGGGCGTTCGGGGACGAGGGCGCGCGCATCTCGATGGGGACGCCCGAAGCCGACGACGCATTCCTCGCCGTGGCCAGGGCGTACCCCCGCCGGCATTGACCAGGGCCGGGACTGCCTGGTCAGGCGCTCTCTTCGACGCGCACGTCCGCGCCTAGGTCGGATAGCCGCCCCGCGACGTCCGCGTGACCGCGGTCGATCAGGTAGCCGGGGGCGACCACGGTCTCGCCTTCCGCGGCGAGCCCGGCCAGGATCAGCGCGATCCCGGTGCGCAGGTCGTGCGCCTCGACCTTGGTGCCCTTCATCGTGCAGGGACCGTGCACGATCACCTTGTCGCCGTTCGCCTCGACCCGCGCGCCCATCTTGGCGAGCTCGCCAACGAGGGTGTACCGCCCGTCGTAGATGGTCTCCCGGATGTAGCTCGGGCCCTCGGCCAGGCAGCTCAGCGCCATGATCGGGGACTGCAGGTCGGTCGCGAACCCCGGGTACGGGCTGGTGATCACGTTGATCGGGCGCAGCGCGCGCTCACGCCGCACCTGGATCACCGCGCCGCTGGCGGCGAACTCCACGCCCATCTGCTCCAGCTTCCACCGGACCACCCCGAAATGTTCCAGGTTGGCCCCGACCAGGCTGAGTTCCCCGCCGGTGATGGCGGCGGCCATCGCGAACGCGCCGGCGTCGATCCGGTCGGCCATCACCGTGTGCTCGGTGGCGGTCAGCTCGCTGACCCCCCGGACGGTGATGAACCCGGTGCCGCCACCGCTGATGTTCGCTCCCATCTTGGTCAGGAACGCGATGACGTCGAGCACCTCCGGCTCGAGGGCCGTGTTGTCGATGACCGTCTTCCCCGGGGAAAGCGAGGCGGCCATGATCAGGTTCTCGGTGCCGGTGTGCGACGGCGTGTCCAGGTACAGGTGCGCGCCGCGCATCCGGCCCGCCTTGATGTAGATCTTGTCCTCCGTGGTGTCCACGGTGGCGCCCAGCCGGGCGAAGCCGCGGTAGTGGAAGTCGAGGCCGCGGCTGCCGAGGTTGCACCCCCCGACGCCCTCGATGACGGCTTCCCCGAGCCGGTGCAGCAGCGCGGGCACGAACAGCACCGAACCACGGAATCGCCGCGCGATCTCAGCGGGCAGGACCGGGCTGGTCAGCTGGGACGCGTCCACCACCAGGGTGCGCTCCGCCTCGTGGAACTTGACCACGGCGCCGACGGCCTGCGCCAGTTCGATGGCCCGGCGCACGTCCTCGATCGGCGGGACGTTCCGGAGTACCGTCCGGCCTTCGGACGCGAGCAGCGAGGCGGCGATCATCTTGAGTGCGGCGTTCTTGGCGCCCTGCACGAAGACAGTTCCGCGCAGCGGTGCGCCGCCTCGAACTCGATAGCACGTCTCAGGTCCAACGGTCATGGACACGCTGCTCCTTGGCTGCATATTGGGCCGACCAGCGGCCGATGAGGTTTGCGGACAAGCCCAGCGGGGCGGGCCGCTAGCTGCCTGGACACCCGGCAGCCTCGTATGCGCGCTCCCCAGTATCCCACCGGCTCGCGGGTCTGCGGGTCATTGCGGGCATCCCGGGCCCGGCGGTATCTCCGGTTCGGGCGCTTGTGGCCCGGTCATGGTACGGCCCGTCCGCGTGCCGACCCGGCTCGATCGTGGCCGGTGAGACGGGTGCGTCAGGATTGACTTCTTGGTCAGGTGAGGTTGGCCAGCCGGGCGAAAACCGGTCCGAGCCGCTCGACGTAATGCTCGGGCCGGAAAACCTCGTCGAGGCGGGCTTCGTCCAGCGCCTGCCCGGCCGCCGCAGCCTCCTTCCGCAACGTCTCCCGGAAGCTGGCGCCGGTGTCCCAGCTCACCGTGGCGGCCGCCTGGACCAGCGCGTACGCATCCTCCCTGGACATTCCGGCCTCGACCAGGTCGAGCAGGACGCTGGAGGTGTAGATGAGGCCGCCGGTGGACTCCAGATTGGCCCGCATCCTGGCCGCGTTCACCCGCAGGCCCTGGATCAGGCCCGTCGTCAGGTGCAGCAAATAGTCGGTGGCGATCGCCGCGTCGGGCAGCGCCACCCGTTCCACGCTGGAATGAGAAATATCACGTTCGTGCCACAGGGCCATGCCCTCCATGACCGGGGTCACGTAGCCGCGGACCACGCGGGCCAGGCCGCAGATCCGCTCGGAACGGATCGGGTTCCGCTTGTGCGGCATCGCCGAGGAGCCCTTCTGGCCCGCCGAGAACGCCTCGGCCAGCTCGGCGACCTCGGTGCGCTGCCCGTGCCTGACCTCCAGGGCGATCGCGTCGCAGGCGGTGGCCAGCAGGGCGAGCGCGTTCACCCACTCGGCGATGCCGTCGCGGAACACCACCTGCGTGGCCACGTCCGGGGGCCGCAGGCCCAGTTCGCTCAGCACCCGGGCCTCGATCGCGGGATCGATGTTGGAGTAGGTGCCGACCGGCCCGGACAGCTTCCCCACCGCGACCGCTTCCCTGGCCCGCCGCAGCCGGTCCCGGCAGCGCGCCACCGCGAACGCGAAGTCGGCGACCCGGTGCCCCCAGACGTCCGGCTCGGCGTGGATCCCGTGGGTGCGCCCGGCCCGGATCGTGCCCCGGTGCGCGAGCGCGTGCTCGCGTAGCGCCGCGACGAGCGCGGTGGCGCGGGTGATCAGCAGGTCGGTGGCCTCGGTGAGGGTGACCCCGAGCGCCGTGTCCAGCAGGTCGGAGGACGTCATGCCGAAATGCACCCAGGCGGCGGCCGACCGGGGCGCGGTGTTGTCCGCCCACGCGGTGAGGAACGCGATCACGTCGTGGTCGGTGACGGCCTCCGCCGCGGCCACCGCCTCGGCGGTCGGCGGCGGCGCGGCGCGCACCGGCGCGACGGCCTCGGCCGGCACCGTGCCGGCGGCGGCCTGCGCCTCCAGTACCAGGGTCTCTACCCGGCACCACAGTTCGTACTTGTGCTCCTGGCTCCAGATCCGCCCCATTTCGGGCAGTGTGTAGCGCTCGATCACACGCCTATTGTCGCCTAGGCGCGGGCCGCGGCTGCGGGGCGGACGCGGGCGTAGCGCTCGGCCGCGAGCATCGCCACGATCCCGGCCAGCAGGACGGCAAGCTGCGCCTCGGCGTTGACCGTGGCCCCGATAGCGGCGGTGGCCAGGGCGAACCCGGCCCCGGCCAGCCGCAGCGCGATCGGCCCGATCCGCAGCGCCCAGCGGAACCAGGCGCTGCCGGCCAAGAACAGCGCGGCACCGCCGGCCAGCGCGACCGCCTCGCCGCCGTGATGCGTCCCGGCGGGATTGCCGATGGTCAGCGCGGCGCCGGCGGCCAGCGTCACCACGCCGAGCAGGATCGGGATGTGCGCGTAGTAGATGGCCAGCGCCAGGCCGGCCCGCCGCGACGGGTCCGTCGCCGCGATGGCCTGCTCGGCCCGCTCGTCATCGCCGTCGCCGAAGTAGGTCCACCACAGCACGGCGGACAGCGCCAGCCCCAGGACGGCAGCCAGGGCCACGCTCAAGGTCACGCCCTGCGGGGCGGCCCCGATGCCGATCGCCGCGACCGACTCGCCGAGCGCCACGATGACCAGGGCTCCGTGCCGCTCGGCGAAGTGCGCGGGCCGGATGTCGAACCGGCCACCAGGGTGGGCGATCAACGGGGACAGCCACTGGACGGCTACCGCGACCATCCAGAGCAGGTAGCTGGCCGGGGTCGGCACGAACGCGGCCCCGATCACCAGGAGCGCGGCGCTGACGTTGAACGGCGTGACCCGCACGATGTTCCGGTTGACCCGGTAGAACAGCGCGGAGTGCACCAGGACCACGATCAGGTACCCGACGCCGAGCGCGACCCTGGTTTCGGTCTCGCCAGGACCGAAACCGCGCGGGATCGCCAGGCCGCAGATCAGGAAGCCGGCCATGCCGAGGAGCAGCAGCAGCCGGTCCAGGGTGCGGGTCGGGGCGCGGGTGTTCGTCAGCCACGCGTACCCGCCGTACATCCACCACAGCACGCCGAACACCAGCAGCACCTCGAAGGCGCCGCTCGGCAAGAAGCGATGTTCCAGCAGCGAGGCGAGCTGGGTGAGGGTGAACGCGAAGACCAGGTCGAAGAACAGCTCCAGCGTGGTCACCCGCAGCGGTTCGTCGGGGTCCGTGATGTCCGTGGTGCTGGCGGGTTCACTGGGGCTGGGGGAGTTGGCGGCCTCGGCGGGGCTGGCCACTCCGCGGTCGGGGTCCGCCGCGCTGCCCGGGTCCGCCGCGCCGCCCGGGTCCGCCGCGCCGCCCGGGTCCGTCGGGCCGCCCGGGTCCGCCACGCCGCCAGGTTCCGCTGCGCCGCCCGGGTCCGCCGTCCCACCAGGGTCCGCCGCGCCGCCTACGTCCGCCCTGCCGCCAGGGTCCGGTGCGCCGGGTCCCGGGCTGGTCATGCCGGGTCGGGCACGGTCCGAGCGGCTTCGGTGGCGATGTCGCTGCGGAACCAGCCGCCCCGCATCCGG
>Ga0318560_10000255_pt1 | contig 14101 bp, 10 predicted proteins | sample GRESIP065b5f22_FD_202537 | JGI IMG/M metagenome (GOLD analysis project Ga0318560, IMG submission 202537) | Tropical soil microbial communities from Luquillo Experimental Forest, Puerto Rico - GRE.SIPMG.065b5f22 | ecosystem: Environmental > Terrestrial > Soil > Tropical forest > Bulk soil... | reverse complement strand
TCGCAGACATGGTGGGCGACGTTGATCGCCGACTGCGTGTTGCCGAAGGTGATGCCCTGTTGGTGCAGGGCGGCCAAAAATTGATCGTCCGGCGTTCCGGCGTTGGCGGTGCCGGCGCTGAGCAGGGCGGCTAGGCCGAACGCGGCGGCGGCAATGCCGGTGCCGACAACGGGCTTGGTGTACTGAGAGATGATCATGGCGGTGGACTCCTGTTCGGTGAATTGGCCGTACGGGTGTCCAGAATTCGCGTAGCGGGTTGCCGAGTTCTGACAAAATCCTTGTCGGATTCTTGCGCCCTGCATCTCGGGGCCTTCAGCCTCCACCAATTTCGAAGGTGAACTCGTGGCCGCAGATGCGAATGCGGTCGCCATCGGCCAGCGTCTCGCTGGTGCGAATCCGCCGATCCGCGACATCGACTCCATTGGCCGACTGCAGATCGGTGATGACAAAGCTGTTTCCGGTGTCGACGATCACCGCGTGGTGGCGACTGACACTGTCATCGTCGAGAACGATGTCATTGTCGGCGAGGCGACCGATCCGGGTGGCGGCTCCGCGCAGCGGATAACGGCGGCCGGCGGCGTCGCGCAGCTGTGCGACCGCGGACTCCTGGGCAACCTTGGGGCGCCGCTGCAGGGTCGCGACGACATGTTTGGCCGTGGCTCGGGCGGCCTCTTTGATGTCCAGCGGCTCCTGTCGCAGGATCCGCTGGTGAAGACCTCGCAAGGTGGGACCCGGGTCGATGCCGAGATCATCGGCGAGCGCGGTCTTCAGCCGCCCGTACGCGTCGAGCGCGTCGTATTGGCGCTCGGCAAGGTAGTAAGCAGTTATCAACTGTGCCCACAACGGTTCCCGGTAGGGGTGCAGGACCACCAGCGCTTCGAGCTCACTGATTATGGAATGAGTTCGCCCACAAGCGATCTCGGTTTCCGCCCGCACAGTTAGTGCGACCAGCTTGTCCTCCGCCAGCGCCGCGGCGAAGGCGTCGATGAATTGAAAGTCGCGCAAATCCTCGAGCACCGGGCCACGCCACTCGGCAAGCGCGGCCGACAGGTGGCGGCTGGCTTCTTCGAATCGGCCGGCGGCCGCGGCCTGAATTCCCGCTTTCTGTTCGATCGCGAAGCGGCCGAGGTCGCAAGCCTCGTCGGGCACGTTGAGCCGATACCCCGGCTGGATGCCAACCACAACGGCGGCGGGATCTAGTCCAGCTTCGCTCACCAGTCGGCGGAGCCTCGATATGTGCGCATGCAGGCTCCCCCGCGCCTCCGGCGGCGGACGTTGCTGCCACACCGCGTCGATCAGCGTGTCAGCCGGAACGATGCGATTTCGATTGATCAGCAGCATGGCCAACACCGCTCGCTGCTTTGACGCGCCCAACGGCAGGTCGGTGCCGTTGGCGCTCATCTGCAGCGGTCCCAACACCCCAAACCGGAGAGCGCTGTGGGCCATCGCGGTAGTTATCCCTTCAGTTCAGTAGTGCCTCAAGACCTATTGTGGGACAGCCGCGCTCACCACAGGTACACGCGCGCGCCGCTGCCACCAATGCAGGTGATCCAGCCGTCCCCCGGCAACTGCTGGCAGTGCATGAGGAAATTCGAACCGTTACACAGCGCGCCGGGCACGGCCTTGCAGTCAACGGCGCCCGGCGCGGAGACGGCCCGCGGTAGGGGGCTGGCGTTGCCGTACTCAGCCCAGTACGACGTCAGCACGCTGTTGGCGAAAAGGCATGACGTTTCGGGAGTCCCCCGTCCGGCGTGGGTTCCGAACCCCGTGGCAGTCGACAAAGTGAAGCCCTGATCGCAGGACTGATGCAGGGTGCTCAGGTCGGGTCCCGTCACCAGCGGGGGCGGCGCAGTGCGCGCGGGCGGGGTCGGCTGCTGCCCGGTCGGTCCGTGGACGTGCAGGCCGACGACCACACCGATGACCCCGAGAATCAGGGCCGCCACGACCCCGATCACGGTCGGCAGCACCCACTTGCGCCTGCGTTTACTCGAATCGCGGTCACCAGGCACCGCGACGGTGACGGCGTCCGGGAAGCTCGTGCCCGCAAGGGGTCGAGTGGTTTCCCCGACGGATGACGAATGTCCGCCGGTCCCCAGGGCGCGCTGTGCCGCGCGGCCGAGGCCGCCCGCCGTTCCGTACCGGTCGTCGGGGTGCTTGGCCATGCCGCGGGCGACGACGTCGTCAAGCGCGGCGGGAACGCGCGGATTCGCCACGCTCGGTCGCGGCGGCGGCGAGGCGATGTGGGCCGCCACCAAGTGCTCGAGATTGTCTCCGGCAAACGGCGGGTCTCCAGTCAGCGCCTCGTATAACACGCACGCGAGGGAGTAGACATCGACCGCGGGTGTGCTTACCGAGTCTTTAAACCGTTCGGGCGCCATGTAATTCAAGGTGCCGATCCGTGTCCCGGCCGTTGTCAGCCGCGGATTGCCCTTGGCCTCGGCGATTCCGAAGTCGACCAGATACACAAAATCGGCACGGGTGACGATGATGTTCTGCGGCTTGACGTCGCGATGGATCAATCCCTCGGCGTGTGCCGCATCCAGAGCCTCGCCGACCTGACCGATGATGGCCACCGCGCGCGCGGGCTCCAGCGGACCCTTCGCGATCAGGTCAAGAAGCGTCTCCCCCTGCACCAGTCGCATGTCGATGTAGAGACTGCCGTCGATCTCGCCCCAGTCGTGGATCGGAATGACGTGCGGTTCCTGCAGAATTGCCGCCGCTTGGGACTCTCGCTGGAATCGTGTCCGAAACGTGGCGTCGTTCGAAAACTCGTCGGCGAGTATCTTCAGCGCGACAGTTCGCCCTTTGCCGGTGTCACGGGCCTCGTACACCGCCCCGCCCCCGCCCCTGCCGAGCAGGCGCGTGATCTGGTACTTGCCGAACGTCGTACCGACGCGCGAGTCCACGGCCATCCCCTTGCTTTGCTCGGGTACCGACGAAGTACTTTGTCACTCAACCAAAGCCATAAACGCCGGTTACCAGCGTATATGCTGTATTTTTGCCAACGGTGTAAACCCCCTGGTAAGGGGGGTTATGGAAAACTTCGCCCCAGTTGGGGGAGGCCCAAAGTCGCGACGCCATCACGAGCCGCGAGAGGACGTCGATTCTGCGTCTGGTGGCCCACTGACGGGGCTGTAAGAGGGAGTGGCGACGACGATCCAGGCCGCGCCCGGCGATGAGCATCAACCACCAGTGCCCGTCGTAACGCGCTGAAAGTGGGATATTTGAACCATGAAATCGACAGGGACAGTCCTTCAGTTGTGGGACGAGGTTTGGAACGCACATGACCTCGACGCGGTGGACAAGTTCGTCGCGGATGACGTCGTCCTCGCGAGTGGCCGGCAAGAGCGCACCGGAAAAGACGACTTCAAGAACTGGATCAAAGAGTTCTTCGACAAGGTCAACGACCTAGAAGTCGACGCTGGGGAGACATTCCAGAATGAGGAGGGCACCCGCGTCACGTCCCGATGGGTGCTGATGGGCACGAACAACGGCCTGTTCGGCACCGAACCCAAAGGCGAGGAGATCTTCTTGAGCGGCATCGCGGTCTTCGCTTTCGGTGACGACGGAAAGGTCGAGCGGCTGTCGGTCGAGCAGGACTCCTTCGAGCAGTACCGTCGGCTGCTGGCGGACTAGAACTCCGTACGTCGCTGTAGCGGCCCCGAGTAGATCGGTGGGTCGCGTCGACGCTCACCAGCCCGAACCACCGAGTCGGAACTATGTCCCCTGGTCGATCGCGTCGAAAACGCTCTGGGCCTTTTGGAACGGTTCGGATGTAATACCCCGCTGCGTCCCGAACGGATGGTCGAGCCAGAAGACAAGGAACATCAGCAAGGCGAGCAGTACGGCGACCGCGCTCGAGAGGATAGCGTGACCGCGTCTGCTGTCCAGGCGCATGAAACCGCACACTCCCACCACCACGACGGCACCGAAGAGCAGACCGGCCCACAACAACCCCGGTATTCGGGGGCGGGCATCCAAGAAGCGCTGATTGCGGTCGGACGTCAGAGTCGTCAACTGGCCCAGGAACTCCTGATTGATCGGGCGCGACGCGGCGCTGGACTCCGGATTTCCGACGATGACGTACATCTGAGTGATCGCGCTTCGTGCCGCGCCGCTTGTGCCGCCCTCATCTACTCTGGCCCATTCCGGACCCTTCACCGCATCCGTGTACTTCCGGAGCAATTGACGCAGCTGGGTCTGCTCCGGAGCGGGCATGGCGACGGTCTGTCGGTACATCGTTGTCAAAGTGGACGCCTCCTGGCTGACATGTGTCTCGGCGGCGGAGAACTGCCCCCAAGCGACAACAACGGTGAATCCCAGCAGAGCACCGAAAACAAGCGCGACACAGCTTAAGAACGGTGACAGCGCCGAGTTGTTCTCCTGGCCCACCGAATCAGACAGAGTACGATCCGCCAGCCGTATCATGCCCAACGCGAGCACGATCGCCACGGCGACGATTACAACCAGAAATAGCCAGAAGCCCAGCAGCCCCAACTCGCTCATTGCTCACCTCCCAGGTACGCCAGTCCAGCCTGATCGCCCTGGCCGGGCCGTTCTACAGGTGCTAGGCCCTGGCCCCGTGCAGGGACGGCGGGGTGCCGGTGAACTCCACCGTGCGCCCGCCGCGGGTGCCCACCACGGTGCAGCGGCTCGGGCATCTGGTGCTGCAGACCCCTATTCAAACGCTGCGCGGCCCGTAGGTAGCACGCGGGGTGATGTCTGTTTCTGACTCGATGACCGTTTCGGACGGGGCTGTGCGCTCCCAAAGGACCGCGCCCACGCATGCTGTCACGACCCATCCGATGCCGATCAGGCCGCACCACGTCATCAATGCCATCGCGACACCGATCGGGCCTAACCCGTTCCAACCGCTGAGCAACGGCGGGAAGAAGATCCGGGCGGCGACCGGGAGGATCGTTCCGTCGATCACCACCCCGGCGAGCCCGGCGAGCGCGAGGTATCTCAGGCCTCGGCCGCCGTTGCGGACCAGGAGAACGGGTGTGAGCGACCAGAAGATCCAGACCGGTACCAGGGCAGCCACGAACAGCAGCGTTCGGATCGCGCCGACGTGATCGCCACCGAGGGTGATCCGTCCACGAATGGCGATGATCGTCAGGTATAGGAGGAACCAGGTGGCGCCCCGTAGCAGCCTCTGGGCCAGCCCGAACTGCTCACGGCGCCAGGCCTTGGCGAAGATTCCGGCGATGGTGATCGACATCGGGATTCCCCACACGAGGAATCCCGCGACTCCGATGAACGTCCAACTCGTCCGAAATGCCGAGGAGTCGCCGAACGCGGCGCGGACCCGTTCAGTCAGCGGGGATACGAGGCCGAGCTCCCGGATCAAAAGTGTGCCGGGACTGGCGTTCTCAGCGAAGCCAGAGAAGTAGTCAAATCCGATGATGATCAGGGGGATGATGGTGGTAAACAGCTGGATCGAGACGAGTGCGCCCTGCGTGGCACCATCGATCTCGATGAAGCGGGCGGCGACTGCGGCGGCCGGTCGAATCTTGCGGGCATCCGCCAGCCGCCGGTAGCGCTCCTCGAGCCCCCGACGGACGTCCGCCAGTTTCCCGCGTGCGCTCATAGGTCGGCGAACTCCTCCAACGTCCCGCGCACAACTTCACGCACAGACGTGGTAGTACCAGTTGTGGTGCGGTGACGTTAGCACTCAGGGACAACCCACCGGGAATCTCGTTCGTGGACTCATGGGTCTCCCAGCGCGCTGCTGTTCAGCCGCTCGACCGCGCCCGCCGCCGGCGCCCACGCACGGGCCGGCGCGCTGTCTCTAAATGGCACAGGGAGCCGCCTCTCGGTCAGCTCCCTGTGCCGCGCTTTGTGGCGGTCGCTACTTCGCCCTCTGGCCTGCGCCTGCGCGACCGATGAGTGGCGCAACGCCGTGTCACGCCACGCTTAGTGCTGCGTTTGCTGGCGGGTCAACATGCCAAACATACCGGCGTGTATGGCGTTACTAAACCGCCAGGTCATTCGGTGTCACGCATAGCCGGGTGCGTCGCCTACCGACGCAGTATCTCGCTGGCAGCCTAACCCGTCACAAGACTCGCGCAAGAATCGCGCAAGGTGTTTGCCGCAGCCTCAAGGAGACCCGCCTTCACGGCACCGAAACCCGGACAGGTTTGCCAAAGGACACCGATATGACCACGACCTCGCGCCGCCGCACCCCGCTGGGACGACGCATGACCATGACGACGCTCGCGCTGATGGCAACGGCGACCGTCACCGTCACGCCAACCGCATACGCCGAGCCCGACAATTCTCCGACAATGGCGGCCCACGGCGTCGAGGCCCCGCTCGGGGCCGTTCCCTGGTCGCAGGTCGGTCCGGGTTGGATGCTCGCCATCTGGAGCCCGGTTCCGGGCTTGCACCCCGGCGAGTCACCGCCTCCAGGCTCACCAACCCGCCAGGCGTCCACCACGACGCTGTACCTGGTCGACCCGGCGGGCGGCCGCTACCCGATCACCACCTTCCCGCCGCCGGGCGACGGTCCGACCCCGCAGTTGGTCGACTGGTCTGGCGACGGGACTCGCGCCCTGTTCACTACGTCTGAGAAGGGCAAGACGGTCCTCACCGAGGTCGATCTCAGCAGCGGCACGAAGTCGACGTTCACCGTCGACGGCACCCTCGTCACGCCCCTCTACACGCGCCCCGACGGAAAGGCGGTACTGCTGGACACGCAGAAGGGTCTCGAACGAGTCGACCTTGCCGGCAACCACCAGCTGACATACCCCGTGGGGCCGGACTTTCGGGGGTATCTCTCCACGCCGGACGGCACGCGGCTGGTGGTGGGCGCGGCCTCCGGCCTGGCCTTCATGGGCAACGACGGGGTGCCCGGCAACGCGCTGCCGGTCGCCGGGCAAAAGGACTGCGCACCGACGCGGTGGTGGGACGCGGGCTCGACGATCGCCCTCGCCCGCTGCGATAGCTCCGCCGGGTCACGGCTGTGGCTGGTACCGATCGACGGCGGGACGCCGACCGCTCTCACCGCGCCGAACAACGGCCAGAAAGGCCCCGATTACGGCGACATCAACGCATGGCAGGTCCCGGCCGGCACGTATGTGCAGGCCTCAGGCGCGTGCGGCGTCATCTACCTCGCCAAGCTCAACGGCGACGGCACGACATCACCGGTCTCGGTGCCCGAAGTGAAAAGCGGCAGCGTCGCCGTCGTTGGCGTCAACGGGGGCGACCTCGACCTCCAAGCCAGGGTCGGCTGCGGGGGCGGCCAGTCCGTCATCGACTACAACCCCGCGTCCGGCACCTCAACCGTGCTGCTCGGGCCGCCGGTCAACGGCGGCGGCGTCATCCATGCAATCCCCTACCCGGGCCGCAAGTAGTGCGTGCACGCTATCCACAAACCAGGAGACAGAGATGAAACGAAACCACGACGTTCAGCGTCGGCGAGGTCCGATGCTGTCGGTTCTGCTCGCGATCGTGATGGCGTCGTTCGGTGTTGTCATCGCGCCGCCGGCAATCGCGGACGTGGGCTGCGGACCCGGTGGGCCGCCGCCGCGCGCGGCGAGCAAGGACGTCGGCGATGCCTACGGCCAGCCTGCCACGCTGTGGATCACCAACACGATCGTCGGCATCAGCACCACCCAGGGCTACGGTCAGGCGGAGATACACAGCGCCAGCCCCCTTCAGCGCTCCGCGCTGATGATCGACGCCCAACAGGACGGCAACCACCAGATCATCGTCGACACCGGCCGGGAAGCACTTCTTTACACGGTGTCTGGGTGCACCATCACCCAGGTTAGCGATGAGCAGGGCGGGCCCTTCGTGTTCGACGTTGGGCACCGGCAGGCCACCGGCGATGGCATCGGTTGCACCGACCTCGGCGACGGCCGTCGCTTGGTCGGGTTGCTACAGCTACTGGACCAACAGCACAAACCAACCTTGATCGTGCGCCGCACCGAGATCGACCTAAACGGCGCGACGGCCACGACCGGCCGCTCCGATACCGTCACCGCAACGTCGGATCAAGATCCAGCATGGAGAACGGCAGCCAACATCAGCTGCGGCGACCTAACCCTCGCACGCGACGGAGTTCAGGCACCTTACTGAGGCTACGCAAGGACCAGAGATGAAACGCAGCCATCTGATCGCCCTAGCCGTGACGGCTGGGATCGCCGCGTCGGCCCTGTCAACGGCGGGATGCACCACAACCGGCCCAGGCACGCCGACGAGGGCGACGTCACCGGGCGCGACGGCTTCCGCGTCGAGCACTACCCAGCCGGCTGCACAAGGGCAGTCGGTGTGCACCGATCTCGGCGGAAACGTTGGCCCCGACCAGGCCTGCCACGTCCAAAGCGCCACTTCCACCTACTCAATCGACATGAGCTTTCCCCTCGACTACCCGGACATGCGGGCGGTGACCGACTTCCTAAAACAGGACCGCGATTCCTTCCTCGATTGGGTTGCCAAGTTCGGGCCGTCGGAAAAGCGCGGTCGGCCGTATTTGTTCGCCGTCACCGCCACGACTTACCGTTCGGGAACGCCGGAGTCAGGCACCCAGAGCCTGGTGCTGACGATTGACAACGACACCGGTCTGGCTCATCAAGGCCACCCGAACACCACGTACAAGGCGTTCAACTTCGACCTCGGCAAGCGCGCCCCGATCACGTTCGACACGCTGTTCAAGGCGGGGACAAAACCACTGGACGTGCTCAACCCGATCGTCCGCCGCGAACTGCATGCACCGTCCGCCGACCTCGATGAGCAGAAGTACCAGAACTTCGCGATAACCGACGACGCGGTGATCTTCTTCTTCGGCCAAGACCAAGTGGTGCCGGACAACGGCGGGGGTCACGACGTCACAGTGCCCCGCACCGAACTCGCATCGCTACTGGCCTAATCCATCCGAGCTCACGTCAGCGCTGACTGGTCGCCGAAAAGGCTTGCGGCGCAGCACTAAGACGCTGACCACCGCCAACACGGCCAGCACCGGTATCCACGGGATGAGGAATCCGACCGCCACCACGACACCGTGAACGACGGAGAGCAACGAGTGCCACCCGCGTTCCAGCGCGCCGAGGAAACCGCTGTGAGTCACCGTCGGTTTGGCAGAAAGGTTGACGTCGATCGTCGCGTAGGAGATCTGGTCTCCAAGTGCGGCGCGCTGCGCCCTGAGCGAGTCCAACTCGGCCTGTCGTTGGGTCAGCGACGACTCCGCCGCGAGCAGGTCGGCAACGTTGCCCGCCCGGCCCATCAGTTCCAGCAGGCGATTCACCGAGGTCTGTAGCGCCTCGACGCGGGCATCGAGGTCGACGCGCTGCGAAGTGACATCGGTGTGCCGAATCGACATCGACTCGACGGTCCCGAGTTTCTTGGCGTCGGCCAGCACCCCGTCCAGCTTGTCCGCGGGAATGCGCACCACGAGATCTACTGTCGGTGAAGAGGATCCGGATCGCTCCGATCGCGAGTCCACTCGCCCGCCGGCATCGGTGACCGCGGAGACGAGCCGGTCGGCCACCTGCGTGGGCTCGGCGACAACCATCTGCACCGATCCCGTGGTGACGATGTCACGTTTGAATGTGCTGTTGTCCTGAGGCGCCTGTGGTGGCGGCGGCGCCTCCGGTGCTGCAATCGTGTTCTCCGGGACGCCGCCCCTCGTCTCGCTCGTGGCGCCCGTGTCTCCCGATGCTGGAATCTTTCCGGCGACTATGCCGTCGCTCGTTGGGGAGGACGCACCCTCCCGGCTCAACGACCAGACCCATCCGCCGCCCAAGAGCAACACGCCAACCAAGAACACCGCAATCACGTTGCGCAGCTTGACCGTTCGTGCCGCCGACGCCTTTGCTGGCGGTACCGGTTGACTGGGCATCGCAGCTGCGACGACAGCCGGAGCCGACACCATCGGTTCGGGCGGAAGAATCAGCCCCGCGGCGGTCAAGGATTGGGAGAGCGGTGCGGCCGCGCAGAGAATGTCGAAATCGTCTGGTGTGCGGCGCTGGTCCCATCCGGCCGGAAGCTCAACGGGTTGCATCACCCGGTGCTGCACGCCACCCTCGACAACTTTCCGGCTGGCCCGGCTGTCAATGGCGACATACGCCGTAAACCTGCACAACACACCGAACCGCAATGACGTGTCGATGATCCGCTGCTCCAAGTCCTCGGTACCAGCCGAGGCGTAGCGGTCCTCTAGGTCGCGTAAGTGGGTCCGCGCCCACTGCGCGGTCACCGCCGGGGCCTCCCGGCGCTGTCCGTCGACGCTGACCGACCACTCCCCGCCTTCGCGGGTTGTGCCGCGCAAGGTCAGCGAGCCGGCCGCGCTCCCCCGATACCGCCCACTCACCACCAGCGGCACCCCTGGGAAAAGGTCTGGTATCCGGGCCGGGCTCGCGGTGTCCTCGATGGACTCCAGCCCCTCCGCCCGCAGGGCTAGCGAGTACGCGAGCGGCGCGCCGATCCGGCGGTGAATGGCGTGCATGGCCTCGTCGAGGCGGTCCTCGCTTTCCACCAACTCGCAGCTCCCCCCGCCAACACTGGCGAGGCGGCGCAGGAACCCGGCGTTGACGGCTTGGTCAATGCCAACCGTGTGCATCCGTACCCGCTTGAGATCGCTGGACAGTTCGCGCAGTAGCTGGTCCTCGTTGCCGACCTGACCATCGGTGACGAGGATGACGACGGCATCCCTGGCGTCCGCGCGGTCCCGGATGTCGCCGTTGTGCGGCCCGCGCAACAAGGCGAGGGCCTGCCGTAGCGGTGCGAGCAACTCCGTGCCGCCGCGCGCGTCGACGCGGGCGAGGTGCTCGACGGCGCGGTACCGGTTTCGGTCGCTGGCCCCGACCAGTCCGTCGGACAGACCGGCGGGGCGGTCGATCCGGTCGTCGAATGTCAGCACCGCGAACCGGTCACCGCTGGTGAGTGTGTCGACGATGCGCGCCGCGGCGCGGCGGGCGGCCACCATCTTCCAGCCGCCCATGCTGCCGGAACGGTCGAGCAGCAGCACCAAGTCCCGGGGGCGTGGCGGCGCGCTCGAAACGGGAGGCAGCACGGTGAGCTGATAGGTTCCCTCGTCGCCCTCCGCATCGGGCACCAGGACGAGCGAATCCGTGAGTTCATCGGCGCCGTAGCGCAGTCGAAGAATGAAATCCCGGTTGGCCCGCTCGCCGGGTTGTACCCGAATCCGGCCCTCACCGGTGGATACCGCGTGCAGGCTTGATCGCACCTCCGACAGTGTGAGGCCGGCAGGGCCGATGCCGACGTCGATGGACAGCGGTACCGGGTGAGGGAAACCGGGGAGCAGCACCGGCGGGGTGATGCGGGACGCGTCGGGGACCGCGTCGGTGTCGTCGGTGTAGCCGTCGCCGACCGCGATGACCGCAAGAGAGTCGCCCGGGATGTACCGCGGCGCAACCACAAGTGGGAAGCGGAACGTCGCCTCGCCGTCCTCATACGCCAGGGGGCTGACGAGCGTAAGTGCGACGGTGACCCGTTCACCGGGCAAGATGTTGCCCACCCGCATCGTGAAAACGTCCGGCCGCTCCTCCTCAGCGATGGACGCTCGCCGGCCAGAAACGATCGCATCGTCGTAGGCCTGGCGGGCAGCTTCCCGCTCACGTAGCTCGGCCTCGACGGTCCGCCCGTCGGCGGTCATCTGCATCCGTGTGACCGCACCCCGATCCGGCAGTGGGAACACGTAGGTCGCTTCGAGGGGTACGTCAAAGGTGTTGACGAAGTCCTGCGTGAGCTCTACCCGGCTGGTCAGTCCCGTGATCTCCGCCCGCACATCGATGCGATCGAGCGGCAGATTGCCCCGCTCGGTGCGCAGGACACCCAGCCCAGCCTCGTCGTCCGATGAGGCCGCGCGACTCGCCTCCGCGTCGGTCATCGATGTGATGCGGACGGTCATGATGGGCTCCGTTCATCAAGGGATAGCAAGCCACGTTCGGCCAGCAGTTCGAGCAGCGGCCGAGCGGCCGCATGGATCGCGTCGACGTCGTCTTCGTCGGGCCGGCCGCTGTGATCGGGACGGGCGGGCAGCAGTAGCAGCGCCCCACCGGGCAGGGTTACGGCGGCCAGCTTCGTGACAGTGTCATCGCCGTCGCCGTTGCTCGACGCCACCGGTTTCGCGGCCGCGGGCGGATCGGCCCAGAACCGCCTTCGGGGGCTCGGGCGCGCCGGCATGGGTGCCTCCTCGGGCCGCGTCGGCTCACCCGTTATGAGTTGATCGGGAACTGCGGCGACCCGGCGCAATGTTTCGTCCGTGGCTCCAGCCAGTTCGGCCTGGATCTCGGCGAGCGAACGGCCCTCGGCCTGGCGGCGCTTGACGGCGACGATCTGCAGCAGGTGCCGAGCGTTGTACAGCGCGGTGCGGCCCTGCATGGCAGGCCGGTCGACGAGTCCCGTCGTCGTGTACCACCGCACAACCCGCCGATCGGGCAGGTCCCGGACCCGCCCGTTGGGCGCTCCGGGATACGCCGGATCGGCGAGGCTGTGTGCAACCCGTCGCACCAGCTCGTCCAGCGTCCACGACGCCTGTTCGGCCATGCACCCGATACTGACACTGTCACTATGACACTGTCAATGTTTAGGCAGAGGACGACCAGCAATCCGCACTCAAACCGCACTCAAAGAGTTTGCCGAAAGACAGCTTTACTCGACCTTGACCGCGCGTTGAATCCCCTCCCCGACGATTGCCAAGGTGACTACGCTTCAACACGTGGAACTGGGGGTTTTGGGACCTCTCCAGGTACGGAAGGATGGCGCACCGGTCACGATCCCGGGCGCCAAGCCCCGCGCCATCCTCACGATGCTGGGGTTGCACGGCGGTTCCGTCGTGTCGGCCGACACGCTCGTCGAGCTGCTCTGGGGCGAGGATCCGCCGCGCACCGCCGCCAAAGCCCTGCAGACCCACATCTCCGCGCTGCGTCGTGCCCTGGGCGACGGGTTTGTGATGACGGAAGGAGCGGGTTGGACCCTCGCCGAGAGCGATGTTGACGCTTCGCGTTACAAGGCCGCCGCCCGCCTGGGACGCAATGCCGCCGCCGCCGGCGACACCGGCCAGGCGGTGGCCCGTTTCGAGGAGGCGCTTGCCCTCTGGCGCGGAATCCCCGAACTACCCGATGGCCGGCGGGGGACCTCCGAAAAGACGCGGTGGATCGAGGGCCATGCCGCGCTGGTGGAGGATCGGGCCGACGCGCTGCTCGCGACGGGACGCGCCGCGGAGATCATCGGCGAGCTGGAGGCCGCGGTGGCCGATGCGCCGCTGCGCGAGAGGCGTTGGGGCCAGCTGATGCTCGCGCTCTACCGCGCCGGCAGGCAGGGTGAAGCCCTTGGCGCTTACCAACGGGCGCGGACGCTGCTCGCCGATGAACTCGGGGTCGACCCCGGGCCGAACCTTCGCCGGCTCGAGGCCGCGATCGTCGCGCAGGACACTGCGCTGGAAACTCCTGTGGCACAACAACTTCCGGCGGTCACCCGGGCGGTGACCTTCCTGCTGACCGACATCGAAGGGTCGACGGCCGCCTGGGAGGCAGACGCCGACGCCATGGCCGTTGCGCTCGCACGCCACGACGAGCTCGTCGAACAGGTCGTCACGTCACGTGGAGGACGGCTGATCAAGACACGCGGCGAAGGCGATGCCACGTTCTCGGTCTTCGAGCGGCCGTCCGCGGCTGCCGCCGCCGCCATCGAGCTGCAAGATGCGATCGCGGACGAGCCGTGGGCGCTACGGGAGCCCATGCGCATCCGCGTGGCATTGCACACCGGGGAGGCCGAGCTTCGCGACGGCGACTACTTCGGTCGGGCGGTCAACCGCGCCGCGCGCCTGCGGTCGCTGGCCGTGGGTGGCCAGATCCTGTGCTCGGGTGCGACCGCGGAGCTCGTCATTGACTCACTGCCCGATGATGTTGTGCTCGCCGACCTCGGGATGCGCCAGCTGAAAAACCTCGCACGGCCGGAGCATGTTTTTGAACTCCAAATGGAGACAACCGAAGTCGGTCCTCCGGCTCCGACAAGCGATGCGCCAATCGTCCGTCCCGACCTGCCCGCAGTGCTAGGTGGCCCCGGGCCGTTCGTCGGGCGCGGACGCGAGCTCGGACGACTTTTTTCCGCGTGGCAAGGCGTGCTCGCCGGCGGC
>Ga0318560_10000254_pt1 | contig 14123 bp, 14 predicted proteins | sample GRESIP065b5f22_FD_202537 | JGI IMG/M metagenome (GOLD analysis project Ga0318560, IMG submission 202537) | Tropical soil microbial communities from Luquillo Experimental Forest, Puerto Rico - GRE.SIPMG.065b5f22 | ecosystem: Environmental > Terrestrial > Soil > Tropical forest > Bulk soil... | reverse complement strand
CCTTCGCCGCCGAAGTCGAAGCCGAGCGAAGGCCCTTGCCAAAAGACCCTGAGGTCGCCGGCGTTCTTGGTGTAGAGGATGCCTTCGCCGTAACGCAGCCCCGCGACCATGGCGCCGCCGGCTTCCTGCCCCAGCACGTAGCCGTTGGGGAGCCCAAATTGGCTACCCGCCTTCTCGACGATCTGCGCGAGGCCCCGCGAGATGGTGCCGAAGAAACGGTGGCCGGCATCGACGATTTCGTTCGAGGAGTATTGCGGGCCTTGAGGAGCGGGCCCGCTCGGCGGCGGAGGATTGGCTTGGGTCGGCGGCGGCGGAGGATTGGCCTGAGCCGGCGGCGGATTGGCTTGGGCCCATAGCGGTGCGCTTCCCAAGCCGAGCATGACCAGAACGAGAGCGATGGTTCGCGTCACGGCGTGCATCGAGCGCTCCATGGAGATCGAGAGATCAACACCGCTTACACCCGTTACGCACACGGATACCTCGACTTTGCGGCCAAACCACAACCGAATCGCCGCATGACTATGACCGCACGGCGGCGTTAACGGAAGGTTTGGCGCTCGCGCAAATCCCGGCGCCCCGCGCGAGCGGGCTACAACTTCAGGTAGAGCGGTGGCGCTCCTGCTTTCAGCAGGCGGGGCTTTGAGGGGGGTCGGACCCAAGGAGCCCATGGAACCTGGCGGCGGTCGATGGGTCGCCCCACGCGACGAAGGCGGGAACGCGGAAGCTCTCGAACATCCGCCCGTAAGTCAGCGCCGCGCCTTCCGGCGTGACAACGGCGCCGCCGGCGGCTACCAGCACCGCGTGGCCGGCGGCCACGTCCCATTCACACGTGGTCGAGAGGCGCGGATAGACGTCGGCGGCTCCTTCGGCGAGCTGACAGAATTTCACCGCCGATCCGCTCGCGCGCCGATCGGCGATTGGCAGTCGCGCCAGGAACGTCTGCGTCTGCGGTTCGAGATGCGAGCGGCTAACCACCGCAACGAGACCAGAGCCTGGCGAAGGCCGGGTTCGAATCGCGCTGCGCTCCTGCGCTGCGCCCGCCGGAGCTCCGGGCGACAGACGCAGCCGCTCGGCGCCGCGGCCCTCGATCCCACGCCAGAGGATTCCCTGCGCCGGGGCGGCAACGATACCGAGACGCGGACGTCCACCGCTCACCAGCGCAACATTGATCGTGAACTCATCCCGCCCGGCGACAAGCTCGCGGGTGCCGTCGAGGGGGTCGACCAGGACGAAGCTGCCGGGGATGCGCTCAGGGAGCGCGCGTCCCACCGCCTCCTCCGACACCACGCACACCCCGGGAAGCACGCGGGCGAGTCCTTCAAGGATCACCGCCTCGGCCGCGTGATCGGCGGCGGTGACCGGGGAGAGATCGGCCTTGGTCCGGACCTCAAGCGAACCCGCGCGTGCCGCGAGAATGGCGGCTGCCGCGGCCGAGACGATGGTGGTGAGTTCGTCGAGCAGCCGGCCGTCCACAGCGATGATGTCGTCGTCCGGTCGCAAGCGCGGCGGCTCCTGATGGGGCGGATTTGAATTCCTACCATTGAAGCCGCAACCGCGCATAGCAACTTCAAATCCAAAAGCACACTAGAATCATAAATTTGCCAGCGACGTGCGCATCGGAGGGTGCCCGCGAGGGTTTGCGAACTTTTGGAATCGGGACACTTGTGTGGTGTTGCCGGTTCGAGTCTTGGCAGGTCGAGCGGCGGCGGTGTATCAGCGGTGCCATGGTCTTGAGTCGCGCCCAGCACTCACCGCTGCGCCGACCCGAGGCCGGCCTACCGGAGACGTCCTCATGTCCGTAGCCGTCGACCTTGATGCTCTCGATCTCGCCGCACTCTTATGTTCGCGCGTTTGCCACGATCTGATCAGCCCGACCGGCGCGATCGTCAACGGACTCGAAGTGCTGGAGGAGAAAGACAGCGACGAGGAGACCAAGACCTTCGCGCTCGACCTCATCAAGCGGAGTGCGAGGACGGCGTCGGCGCGCCTGCAATTCTGCCGCCTCGCCTTCGGCGCCGCCGGCTCGGCCAGCGCGCAGGTCGATCTCGGCGATGCGCGAGCCATGGCGCAGGCGTTCATCGAAGATGACAAGACCAAGCTCGCCTGGAACCTGCCGCGCGTGCTGTTGCCGAAAAATCGGGTCAAGTTGCTGCTCAACCTGTTGATCATCGCGGGCCAGACCATCCCGCGCGGCGGCATGCTCGCGGTGGATCCGGTCGGGGCAGGGGAGAGCATGGGCTTCCGCATCACCGCGTCCGGCGTCAGTGCCCGTATCCCGCAAGCCGTGCCGGCGCTCCTCGAGGGCGTCTCCGAGAGCGGATCCGTCGACGCCCACGCGATCCAGCCGTTCTACGCCGGCCTCCTCGCCCGCGCCTGCGGGCTCGAGGTCAACCTCAAGGCCGAAGGCGACGTGATCGTCATCGCCACCCGCTGACGCCGCCGCGCTTGTCGTTCGCTTACGCGCGAAGGAGTTTGTCCTCGAACCAGCTCCACATGGTCGCGCAGCCCAGCGTGAGATAGTCGCGCTGGCAGTGTTGCGCTCCGCCTTCCTCGCTGGTGAACACGCGCAACGTCTTGTCTTTCGATCCGCAGGCATCGTAGAGCGCCTGCGCATCGCTCAGCGGAATCTGCTCGTCGTCCTCGCCGTGCACCACCAGGAACGGGCAGCGCATCTTCTGAACGACGCCGTCGAGCCTGAACGGCTCGAGCCGCTTCAAAGCGTCCTCGAGCGTCGCGGCGCCGAGGATCCACATGATGTGGTGGCCGGGCACCGACAGCGATGCCTTGAACTGCGCCTCGATGCGTCGCTTCCACACCGCGTGATAGTCCCAGATGGCGCCCCAGGCGATGCAGGCGGCAAAGCGCGGCTCGAGCGCGGCACAGCGCGGCGCGTAGTAGCCGCCGAGGCTGATTGCGACGATGCCGATCTTCCCGCCGTCGACGTCATCGCGCTGCTCCAGAAAATCGATGCAGGCGCTGCCGGCTTTTTCATAATCGTGGCGCAGGACCAGTCCGCGGAAGCGGATCGCCTCGCCGGTGCCGGGGCCGTCCATGACCAGGACCGAGATGCCGCGCTTGATCAGTTCCGGCACGCCGGCGAGGTACTGGATCTCCTTGGTGACGTCGAGGCCGTCGAAGAATACGACGCACGGCGCGCGCGCTGATTTCGCGTTCTGGGCATGAACGAAATAGCCGGGCAGGCTTTTGCCTTCGAACGGCACCTCGACGATGTCGATCTTGACGTCCGTGAGCGCCGCGAAGCGGTGGAAGCAATCGACCGCGGTGCGGTAGGCATCGAGCGCCGTTTTGTCCTTCGGGGTGCGAAAGCGTTCGCCCATCTGATAATAGTGACAAGCGCGCAGATAGAAGGCCGCGGCCGAGACCGCATGGCCGGATGCGGCGAAGCGCTCGGCGTGGCCGCGCACTTCGTCGCCGACCTTGACGCAGGCGTCGAACCAGGCTGCGTCGTCCTCGGCGGCTTTGCCCGCGAGCGCCCGTCCGATTTTGTGCAGTTCGCTGATGTCGGCGCCGCCGTAGGCTGCGCGGCCGAGCATGTTGACGAAGGCCGCCGACCATCGGTAGTTGCCGGGAAAGTACATGAAATATTTCGGCGTCTTGGTCATCGTTCGTTCCCGCCGTCTCAATCCCACGCCGGCGCGCGGCTCGCGGGATTGGCGATCCTGCCGTCGGGCCGCTGATCCGGATCGCACGAGCGATAGGAAACCCGCATGAAATAAGCCCAACTTCGCCGTCGGTGGGTGCGGCTCCGGCGTTTCCGTTGTCGCATTTTGTCGCGCGATTTCCTCAGTGTTCTCAACAGCCCGGGACTAGGGGTAGAGTATGGACACGACAGCGACGCGACAACGGCCCTGCCATGGCGGACGACAAGAACCCGATTGCAAAGAACCTGCCGGACACTGAGACGTCGGAGAATTTGCCGCCGTTCATTGGCCCGTACGATCTGCCCAAGCTGACATCGGAACAGTTGAAGGAGCAGTTGAAGGAGCGCGAGGCGCTGCAGAAGGCCCGTAAGCGCATCGATGCTCACCTCGGCGCCCCGCAGCGTGTGATCGTGGTGGCTTTGCCTGCTACCTCGGGGCCGGCAAAATCCGCTCCCGCGAAGGACACTCGGGACACTTGGGACACCAAAATCGGACAGGGGGGTGGTGGCGTTCAGCAGGCGCCGACCGAGCCAAAGAAGGCTTGGCGCGAAAGGCCATCCGAGGCGGACATTGCAACGGCCATGAAGGACGTCGCGCAGGACATTGCGCAGCAGTATCCGCCGGGCGCGCAGCCCGGTGAGGATGTCATATGGGCCGCGCTGAAGGTACGCCTCAAGCGGGAGGATTTGCCACGCCGCGTCGCGCGTGAGGCGATAGAGCAATATGCTCCACAGCTGCGCGGGCGTCGCGGATATCACAGCACTAAACCTCCGGAATAAATCGGCGCCTCATCGCCGACTCTCATCGCCGACTCTCATCGCCGACTCTCATCGCCGACTCTCATCGCCGACTTTTTTTCGGCGGCGATTTGGCGATTAGTGCAATCAGCACTCCGACACGCCATGGATGATGCTCCTGCTCACAGGAGATCACGGCCATGTCTGGGTCGGACCAAGCAAGTACCGCCGACGATATCCTGATCGGCGCGGCGGCGATTTGGGGCGAGTTGCGAGAGCTCGGGGTCGTTGAGGCGACCGAGGGGGCCGACATCGAAGATAAGGATCTCGACAAGGTCTACTACCTCGCCAAGGCCAAGAAGCTTCCAATCGGCAAATTCGGCAAGTCGCTGATCGCCTCGCGCGCCAAGTTGCGCCGCGCGGTGTCGGCTCTCGTCTCGTAATTGGGACGACCGCCTCAGCGCGATGTCGCCAGCGTTGGGGTGGAGAAAGTTCGGGCGACGGGAGGGACCGGACCTCGTCAAGTGGATCTCAAGCCCACGAGGCCCGGTCCTGAAACCGCAGCAAGTGGAGCTCACCGATGCGGTTAAGTCTAGGCTTAAGTTCACAGGTAGAGACCTGTCGCCCTCGGGTCAAGGTTGTTTCAGGGCGCATCCTCGCCAAGCGGCTGCGTAAGGGGACCATGGATCCGGTCTACCGCGCTCAGCTGGCGCTGCGGTTGCAGCGTGGCGAGGTCGTGATCGGAAACCTGACGGCCAAGCAGGCCCGGCAGATAACCGGGACTGATGTCACTGTGCTTGCGGCCATGCGGCGGATCACTCCGCCGACGCCACGGCCGCGAGACGCTCGCAACCGGGTGACCTACCGGCGCGAGCTCACAGATAACGACCTCGATCGGCTGATCGATAAAGCCGGTCATGGACGGGTGCTCGCAGCACTCGATCGCGCGACGCGGCCGGTCGTTATCAATGGCGATGGCGGGCCATCACCCCGCCATGGCCAGACCAACGCGTTCGCGGCAACCGAACGTTAGCTGGTCAGCGCCGTCTGCGCCAATGCAGGCGGCGCCTTCTTTTCAGCAATGGAGAAGTCCTATGTCTCTCGCCTGCTACGTACTGTACCTCGAACACGATAATCGTCCGCACAATCTGGGCACTCGCAACGCGCGAAGAGGCCGAGCTGCTCGCAGTATCGGTCGCGCAGGACATCTGGATCGACTGTGAGGGAGAGAGCGAAGACGAAGACGAGCTTCCCTCCGGTGAACAGCTGCGCGAAATCCTGTCCGCGTGCAACGAGTACTTCCGGCTGTATCGCTGCACTGAAGATGGCGACTCTGAGGAACTGACGCTTCGGTGCCTCGAAGCTCCACAGGATAAGGAAGCGGCATAGCGCGACGGCGTCGCTCCGCGAGGGCGGCGCCTGTTTTTTTCTTACCGATTTCCTGTTTGTCAATTTGTCCCCACTGAGGTTCGGAGGTCGCGCCGTGAAAATTCTCGGCATCGATCCTGGTGTCCGCGGCGGTCTCGCCTTTGTCGAGATCACCGATGGCGCCGCGCCGCAGCTGCTCGATGCCATCGATATTCCAGTGACCGGCATTGGCGCGAAGGAGCGCGTTGACGTACTCGCGATCCGCACCTGGATTGCCACGCATCAGCCGCAGCACGCGCTGATCGAGCGCGCGCAGGCGATGCCAAAGCAGGGTGCGAGCAGCGGCTTCAAGTACGGTCGAGCCGTGGGCGCGATCGAGGCGGTGCTCGCCTGCTGTGAAATCCCGATGACCATCATCGAGCCGACGGCATGGAAGAAATTCCACCAGCTGCGGGGCGGCGACAAAGAGGGCGGACGGCAACGCGCCCTTCAGCTGTTCCCCGCGGCGCACGCCCTGCTCAGCCGCAAGCGCGACCACGGGCGCGCAGAAGCGGCCCTGATCGCTCTGACAATCAGGGGCGCATCATGAGGATCATCGGCGCCGACGAGCGGCTGAACGAACCGCGCGGGGTGAAAGTCCTGCTCATCGGCCCGACCGGCGTGGGGAAGACCTCACAGCTGCGTACGCTCGATCCATCCCGCGTGCTGTTCCTCGATGGCGAGGCCGGCGACTTGAGCGTGCAGGACGTTCCGGTCGACACGATCCGGATCGACGACTGGCAGACCGCGCGCAATATCGCGGTCCGCATCGGCGGCCCCAATCCGTCGTTCGCGCCGACTAGCTGCTATTCCGAGGCGCACTACAAGGCGGCCGGGGGCGCGCTTGAGAACCTCGACCGCTACGACATCGTCTTCGTCGATAGCATCACATCGATCAGCCGGCTTTCGTTTCGCTCGGCGGAGCAGCAGCCGGAGGCGCGCTCGGAGCGTACCGGCGCCAAGGATCTGCGCAGCATCTACGGCCTGCACGCGCGCGAGATGCTGATGTGGCTGCATCAACTCCAGCATGTGCGCAGTAAGCACGTGGTGTTCGTCGGCATTCTCGAAAAGGTCACCGACGACTTCGGCCGCTTCGTTGAGTACCGCCTGCAAATGGAGGGCGCCAAGGTCCCGCGCGAGATCGGTGCCATCGTCGACGAGGTCGTTGTGATGGAGTTTCTCAATTTCGGCGGTCCTGAGCCCGTCCGCAGCTTCGTGTGCACGGCGCCGAACCCGTGGGGGTTCCCGGCGAAGGATCGCTCCGGAAAACTCGACCAGACCGAGCCGCCGCACCTCGGCAACCTGCTCGCCAAAATTCTCAACCGCGAAAAACCAACTTCACCCCCTGGGCAATAGGAGGCAACCATGCCCTTCGACTATTCACAGACTGACGACCCGCGCGACTTCTCCGAACTCATTCCGCACAACACGATTGCCACCACGCAGATGCGCATTCGCCCCGGTAACGCCGGTCCGGATGGACTGTACAAGCGCACGGCGAGGGGCGACGCCGAGATGCTTGACTGTGAGTTCGTGGTCCTCGACGGGCCGTTCGCCAAGCGCAAGTTCTGGGACAACTTCATGCTGGCGGGCACGACCGACGGTCAGAAGGAGATGGTGCTCACCAATCGCGGGCGGCTGAAGAAGATCCTCGAAAGCGCGCGCGGCATCAAGAAGGGCGACACCAGCGAGCAGAACCTCGCGCTGTACCGGGCCGAGGACAAGGACTTCAACAACATCATCTTCGTCGCCAGGATCGGCGTGAAGAAGGGCGAGCCTAAGAACGACGGCAGCGGCACGAGCTGGTCGGACAAGAACTACCTGCTGGCCGCGATCACGCCCGACCAGAAGGACTGGCATCCGGTCGAGCAACCGCCCCCGTTTAACGGCGGTGGCGCCACCGCGCCCACGGGCGCCGCGCCGGCGGGCTCCGCGCCCGCGGGCCACGCCCATTACCCCGCCGCAGTGGGCACGCTAATGCGCAAGCTCCGCACCGTTGGGATGGTCTCGCCGTCCGCGCTCGAGGACGAGTGGCAGCGGCGGGCGACCGCCGCCGCCATCGAGGCCGCGCGCAGCGTCGTCACGATCGGCGGCCCCATCCCACCAGCCACGCCCGTCGGGCGGCTGAATGACACCGAGTTGGGCTGGATCCTCGCCGCGATGCTGTTCGCCTGGATCCGCACGCGCGCCGAGCAGGCGGCCGCGGAAGAGCTCGACACCGAGCAGACCATCCGAATGACGGGGCTCGATCCGGAGCCTTGGGACGCCGGCGCCGTGGCGGCGATCCTGCCCGAGCTCGCGAGTACGAGCTTCGACTGGTCACAGCCGATCACAGCCTGGCCGAAGCACACAATGATCGAGTTCTTGCTCACGGCCATGCGGCACCCCGACGCTCGACGCCCGCACCCGCGCTATTTTTGCCCGCGGGCACTACTTCGAGGCCCGCGTCCGCGAGCAGCTAGTCGCCGCGGGGTTCAAGTTTGCCCCGCCCCAGGCGCTCGCGTTCACAGCTGTGAACGGCGATCTCCGCGGCCATGCCGACGGGATCATCATGGCCGGCCCCAATCCGCTCGGCGCCGCCTATGTCAATTACCCGTTCATCTGGGAATGCAAGGCGCTCAACGCGCGCAACTGGCGCGCCCTCGCACGCAATGGGCTCGAGCGCGAATTCCCGCGCTACGCGGCGCAGGTCGCGCTCTATCAGGCCTACCTCAAGCTGACCAATCCGCTGCTGTTCAGCGCCATCAACGCCGACAGCTGTGAGCTGCTGCACTTCTGGGTGCCGTTCTCCGCCGAACGTGCGCAGCTGTGGTCCGACCGTGCGGCCAACATCATCGCGGCGACGCGCGCCGGCGAGTTGCTGCCACGCGCTTACAAGGATCCGGAAAAATTCCCCTGCAAGATATGCCCTCACGTTGCGCGGTGCTGGCGATGAGCGCGGGCAAGAAAACCCTGGAGGAAAGGATCGCCGACGTCATCCGTCTGCTGGCCTCGGACAAAGATGGCGACGTCATCGCCGCGGCGTGCGCGCTCAAGCGAGTGCTGGCATCCGCCGGCACCGACATCCATGGCCTGGCCCACGGCATCGAGAACCTGGGCAAGAACGCCGAGGTCTCGAAAGAGCAGATGAAGCAGATCTGGGAGGCCGCAGTACAGCACACCGAGAACAGGCTGCACGGGGCGGACGACTTCATCAGCGCCGACGGCAAGCCGACCTGGCAATCGGTCGCGCTGTTCTGCCAGCGCAACAAGCACCGCCTCCGCCCGCAGACGCATGAGTTCGTCGACAAGATGGCCTCGCAGACCGTGTACGGACGCGAGCCGACCGAGAACCAGCACAAGTACCTCTTCGCTCTGTTTCTCCAACTGGGTGGGAAAATCATATGACCGCGCAGGTAGACGAGGCGACCGTTCGGCAATTCATTGAGATCATCAGCGCGCACGCGCGCCAGGTCATCAACGGCGCTGGCCCGCCCGGCGTTCTGCAACTGAGCCGGCTCAATCCGCTCGACCACAGTCCTATCCCCAGCCGGTTCACACTCGACGACGTCGAGAACATGGTGCGCACCGCGGTCAGCGACGCCCTCGCCGGGCACAACGCCTACATCGAGGCGCGCACCGTGCGCTCCGATCTGCGCGGCAGCCAGCGCGGGGGGCTTGAGGACACCGCCTGGGTGTTCGGGCTCGTGGCCGATTGCGATGCCGACAAGAACATGGGCGGCAACATCACGGTCAGGCCAAGCCTGGTGATCGAGACCTCGCCCGGGAATTTTCACTACTGGTATCTGTTCACGCGGGCGATCCCGTGGGTCCAAGCCAAGGCGATCGGCGACGCCATCCGCGCGAGCTCGGGCGCTGACAAGGACACCGGCGTCGTCACGCAGCCCTATCGTATCGCCGGAACGCCGAACTTCCCCTCGGCCGAGAAGCAGGCGCGCGGGCGCGTCACCGTCGAGGCGACGCGGATCGTCGAATGGACCGGCCGACTGTGGGACCCGGATGAACTCCTGGCGGCGTTCTCGCGGGTGGCGTCGGCCGCGGCCGCGGCCACGACGCCGATCGATCCCGAGGCGACGCTGCCCGAGGAGCTACTCAAGGACATCCGCGAGGGCGGCGTCGGCAAGGCCGATGACAAGAGCCGCTCGGCGCTGTTCCAGAGCGTGGTCGATCAGCTCAAGCGGCGGCACTGGGACATCGAGAGCATCGTTGCTCTGCTCGAGAAGTATCCGAACGGCGTTGGCGCCAAGTACAGCAAGCGCCTGCGCAAGGAAGTGGAGCGGTCCTACGGCAAGGCCGTGGGCGGCGCGCCTTTGCCCGCCTCCGGCGGGACGGGTGGGACGCTTGGGACGGGGTCTGCGGGTGCGGGGGCGTCAGCGAGCACGGCGGCATCGGCCACGAGCACGACGGCCTCGGCCTCCGCCACGGCGCCGCACGTGCTCCCCACCATCCGCCTAGTCGATGGTCAGCTCCCGCGCACCACCGAGCAGGTCGAGCGCGCGATGGTCTCCGCCGGCATGGAGATTTACGCGCGCGCCGGCGCGCTCGTGTATCCGGTCAAGGAGACCAGGGTGGCGGCCAAAGGGCGCAAGACCATCACAGCGCGCCTGAGCGTCTTCAGTCCGGACGCGTTCATTGAACCGGTGGCCGAGGCCGCGATCTACCAGCGCTGGAGCGTCCGGCGGAATGCCTGGATCGACATCGATCCGCCGGTGCAGCTCGTGCGCATGGTGCTGTCACGCGAGCGCCGCTGGGCCTTTCCGCATGTGAGCGGCATCATCACCACCCCGACGTTGCGCCCCGACGGCTCGCTGCTCGCCGCGCCCGGGTACGACCCGGCCTCAGAGCTCTACCTGCTGCCCAGCCTGCAGCTGCCGCCGATCGCGGCGCACCCGACGCGGCAGGACGCGTTAGCGGGGCTCGAGAAGCTCAAGTACCTGTTCCGCGAGTTCTCGTTCCAGGATAAGCACGGGAGCGGACTGGAGAAGCGGCTCAACTGCTCGGTCGCGATCTCCGCGTTATTGACCGCGCTGCTGCGCGGGTCGCTACCGACCGCTCCGGTCTATCTTGTGTGCGCCAGCACACCGGGAACCGGCAAGAGCTACCTCGTAGACGTGATTGCCGTGGTTACCACCGGGCAGTTCTGTCCGGTCATCACCACCTCGAGGAACGCCGAGGAGACCGAGAAGCGGATCGGCTCGATCCTGCTCAGCGGCATCCCGATCGTCTCGCTCGACAACTGCATCCACGACCTCGGCGGCGAGCTCCTTTGCCAGCTGACCGAGCGCCCGGTGATCCGCATCAGGATCCTTGGCCGCAGCGAGATGCCCCCGTGCGAATGCCACACGGCGGTGTTCGCGACCGGCAACAACATCGTCTTCAAGGGCGACATGGTCCGCCGCGGCCTGGTCTGCAATCTTGAGGCGCTCGATGAGCGCCCGGAGCTGCGGGAGTTCGAAGCCGACGCGCTCGATATCGCCGCCGCCGACCGCGGCCCCTATGTCGCCGCCGCGCTTACGATCGTGCGCGCCTATATCGCCGCCGGCTCGCCGAAGGTCTGCCCGTCGCTCGGCAGCTATTCGGCTTGGTCGAACATGGTGCGCAGTCCACTGGTCTGGCTGGGTGAGCCGGATCCGGTTCTCAGCATGGAAGGTCTTCGCAACGAAGACGTGGAGCTCGCCAACATCCGCGAGTTCTTCAGTCTCTGGCTGGAGTACGGCCTCGATCTCGATACGCCCTACCTGACCGCAACCATCATCGAGGAAGCGACCGCCGCGGCGCCGGCCAACTACTGGGGGCCGCGCGAGTTCAAGCCGTTTCTGCTCGGGGTCGCCGCCGCGAAAGGTGATCCGGACAAGATATCGGCGTGGCGGCTGGGACTTTGGTTGCGGCGGATCAGTGGTCGCATCGTGAAGCTGACCGATGCGCAGGGAACGGAGCACAAGTATCGACTGATTAGGGAGCAGGCCAGGACAGGCCGTGCCTGCTTCCGGCTTGTAGAGCTTCCTTAGTCTGCATGGAGTGCTGGAGTGAATGGCAATTTTCTCTCTATGTCGCGTAACTCGCATGGGGAGTGCGAACTAGATAGAGCTGTATAGAAACTTCTTCGAACTCCACGCACTCCATGCACATTGCGTGCAGGGAAATGCTAGAAAGTTCGAACACCGAAGAACACGTTCCAACAAATCACAGACCAAAATCCGGATCGGAGACCGACATGGCGAAAACTGAGCCGACTGCGCGCAGCAGCACAGAAGTTGATCCAACTCGTTCTGACATCGACACTTTCCTCGCCGAAATGACGAAGGCGCAGACGAGCGGAATTTCTGGCACCGGACGCCTGATTTTCGCTCTCGACGCCACCCATAGCCGGCACGAGACCTGGGACATGGCCTGTAAACTGCAGGGCGATATGTTCCGCGCTGTCGCCTCGATCGGTGGCCTCAACGTCCAGCTGGTCTACTACCGCGCCCTGTCCGAATGCCGCGCCTCGAAGTGGGTCTCGGATCCTAACCACCTCGCCAAGCTGATGACCAAGATCGACTGCCGTGCCGGGCATACACAGATTGGAAAGGTTCTAGCCCAAGCCAAGCGTGAGACCGCGGTGCTCAAGGTCTCGGCCCTGGTCTTCGTCGGCGATGCATTCGAGGAGGAGGAGGACGAGATCCTTCCGCTCGCACACGAGCTTGCACGTGCCGGCGTCCCCGTCTTCATGTTCCAAGAAGGCGAGGCCCACAGGGTCGAGCGGGTCTTCCGTGAGATCGCTAGAATTACCGGCGGCGCCTACTGCCGCTTCGATAGCGGATCGGCCGCCCAGCTGGGCCAGTTGCTCAAGGCAGTCGCGGTCTTTGCTGTTGGCGGCAGGGCCGCGCTGGCGGCCAGCAAGGATGCCGGTGCGATCAAGCTGCTCGGTCAGTTGAAATAGGTGAGACGAACATGAGAACCGTCGAAACTCCGTAGGGCGTGCTCCCCGTGGTCGACACGTGGCGCCGGTGCCGTCACACCAAGGCTGGATGGAGCGGAGTCAACGAAAAGGGGCAGCGGGTGAATATCAGCTATCGTCCCGAGGAGCGCGATTTCGGTCCCGCACGTATGCCGGACAAGGACTACGTCGTGCTTACGCGTGACGCCGCCGCCCACGAGCACGGCGACGTCTATGGCCATGTGCCTATGGGGGTGGCTCTGATCGAGCGTGCAGGCCGCAAGGTGTCATGAGCGGGAAAACGGCAGCGCAGCGCCGCCGGCGGGTCGCCGACACCCAAGCGTGGCGAGCTCGGCAGAAACGCGGTGCGGCGGTCTATCCGGTCGAGGTCGATGGTGCGACTTTCGATCCGGTGGAGCGCTTCGGCGGGCTCGAGGCCAGCAAGGCGGATGATCGGCGTCGCTAGGTTCTATCGGGTGGTTCGTTCTGCTAAGGCCTTCCTAGGGCCTTCAAGCGGGCAACGAGAACCGCCAGGCTGCGACCGCGATGTACACGCCAGAGAGTGGCCGCCAGCGCGCCTAACCCGCGGCCGCCGTCCGCTCGGCGTCCCACGTGATCGCGCGTGCAACGTTGTAAGCGACACGATGCACGAGACCGTCACCGAGAGGCTTGCCTTGCAGCTCGTCCGCCAACCCGCTCGAGAAAGACACCGCGTAGATCAGGCGGCACGGTGGCGCGGTGTCTCATGTCGTCAATCACTGTCGTCTCTATTGGCGCCCACGAAGCGATGAGGTCTCCGCATCACCATAGACGGCTTATCGCCAGCAACCGTCATGACGGGGTTATGCTCGCGAATATCGGGGTCCACGACGAAGCGCATCGGGGCTTCCGAGCAATCCATAAAATGAATAATATTCGCTCGCTGTCGGAAGTCATCTGGGGGAATTCCCAGGAGATGAGATGGCGGCGTTGCTGGCAAGTCGGGACAACATCCGGCAAAGTAACACCTGTGGCGGCTTGTTGAGGCGCAAGAACATCCCGGCTTTCCAAAGGAAGAAGGAGTCCCTTCGATGTGTGACTATAGTCTGCACCATGTCGCAACCCGGCCTGCCAGGATCGAGGACAAGCTGGTAGCGACCAAATTCCCAAATTCCATCACGCGAGGGTTCGCAGCGGTTGGCGAGCCGAATGTTGCGGTCTGCCTGCTGCCGGGTACCGAAATCGCGTTCGATCAGAATGTCGAATGCGAGCCGTCGTTCGGCATCGGCATTCTGCCAAACAAGAAGATCGGGCAGCGGCTCGCGCGCTTCCGGCAAATCAACATAGACAACCCCGTGGCCCATCACGATGCGTTGGAATTCCCGGATGGGCAGGTGGTACTGGTCACGCGCCTGTGCC
>Ga0318560_10000249_pt1 | contig 14203 bp, 8 predicted proteins | sample GRESIP065b5f22_FD_202537 | JGI IMG/M metagenome (GOLD analysis project Ga0318560, IMG submission 202537) | Tropical soil microbial communities from Luquillo Experimental Forest, Puerto Rico - GRE.SIPMG.065b5f22 | ecosystem: Environmental > Terrestrial > Soil > Tropical forest > Bulk soil... | reverse complement strand
GCAACAGGGTGCCGGCATCAAAGACCGTTTGCGCGACGTTACCAGCCAATGTCCAAAATGCGGTGCCGGGGGTCATAAACAATTGACTGATCTGATTCGCCGTGGCGCCGGCATTTCCGGTCAGTGTGAACTGCGGCAGTCGGGCGGCTAGGGCAACCCCGATCAACGCGCTTGCCGAGTGCAACTGCGCCTCGGCCGATTGTATGTCCGGGCGTTGTTCCACCAGATTGGACGGCAGGCTGACCGGCAGCTCCTGCGGCAATTGCAGTGAAGCGAGCTCGAATTTCTCGGCCGGCGCCTGGCTCGGCAAGCGACCGATCAGCGCCGTCAACAGGTCGCGTTGCACCGCCAGTTGTTTCTGCAATGGCGGCAGCGTCGCCTGTGCCTGCGCCAGCGCCGCTTCGACCGCTGCGACATCCAGTCCGGCCACCTGGCCGAGTTGGAATTGCTTGCGCAGGATGTCCAGTGACGCGCTCTCGATTTTGATGATCTCCTCCGTCGCGGCAATCTGACCGCGCAACGACGCCTCCTGCACCGCCGCGGCGACGACGTTCGAGGTCAGGGTCAGATAGGCCGCCTCGAGCTGGTAGCGCTGAAACTCGGCGGTTGCCATCAGCGATTCGACCTGCCGCCTGGTTCCGCCGAAGACGTCCGGGGCATAGGTCACAACCACCTGGGCGGTGTGGAGGGTGAAAAAGGGTGGGCCTGAGGAGGCCGCCGTAAAGGTCACGCCGGTGGCGGTCTTGTTGCGGCTCGGCGAGTAGCTGACGACGGCAGTAGGAAAGAACGCGCCCTGCGCGGCATAAACATTTTCCCATGCCTGGCGCAATGCCGCCTCAGCGGCCGGTAGGGTCGGGTTGTTCTCAAGCGCCTGCTCGACCAGACTGTTGAGCGCCGCCGAATGGAACAGTGTCCACCACTGGCCCGGAATATCGAGCCCTCGCACGAAGCGTTGTGCCTCGCCGCCCTTCATGTCCGCGGCGGAGGTTTGCTCCGGCAGCAGCTGCGACGTGTACGCGCTGACTTCCGGCGCGGCAGGCGGCTCGAAATCGGGACCGACCGCACAAGCAGTCAGCATACCCGCAACCGCCGCGACAGCGACAAAGTAGGGACCGCAGGCCAATCGATTTAAGCGCAAGATGGGCGGTGCCTCAGCGCTTGCCGCGAATTTGGCTTCCGTTGATGCTCGGATTGGCCTTCGATGAACCGGAGACCCCTGCGCCTTTCTGCGGATTACCCTTTATTCCCGCCGTGCCGGCATTTTCAGCAGCCGCAGCAGTTGCGGCCAGATTGTGGTCGAGGGTCAGCCGAAAGGGCCCATCAGCGGCCATCAAGGTCAGGATGCCAACCGCTACAGCAATGAACTTCATAGCTCCCTGCCGCCGCAGGAGTATCGGTTAGTCGTCATCGGCATGCACCTTCCGCTCTGGCTCCGGCGTCTCGAAGCTGCCCGTTCTGTGCGGCACCCATGGTTCGGGATCGCGGTCTTTGCCCAGCAACAGCATCTGCAGCGCCGGCACGACGACCAGCAACAGGATCGGCCCGAGAAACATGCCGCCGACGATGACCGTTGCCAACGGCCGCTGCACTTGGGCGCCAATACCGTGCGACATCGCGGCGGGGAGCAGCCCGATGCACGCCGACAGACCAGTCATCAGCATCGGCCGCATCCGCTGTTCGGCGGCGCGCTGCATCGCTGCAATGCCGCGTACGCCGCTCAGACGGACCTCGTTGTAATAGGTAATGATGAGGATGCCGTTCATCACCGAGACGCCGAACAGCGACACGAACCCGACCGCGGCGGAGATGCTGAAATCGAGCCCAGTGAGATAGAGCGCGACGACGCCGCCGACAATCGCGAAGGGGATGCCGGCAAGGGCGACGAGGCTGTCGCGGAGCGAATTGAATAGCCCGTAGAGCAGTACCAGGATCAGGACGAGGCTGATCGGAACGATGATTCCGAGGCGCTTCTGGGCCTGCTGGAGTTCCTCGAACTCCCCAGCCCACACGATCCGGTAGCCTGGCGGCAGCTTGACGTTCTCGGCGATGCGAGCCTGCGCTTCTTTGATAGCACCGCCGAGGTCGCGTCCGCGCACACTGAACTTGATCGGGATGTAGCGCTCGCTGCCCTCGTGATAGATGTAGGAGGCGCCGGTCTCCAATTTGATCGCGGCCAATTCGCCCAATGGAATATAGGCGTTGCCGCCGCCGGGAGTGGAGTAGCCGACGCGAATGTTGCGGACCGCGTCGATGCTGCTGCGATATTCGGGCGCGAAGCGGACATTGATATTGAATTGGCGATCCCCCTCCAGCACTTGTCCTGCCGACGTCCCGCCTATCGCCGCTTGCACGACGGTGTTGATGTCACCGGCATTGAGGCCGTACCGCGCCGCCTTCGCGCGATCAACCTTGATGTTCAGGTTAGGCTGGCCGAGGACGCGGAAGATTCCGAGGTCGGTGACGCCGGGAACTCGCGCCATCTCGTGCAGAACCTCGCCGCCGAGCCGTTCCAACACCGCCAAATCGGGACCGACCACCTTGACCGAGTTGGCGCCTTTGACGCCCGACAGAGCCTCTTCGATGTTATCTTGGATATATTGCGAGAAGTTGAAATCGATGCCGATGAACTCGTTCGCGAATTCCTGCTGCAGTTGCTCGATCAACTTCTCCTTCGTCATCCCCGCCGGCCACTCGTCGAACGCCTTCAACGGCGCAAAAATTTCGACATTGGAGAGGGGCGACGCATCGCTGCCGTCGTCTGGCCGACCGTGCTGCGTGACGACCGTTATCACCTCTGGATGGCCGCGCATGATCTCGCGCATGCGCGTCACATATTTCATGCCCGCTTCGAGCGAGATTGTCGGCGGCATCGACGCTCGGATCCACAGATTGCCCTCTTCCAGGGCCGGCAGAAACTCGGTGCCGAGCCGCGGCACGAGCAGGCCTGCCAGCGCCAGGAAGGCGATCCCGATCGCTGCGGTGACGGCCCTATGGGCAAGGGTCCAGCGCAGGACTGGGGTGTATACCCTGCGCAACACCCGGACCAACATCGTCTCCGTCTCGCGCACGTGTTCTGGCAGCAACAACGAAGCCAGCACTGGTGAGACCGTGAAGGTTGCGATCAGCGCCCCGACTAACGCATAGCCGTAGGTCTTCGCCATTGGGCCGAAGATCTGGCCTTCGACCCCTTGCATCGTGAACAACGGGACGAAGGCGGCGACGGTAATCGCCCTGGAAAAGAAGATCGCTTTATCGACCTGCAAGGCGCTGAGATAAATCAGGCGCAGCCGATCAGTCCAGCTCCGGCCGCTGACGGTCGGCGATGAATGGTCGATCATTAGTTGCCGACGGTCGCTCACCGGGGCCTGGAAGTTGCGGAAGATATTCTCGACCAGGATTACCGATGAATCGACGATGATTCCGAAATCGATCGCACCGACCGACAACAGATTGGCCGAATCGCCGGTGAGAACCAGCGCGATTATCGCGAAGAACAGCGCAAACGGGATGTTGGCGCCGACGATAATGGCGCTGCGCAGATTGCCGAGAAAAATCCATTGGATGAAAAAAACCAAAAGGCAGCCGAAAATCAGGTTGTGAAGAACAGTTTGGGTAGTAACATTAATAAGACTAGTGCGGTCATAGAACGGGACGATCCTGACACCGTGCGGCAAGCTGCCGTCGCTGTTCATCTTCTCGACTTCCGCTTTGACGCGGGCGATGACCTCGTTGGTATGGAGGGTCCGGTTCATCACGACGATCCCGAAGACGATGTCTTCTTGATCGTCGCGGCTGGCCCTGCTCAACCGCTGCGCATAGCCGACATAAACTTTTGCGACGTCCTTCACCAATACCGGCACACCTGCCGATTGAGTGAGGACGATGTTCTCCAGATCGTCGACGTTATGACCTTGGGTCAAATCGTTATTGCCGCCATCGTCGACGAGCCCGACGCCGCGGACCGTGACTGATTGCTGACCGATATCGATCGTCCGTCCGCCGACATTGATATTGGCGTTGTTGACGGCGCTGATCAGCTGCGGGATCGTGATGTTGTAGGCGTCGAGCTTGTTGCGGTCGACTTCGACCTCGAATTCCTTGGTCGTGCCGCCCCACGGGTTGACGGCGACGACGCCCGGAACCCGCAGCAAACGGCGGATTACGATCCACTGGTTGACGCTATGAAGATTGCTGAGACCGAAATGCGGCGGACCGACCACCTGATAGCGGAGGATTTCGCCAACGGTGCTCGATCCCTGGATGTTGGGCGAGACGTTGTTGAGCAGGCTGACGTTCTGCTGCAGCGCGATCGCCGTCTGCTGGTACGCGAAATAGTAATCGACTCCGTAATCGAACGTGACGCGAACGAAGGACAATCCGTAAAACGACGTCGAGCGGATGTTGTGAACACCGGGGGTCGTCGCCACTCCGACCTCTATCGGAATCGCGTAATAGCGTTCCATCTCTTCGGCGGAGAGGCCCGGCGCCTGGGCTGTAATCTCCAAGATGACGGGGGCGGGGTTGGGATAAGCCTCGATATTCAGCTTTGAGAATGCCCAAAGCCCGCCGCCGACAAAGACCAAGAGGCCCAGTAGAATGATCGGCCGGCGGGTGAGGCCAAACGCCAGAATGCCTCTCAACATCGCGCGTCGCGTTCCAGTACCCGACCGGTCACTGCGACGCCGTGGTCAGGGCATTGTCCATAAACAGCGCGCCGTGAGTGGCGACACGCTCGCCGGGCTCGAGGCCTTCGAGAACCTGCCAAAATCCGTCTTGCTGAAGGCCGATCTTGACCGTTCGTTGGGTAAAGCGGCGGCCGTCGGTCGTCACCCATACCGTCATGGTGCCGTCACCCTTGCGGACGACGCCCGCTTCCGGGACGGCCGGAGTTTTCATCTCCTCACCCGTGCGGATGACGAAGGTGGCGAACATCTGGGCCCGCAGCTCGCGGTTCGGGTCCTTGAGATGGGAGCGGACCTGAATGCGATGCGTGTTCGGATCGACCGAGGCTCCGATATGGGTGATTTTTCCTTTGAATACCCGGCCCGGATATGCTGCGACGTGGATCTCGACGTCCTCTCCTAAGCGGAGCAGCGGGATGTCTGCCTCCGGCACGCTCGCGAGCATCCACATTGTCGAGACATCGGACACGGTATAAGGCGCGGGCGTGTTGCCCGGCTGCACGTAAAGCCCCACCGCCGCATTGCGCGCCGTCACCCGGCCGTCCATCGGGCTCGGCACCGGCATTTGCGAGTCGATGCGGTGCGTGGCGACGATCTTGTCCATCTCCGCGTCGGTCTTACCGAAGATGCGCATCGCGTTGTGGGCGGCGTTGTAGTTGCCCTCGGCCGTCTTGTGGTCCGAGATCGCTTGGTCCACATCCTTCTGGGCCGCTCCCTTTGCGGCAAAAAGCTCCTGAGCTCGCCTCAGCGCCTTGGTTGCCAATTCGAGCTGAGCCGCGGCCTGGATCAGATTGCCCTCGGCGGTGCTCAGATCCGGGCTGTCGATCTCGAACAGAACCTCTCCTTTCTTGACATCGTCGCCCGCTTTTGCCCAAAGCCTGACGATGCGGCCGGGATAAGGTGTAAAGACCTGCAGTGAGTTGTCCTGATCGAAGTCGATATTGCCGACCGCCTCGCGCGTGATCCCGAACAGCCGTTCTTTGACCTCTTCGACCTTTACCGCTTTCAGCTGTGTGTCATTGAGCGTCACACTGTTGGCATCGAGTTGGACGGCCGCTAGTTCCGATTTGGGTGGTTGCGCAGTTTCCGGCTGATCTGCCAGAGGCCCCCAAACCAAGACAGTCAAACCGGCTCCGATGGCGGCGACGAGCAAGGCAGCGAGGAATTTCGCGTTACGCGAGAAGCGTCCGCTTTTCTCGGAGATCGACGGCAGAGAACCCGCTGTCATCTAACCTGCTCGAACGGTATCGGCTCAGTACAGCCAAGTTGGCAAACATACCCTATCCCTAGCCGCGGACGCCTTTCAGAGGCCTTTCCCTACGATTACCATTTGGTAATGCGCCGCATCGACTGCGACGACGATGTTGAGTCCCTGATAATGCTGATTGGGATCGGAGCAGCGCCAAAGCGGTCGAGCGCGATTTCTTCCCGCCCGTAATCGGAAGCCTCCGGCATGAGAGCGGCTGCCCACCGGGCATAGAGGATTGAGCGCAGCCGCCTAGTCCGAAGTTCCCGCCGGCACCGTCTCCGGCAAGCTCGCTCTGTGTGGGACGGTGCCCTCGGCGCGCGGCAGGACGATGCGTGCGGCAAGCCCTGGGGCGGCGTCTTCCAGACAGAGCCTTCCCCGATGCAGCGACGCGATGGCGGTCACGATCGAGAGACCGAGGCCGTTGCCGGGCAGGCTTCGGCTACGGTCGAGACGATAGAAGCGCTCGACGACACGAGGCCGCTCAGTGGCCGGGATGCCGGGGCCGTCGTCCTGGACGCGGATCGAAACCGTGTCTCGCTCACGGGCGGCGTGAACCAGGACGGTCGCCCCGCCGCCGGCGTATTTGAGTGCGTTATCGAGCAGGTTGGCGACCGCGCTCGTCAGTAGATTCTCGTCGCCGAGCGTCAGCGGGTCACCGCTGATCTCGCTGAGCAGAGTGATCCCAGCTTCCTCCGCCGCGGCATCGTAAAGTTCAACGACGTCGCTGACGACCTGCGAGAGCCGGACCAGTGTGAAAGATTGGCGTCGAGCCCCTGATTCGGCTTCGGCGATCTGCAGCAAGTTATCGAGCATCTGGATGAGCTCGTCGACCTGCGCAATTGCGAACCGCCCGGTTTCGACAAGCTCCATTGTGCTGCCGCCGGGGCGCAGCGCCTCCTCGAGACGGCCGCGGATGCGCCCCAGAGGGGTTCTGAGGTCGTGAGCAATCGCGTTGGAGACGTGCCGTACGCCATTCATCAGATGCTCGATGCGATCGAGCATGCTGTTGATGTCACGATTGAGACGCGCGAACTCGTCATCCACGCCGGAGATCGGGATACGCCGCGTAAGATCACCCGCCTCTATTTCACGTGCGGTGCGACGGATCGCACCGACCCGATGCTCGAGCTGCCGGCGAAACAGCAGAGCCCCGCCGATCGCGAGCAACAGCGCCACCGCGCCGCCTGCCACCAAGGCACGCCACACGAGCTGCTCAATCTCGCGCCGGTCCTGCATGTCGCGGCCGACAACTAGGATCGGGCCGCCGGGCAAAAGCCGAGGCAAAAGGCGGCTGAGGGAAGGGCGCCCGTTGCGAATCACCTTGGTATCGGTAAGACGGTCGAGCGGCGCCGCCGCCGTCGTCCAGCCGGAAATGTTTCCGGCCATTTTCCGTCCGTCGGGCGCGACGAGGAGATAGACTTCGGTGTCTTGCTCGATCCCGTCCGCGAGCAGCTGCCGAATTTCCTGCCGCAGTCCCTCGTCGCCGCGGGTCTCATAATGGTCGGCGAGGCGGTTCGAGATCGAGATTATTTTCGCATCGGTGCTGCGCGAGAGAACACCCACCGTGCCGAAATAGAAGGCCGCCGAAATCACCGACATCGAGCCGATGGCGAGCAGCCCGTAGCCGAGCGCCAGGCGGAAGGCGACAGTGCCCCGGAACCTAGCCATCAGCGGAGATCATATAGCCGATGCCACGAACCGTTTGCAGCAACTGCGGTGAGAAGTCTTTGTCGATTTTCCGCCGCAAGCGACTGATTTGGACATCGATGACGTTGGTCTGCGGATCAAAGTAGTAGTCCCACACCGCCTCGAGCAGCATGGTCCGGGTCACGACCTGCCCTTGGTGTCGCACCAGATATTCGAGTAGGCGAAACTCGCGCGGCTGCAACGCAATCGGCTTGCCCGCCCGTTCCGCCCGTCGCGTCCGCAAATCGAGTTTCAGATCGGCGATGCACAGTTCGCGACTGTCCTCCCTTACTGTGCCCCGGCGCTGCAACGCCTCGACACGTGCGAGCAGTTCGGAAAACGCGAAGGGCTTGGTAAGATAATCATCACCGCCGCCGCGCAGACCCCGCACCCGCTCGTCGAGGCTCGCCAGAGCGCTGAGAATGAGCACGGGCGTGGTTTTGCCGAGATCTCTCAGGGTTGCGATAATCGATATGCCATCGACGCCGCCGGGGAGCATACGATCGAGGATGATGATGTCCCAATGCTCGTTCGTGGCGAGATGGAGCCCGCCCACGCCGTCACGAACCAGCGTGGCGGTGTGGCCTGCCTCTCTGAGGCCATTGCAGATATAGCGGGCCGTATCCGCTTCATCCTCTATGACGAGACAACGCATCCTGCCGCCAAAGCCAGGCGCTATGGCTGCGCCGCGCCCAATCTAGGCGGGGACGAGGCGTCCCGAATTGCCAGCACGCGCGCCATTGCCATCTCACACGTATTTACTGGAGGACGTTCGCCGATGCCAGCGCACCGACGCTGATATCCGCTTGGGAATGAGCCGTAACTTTCGCTCAGATCTCTATCTGGCCACCCAATTCGACGACCCGATTGGGCGGGATGCGGAAGAACTCGGTCGCATCGAGCATATTGTTCGACATCAAGATGAAGAGCCGGTCACGCCAGCGCCAGAAGTTTCGCCGGCGCGGGTGCGGCCGTAAGCGCAGTTTCTCGCGTCCGATGAAGAAAGAAGTCTCCATCAAGTTTAGGCGAAGGCCGCCGACTCGGGCCTGCGCGAGGACCCGCGGGATGTTCACCTCGTCCATGAAGCCGTAGCGGATGAGCATCGTGGAGAAACCCTTGCCGAGCTCGGCAATCTCAAGGCGCTGGTCGTCCGGCACGTGCGGCACGTCCTCGCTATCGACCTGCATCATGATGACGCGCTGGTGCAGAACCTTGTAGTGTTTCAGAGCGTGGAGGAGCGCCACGGGGACCCGCCTCAGGTCGCGGGTCATGAAAATCGCCGTTCCTGGCAGCCGGGCCGGTCTCTCCGGACTGAGCGCCTCGACAAATTGGCGCAAGTCCAGCGCATCGCGTGCGCGCAGTTCGGCGAGCACTCGCCGGCCGCGCCACCACGTTCCCATCAGCGTGAACACCACCACCGCGACGACGATCGGGAACCAGCCTCCCTCCATGATTTTCAGCAGGTTGGAGCTTAGAAAAGTAAGGTCGATGAGACCGAAGGTGGCGAAGACCGGTAGCGCCACCGTCAGGCTCCAACCGCCGCTGCGCATGTAGAGGAAAGCCAGCCCGGTGGTGATCGCCATCATGCCGCTTACCGCGATACCATAAGCGGCGCCGAGATTGCCCGACGTCCGGAAGCCGAGCACGAGAATGATGATGACGACCAAGAGCAGGCCACTGATGTACGGCGCATAGACTTGCCCGATCTCCTGCTCGGAGGTGTGGCGCACCTCGAGCCGCGGCAGATAGCCGAGCTGGATCGCTTGGCGTGTGATCGAGAACGCACCGGAGATCACCGCCTGCGAGGCGATGATCGTTGCCACCGCCGCCAACGCAACGAGCGGATAGAGGGCCCATTCAGGTGCTAGACGAAAGAACGGATGTTCAAGGGCGTCCGGATTGCCGAGCAGCACCGCACCCTGCCCGAAATAATTCAGCAGCAGAGCCGGGAAGACGAGCCGGAGCCACGCCGTCCGCAGCGCCCTGCGGCCAAAATGTCCCATATCGGCATAGAGGGTCTCCGCCCCGGTCACAGCCAGAAAAACTGCCCCCAGCATGAAGAACCCGGGCCACGGCCTATCAAACAGCAGCGCGAGGCCGTGGAGCGGATCGATGGCTCGAAGGATGCGAGGGTGCTGCGCGATCCCCCAGATCCCGAGCGCGGCAAGCACAGCAAACCAGATCAGCATCACCGGTCCGAAGAGGCCGCCAACCGCCGCCGTGCCGCGGCGCTGCATGAGAAAAAGGCCGATAAGGAGGACGAGCGAGATCGGCACTACATAGGGCTCGAAGAGCGGCGTCGCCACCTTCAGCCCTTCGACGGCGCTCAACACGGAGATGGCGGGAGTGATCACCCCGTCACCATAGAACAGCGCGGCCCCGACGAGGCCCGCCGCCATGATCCACAGATATCGTTTCGTGGAGCCGGCGGTATTTCGCAGGACCAGGGCTGTAAGCGCCAAGAGGCCACCCTCGCCGCGGTTATCGGCTCGCATGATGACGAGCACGTATTTCACCGTGACGATGAGCATCAAGGCCCAAACGATCAGTGAGAGAGCGCCGAGGATGGCATGCTCGCTCATATCGCCGAAGTCGACGAGCGACTGGCGGACGGCGTAGAGCGGCGAGGTACCTATATCACCGAATACGACGCCGAGCGCGGCGATCGTGAGGCGTGAACTGTCATTCAGCCGGAAGCCGCAGCGCTGCGAGAGCGCGTCGAGCCTCGAAGGATGGATCCGGTTCGCCGGCACAGGGTATCAAGGTTCGATGATGAACGGCGTCGTTCAATATAACGGATGCGTAAAGATTTTGGATCACCGCGCGGCAAAGTACGAGGCGCATCAGTGTCGCGGTTTTTGGTCAGGTCAGGCGCGTTGCTCGGGGGGAAGCTGCAGACGGTAGCCGACGCCGAGCTCGGTTAGGATGTGAGTGGGGCGGGTCGGATCGGGCTCGAGCTTTTGCCGCAGTCCGCGGATAAACACCCGCAGATACTGTACTTCGTCGGCTTGCGCGGGCCCCCAGACCTCGCGCAGCAGCTGGCGGTGGGTGAGCACCTTGCCGGCGTGCATGACCAGATGCCGCAGGAGGTCGAATTCCTTTGGCGACAGCTTGATCTCCCGGCCGCCGCGGGTGACGTGTCGGCGCACGAGATCGACGGAGAGGTCGTCCGAAACAAAGACCGGCAACTCCCCTTGCGATTGGAACGCATGGCGGAGCGCGGCGCGCAACCGCGCCGTCAGCTCGGCCATGCTGAACGGTTTGCTGACATAATCGTCGGCGCCGCGGTCGAGCGCCTCGACCTTTGATCGCTCGTCATGCCGCGCCGACAGGACGACGATTGGCACCGTCGAGGTCTTTCGCACCTCGGTGATCAGTTCGACGCCGCTTTGGTCCGGGAGGCCGAGGTCGAGGATCACCAGATCCGGCTTTTCGGCCGCCAGCGCCCGCATCGCGCCCACGGCGTCTTCCGCTTCCAAGACTCTGTAGCCGGAAGCGGCAAGGCTGGTACGCAGGAGGCGGCGGATCGGTGGCTCGTCGTCGACGACAAGGACGGTATCGAGCTTAGCCATGGGCCATGATCGGCTGACGCTCCACCGTGACCTCCGGCACGACCGGCATACGGATCATTAGCACAGCCCCCGAGCGGTCGCGCCGGTTTCGGGCGACGATCGATCCGCCCAGCGCTTCGACAAATCCCCGGCAGATCGCCAGTCCAAGCCCGGTGCCGGCACGCCTGCGATCCTGGGCCTGGACACGATAGAACTTGTCGAAAATGCGCTTCAGATCGGCGGAGGGTATGCCTGGGCCCTCGTCGACGACCTCGATCTCGACGAGTTCCCCGTCGCGGCTCGCGCGGAGATCGATCCTGCTGCCGGTGGGTGAGTACTTCGCCGCATTGTCGAGCAGGTTGAACAAGACCTGTTCGAATAGAACCGCATCAATGCGCAACATTGGCAAGTGGGGCTCGAGTTCGACTTCGACGCGGTGCCCGGCAAGGACGTTCCCGGCGCGCTGCAGCGCCGAGCCGACAATTTCGGCGACATCGATCAGCTCGAGTTTCAGCTCGATCGCACCGGATTCGAGCCGAGTCATGTCGAGAAGGTTGGAGACGAACCGGTTCAAGCGCTCGGCCTCGTCCTGAAGAGTGGCGAGCAACTCCTCACGCTCGGCCGCACTGTACCTCTCCGGGAAGCTGCGCAAGCTTGATACAGCGCCGAGGATCGAAGCGAGCGGTGTGCGCAGATCGTGCGAGATCGAGGTCAGAAGCGCCGCTCGCAGCCGCTCGGTTTCGGCCAATACGCGCGCTTCGTCGAGGCCCCTGGCGAGCGAAATCCGCTCGATCGCCACCGCCGCCTGATCGGCCAGCGCGTCGAGCAGACGCCGCTCGTCGGGGGTCAGCAACGGGCCGGGCGCGTCTCGGTCGATGCCCATCACGCCGACCGGGCCGCTGCCGGTGCGCAGCGGGAGGAACAGGCGCTTACCCCCGGGCAACGTATCGGCGCCGCGGCCGGCCGGACGATTGTGCTCCCAGGTCCAGCGTGCCGCCGCCATATCGGCGTCGTCGAGGTGGTCCTCGGGGGGATAACCCGAAGCGACCTCAAGGCCCTCGCTGTCTTTTGCCGGGAGCAGCAGCACGGTACGGGCATCGAGCATTGAAGAGATCTGATAGGCGGTCGCCCATAGGAGGTCGTCGAGCGCACCAATCCCTGCAACCTTGCGGCTGAAGGCATAGAGTTCGGCCGTGGTCTTCGCTCGCGAGCGGGCGGCCAGGATCTGGCTGCGCGTCCTCGCCGTCAGGTTGCTCACGATGACCGCCACGACGAGGAAAAAGAACAGTGCTAGAACGTTTTCCGGGTCTGCAACCGTGAAGGTATAGAGAGGCGGTAGGAAAAAGAAGTTATAAGCGAGCACGCTCGCGACGGCGGCGAACAGCGACGGCAACAGGCCCCAGACGATCGCCGAAGCCAGCACCGCAGTCAGAAACACCAATGAGATGCTTTGAACAGCGATGAAATGTTTGACCAGCAGGCCGGCCCCGAGGGCGATTGCGACAGCGCAAGCGCTGCCGAGATAGGGCCCGATGCGGGGCGGCTCCGGCCCCGGGCGGGTCTCAACCGACTTCGTCGGGACAGGCTCGCTATCGTCAGCCGAGATGACGTGGACGCTGATCTGGCCGGTCTTGCGCACCAGCTCGTGCACGACCGAGCCGTGCATGATTTCGAACCAGCGCGACCGGTCGGATTTGCCGATGACGATTTGGGTGATGTTGTTCGCGGTAGCGTAGGCGACAACCTCGTCGGCGATGTTGCGGCCCGGGAGCGTGATGGTCGAAGCGCCCAGCCGCTCTGCCAGCCGCAAATGATCGGCGATGCGGTCACGCTCGACATCGGTCAGCCGCTGCGTTCGTGCTGTTTCGACATAGATTGCGGTCCACGGGACCTGAAGCCGATCCGCCAGTCGCTTGGCATAGCGGATCAATCCAGCGGTGCTCGGCGCTTCGCTGACACAAACAAGCACACGCTCGCCGGCTGCCCAGGGACCCGGAATCGCATGTGCCCGCATGTGCGAGAGCAGCTGCTCGTCAACACGCTGCGCGGTACGCCTCAACGCCAGCTCGCGCAGCGCCGTCAAATTGCCCGACGAAAAGTAATGGCGGATCGCGCGTTCGGCCTGTTGCGGCACATAGACCTTGCCCTCGCGCAGGCGCTTGATCAGGTCCTCGGGCGAGAGGTCGACGACCTCGATGTCGTCCGCCTGGTCGAGAATGCTGTCAGGCACGGTCTCGCGCACCCGGATACGGGTGATCCGGGCGACGATGTCGTTCAGGCTTTCGACATGCTGAATGTTGAGGGTGGTGAAGACATCGATGCCGGCGGCAATCAGCTCCTCGACGTCGAGGTAGCGCTTCGGATGCCGGCTGCCCGGAGCGTTGGTGTGGGCGAGCTCGTCGACCAGCACGAGCCGGGGGCGACGCCTGAGGATCGCGTCGAGATCCATTTCGGCGAGGAGATGTCCTTTGTAGTCGACCTGCTGCCGTGGAATCACCTCGAGGCCTTCCAACAGCACCTCGGTCTCGCGCCGCCCGTGAGCTTCGACGACGCCCACGACAACATCGACGCCGTCGCGCCGCCTGGCCTGGGCCGACAACAACATTTCATAGGTCTTGCCGACCCCCGGTGCGGCGCCGAGAAAAATCTTCAGCCGCCCGCGGCCCTCGTGCTTGGCCGCCTCTAGCAACGCCTCCGGGGACGGTCTTCCCTCGCGCTCCGGCATAAGATCAGTATAGCGTATTTCGGTCCGCTGGGCACATCTACTGCGTCCCAAACGCGTGGAGTTAGCTCCGCACGCGTCCGCCTGCCTGGCGCCCGCTTACGTGAGTGTTGACCGACTATTCTACCCTGAAGCGAGATCGGTCATTAAATTCAGTCCGATCGTCAGCGCAGCTGCGTGCGTCAAGTTCAGCAAAATTGATCAGGGTGTCGGGTACTGCTCTTCAGCGAAAATCGATATCCTTTTGTTCGATCGGCAGAACCATCCTTCCGTCCCGACCTGAGTCCCGAAGGAGCGCCGCGCGGAGGGAAAG
>Ga0318560_10000243_pt1 | contig 14347 bp, 13 predicted proteins | sample GRESIP065b5f22_FD_202537 | JGI IMG/M metagenome (GOLD analysis project Ga0318560, IMG submission 202537) | Tropical soil microbial communities from Luquillo Experimental Forest, Puerto Rico - GRE.SIPMG.065b5f22 | ecosystem: Environmental > Terrestrial > Soil > Tropical forest > Bulk soil... | reverse complement strand
CGTGCTGTCAGCGATCCAGGTGCCGCCGTTCCTGGCGATCTTCGGCACCGCCCTGTTCTCCGGGATCCTGGCGTCGTTCACCCAGCCCGAAGTGGTCAAGGCCCTGGTCGACAAGCCCGGCCAGGGGCCGGTGCTCAACGGCATCGAAGCGATCTACAAGTCCATGGCCACCGGGCACGTCGCCAACAGCTCCAACGACACCATCAACGCCCTGTTCTCCCGCGGCGGCATGACCAGCATGCTCACCACCGTCTGGCTGATCCTCGGCGCCATGGGCTTCGCCGCGATCATGGAACACGCCGGGTTCATCGACCGGCTGATCAGGCCCATGGTCCACCGGGCCCGGACCGACGGCCGCCTGATCGCGGCCACCGGGCTGACGTGCATCGGCCTCAACGTGATCGCCGGCGACCAGTACATTGCCGACGTGCTCCCCAGCCGGGCCTTCCGCGCCGAGTACGCCAAGCGCGGGCTCGCGCCCCGGATGCTGTCGCGCACCGTCGAAGACACCGGCACCGTCACCTCGCCGCTGGTGCCCTGGAACAGTTGCGGCGCGTACATGGCCGGCGTCCTGCAGGTCCCCACCGTCGAGTACCTGCCGTTCGCGTTCTTCAACCTGCTCAACCCGCTGATCGCGATCATCTTCGGCCTTACCGGCTTCCGGGTCGAACACGTCAAACCCGCGGCAGAGCAAAGCCCCGAGCCAGCCGACACCTGAGGGTCACCTGCGACCAGCCGCATAGTGCTGCAGGAACAGCGCCTCGGTCAGCGCCATCGCCGCGATCTCGGCGGGATCGACACTTTCGTTCGGGGCGTGGATGAGCGCCAGCGGTTCCTCGACCCCCATCAAGATGAGTTCAGCGTGAGGGTAGGTGTCGGCGAACACGTTGCACAGCGGGATCGAGCCACCGTCCCCCAATGTCACCATTGGGCGGCCGTACGCCTCGTGCATGGCAGTGGCGATGGCCTGGTACGCGGGACCGCCGGTCTTGGCCTGGAACGGCGACCCGGGAGCTTCTACCTCGGCCGTGACGTGAACCCCCCAGGGTGCCACCGCGTGGAGGTGGCCGACGAGCGCATTAGCTGCGTCGCCCGCCTGTGTCCCGGGTGGGACGCGCAGATTCAGGCGGGCACTCGCCCGCGGTGTGATCGCGGGTGCCGACCCGACCACCGGCGGGCAATCAATGCCAGTGATCGTCACGGCCGGGCGTGACCAGACCATGTCGGCCACCGTTCCGTCCCCGAGCAAGGACACCCCCTCGAGCACGTGAGCGTCCGCCCGGAACGCTGCTGGGGAGTAGGGCGCACCCGGCCACACCTGGGTGTTGTCCAGGCCGCGGATCGTGGTGCTGCCGCGGGCGTCCCGGAGCGTGGCCAGCATCGTGACCAGCGCCGCCAGGGCGTCCGGGGCCGCCCCTCCGAACAGCCCCGAGTGCAGTTCCGAAGCGAGCGCCTCCACCTGGACAATGACGTCGGCCACGCCGCGCAGGCTCACCGTGACGGCCGGGTGGCCCCCAGCCGCGTTCCCGGCGTCGCAGACAAGGATCGCATCGGCGCGCAGCAGGTCGGCATGCCCCGGGACGAAGCCCTCCAGCGCCCCGGTGGTTTCCTCAGACCCTTCCACGACCAGCTTCAAGTTCACGGGCACCTGGTCACCAAGGGCGCGCAGCGCCGTCAGGTGCATGAGAATGTTGCCCTTGCAGTCGGCGGTGCCGCGGCCATGCCAGCGACCGTCCACCTCGGTCAGCTCGAACGGCGGGGTTCGCCATTCCGCCTCATCCAGCGGTGGCTGGACGTCGTAGTGGGCGTAGAGCAACACCGTCGCTGCGTCCGGGTCCGGAACCGGCCGGGATCCCAGCACGGCCTGGCTCCCGTCCGCCATCTCCGCAAGCCAGGCATCGGAGAAGCCGACGCCAGCGAACGCATCCCGCACCCACCGGGCTGCGCGGGCGCATTCTTCCGGCGGGAACAGGCGAGGGTCAGCGACAGACTGGATGGCCACCAGTTCAGCCAGCTCGCGCCGAGCCTGCCCCATCAGGCCCGCGATACGTTCATGCAGGTCCACGTCTCCGCACCCGCCTTCGATATGGCCGGACGACGGCCGTGGCCAGGACCTTCGCCGCAGTCCGGGCGGGCTCTCCCCGCTCGTTCAGCCGGCCTTGCTCACGTGGTCAGGCGTCTCGACGTATTTGTCCTTCAGCCGTGCCGCGGCCGCCGCCGCAACTCCCAGGATCACGCCGAAGGTGTGGGTGTAACGCCACCTGCGGTGCCTGATGCCGAGGATCACGGACAGGCCGGCGATAACGGCACCGGCCGCCCGGATCTTCTTCCAGTCGATATTCATCCCGCGTGGCTGGGTGACCGCCCGCACCACCCGGGCGGTCACTGGCTCCGCCGTCTCGTTCGTGGCCGAGGTCCCGTTAGCTGCCATGCACTTCAGCGTCCGGGGCGGCTGGGCCGGGTGTCATCACCCGCCAAGGGGTGATCGTGCCGCGGTGCCGTGGCGGCCGCTGCCGTTCGTTGCACCCATCGGAGCTGTCGCTGCCGCTTTTCCTAGCCAAGAGTGGCTACCAGGATGGCCTTGATGGTGTGGAGGCGGTTTTCGGCCTGGTCGAAGACGATGCTGGCGGCGGAGCCGAAGACGTCGCCGGTGACTTCCAGGCCGGTGGTCATGCCGGTGTGTTCCATCATGTCCTTGCCGACGGTGGTGTTGGGGTCGTGGAAGGCGGGCAGGCAGTGCATGAATTTGACCTTGGGGTTGCCGGCCGCGGTCATCAGGTCGGTGTTGACCTGGTAGGGCTTGAGCAGTGCGACGCGTTCGGTCCACACGTCCTTGGGCTCGCCCATCGACACCCACACGTCGGTGTGGATGAAGTCGGCGCCGGCGACGGCGCGGGCGGGGTCGTCGGTGATGGTGATCCGGGCGCCGGTGGCGTCGGCGGCCTGCTGCGCCAGGTCGACGACGTCCTTGGGCGGGTGCAGCTCGGCCGGGCCGGTCAGCCGGACGTCGCTGCCCATCAGCGCGCCCATCACCAGCAGCGACCGGCCCATGTTGAACCGGCAGTCGCCGGTGAACGCGTACGAGATCGCGTCGTACGGCTTGCCACCGGCCTCGTGCATGGTCAGAAAGTCGGCCAGCATCTGGGTCGGGTGCCACTCGTCGGTCAGCCCGTTATACACCGGCACCCCGGCGTGCGCGGCCAGCTCCTCCACGTCGGCCTGGGCGTTGCCGCGGAACTCGATCGCGTCATACATCCGGCCCAGCACCGCGGCGGTGTCGGCGACCGACTCCTTGTGCCCCAGCTGCGACCCCGACGGATCCAGGTAGGTCACGTGCGCGCCCTGGTCATACGCGCCGACCTCAAACGCCGACCGGGTCCGGGTGGAGGTCTTCTCAAAGATCAGCGCGATCTCCTTGCCCGCCAGCTGGCGGGTCTCGGTGCCGGCGTACTTGGCCAGCTTCAGCGCCTCCGACAGCCGCAGCAGGAACCGCAGCTCGGCCGGGGTGAAATCGATCTCCTTCAGGAAACTCCGGTTGCGCAGGTTGAACGCCATCGCTGGCTCCCCTCGGGGGTCAGAACGCGGGATCGCGTTCGATCGGGCAGGTCATGCAGTGGCCACCGCCGCGGCCCTTGCCCAGCTCAAACCCGGCGATCGTGATCACCTCGATGCCGGCCTTGCGCAGCGCCGTGTTGGTGCCGGTGTTCCGCTCATAGGCGACCACCACCCCCGGCTCCAGCGCGACCACGTTGTTCCCGTCATCCCACTGCTCCCGCTCGGCCTCAAACGAGTCCCCGCCGGTCTCGATCACCCGCATCTTGCCCACCCCCAGCGCCCGGCCCATCAGCTCCGGCAGCGTCCCGTGCCGCTCCTCGGTCACCACGTCCTCAGCCGACTCACCGGGCGTCAGCGCCCACGTCCGCGCCCCGTAGACCACCTGCGGGAACAGCGTCACCAGATCCCGGTCGCACATGGTGATCACCGTGTCCAGATGCATATACGACCGCGACTTGGGCAGATGCACCGCCAGCACCTGCGCCGCCGACCCGGCCCGGAACAGCTCCCGCGCGATCCACAGCACCGCCTGCGGGGTGGTCCGCTCCCCCATCCCGATCATCACCGTGCCGTTGCCGATCGGCTGCACATCACCACCCTCCACATGGCAGCGGCCCCAGTCCTCATCCGCGCCGCCCAGCCAGACCGGGAACCCCTCGCCCGCGAACATCGGATGGAACCGGTAAATCGCCTCCATGATCATCGTTTCCGGCTTCCGGGCCGGCTTGGTCATCGGGTTGATCGTCACCCCGTTGAAAATCCAGCACGACGGATCCCGCTGGAACAGCAGGTTCGGCAGCGGCGGCAACAGCATCGACGCCGGATCCGCCGACTCCCAGATCAGGCCCACATCCTGCCGCACATCGGCCCTGGTGATCCCCCCGATCAAGAACTCCGCCACCTGCTCCGCGCCGGCCGTGGCGACCCACTGCCGGGCCCGGTCCGCCGCGGTGATACCGACCTCGCGCTCGTTGAGGATATGGCCGGCCACCCAGTCCCTGACCCCAGGCTGATCAAGCGCCTCCGCCAGCAGCCGCTCGGCCAGGAACACCTCCACACCGCGGCCACGCATCACCTCGACGAACATGTCGTGCTCAGCCTTAGCCCTTGCCACCCAGATCACGTCATCGAACAGCAGCTCCTCCGCATTCGACGGCGTCAGGCGGCTATGCTCCAGGCCCGGCCGGTGCACCATGACCCGGCGCAGCTGGCCTACCTCGGAATAGACTCCCAGTGGCACGGCGATCTCCTTGCTTTGCGGACTGCCTGAAGCCTTGACTACCTGGACTCTGTGAAGTTGTGACGGCCTGGAGAGATCAGCCAGGTGAGGTTTCCCCGAACGTGACGCTTGCGACGTCAGTCGTGACACGGGTGCCCGCGGTCCCGGCGAGCATGGCATCGATGTCGGCCAGTGCCCCGATCATGGCGGGCTTGCCCGTCGCCTTCGCGAAATCGCATGCGGCCACCACCTTGGGGAGCATCGATCCGGCCGCGAACTCCGCTTCATACTCGGTGAGCAGGACAGCCGGGTTGGCCTCTGCGATGGCCCGCTGCTGAGGGGTGCCGAACCCCACGAACACCGCCTGCGCGTCGGTGGCCATGATGAGCACGTCGGCCTCGATGTTGCGAGCCAGCAGCGCACTGGCCCGGTCTTTGTCTATCACTGCCTCAATGCCGATCAGCTCCCGGCCCGGCCGGTAGGCGGTGGGTATCCCACCGCCGCCGGCGCAGATCACCACGCATCCCCGCTCGAGCAGCCAGCTGATGGGCCGGTGCTCAAAGATCCGCTGTGGCACCGGTGACGGTACGACCCGGCGCATCCGGTCCCCATCGGGCTTGAACGTCCAGCCCCGTTCCGCAGCCAGCCTGTCCGCCTCGGACTTGTCATACACCGGGCCGATCGGTTTGCTCGGGTCGGCAAAGGCCGGGTCGTCCGGATCCACCTCGATCATCGTCAGCAGCGACGCCAGCGGCCGTTCGAACGGGAGCCGGTTGCCGAGCTCCTGCTCCACCAGATAACCGATCATCCCCTGGGTCTCTGCTCCCAATACATCAAGCGGCGCCTCGGGCACCTCCTCGTATGCCGCCTCCTCCAGAGCCAGCAGACCGATCTGCGGGCCGTTCCCGTGCGAGATGATCAGTTCGTGATGCTCTGCGATCGGCGCCAGGTGATCACACGCCACTCGGACGTTAGCCCGCTGGTTCTCGGTTGTCATCGGCTGACCCCGGCGCAACAGCGCGTTCCCGCCGAGGGCTACCACCACTCTCATGCCCGACCCCCACGCCTCATTTCCCCTATTCCCGCCGCAATGACCCGGTTTTGGTGGGGTCCCCGACCCAACCTATCGATATGGGCGGTGATCTGCGACAATCAGCATTATGGGTTCTCCGGCTCGGGGCGGCCAAGAGCCATCTGATAATTCTTCAACTTCTCCTCGCCTTAACTTCACCTCTTCGTCATTTAATTCTCACCGGAACTTTCCCGGCATCACCGCCAGCCCTGATCTCATTTTGGTGCACGGCCGTATCTCAGGGCGGTGATCGCCCGGGCCTGCACGTAGCGACGGCTCCCCTGCTGCGCATGGAGAAAGCCTGGCGAGGCAGAACCGCACGAGGCAGAAAGAAGATGGACATGACCGGAGCGCCAGGCGACCCACCCGGGGGCGGAGTCCCGAACCCTCCGGCCGGAGCGGCCGTGCAGACAGCGCCGGGCGGGCCTTCGGCTACCCAGGACCGGGGCTTCGGCCTGCCGGTGGCGATAGCCCTGATCATGGGCAGCATCATCGGCGTCGGGATCTTCAATCTGCCCACCTCGCTGGCCGGCATCGGGCCGATCACGCTGGTCTCGATGGCGCTCACGACGGTCGGCGCCATCGCGCTGGCGCTGATGTTCGCGGCGCTGTCGCGCCGGCTGCCGGCCGACGGCGGGCCGTACGCGTACTCACGGGTCGCCTTCGGCAACGTGGTGGGCTTCTTCAACGCGTGGTCGTACTGGATCACGGCGTGGGCCGGTAACGCGGGGATCGCCGTTGGCTGGGTCCTGTACGTTGAGGTCTTCATCAACAAGGGCCAGAACAAGCTGATCACGGTCCTGCTCGTGCTGGTCGGCCTGTGGATCCCGGCTATCATCAACCTGTCGGGCGTGAAGAACATGGGCTCTGTCCAGCTGATCACCACGATCCTCAAGTTCGTCGCGCTCGCCTTCATGGCGATCGTGGGCCTGTTCTACATCAACACCGCAAACTTCACGCCGTGGAATATCAGTGGCGATAGCGCGATCAGCGCAATCGGCGCCGGCATGGCGATCGCACTGTTCAGCTATCTCGGCATCGAGGTCGCCTCCGTCGCCGCCGGCAAGGTGCGCGACCCCGACAAGAATGTCCCGAAGTCCACCGTGCTCGGGACGCTCGCCTGCGCCGCCGTCTACCTGCTGTCCCTGACAGCCGTGTTCGGCATCGTGCCGAACAGCACGCTGCAGAAGTCGACCGCGCCGTTCTCGACCGCGATCAATTCGATGTTCGGCGGCACCTGGGCTGGCTACGTCATGGCCGTTGTCGTTATCATCTCCGGCTTCGGGGCGCTGAACGGCTGGACCATGATCTGCGCTGAGATGCCCCTTGCGGCGGCCAAGGACGGGCTCTTCCCCGGCCGCTTCAACCGCATCTCAAAGAGGGGGGTGCCTGCCTATGGCATCATCGCCTCTACCGTGCTGGCGTCAATTGCGATGGCCATCAACTACATCGGCTCCGGCGGCGCGGAGGTTTTCACGACACTGGTGCTGATGACCGGCATCACCTCCGCTATCCCGTACGGGTTCTCCGCGCTGGCGCAAATCAAGTGGCGCATTGTAGACCGCCGGGCTATGCATGGGCGGCGTTTTGCGCGTGACGTGTCCGTCGCCGTGGTGGCGCTCGTGTTCTCGATCCTGTTCATCTATTACTCGCGCAATACCGGTGCCAGCGGCTTCCAGTACTGGGCCCCATTCGTGCTGGCGGGAGTCGCACTCCTGCTTGGTATCCCTGTCTACTTTGCCCAGCGGGGAAAGATCACCCCGCCAGAAACCGTTCCGGAGTACCGCTGAGAAGAAGACCGCGGTAACCGGCCGGAATCTGCTGCCGCTGACCGCCCTGCCGGGACAGCCCAGGGAGGAGCGCGCAGTCCCGGTCCCGGTCGGCCGGACCAGCAGTTCCACCCCCTTGGCCTGGGCCTTGCCCAGCAGCTGATCAGCCAGCTCCTCATCGACCAGCGGCCGCCGGACGGCCGATCGCCGCCGGTTTTCGGGGGCACCGTTGAAGTGTCTTACATTACGTGTCTTTCCGTGAGCCGCATTCCTGCGGCTTCATCGGTCAGGCCACGTTACTTACCCAGCTGGTATGAGACGCCCCGGACAGACTCCAGCCGGGTCAGAGTGCTTCACACACTCTGACCCGGCTGGGTGTGGTTGATTCGCTTGTTTAGCCGCCGGGGAGGACCTGGATGCCCTCGGTCCGTACGGAGTCAAGCTGGTTGGGGTTCAGGCCGAGGTCGAACAGGATGGTGGGAGCCACCTGGTACGTCCGCACCGGCTGGGTGATTGTGGTCCCGACCGGAGTGTTGTTGACGACGTTGGCTCCGTTGACGGTGAGCAGGGCGACGTGGGTGTCATCTGGGGCGAAGCCACCGTGCTCCATCACCTTGCCGGTGCTGTGGGAGTAGATGGTTCCCGGTATGGGCTGGATGATGATGTCGGGGGTTCGCGGATCAGTTGCCGGATTGCCGAACTGGGCTGCGAGAGCAGGCCCGGACAGCAACGTTTGGATACGGGCCGGGTTGCCAGCCGACATGCTGGCCTTCAGGGCTGCCACGCCCTTGGCCGTGTCGGCCACCCGGGTCGCCGGGTTCATCCAGATCAACGCGACGTCGTCGTCGGTGACCATGGCCGGGAAAACGCCGGCATTGTTGAGGACCGTGACCTCAGCGTGGCCGATGAGCGCGAGCTTGGAAGGATCGATGGGGGACTGTCCGTGCTTGGCGGTGATGATGATCGTGGTCGTGGCCAGCACACCCTGCTTACGCAGTTCGCTGACCATCGCCCCAATGGAGTTGTCAACGAACTTGATCGCGCGTTTCAGCTGTGGAGTGAAGATGGGGTGGGCCGAGGTGCTGCCCGGCTTGTACCCGCCAGGTACATAATTCGGGTCACACCCAGGTCCGTTGTTACTGCGAGGGCATGACAGGATCGGGTCGACCAGCTTCTGCCCCACGCTGACGGCCTGGAAGTTCATGCCGAAGATGTTCGGCACAGGAGCTGTCCTGGTTGCAGCCGAGTTGCGACCGTCGATCTCGTTGAGGATGGCGTCGACTTTGATCTGGTCGTAGGCCTCGGTGTTACCGAGGTAGTCGGTGATGAAGAACGGACCTGTTCCATCGGGGTTGGGCAAGGGGAAGGTAACGGTGTTCCCACGGGTGTCGACGAGCGATGGCGGGATGTGATCGGCGTTGATCTCGGTGTTGAATGGATCATTAACCGTATTCGGTGTGCTATTCCCGGCGACCTGGGCGTTGTAGACGGGATGCTTGTCTGCCCAGGCGGTATACAGGCCGGCCCGGTTTGCCACGCTGAAGATCGAGTTAGTGCGGAGGAAGTTGTTGGGCAGAAGCGGCTGGCACTTGCCCATTTGCTTCAGGAAGACTAGCTGGTTGGGATCGACTGTGGGGCCAATGATCGGCCGGGTTCCGTTGGGATTATAGAAGGTGGGAGCGCCCGTATCGACGTTCTCGAAGTACGGGGCCTCATTACCTGCGGGTCCGGTGCAGTTCTGGCTGAGCGCCGCTGTTTGGGCCGGAGGTGCGTAGACCGTGCGGTCGTAGCTGTCGTCGTAATACACGCCGGTCAGCTTTGGGTCACCGCCAGTGGCAAGAGCCATCAGGCCTGGAGCCGAGTCAGACGGTTCCGAGGTATGGGCGTTTGCATAAGTGGTGCCATGACTGGCCAGGGAGGCCAAGTTGGGGCACAGGCCCTGCGCCTCGCATGTGGCCAGGTCGGACGCGTGAAAACCGTCGATACTGATCAGCAGGACGTGCCTGTTCACTCCTGCGTTTGTCGCCGCCCCTGCGAATCCGCTGGGTACGGTCACCCACGCCAGCGCAGCAAGCGCGCTCACCGTGGTGGTCAGTATGACCTTCCATCGAAACCGTCTCTGCACGCGATCCTCCTTGAGCGGTAATTGATCGTTCACGTAAGCGGCTGGGGTTGCAGCATGGCCCCCCTTGTCACTTGCCAGGACCATCGACCACGGCGTTGCCACGACCTATGGGCCACTCTGCGCCGCTGCGTCATCTTGGTGCGTGCGGCTTACAGAACGGAGACCAGGAGGTAAACCGCTGGTGTGCGCAGCCGTAACACCACCGTCTAGCGGTGGGAGTCGCTCAACCGGCCCCCGCGGACCAGAGAACGCCAGCAACCGGTCAGCCGGCCGAACGGGTAGCTACTCCCGGTACCGGAAGCGCCTGGTCCACTGCGGGCCGACAGCGGCCCACGCCTGTTCCCAGCCCGCCAGCGCACGCCGGTCAAGCAGCAGCCGCCCGGCGCCCATCAGGCCGAGCAAAACGATTCCCAGCGCGATGACGGCAACGGTCGCTGCCCTGACCTCGTCGGCCACCACCGTCCCGGTCGACAGCGGCGGACCGGTGGGCGTCCCCGCCGCGTCCACCCACACCCGGACCGTCTGGCCCGCGGCCACCGCGGCAGTGACCGGGATCAGGCCAGCGCGTGCCCGCCCATCCGGTGCGGTCCACCGGGCCCGGACCCAGGAATACCCGACCAGGCCCCAGGCCGGTGACGCGGGCGCGGCCTTCTGCACCACGGCCAGGACCTGACGCCACGAGCGCGCGGCGTGCTGCCAGGTTGCCGCGCTCCGGCCGACCCAGCCGACGGCCGCCACCGACACAGCCGGCGCGCCGATGATGAACACCACGACCAGCAGGGCAGCGAGCCAGGCCGCGAGCTTGTCGGTCCGCCGCCGCAGCGGATTCCTGTCCACGCCCAGTCTGCGCGCAAGCCGGGAGGCTCTCATGACGGGACCGTTCGGATGTCGCGCACGGGCGTACCTCCTCCGCGTGCGGGCTCGAACCTACCGCACCCAAAGCGCATTGGTGCCTTGCGGCTGCCATCGACGCTCAGAACCTCGGGGACCGTCCCCGCGGGCGTGTGCTCCCTTCAGTGTGCATCACAGATGCAATAGCTGCTCAGGCTGGCTTCGGTGAGGGTGAGGGCGACCAGCTACAGCGGCGTTAGGACGGGCGGTAACCTGCACTGCTCAGCATCCGGCGCAGATCCATGACCATCTGCGCGTCGATGTCCTTGCCGCGGGGCGGGTCGAGGAACTCCCGCTCTGGCCCGAGTGTGACGGCGACCTTGCCGTCGTGCCGCACCGTGACCGTGCCGACGGCCTCCAGCAGCGAAAGCACCGCCCGCCATTCGACGTTGTGGCTCACCGGGTGCCGGAAGATCTGGCGCAATGTATCGCGGTGCCGGTTGTTCAGATGCTCTGGCTGAGGCGGCGATGTCATGGCACTCCCTCCTGCCCGGACCAGGGCGGCGGGCCCGCGGCACAGCAAAGCGGCGTCCGGCCAGCGGCCCGCCCGGTCCGGTAGCTGCACCATGATCGCATCCGGCTGCGGCGCGGCCCAGACTAGTCCGTCTGCCAGACCCGGCATCAGGCTCCCTGCTGTTCGATCATGCGCGCAACGCGCTAGCTGCCATCCCATGCCCTTTGCGCCAATGCCCAGCACCGCGACGGCCTCGTGCGTCCCTGCCATCGGTCTCTCCCTTGCCGGGTGTGGGCTAGTTGGGATCCGGCCAGCATCGTGCCCCAGCCGCCGCGGCGGCGGCTGTCCGAGAATGTGGTAATGGGTGGGTGAGTTTTCCGACTCCGAGTCGGCGCAGCAGCCGACTGTTCAGCAGCAAGGTCATGGCGACGGTGGCGGCGGGCAGCAGCAGGCCGAGCAGCACGAACGCCCAGGGCGAGTTCAGGTTCTTGACCAGGACACCGAAGTCCATCCCGAAGAATCCGGTCAGGAATGTCAGCGGCACCCAGTGCAACTTCACCCTGGACGACACATTCACGGCGGAGGTGGTCTTCCTCGCCCCTCCTAACGGCGACACCGTGACACTGGTGACCTCGAACGTGACCCACACCAACCTGGCCACCGGCTACAGCCTGAGCGAGGTCGACCACATCAACACGGTGGCCAAGTCCCTCTCATCCACCGTCATGCAGGTCGGCATCTTCTGGCACCTCCGCGATCCGAGCGGCCACGTCGTGCTGGTAAAGGCACGGCAGGCGATCCTCGACACCGCGACCGGAAACGTGATCAGCTTCACGCCCAACAGCGGCTTTGACCAGACGTACGCACAGATCATCTGCCCCGCTCTTGGTGGGAGCCCGGCCTGATAACCGGAAGATGCAGGATGCCCCGCCGAGCCGCGGGGCATCCTCGCTTTCCCGGAACATCCGCCGCCGCGGGGAGTGATCCGGGCAATCCGGCTTGAGCCGGGATCAGAGCGTGAGCAGGAGGATGACCGCCGAGGTGGGGTGGGGTGATCCACCGGCGGGTTCGATGGTCAGGCCGAGGTGATCGCCGGCTTTGAGCCCGGACGCGAGTACTGGCCCGGTCATGTCGTGCTGTGGTTCGGGCAGCATGGCGGCGGGTTTGTCGCCGCCTGGTCCCATGAGCCACAGCTCATAGCACTTGGATGAGGGCAGTGAGCGTAGCCCGGCCGCGGCAAAGACCAGCGCGCGCTCGCGGCCCGACATGACGACGGTGGCGGTGCCGCCGGTCCGCACTGGCGCTCTGATCATGGTGGCATCTCGCGCGGTCAGCACTGCGGCGATCGTGTGGCTGTGCTGCTGGTCTTGCCGCAGTTGATGTTGCGCGCCACGCGCGGCCTGGCCCACGAACCCGGCGATGATCATGGCAGCCGCGGCGACGGCGAGCGCCAGCCTGGGTGTCCACACTTGCCGGAAGACAAGGCCTCGAATGCTTCCAGCCCGGCCTACGCTTTCGGCAGCCGCCAGGCGCCCAGCCCGCCAGCGGCGGGGTGCGCTGGGCGTGAGTGGGGGCAGTTGCCGGGTATGCGCCGCGGCGGCCAGCGCCTGCTCGGTCAGCCGGGCCGGGGCTGGTTCAGCCGCTGCGGCCGCCAGGCGGGCGGTGGCCTCCCGCAGCCCGCTGACTTCGGCGGCGCACTGCGGGCACCGGGCCAGGTGACTTTCGAACCGCGCCTGATCTGCGCCGGTCAGCGCGTCCAGCGCGTACGCGCCCGCCAGGGTGGGTGGTTCGGGTCGGCCGGGTTTCATCGCGTTACCCCCAGGCAGTCCCGCAACCGGATCAGCCCATCGCGCATCCGGGTGCTCACCGTGCCGGCCGCGATCCCGAGCAAAGCGGCGACCTGGCGGTAGGTGTAGCCGCCGTAGTAGGCCAGCGTGACCGATTCTCGCTGCAACTCGGTCAGCGATGTCAGGCACCGGCGGACTCGCTCGGCTTCCAGGTTGGCCTCTGCGGTCTCCACCACATCGTCGTAAGCGACCGCGTGCGCCGCGGCCCGCAACTCCCGTTCCGCCGACCGCTGCTCGGCCCGGACCCGGTCCACGGCGCGGCGGTGCGCGATGGTGGTGATCCACGCCATCGCACTGCCGCGGCTGGCATCGAACCGGGGGGCGCACTGCCACACCTCAAGCAGAACCTCCTGGGCAACCTCCTCGGACTGCGCCCCATCACGCACCACGCGGCGCACCGTGCCGAACACCGGCCCCGCGACCAGGCGGCAGACGGCCTCGAACGCCTCCTGGTCACCCCTGGCCACCCGGCCGAGCAGAGTGGACAGCTCATCTCTGTGTGCCTCGCGGGTGCCCGGGCCGGCCCAGGGCGATACCCGGCCTTCCTGCACTCTCACATCTGTTATTCGGCGCCGGCGCGGCCGCGTCTTGGCCGGCCACCGAGGCAGGCGGGGCGGGGAGGTTCCCGTGACAGGGCAAGGCAACACTGCCCGCACGCCGAATAACGGGTGTGACAACGCGGGCCCAGCCGCTATCAGCAGAAACCGTCACCAGGAGAAGCAATGGATCGCAGCGACACCAGGCAGGTCAGCGCACACCGGGTTATCGCCGCCAGCGTGATAGCTGGTGCCCTGGCGGTGACCACGGCTGCCTGCGGCAGCAGTGCGTCGTCCTCGCCGCCAGCCGCAGCCGCCAGTCCGTCCCATCACGCTATGGCCTCCCACCACGCCATGGCCCAGGCCGCGGTGTTCGGGTCGGACTGCGGCATGGTCCCCACCACCGGCATGGGCAGCTTCCACACCATGAGCATGGATCCGGTCGCCACCGCCGCCGCCCACAACCCACTGCTGACCACCCTCGCCAAAGACATCAAGGCCACCGGGCTCACCGCCGACCTGAACTCCATGCACGCTGTCACCATCTTTGCCCCCGCCAACGACGCGTTCGCCAAGCTGCCCGTCGCCGCGATGACCATGATGCACAGCCGTGCCGAGCTCACCAAGATCCTCAGGTACCACGTCGTCAACGGAACCGTCACCACCGCCCAGCTGGCCAGCGGCAAGCCCCTGACCACTCTGGAGGGCAGCACGATCAAGCCGTCAAAGATGGGCGCCGTCTATGAGGTGAACAACGCCGCCATCATCTGCGGCAACATCCACACCGCCAATGCCACCGTCTACATCATCAACAAGGTCCTCACGCCCATGCACTGACCGCACCACGCGACACCCGGTGAGACCGGCGCCGCTGGCTCC
>Ga0318560_10000235_pt1 | contig 14465 bp, 12 predicted proteins | sample GRESIP065b5f22_FD_202537 | JGI IMG/M metagenome (GOLD analysis project Ga0318560, IMG submission 202537) | Tropical soil microbial communities from Luquillo Experimental Forest, Puerto Rico - GRE.SIPMG.065b5f22 | ecosystem: Environmental > Terrestrial > Soil > Tropical forest > Bulk soil... | reverse complement strand
CGATCACGAATTCGCTCGCCTCCTCGTGCGAGGCCGCATAGCCGACGCAGGACGGCTCGAACAGCTCCGCCCACCAGCCGATGCGCTCGGCGACCGCGCCCGTCGACGGCCGCGCGCCCTTCGCATCGGGCTCGCCGAACAGCACATAGTCCGCGCCCAGTTCGCCCGCGACCATGGAGTCGTGGCGTGTGGCAAGCGCACCGACGCCTGCGATGCGGTCCGGTTTCAGACTCGGCAGCGCCTGTTCCAGCGCGGCGATGCCGGCGAGGTGCGCACCGTCGGCGCCGGCGCGGGCGACCAGTTCGACATGGCCGTCGAGCAGCAGGGCTGCGCCCGCGTTCTGGATCGGCGGCGCCAGTGCCTTGATGCGCGTGATCATGCTGCGCTGGTCGGTTGCCTGCAGCCGAAGCAGGACGGCTGCGACGTCGGCCCCGGCCAGAAGGCCGGGGAGCGATGCGATCAAGAGGGAAGGATCGTCGACGACAGGCGTTGCGAGATAGAGCCGCGGCAAGGGCCGCGGCTGAGCAGGCTTGCTGGCCAAGTCTATGCCGCCTTCTTTTCCAGATCGGTCGCCCACTCGCCCTTGCTCGCAAGCGCATTCATGTGCGCGCGATGGGTGAATGCACGCTGGCCCGCGGCGAGGTTCTCGGCCTTGCCCGACCAGGCCTTCTGCGGCGCGGCCTGCAGCGCGCGGCCGTAGGAGAAGGTGAGCCGCCAGGGCAGCGGACCGAGCCGGTTCATGGCGTTGAGGTGCGCGGTCGCTTGCTCATCGCTCTGTCCGCCGGACAGGAAAGCGATGCCGGGGACCGCGGCCGGCACGGTCTCCTTCAACAGGCGCACGGTCTTCTCCGCGACCTCTTCTACCGAAGACTGCCTTGCGCTCTTCTTGCCTGCGATCGCCATGTTGGGTTTGAGCACCATGCCCTCCAGCGCGACGCGTTGCACCCGCAACTCCTGGAAGGTCTGGTTGAGCACGCGCTGCGTCACGTCATAGCAGCGGTCGATGTCATGATCGCCGTCCATCAGCACTTCCGGCTCGACGATCGGCACGATCTGCGCGGCCTGACACAGGGCCGCATAGCGCGCCAGCACGTGGGCATTGGCGCGGATCGCGGTCATGGTCGGGATGCCCTGGCCGATATCGATCACCGCGCGCCATTTGGCAAAGCGCGCGCCGCGCTCGTAATATTTCTTCAGGCGTTCGGCGAGCTTGTCGAGACCGGCGGTGACGAGTTCGCCGGGACAGAACGGCAGCGGCTGCGTTCCCTCATCGACCTTGATGCCGGGAATCGCGCCCGACTGCTCGATCAGCTTGACCAGCGGCGTGCCGTCCTTGGCGTTTTGCCAGATGGTTTCGTCATAGAGGATGACGCCCGAGATGTATTTGCTCATAGCCTCCGTCGAGCGGAACAGCATCTCGCGATAGTCGCGGCGGTTTTCCTCCGTCGATTCGACCTTGATGGCATCAAAGCGCTTCTTGATGGTGCCGGTGGATTCGTCGGCGGCAAGGATGCCCTTGCCCGGCGTCGTCATGGCAAGCGCTACTCTGTTGAGATCGGCGAGATTCATGGAACGTCCTCCAAGAGTGCTTTTCAGGACGCGTTTCGCGCGAACCGGTCCCCGTTCCGCCCGAAGACGCTATTGCAAACCAAAATAGGCAGTTCTCGGGCGAATGCCGAGCATACTTTGGTCAGGGAGGCGGGCGGTCATGATTTGCGCCCGCTACGCAACCCGCGGGTCGAGCTCGCCTTTGCTGTAGCGCTTGGCCATTTCGGCGGTGGTCAGCACCTTTTTGATCTTGCTCGCCTGACCGGCGGTATTGAACTCCTGCAGCCGCTGCTTGCAAAGCCTCGTCATCGCCTCCATCGCAGGCTTCAGATATTTGCGCGGATCGAACTCTTCCGGATTTTCCTGCAGCACTTTGCGGATCTGCCCCGTCATCGCCATGCGGTTGTCGGTGTCGATGTTGATCTTGCGGACGCCGTTCTTGATACCGCGCTGGATCTCGGCGACCGGCACGCCCCAGGTCGGCTTCATCTTGCCGCCATTGGCATTGATGATCTCCTGCAGATCCGCCGGCACCGAGGAGGAGCCATGCATCACCAGATGCGTGCTCGGCAGCTTGCGGTGGATTTCCTCGATCACGCGCATGGCAAGAATGTCGCCGTCGGGCTTGCGGGTGAACTTGTAGGCGCCGTGCGAGGTACCCATCGCGATCGCCAGCGCATCGACCCTGGTCTCCTTGACGAATTTCACGGCTTCCTCGGGATTGGTGAGAAGTTGGTCGTGGGAGAGCTTGCCTTCCGCGCCGTGGCCGTCCTCCTTGTCGCCCATGCCGGTCTCGAGCGAGCCGAGCACGCCCAACTCGCCCTCCACCGAAATGCCGCCGAGATGGGCCATGTCGGTGACGGCCCTGGTCACCCCGACATTGTAATTCCAGTCGCCGGGCGTCTTGCCGTCGGCCTTCAGCGAGCCGTCCATCATCACGGAGGTGAAGCCGGCCTGGATCGCGGTCATGCAGGTGGCGGGTTCGTTGCCATGATCGAGATGCACGCACACCGGGATATGCGGATGGATTTCGGTCACCGCGTCCATCATGTGGCGAAGCATCACGTCGTTGGCATAGGCGCGTGCGCCGCGCGAGGCCTGGATGATGACGGGTGCATCGAGCGACGAGGCGGCGTCCATGATCGCCAGCGCCTGCTCCATATTGTTGATGTTGAAGGCCGGCACGCCGTAGTCGTTTTCCGCCGCGTGGTCGAGCAATTGACGCAACGTGATGCGAGCCATCTGTCCTGTTCTCCGCGTTGGGGCGTTCCGCCCAATATGGCCTAACCTATCTGATCTTCAAAACCTCGACGCCCGGCAAGGGTTTCCCCTCCATCCATTCAAGAAACGCGCCGCCGGCGGTCGAAACATAGGTGAAATCGCTGGCCACACCGGCCTGGTTGAGCGCTGCGACCGTGTCGCCGCCGCCGGCAACCGAGATCAGCTTTTTGGCCCTTGTCCGCCCGGCGGCATATTTCGCTGCAAGCACCGTGCCGCGGTCGAACGGCGGCATTTCGAACGCTCCGAGCGGCCCGTTCCAGACCAGCGTTGCGGCATCGTCGATCGCGGCATGGATGCGCACGGTCGATTGCGGGCCGACGTCGAGGATCATGCCGTCGGGCGGGATCGCGTCGAGGCCATAGGCGTGCGACGGCGAGTTGGCCGCGAAATGATAGGCAACCGTCGCGTCCACCGGCAGGATGATCGCGCAATTCGCTTCATTGGCCTTGTCGATGATGCGGAGCGCGGTCGGCGCGAGATCCTTCTCGGCGAGCGACTTGCCGATCGCAACGCCCTGCGCGTGCAGGAAGGTGTTGGCCATGCCGCCGCCGATCACGAGCGCGTCGACCTTGGCGACGAGATTTTCCAAAAGGTCGATCTTGGTGGACACCTTGGCGCCGCCGACGATCGCGATCACGGGCTTGGTCGGCGCCTCCAGCGCCCTGGAGAGCGCCTCGAGTTCGGCCTGCATCGAGCGCCCCGCATAGGCCGGCAGCTTGTGGCCGAGCCCTTCGGTGGAAGCGTGCGCGCGGTGCGCGGCCGAGAACGCGTCATTCACCCAGATGTCGCCGAGTTTCGCGAGCTCGGCCGTGAATGCGGGGTCGTTCTTTTCTTCCTCTTTATGGTAGCGGGTGTTCTCCAGGCACAGGATGTCGCCGTCCTTCATCGCGGCGACTGCCTTCTGCGCGGCTTCCCCGATGCAATCGTCGGCAAAGGCGACCGGGCGTTTGACCACGTCCGACAGCGCCGCCGCGACCGGCTTCAGCGACTCCTTGGGATCGCGCCCCTTGGGCCGGCCGAAATGCGCGAGCAGGATGACCCTGCCGCCGCGATCGGAAATCTCGGTGATGGTCGGCGCGACGCGCTCCAGCCGCGTGGCGTCGGTGACGTGGCCATTTTCGGTGGGCACGTTGAGATCGACGCGCAGCAGCACGCGCTTGCCTTTGACGTCGACGTCATCGAGGGTGCGGAATTGTTTTGTCATTGGAGGCTTCCGTTCGTCATGGCGGGGTTTGTCCCGGCCATTCACGTCTTCCCTTCGTGAGGCGCTAAAGACGTGGATGCCCGGCACAAGGCCGGGCATCACGGAAAACGTTTACAGCACCTTCCCCATCGCGACCGCGGTGTCGGCCATGCGGTTCGAGAAGCCCCACTCGTTGTCGTACCAGGACATCACCCGCACCAGGTTGCCGTTCATCACCTTGGTCTGGTCCATGTGAACCGTCGACGAGTGCGGATCGTGGTTGAAGTCGATCGAGACGTTCGGGTGGGTCGTGTAGTTCAGAATGCCCTTGAGCTGCTGCTCGCTGGCGCGCTTCATCGCTTCATTGATCTCCTTCGCGTCGGTTGCACGCTTGGCGACAATCTTCAAATCGACGACCGAGACGTTGGGCGTCGGCACGCGGATCGCGACGCCGTCGAGCTTGCCCTTCAATTCCGGCAGCACGAGCCCGATCGCCTTGGCCGCACCGGTCGAGGTCGGGATCATCGACATCGCGGCGGCCCGGCCGCGGTAAAGGTCCTTGTGCAACGTGTCGAGCGTCGGCTGGTCGCCGGTATAGGCGTGGATCGTGGTCATGAAGCCGGTCTCGATGCCGACCGTGTCGTTCAGGACCTTTGCGACCGGCGCCAGACAGTTCGTGGTGCAGGAGCCGTTGGAGACCACGAGGTGGTCCCTGGTCAGCGTGTCGTGGTTGACGCCGTAGACGATGGTGGCGTCGGCGCCGTCGGCGGGCGCGGAGACCAGGACGCGCTTGGCGCCGGCGGTCAGATGCGCTGCCGCCTTCTCCTTGGCGGTGAAGATGCCCGTGCACTCCAGCGCAATGTCGACGCCGAGCGCCTTCCAGGGCAGCTTGGTCGGGTCTCGCTCGGCCGAGACCTTGATCTTTCCATTGCCGATGCTGATCGAGTCGCCTTCGACCGTCACCGTGCCGGGGAAGCGGCCGTGCACGGAGTCATAGCGCAACAGATGCGCATTGGTCTCGACCGGGCCGAGATCGTTGATGCCGACGATTTCGATGTCCTTGCGGCCGGATTCGGCGATCGCCCGCAGGATGTTGCGGCCGATGCGGCCAAACCCGTTGATTGCGACGCGGACTGCCATCTCTCGTCTCCTTCAAAGACTGCTGGCCCCGCAAAAGACGCCTGACGTCCTCCACGGGGGTTTTTTGTTGCGGACGCCCGGTTCTGCCGGGCGGGAGCGGAAAATATGGACCTTTGGTAGTCCTTTTTCCCGGCAACCACAACCGTTTGCGACCCTCAGCCCAGGCGTTTCAGAACTGCGTTAACGGCTGCCTCGGCAGTAATGCCGAAGTGCTTGAAAAGGTCCTTGCCCGGCGCGCTGGCGCCGAACCCGTGCATGCCGATGAAGATGCCGTCCTGGCCGATCACGGCATCCCAGCCCCAGCGCACGGCGGCCTCGATTGCGACCTTGACCGGGGCCTGGCCGATGACCGCGCGCTGCCGTTCCACCGGCTGCGCCAGAAGCAGCTCCAGCGACGGCACGGACACCACCCGCGAGGCGATGCCGCGCTCGGCAAGCTGCTTCTGGGCATTGACCGCGATCTCCACCTCGGAGCCGGAAGCAAACAGCGATACCCTGGCCTCGCCGCCCGTCGCGGCGACCAATTCATAGGCGCCGTGGCTGCACGGATTTTCGGCGGGCGCCGTGGTGCGCAGTTGCGGCACGTTCTGGCGGGTCAGCGCCAGCACCGTCGGACCGTTGATGCGGTTGAGCGCGAGTTCCCAGCATTCGGCGACCTCGATCGCGTCGCACGGGCGGAACACGCGCATGTTGGGAATGGCGCGCAGCGCCGAAAGATGTTCGACCGGCTGATGCGTCGGCCCGTCCTCGCCGAGTCCGATCGAGTCGTGGGTCATCACGTAGTTGACGCCGGCGCCCATCAGCGCGGCGAGCCGCATGGCGGGGCGGGCGTAATCGGAGAAGATCAGGAACGTCGCGCCGTTCGGCGCAAAGCCGCCATGCAGGAAGATGCCGTTCAGCGCGGCCGCCATGCCGTGCTCGCGAACGCCGTAGTGGATGAAACGGCCTTTGGGCGTCTTGGCCGAGAACGACACCGCCGACTTCGCCTTGTTGTTGTTGGAGCCGGTCAGGTCGGCCGAGCCTGCCAAGAACTCCATCGGCATCGCGGCTGCGATCGCGTCGATCGCGGCTTCGGAGGATTTGCGGGTCGCGACATTGAGGGGCGAGACGAGCAGCGCCTTCTTGTGCTCCTTCAGCGCTTTTGCCAGCGACGCCGGACGCTCGTGGCGCAGGCGGCGTTCGAACTCGGCGCGCTTGCGCGGACCCATCTCCGCCAATCGCGCTTCCCACGCCTTGCGCGCCGCCGCGCCGCGGCTGCCGGCCTCGCGCCAGCTCTTCAGGACATCGTCGGGCACCGAGAACGGCTCGAGCGAGATCCCCAGATTTTCCTTCGCCGCTTTCAATTCGTCGGCGCCGAGCGCTTCGCCATGCGCCTTCGCAGTGCCGGCCTTGTGCGGCGCGCCGTAGCCGATCGTGGTCTTGCAGGCGATCAGCGACGGCTTGTTGGACTTCTGCGCGCGCGTCAGCGCCGCCGCGATGGCCTGCTGATCCTGCCCGTCGATGAGCTCCGCCGCCCAGCCGGCCGACTTGAAACGCTTCACCTGGTCGACCGAATCGGCAAGCGACGTCGGCCCGTCGATCGAAATGCCGTTGTCGTCGTAGAGCACGATCAGCTTGTTGAGCCGCCAGTGGCCGGCGAGCGCGATGGCTTCCTGCGACACGCCTTCCATCAAATCGCCATCGGAGACGAGGACGTAGGTGTGATGGTCGACGATCTTCTTGCCGAACTCGGCGGCGAGCATCTTTTCCGCAACCGCCATGCCGATCGAGGTCGCGATGCCCTGGCCGAGCGGGCCTGTGGTCGTCTCGACGCCCTTGGTGTGGAAGTTCTCGGGATGCCCCGGCGTCAGCGATCCGAGTTGACGGAAGTGCTTGATCTGGTCGAGCGTCATGTCCGGATTGCCGGTGAGGTACAGCAGCGCATAGAGCAGCATCGAGCCGTGGCCGGCCGAGAGAACGAATCGGTCACGGTCCGGCCAGTCCGGATGATCGGCGTCGTACTTGAGAAATTGCGTGAAGAGCACTGTCGCGATATCGGCCGCGCCCATCGGCAGGCCGGGGTGGCCGGACTTCGCCTTCTCGACGGCGTCCATCGCGAGCGCACGAATGGCGTTGGCCATAGGGGAATGTTCGACCTGCGTCATGATGAAAAATCCGCTTGGATAATGAGGAGCTTGGTTGGAAGCGCGGCGCTTTCTGGGCGCTCGGGTCAGGTGAGGTCTGGGCTGATTACCACCCAGTTCCCCGGAGTCCAACGCCTTCGAAGGTGCAAAAGTTGCTTAGCGGTGCATAGCTTTGGGCCGCCGTTGCGCTCAACCTCCAGCTTACGTAAGCTTCGAAGCGTAAGCGTCTGCCGGATCGCGGCTTTTGGCCCACGGCGGCGGCGCATGGAAGGTGTGCGTACCCCCTTGAGATGAACGATCGTCCCACCAACACGCCCGGCCCTGCGGAACAGCCGGCCGCCGATATCGACGCCGCCACGCGGCGTCTGATGGCGGCGCTGGATGCGCTGGAAAGCGCGGTGGATCGTCGGCGCGAGGCCGACCGCGACGAGGACGAGCTTGCAACCCGTATCCAGGCGCTTGGCGCTGACCGTTCGCGGCTTGCCGACGAACTCGACGTCAGTCTCGTGAAATCGCGCAAGCTCGAGCGCGCCAATCGCGAGATCGCGCAACGGCTGGATGCGGCGATCGGCGCCATCCGCGAGGTGCTGGGCACCGCGCAGGCTGAGGAGAGTTCATGAGCCACATCAACGTCACCATCAACGGCCGGCAATACCGCATGGCCTGCGAGGAAGGGCAGGAGGTGCGGCTGCTCAAGCTTGCCGAGAGCCTCGAAACGCGCGTCGACGCGTTGCGCGGCAGGTTCGGCGAGATCGGCGATGCAAGGCTCACCGTGATGGCGGCGCTCACCGTGTGCGACGAACTGCTCGATGCCGGCGTGCGCATCCGCGCGCTCGAGGAGGAGCTGCACACGCTCCGCGACGTTCGCGTCGCCGCCGTCGATCGCGCCAAGGCCACCCAGACCGCGGTCGCCAACGCGCTCAACGCCGCCGCCGAGCGCATCGAGCGCACGACGCAGATCCTCAACCGCACGATCGGCAGTGGCGTGGCGATTGGGTGAGGGAGGTTTCGGCGGAACGAAGTTCACCGTGACAGCTTCTCCGACGCTTGATACTCGTTTGCTGGTCGGTGAGCAGTTGTGATGCATGAGCAGGGGCTTGGAGCCCACTGCATCGCTCGCTTAATGCGTCACCTGAAAGCTTCATAAAGAAAAGCCAAAGGTTGAGGTTTTCCTCACAACACGTTCGCCTGTTGGATGAGGAAAGACAGAGTGCATCACTGACGCGGTAATGGCTTCGCTCCGATGAACCGCACCGCCGCAATTACTGCAACGCTGGTTGCCATCTGTCTCGTCCTGGCCGCCGTCGGCTGGCGCGAGCGGTCGCGTCTGGAATTGTGGTTGGCGATGCAAGGGGCCGGCTCCAATCCGGAGCATCCGCTGATCGCGATGCTCGGCGACTCCCTCGTCGATTCCGTGAACTGGCGCCTGCTGCTGCATTGCGACGGGATCGGCAATTACGGCGCGCGGGGCGACACCACTGCGCAAATGCTTGCGCGTTTGCCCCGCATTTTGCAGCTCAAGCCGAAGCTGTTGATGGTCATGGGCGGAACGAACGACGCGCTGCTGGAGATTGCGCCACAGGAGACGATAGCAAACCTCAGGGCTATGGAGGCCGAGGCAACAAGGAATGGCACCGCGTATATATCTTTTTCGCCTCCGCCCCTGCCTGTCAAAGCCGACGTGCTCGCTCCCGTAAGAGCAGCGGCGTCCATCGCGATCCCGTTCGATGAAGGCGATCTGGCGAGGGATCACGTCCATCTCAAGGCCAGCGGTTATGCCAAATGGCGCGACGCGGCCTTGCAGACGGTCCTGACGTATTGCGCTGTGAGCGACGCTCTTACGCCAGCGAAGCCAGAGTGCTGTAGGGCCGATGAGCGCTAGCTTCATCCGCCGTGATCGGCGCAATACGCTTCGCTATTGCGCCCTACGACGTCTGAACGCGAAGCTTACGCCAGCGACGCCAGATAAATCGCGTTGCGCGCCCGCCAGTTGAGGCGCTCCATCACGGACTCGACCGCCGCGCGCACCGGATCGACCATCCAGGCCAACTCGCGCGTCTGCACGCGGCCCTCGATATAGGGTCCGTGCAGCACGTCCATCTGATGCTCGTAGACCAGCACGCCCGTCGCCATGACGGCAAAGACGAATCCTAAAATCCCGAAAGTCCCCAAGATGTCCATGTGAGCCCCCCGCTCGTTCTTTGGATGGGAGCCGTCATACCGCTAAAATTTTAAAGTCCCGGACGCGAACAAGCGCGCAATCGAACCATCGCGTTACGGGTTCGCTAACCATGCGCAGGGCAGCGCAGCTTCGCTACCGTCATGAAGCGATCATGAAAGCCGCGGGAATGCGGGTGGCTGTTTGACAGGTGAACAGGGAAACAAGGGCAGTCGCGAGACGATTCTCAGCGGGACTTGCCGCGCGTGCGCGATCCGGCGCAGGCAGGATATTCAGAAGGCTTCAGCCCCTAGTGAGCCTGATAGGCGTCCACCGCATGCGCCACGAAGATGCCGGCGCTGAACAGTGCAATCACCACGATTACCAACTCAATCATCGAACACACCTTGAACGCTTGGCGCTGACTACCCGCCTCAGATAAAAGTCTTTGGTTTCAGGATAGTTTCGTCGACCTGGGAAAATGGTTTCGTCCCGGCCAGCAATTGTGGCGAAACCTTGGTGGCGGAGGACGTAACGTGGCCCGGCGCGGGGTGTCCGCGTCGAGCCTGGTGCACCCGTTCACATGGACGACACGGTCGGCAGCAAGCACCGGACGAGCGGATGGAGCAAAAAACGTAATGAGCGCTGTCGCACTTCGGAGAAATCGGCATTGCGACGGTGAACGGCGACACAACACCGCAGACGCCGACTTCTCTTTCGTGTGAAAGGCAATTGATGTAGCGTGATCGAAGAGCCGCCATCAGGACGTGCCGAACTCCTGAGAATTTTCAAGGCGGCGTCGCTGCCAACGGCGGGCCTAGCAGCCTCTTATTTTCTATTTTTCGTGCCTGCGACCAACCCGTTTCAGATGATGTCTGAAATGGGGCAACACCTTATTGCAACTCACATAAATTCAGGGAGTTTCACCATGCATTTCTGCCTGACCGGACAGTACACGCCCAGGGCCATCAACAACATCATGGAGAACCCGACCACCAATCGCCTGGAAGCAGCGAAGAAGCTGGTCGAAGCCGCAGGCGGCAAATTGATCTCGATGTACAGCACCCCCGCCGAGGGGCCCGGCGTTTTGGTGATCTTCGATGTGCCCGACCCCAGCGCTGCACCGGCGATTGTCGGCGTCGTGGTCGCGGCCGGCACGTTGCAGAACGTCAAGCTCACCCGTCTGTTGACGCAGGATGAAGTGGTGCAGGTGCGCCAGAAGGCGGCCAAGCTCCGCGCCGCCTATACCCCGCCCGGAGGCTAGCAGGCAGACTGCATTGCATCGGGGGGCGTCGCACATGCGGCGCCCCCTCATTTATGGTCCAGCATTCCAAACAGCTCTGAGGACGAAACGACCACCGGCGCTGGCGGCGCGGGCCGAAGGGGTGATCGCGTGAATTCACGGCTGTCCACCGCCTCTTCGCGTTGACACTGGCGATTCGGCCGCTTCGCGGCTACATTGGGTTCTGCGAGGCTGCGTCGCGCGTCAGGAGCCATATATCCCCGGGGCCTTATCGATCCTTTAGGGAACTGTCCCTGGCCGGGTCCGTGGATCCGGACATATGGTGCCCACCTACTTTCGTAGGGAACTCCGGGATCGAGCGCTTCAACGGCGACTGCGGCTTCGCGCTTTGTTTTCCGTGCTGTGACGTTTCATGGTGGGGTGAAAACGACAGACGACGGCACATGCGCGCAATTCCATCGAAGGCCGAACTTCGTGCCGCTGCGCTCAGCCGCCGCGATGCGCTGACTGATCGGCAGCGCGTTACGGGGGCGGACGCCTTGGCCAAGCGCGGACTGCCGGTCGAGATCGCGCCGGGCATGATCGTCTCGGGCTACTCGCCGATCCGCAGCGAGATCGATCCGAAACCGCTGATGCTCAAGCTTGCCGAAAAGGGCGCGCGGCTGGCGCTCCCCGCGGTCGCCGGACGCGGCCGGTCACTCATCTTCCGCGCCTGGTCGCCGAACGACCGGCTGATGCTTGGGCCGCTGGGCATCCCCGAGCCGTCGCCTGCCGCAGCCGAGCTCGTGCCCGATGTCATGCTCGTGCCGCTCGCAGCCTTCGACCGCTCGGGCCACCGCATCGGCTACGGCGCCGGCCATTACGACTACAGTTTTGCCCATTTGCGAAAGACAAAGGCGATCATCGGCATCGGCCTTGCCTTCGCCGCCCAGGAAATCGAAAGCGTCCCGGCCCTCGCGCACGACGTCGCGCTTGATTTTGTGCTAACCGAAAAAAAAGCATTCGATTTCCGGAGCCCTTAAATTGCGCATTCTCTTTGTCGGGGACGTCGTCGGGAGGTCCGGCCGAGCAGCAGTTGCCGAGCATCTGCCCGGCATGGTCCGCGATTGGTCGCTCGATCTCGTCATCGTCAACGGCGAGAATTCGGCTGGTGGATTCGGCATCACCGAGGCGATCTATCAGGAGCTGCTCGACGCCGGGGCCGATGCGATTACGCTCGGCAACCATGCCTGGGACCAGCGCGAAGCGCTGGTGTTCATCGAGCGCGCGCCCCGCCTGATCCGGCCGGCGAATTTCCCGGCGGGCGCGCCCGGGCGCGGCGCGGCCTTGATCGACACCAAGAACGGCAAGCGGGCGCTCATTATCAACGCCGTCGGACGCGTCTTCATGACGCCATTCGACGATCCCTTTGCCGTCATCAATCGCGAGATCGAAGCCTGCCCGTTGCGCGAGGCGGCGGATGCCGTCGTGGTCGACTTCCACTGCGAGGCGACCAGCGAGAAGCAGGGCATCGGCTTTTTTTGCGACGGCCGCGCCAGTCTCGTCGTCGGCACTCACACCCATGTGCCGACTGCCGATCACCAGATCCTGGCCGGCGGCACGGCCTATATGACCGATGCCGGCATGACGGGCGATTACGATTCCATCATCGGCATGCAAAAGGAGGAGCCGCTGCGGCGCTTCACCATGGGGATTCCCTCGAGCCGCTTCGAGCCTGCGCTGGGGCCGGCGACATTGAGCGGGGTCGCGGTCGAGACCGACGACAGGAGCGGGCTCGCCACAAAAATTGCGCCGGTGCGGATCGGTGGACGACTAGAACCGACGTTGCCGGGGTTTTGGGGTGACAAGGCTTGATTTGGTCAGGACTGCCGGAAACCCATTTCGCCGGCTGCGTGCTCACAACTTGTATGCGGTGCGGAAGCCGCCCCAATGCCGGCCGCGGACGCGGATCGGGACGTCGATCTCGCGCATCATGATGGTGATGCCGTTGCCCATATCGCGCGCGTAACTCTGGATCAGGTAGGAGCGCTGGTTGCGCGCGGCGGCAAGGCCGGCGGGATCGCTGAAGATGCGGCGGTGACGGCTGTTTGCCGTGTTCCAGGCGACGTCGCCCGGACGTTGCGGTTGCGAGTAGATCTTGTTGTGCACCGGCAAATAGCCGTTGCGGTCGACAGTCGCGCAGAACACCGTGCGCTTGTCCTTGACGAGGAAGGCCTCCTGGAGTGCCGGCAGCGAACGGTCGGCCCAGTCGAGGAATCTGGTGCGATGCTGAAGGGGGTTCGTGCCGGGGATCTCGACGTAATCGGTGTCGAACAGGTCGTCGATCGAAATCGCGCCAGAGGCGACTGCGTTTTCGAAGATCCTGGTCAGCTCAACGCCCGCCTGGATGGCGCGGGTGACGAACTCCACGTTCTCCTCGCGGATCGCCCACAATTTGTCTTCGACCTTCTCGGCGAGCTCCGCGCCCAGAGCCTCGAACCGCGCATGAGCCCCGGCCGTGGTATGCTCGAAGACGCGGATGCGGCATTGGCCGATGCCGTCCAGCACGGCATTCAGGTTCTGGTGCAGCGGCAACCTTGCGGCGTCCGGGCCCGAGATCAGAATGCCGTCCATGGAGATCTCATAGACCGGAGCGGCGATGGTGGTCGCAGCATTCTTGATCTCGACCCTCAAATGGCACGGCAGCCGCTCGCGTTTTCGTTGGTCTTCGTTCACGCCCTGACGCAGCAATACCGCACTGCGCGATTTCAGCTTCTGCGCAAAGGTGGTAACCGCCTTGCCGGCGCTGGCAACATGCTCGCCGTGAGTTGCGGCTTCCTTGGTTGCGACATCGATCTCCGCTGCGCTGTCGCCGACCGACGCGATGAACTGGGAAGCCTGCGCTGCATTGTCCGAGATTTCGCTGGTGGTGTCGTTCTGTTCGGCGACTGCGCCGTTGACGTTTTCGAACACCGGCCGGATGGCTTCGATCGCTTGCGAAATTCGGTGCACGGCATCGACCGAGCCTGCGGCATCCCGCTGCAGCGCCTCGATCTTCTTGGTGATTTCCTCGGTCGCGCTCTGGGTCTGCACCGCCAGCGCCTTGACCTCGGTCGCCACCACCGCAAAGCCGCGTCCGGCGTCGCCCGCTCGCGCCGCCTCGATGGTGGAGTTCAGCGCCAGCAGCGTGGTTTGTCGCGCGATCTGCGCGATCAGGTTGACGACATTGCCGATCGCGGCCGAGGATTCGCGGAGACGGTCCACATTTGCGCGTGCTTCGCTCGCAGCGGCAGAGGCCTGGTCGGCAAGCTTGCCGGCTTCGCGGACCTGTACGCCGATGCCGCCCGCCGAGCGGGTGAACTTCTCGGCCGCCTGGGCAAAGGTCGTTGCGGTGTCTTGCGCGGCCGAGGTGCGTCCATTGAGGGCGTCCGTCCGCTCGCGGATGGTGGCAAGCGTCGACGCCGTGGCTTCCGCGCCGCCCGCGACGGCCTCCGCGGCACGCTCGAGCTGGCGGATCATCCCGCCAAGCTCAAGCTCCAAAAGCTCGAGAATGTCAGCGGCAGAATCGCTCTCGGCCGGGCCGGCGAATTCGTCCGCCGGGGTGCTTTTAGGGGAGTGTCTGGTCTCTGGAGCAGGGGCGGCCGGTTCCGGCACTCGCTTTCGAAACAAACCGAACGCCATTGGCTTCTCTGAAAGGATGGAGGTTGAGGGGGCCCCATCCTTGCACCGACGCGTGAAGTCATGGTTAACGATTGCCTCAGGCGGGCGCGCTTTCGCGCCGAACGGGTTGCCAAATCTTTGATTTTGCTC
>Ga0318560_10000233_pt1 | contig 14538 bp, 8 predicted proteins | sample GRESIP065b5f22_FD_202537 | JGI IMG/M metagenome (GOLD analysis project Ga0318560, IMG submission 202537) | Tropical soil microbial communities from Luquillo Experimental Forest, Puerto Rico - GRE.SIPMG.065b5f22 | ecosystem: Environmental > Terrestrial > Soil > Tropical forest > Bulk soil... | reverse complement strand
AAGACCGACCAGGGCGAGACCTACCGGCTGTTCAAGGGCGGGAAGGGGGAGGGCCACGGCCACCATCACTGACGGCCGCGGCCCCCGGGCGCTTCGCTGCATACGCCACGCAGATGTGCGTCTATGGCCTCGCCACGCGCACGTTCACAGGACAGTGGCTCATTTCGTGAGTACTGTACTAAGGAACCTTAGTAGATGACGATCGAGCAGGCAATCCCCGGCACCCTGGACTTCTGGGGCACCGTCGATGAGGTCGTCGGGCCGCAGCTGCCCGACCCGATCACCTTCGTCATCGGCTCCCAGTGGCTGGACCGCCCCAACCTGTACCCGCGCCAGGCCACCCTGCTGAAGATCATCTTCCTGCGCGATGACCTGTTCACCGACTACGACCACCAGGTGATCGCCGAGTGGATCGCCGAGTTCCGCGCCACCAACCCGAACGCCGGCCCGGACAACAAGTTCCAGGCCAATACCAACGGCATCCAGCCCGACATCTACGAGCGGATCGCCTGGTGCAAGGCCCGCGGCTACCGGTGGTTCAAGGAAGTCCTGATGGCCGTCGGCCGCCGCGGCTCCAAGGGCTACGTGTGCAGCCTGGCGATGGCCTACGTGCTGTGGTCCTACATCTGCCGCGGCAACCCCCAGGAGCACTACGGCGTCGACCGGGACAAGCAGCTGGCCGTGCTGATCTTCGCGGGCAAGAAGGACCAGGCCAAGGCCAACCTGTGGGGCGACCTGTTCAACGCGATCGTCGGCAGCAACTGCTTCTCGGCGTACATCTCCGAGTCCGGCGCCGAGCACCTGACCATCTACGCGCCCTACGACGAGATCCGGGCCGCCAAGCTCGCCGCCAAGGGCATCCGGTCCACCCGGGACATCGCCAGCTTCGGGGTGTACCCGCGGGAGTCCACCCTGCTGTCCGCCCGCGGGCCCGCCGCCTGCATCCTCGGCTTCGACGAGGCCGCGCACGTCAAGAACGCCGGGACAACGAGACAATTCGGAGATGTGTACGGTAGTGCCACGCCGGCGCTCGACCAGTTCGGGCGGGACGCCTTCATCGTCATCCCCTCCTCGACCTGGGAGATGACCGGCAAGTTCTACCAGCTGTGGGAGCTGGCCCTGGAGCAGGAGCCCGACGACCGCGGCGACCTGACCGGGGTCTACCCGAACAAGATGATGATCCAGCTGGCCAGCTGGGACCCGTACAAGGACTGGCAGGACGCCCAGGACCTGGACCTGTTCCCGGCCGGCTTCGCCGGCGACCTGGGCGAGTACGAGGGCCGCGAGCTGCCCCGGCTGCCCGCCATGAAGGGCGCGATCCAGGTCTACGACGACGAGATGGCCCGGGAGGAGCGCGCCAACCCGGACACGTTTGCCGTCGAGCGCCGCTCGCACTGGCAGACTGCGATGGACGCCTACCTGAACCCGGGCAAGGTCGACGCTATGTTCGAGCCCTGGTACGAGCGGCCCGAGATGCTCGGCCCGCCCCGGCTTGAGATGCAGGTGCAGGGCCCGCTGACTATCCAGTACCGGGCGCACGGCGACCCGGCCAACGTCAACTGCCGGTTCGGCTTCGCGATAGCGCACACCGAGATGGGCCCCGACCGGATGCTGCACGCCGTCTTCGACCTGATCAAGTTCTGGGACCCGGCCGACTACGAGGACCACTTCATCGACTACGACGAGGTGACCGACTGGATCTTCGACCACGTGGTGCAGAAGTTCCACCCGACCGAGCTGACGTTCGACCAGTTCAACGTGCCCAGCACGGTCAAGCGGCTCCAGAAGAAGGTGCATGCCGGGCGGATGCCCAAGCGGGTCATCGTCTATGAGCGGCCCGCTACCGGCCCGCTGAACTGGGCCACCTACGAGTGCTTCAAGGGCGCGCTGAACATGGGCTTCGTGCACGCCCCGTTCCACGCCGAGGCCAGCGACGAGCTGAAGTTCCTGCGCAAGCCCGAGGGCCAGGCCAAGGTCATCCCGCCCGATGACGGCCCGGTCGTCACCAAGGACATCGCCGACTGCATCAGCATCGTCACCGCCGAGCTGCTCGGCGAGCAGATGGCCGTGTTCCTCGGCGACACCCTGGGCGGCCAGCGCCCGGCCGGCTCGATGCACCCGTCCCAGACGGACCCGATGAACAGGTTCGACCCGGCGACCATGGTGCCCAACCCGCACGCCGCGGCCCTGGGCGGGCAGATGCTGGCCCGGGGGTCCCGGGCCGGGCAGCAGCGGATCCAGTTCCCCGGCCAGCGCCAGCAGGCGGCGAGCGGCCTGGGAGGCATGAGGCGCCGGATGCGGCGCAGCTGAGGGAATACACAGGTCCGGGGTTAATGCTAAGGTTATTAGGGAATTTACCAGACCAAATCACGATCCCGAGAGGAGGACGCGCATGCCGCGTACGACAACGGGCCGTGTCATCTGCGCCCGCTGCCGCCACCCGCGTCCGCTGCACTCCAACGGGGAGACTGAATGCAAGGCACGCGGGTGCCATTCCGGCACCGACGGGGGGCCTTGCCAGGCATTCGTGGCTGAGATCGTCCCGGCGGCAGCTGAACAGGCGGCTGCCCTGACGCCTCAGTTCGTTGCCCCGGACTTCGACCAGATGGCCCGCGCCTCAGGCCAGTAGACCCCAGCCCCCGGAAGCTCCGAGGAGGCTTTCGTGGACCTGCTGGAGCACTTCGCCGCCACCAGGGCTCCGCGCGGCCAGGAGCAGTGCGCTTGCTGCGAGGGCGCCGGCTCTCACGGGGCTGAATCCTGCGCTCGCTGTGACGGCTCCGGCTTCGTGAGGGCGGGCTCGGCTGATCCCTTCTGCCCCGGGCACGACCAGGACCAGCCGGCCCCGCCGAAGCGCCGCCACTGGCGCGAGAGGACCGCGGGCGACGTCGGCGAGTACGGCATCGGCCACCGGCCGCTGTCCGACGGCGCCCCGGCGCACGACCTGACCGAGGCGTACCAGGAGGACATCTACACCCACCCGCAGTACTGGGCCGCGCACAACCCGCCCGAGCGCGACGACCTGGAAGGCTACGCCCAGCTGCTGAAGGCCCGCGGCAAGCCGGACGAGCCGGTGCACATCTTCCGGGCCACCCACCACAGCGCCCCGCACGAGATCAACCCCGGCGACTGGGTGACGCTCAGCAAGACCTACGCCGGCAAGCACGCCTGGGCGAGCGAGGGCACCGAGGACCCGGAGGCCCGGTACGTCGTCCACCACGCCGTGGTCCCGGCGAAGCACGTCCGCGACGCGGGCACCGACTACTACCGCGAGCAGGGCTACTGGGGTCCCGCCATCCGCTGCTGCGGCAGGACCGCGGCCCGTGACCGTGAGCTGAGGCCCGTCGGGGAGCTGCTCGACATGCACTCCAACGAGGCGCTGCGCCGCCAGCGGCGTACCGAGGGCCCGCTGGCGACCTGGAGCGAGCGCACCCGGGTCCGGTCGCTGTATGACCGCAAGGCCGCGGAGATGGCCGCCAACGAGCCTGCCTGGTCGGCCCTGGACGAGCCCATCAGATCGGGCACCATCGACCCGGTGCTGCTGGAATGGTCCCCCACCGGGCACCAGGTGGTCAGCGAAGGCGGCCACCGGATCGTCCGGGCGCACCAGCTCGGCGTCAGCCACCTGCCGGTGTCCTTCGACCCGGGCAGCCAGGCTCACCGCTATGACTGGGAGGAGCCCGAGCCCCTGCCGGGCAAGGAGGGCGTCCTGGCTGACCGCCCTGAGTACGGGCCCCGGCCGGAGTACGAGCCGCTGCCCGAGGGCGCTACCGAGGACGAGCAGATGGCGCATTTCGAGCGCAACCGCTCCAGGCGCAATGACTGGGACGCGCACGTCAAGCGCGGCCTGTCCCTCGGTCACCTGTCAGCGGATGAGGCCAAGGGGCTGAACTACTACTTCGGCGGGCACGAGACCGACAGCTACGGCGAGCCGCGCTGGCAGCCGCTGCCGCATGAGATGTACCACGCCACCACCGACCTGGCCGGCGTGCGCCGGCACGGCCTGAAGACCCGCGACGAGCTGGGCCAGCACCAGGGCGGCCACGGCCTGGGCGGCGGCGAGGACGACACCATCTCGGTCACCACGGACCACCAGCTGGGCCGGGGCATCCTGAGCGCCCTGCACGAGTTCCACCGCGTCGTCAGCGGCAGGTACACCCCGCGGCAGATGTGGGAGGACGCGAAGGCGGGCCGGGGCGCCTCCCGGCCGTTCCACGAGGACCTGGCTCGCTACTGGCACCGGGAAAGCTGGCACGAGGGCGACGAGATGCCCATCGGGCTGCACAACGCGATCCACGGCATCGAGCGCAAGCACACCATGGGGTCCACCGCTGAGCAGATGGAGGCCGAGCACGGCCCGGGATGGCGTCCCGCCCGGGACGACGAGGGCTGGATGAGCGGGCACACCCCGCCGCGCCGGGTGCACCTGGACTGGGAGCGGGAGATGACCCCGGACGAGCACCGGGAGAATGCCGCCGACTTCTACCAGAAGTTCTCGGCCTTCCGCGAGGGGGCCGGCGGCCCTGAGGACCCGAACTTCTGGACGCCCCGGACGAAGGAGTTCGCGGCCAAGGACCCGCGCAACTTCGCCCTGCTGCATGTCCGGCCCGCCCCCGGCGGGCACGGCTACCCGATGGGCGGCATGCGGGAGTGGCGCACCGGCACCGGGGATGCCCTGGACGTGCACCACTACGAGCAGCTGCATGACGGCGGCCAGCTGCACACCGCGGTCTTCCGGCGCCAGGCCGGGGCCCGCGGTGACCTGCCCGAGCTGGAGTACTACCACGTCCGCCAGGGCCGGGAGAAGGGCGGCTACCACGCCGTCGCCGCCGCGCACCAGGGCCAGGTCATCGGCCACCTGACCTGGGGCCCGCACGACGACAGGATCGGCCAGCTGTGGGTGCACCCGCAGTACAGGCGCCACGGCGTCGCTGATGCCATCTACCAGCGCGCCCGGTGGGTCGAGCCCGGCCTGAGGCACCATCCCGACCGCACCGAGGCCGGGGAGGCCTGGGCGGCCTCGGTCAGCGACGACCCGGCCGAGCGGCTGCACGACACGACCTCGGCTGACGCCGAGCGCAAGGGCGCCTGGACGGCTCAGCAGCTCCAGGAGCGCCTGGACACCGGGCACCGGACGATCCAGCGGCTGGCCAGGGAGCAGGACTACGGCATGGGCCATGAGCCGGATACCGGCGGCCCGCCTTTGCATGACCTGCTCGACTCCAGCGGGACCGACTGGGGGATGCCCCCGGACATCTACGAGAACCTGCACCAGTACAACTACGGCGAGGGCGATACCGGTTATGACGCCATGGCCAAGATCCGCAAGTTCCGGGGCCAGCCGGACAAGCGGGTCCGCATCTGGCGGTCGGCCCCCGCGGTCAACCCTGAGTCCCGCAACAACAAGCGCGGCGAGATCAATCACGGTGACTGGATAGCGCTGAGCAAGGAGAAGGCGCTCCGCGAGTCCTATGAGGTCAACGACCCGCCGCGCGGCAGCCTGCCCGCTAACCACCCGAACCGGTATCACATCTGGTCGGCGCTGGTCCCGGCCAGGCACGTGCGCAACGCGGACGGCGACATCACCGAGTGGGGCTATTCCGGCCCGGACCTGAAGGACCTGCCGCATTCCTCCGAGCGGTGCAGCCACCGGGCCCGGGTGCTGCCGGAGGGCGCCAAGCGTCCTGAGCGCGCTCCCAGGCGCCGCTCGTTCTGGGACACCAACTTCGCCGGCAAGGGCCACTTCGGTGCTTATGTCCCCAGGGCCGAGCGCACCGAGAACGTTGCGCACATCCTCGCGCACTACCAGCCCACCGACTTCGGCACCTGGGCCGAGGTCGACCACAACTTCAACTGGGACGTGCCGGAGAACCGCGAGTTCGTCGAGGACGTCCGCCGCAACGGCGTTCGCCGGCCGGTGCCTGTCGACTACGAGTCCAGCCCGCCGAAGGTGATGAACGGGCACAGGCGGGTGCTGGCCGCGCACCGGGCGGGGATCGAGACGGTGCCGACCCGCCAGCACGAGGGCTGGATGGACCCCGACGACCCGGACCACCTGGGCCGCGGGCCCGACGACCCAGAGCACTGGTCTAACGATCCGGGCTGGCACGAAGGCGCGCTCGATGATTCACGCGAAACCATGCGGCGCCAGGCGGTGGCCGGGCCTGGCTACCGCAACCCGCACACGGGCGGCCAGGAGTGGTTCCACGGCAGCCAGGCCGAGCCCGGGGAGCTGCGCCGCGGCTTCGCCGACCCGATGGAAACCTCCAGCCTGGCGTACGAGCAGCCGGAGTCGGAGACCGAGGGCGGCCACTGGAACTCGCTGCTCGGCACGCACTTCACCGCGGACCACGATGTCGCCCGGGAGTTCGCGTCCGGGGAGCATTCCTCGGGCGAGAGCGAGCGGCACGAGGGCTACCCGGGCGTCGTGCACGTCCGCCTAGGCCTGCGCAATCCGAAGGTCTACGAGTCTGAGCACGACATGGACCACGAGGCCTACGAGCGCGAGCACGCCGCGGGCAATCACCCCTCGGAGCACATCCCGCTGGAGTCCGATGACGAGGACGACCAGTACGAGATCGACGAGATGTGGCACCATGCCGGGCAGTTGCACCGCCGGTTCGGCAACGGCAAGATCTCGCCCGGCGAGTACGACATGAACCGGGACAGCCCGTTCTTCAGCCACCCGATGCGCACCACCTGGCTGAACACCCACCCGGACAAGCACGGCATCGCCGAGCGGTTCCGGCAGCAGCTCCAGGAGCAGGGCCACGACGGGATCGTCTACGGCAACGAGTACGAGAAAAGCCGCCGGGGCCGCGACGCCAACCGCTCGGCAGTCGTCTTCGACCCCGGCCGGATCCATATCACCCGGCACCACGACGCCGACGATGCCTGCCCGGAGAACATCCGACAGGCCGCCCGCCGCAAGCCGCTCCAGCCCGGCCAGGAGGAATGCTGGAAGTGCGGCGTGCGGGCGGACAAGGCAGGGTTCACCCGGGCCAGCCCGTACGCCCCGGTGATGGGCCTGGCGATGGAATGCACTGACAAGGATGCCTGCCGCCAGCGCCGCGAGGAGAAGGCCCGCACGGGCGTCTGGGCCCCCACCGAACGGATTTTCGGTCCCACCTTTGGTCTGGACCACCGGCTGTTCGACGAGCGCGAGCACCTGCGCCCGGCTGTCCGCGACGCGCTGATGGGCCGCCTGCACGCCGTGCTGAAGCCGCTGTTCGGCGATGACTGGCACGGGGTGCTCCGGGTGTACCTGGCGGGCTCGGAGGCGTCCCGGTGGACCGGGCCGGAGCTGGAGGGCAACCGCGATCTCGACGTGCTCATCGGAGTGGCCTACAGCGCCGCCAGGAGGGCCGCCCCGGCCCTGGACGGCATGTCCGACGCTGAGGTGGACCGGCACCTGAACCGGGTCCTCCAGGCGCGCTACAACGCGCCCGGCTGGCATCCGCCGTTCGATGAGGGCGGCCAGCCCTGGGACCTGACCGGCTATGTCAACCACGACGCCCTGGACATCCGGAAGATCAACCCGTACGCCGCGTACGACCTGACCGACGACCGCTGGGCAGTGACCCCGCCGGACCTGCCCTCCTGGAGCGCTGAGAGCTTCCCCCAGGGCCCGGCGCTGATGCAGGAGGCACGCGGGCTCATCGCCCAGGTGCGGGCCATCCTGCGGTTGCCTGAGCCGTTCCGGCGCCAGGAGGCCGAGCGGATCTGGCACTATATCCACGAGGGCCGGGCCGAGGCGTTCTCCCCCGGCGGGCTGGGCTGGCAGGGCGCCGGCAACGTCTTGGAGAAGGCGCTGGACCAGGCGAGCGGCGGCCTGGTGGCTAAGCTCAAGAAGGCGGTGTACGAGCCGAGCGGCGTTCCCATGGCCCTCGGCCAGGGCATGACCACCGCGGACGCGGGAGGTGCCCGTGCCTGACCTGATGGCGCATATGGCCGCCTTTTACCATGGGACTAACGCCGAGCTGGAGCCCGGCGATCATGTCGTGCGGACGCCGCGCGGGTACGAGCTGGCCTCGGGCCGGTACAACTTCTACACCGACGACCCTGGTCACGCTCACTATCACGCGGTCGCCAAGTCCCGCACCTGGGGCGGTCAGCCGCATGTCTACCAGGTCGAGCCGACCGGGCTGTCCGAGCCGGATCCTGATGACGTGACCGGCCTGGGCAGGCCGTACCGGAGCACTAGCCCGCTCCGCGTGGTCCGCAAGCTGTCCCTGCTGGCGCACTTCGGTGCCACGGACTGGGATCAGTTCTATGACAAGATCCCCGGCGAAATACACCGGGGGCTGTACGCCCCGGAAAGCCACGGGGTCTTCGCGGCGCCAGCCTCTGATGAGGACGTTGCGCACATGCTGATCCGGGCCTACCAGGAAGAGCAATTCCCCTATGACCGCGATCAGCACGAGAAGTTCGGCACGCACTGGACGACTGACGAGGGCGTAGCGCGGGGCTTCGCCCAGGAGCACTTCGATACTCACCATGATGAGTTCGAGGGCGAGGACCACGACCACGCTGAGCACTCCGAGGCCGTGCCCGTGGTGTTCCACGCCGCCCGGCCTGACCGCCGTGACATTGAGCACGACGAGCGGCGGCTGGGCTGGCAGAACGTGGACGATTACCGGGCCCACGAAGGCGAGAGGGAGGTGCCGATCCGCCACGGCGCCCCCGTGCGCATCAAGGGGGTGTCCTGGCTGAAGCACACCGGCCTCGGGCCGATGTGGCATCGGCACGACCTGCGGGAGCCGGTGGAATTGCGCGTGGAAGACCGCGATTCTCCCAGTGACCCGAATCAGTGGAATGCGAGCCTCCGTCGCCAGGCTGCGGCTGGCGACCCGACGTTCCCGAACACCTACCACGGCACTCGCCTGTTCGGCGGGCGGCTGGACTGGGCCGGCACCTGGTTCCACGGAACGAGGGGAGCGCCGGAGTTCACCGGCCGCCGCGGCCACGCCCAGGACGAGCTGTCCAAGCCGCCTGAGGAGCGGCAGATGCACGGCGGCTGGGCTCAGCCCAACCAGCTGCTCGGCGTGCACTTCAGCCCGCTGCACGAGGTGGCGCACAAGTTCGCCGGGTCGGTCAGCAGCACGCCGAGCGCCGTGGTGCACGCCCGGCTGCACTTCCAGGACCCGGCCCACTTCCCGACCGAGCACCACCTCAACATCGCCATGGCCGACTGGGGCTCCAAGCACTACCCGCACTGGCATAACGACAAGCTCAACTCCAGCATGGCCTGGAACTACTCCGACACCGAGGGCACCCACCGGGACTTCTCCCGAGCGCCGGATAACCCCCGGCAGCTGCGTGCCCTGGGCAACGCGGCGCAGAGCCTGCTCCAGTGGCACCCGCACATGCCCGAGATCCTCCAGGGCTTCACCGCCGACCTGCGCGAGCACGGCCACCGCGGCATCACCTACGGCAACGGCCTGGAGGGCCCGTACGAGACCGACGCCGGCCGCGGCGGCGAGGCCGCCATGAAGTACATCACCAAGCGCAAGGACTGGCCGGAACAGCACCCGTACAGCATCTCGGCGATCGCCCAGCCCGAGGACATCCAGACCGTCCACGTCGAGCACATCTCCCCGTGGCGGGAGGAACCGAAGGCGCACGAGCGCACCTGGGAGGACGTCAGCGACGGCGACGAGGGCGACGCGATGCGCGACCGCATCCTGGACTACCACCGCGAGCACGGCGGCGAGTACCCCCGCGACCCCCGGGCTCCCAGGACGGCGGCCTACCAGGGCCGCTTCGAGCCCGGGGACGAGGACGAGTGGATGCGCGACCCGGGCGACGAGGAGGGCCCGTTCTACCATGGCTCGCCGCACGACATCTCCGGCCACGTGACCGGCGACGGCTTCAGCGTGTACTTCACCCCGCGCAAGGACTACGCCTGGGACTACGCGACCATGGGCGGGAAGCGCCCCGGCTGGATCTACCACGTCCGGCCGACCGGCCGGTACCACATCGACGACCCGGGGATCCGCGCCACCTACGACCCGCTGGAGATCACCGACCGCGAGGAGGCCGGGCCCCAGCGCCCGCATCGCACGGCCGCCCTGGAGGCCCGTGACTACAAGGGGACGCCCGGCGACAACAGCCACATCACCCGCAACGAGTACGGACTGATCCCCACTTCGGCGATCGCGGCGATGCCCGGCGTCCGCGGCGAGGTGCCGGGCGAGCACCGCAACATGGACGACGAGGACGAGTGGCCGCAGTTCAAGGAGGACATCGCCCGCAACGGCATCCAGCACCCGGTGTTTATCACGGTGAACCATGGCGAGGAGCCGAGGCTGTCCGAGGGCAACCACCGCCGGGACGCGGCCGTCGAGCTGGGCATCTCGCACGTCCCGGCGGAGATCCGGTACTTCGGCCACGCCGAGCAGCAAGGCACCGTCCTGGAGCGGCACCAGCACCGCCAGGCCTGCCTGACCTGCGGCTGCGACGAGCCGCACAACCGGCACGGCGACGAGCGCAACATCACGATCGAGGACCTGGAGGGCGCCGCGGACTGGGCGGACATCTCCGTGGGCCAGGCGGTCAAGAACCTCGATCATGCCGTGCAGCACGAGAAGGGCCGCAAGCACAGCGCGGCCCGGCAGATGCCCGTCACCGAGACCGGCCCGCTGTACCACGGCACGACCGCGGAGCGGGCCCAGGCGATCCTGGACGGCGGCTTCCGGGGGAACCTCATCCACCTGACGCCGGACCCGGAGCTGGCGCGCAGCTACGCCGAGGGCCGCGTCCAGGCTGACGGCGGCGGCACCCCGGCCGTGCTCCGCATCGGCACGGTGCGCGGCGTCTCGGCGGCCGAGACCGCCTACGGCAGCCCGGACCTGAACCGCCAGGCGGGCGCCCACTACATGGACAAGGGCCCCGAGGTCCTGGTGCTCGACCCCGCGGCCATGCACGGCATCACCAGGCATGCGGCGAGCGGTAAGCACGGCGCTCATGATGCGCTGGCCGCTTATGTCCCGAAGCGGCACGTCTCGCTGAATGACGCCGCCCGCCTGGTCGAGCAGACTAAGAAGAACGGCGGCATGTCGGTGGACCCGGGCACCGGGCGGGAGCCCAGGCACGGCTACATGGTCGGCCAGCAGGGCACCGGCCATATCGTGGATGCCGTCGAGTTCTACAGCGTGCGCGGCCCGCGCCTGGTGCGGGATTACCTCGCCGGGCACCACGTCCAGCTGAGCCACCCGCGGGCGCACCTGGGCACCTGGCATGACCGGGAGTCCGGCAAGGTATTCCTGGACATCTCCCGCAATCACCGGAACCTGGAGGAAGCCACCCTGGACGGCAAGAAGAACGACCAGATCGCGATCTGGGACCTGGATAACGGCGGGGAGATCCCCACGGGCGGCACGGGCGGCCTGGAGAAGGAGGCGGCGGCCGGCTGCGCGCTGTGCGGCCTGGAGCAGACTCCCGTCTCGGCGACGGTGCGATACTTCAGGAGCCGCCTGGCTAATGGTTCAATGAACCATTACGCGGGCGGCCGGGGCGACCGGCATGTCAGGTGCGAGCAGGGCCACCTCCACTGGGGCGCGTACGGCGCGGCCGGGCTGCTGATCCGGCACCGCGGGCAGGACGGGCAGATGCGCTACCTGCTCCAGAAGCGCTCGCCGTACGTCAATGAGCCGGACACCTGGTCCACGCCCGGCGGGGCGCTGCACTACGGCGAGAGCCCCGAGCGGGGCGCCATGCGCGAGGCCCGCGAGGAGCTGGGCCCGCTGCCGCGCAGCCTGAAGCATCACCACACCGACGTCACCACCGATCACGGCGACTGGAAGTACCACACCGTGGTCATGGACGCCCCGGAGCACTTCAACACCCGCGGCGGCGGCGAGACCGACTTCGAGACCGCGGGCTCGGGCTGGCACACCGCCGACGAGATCAAGGAGATGGGCGACCGCGGCGACCTGCACCCGGCCTTCGCCGAGAGCTGGCCCCGGGTGCACAAGACGGCGATCGACTGGCACAAGCCCATGCGCCCGATCTGCGGGACCTGCGGGCACTACAAGGACGCGCACCCGTCGTTCGACCGGCTCTACCACGGCACCAGCCCGGCGAACCGGCACAGCATCCGCGACACCGGCCTGGGCGTGGAGTACGAGCAGGGCTACGGCTCGACCGAGCCGGGCGTCTACATGAGCCCCCGCCCTGATGAGCACAACACGGACCAGGACATCTGGGAAGTCGACACCCGCGGCCTGCACGTCCACCCGGATGACACGGGCAACATGTACGAGTTCCGCGACGTCGGCGGGTCGTACTTCTCCGCCGAGGACATCCCGCCTGAGCGGCTGAAGCTGCACTACAAGGGCCGGGGCAACAAGTGGACCGGGTTCCCGCCGAAGGAGGCCGTGGTCACCCCGGGCAGCCTGCCGCCCGAGCAGCAGGCTGCGTTCGACGTCGAGGACCTGCGGGCGCACCGCAACCAGATCGCCCAGGTGGGGAAGAACCCGCCGCCGGGCACCCGGGTCTGGCGGGGCGAGCGGCGCCGCACCGACGAGGAGCCGGAGACCATCGAGTCGACCGGCATGCACTGGTCGGCCAACCCGGACGCGATCATCACCGGCTGGGCGCATCCCGGTGAGAAGCACGTGGTCTGGCAGGGCGTCATCGAGGACCACGAGAAGCAGGCCTTCCCGCGCAGCCACCCGATCTGGTCTGGCAAGCACATGAGCTTCGACTGGGAGGCCGAGACCCGGTTCCGGCCGGGCGCCCACGTGAAGGTCGAAGGCGCCTACGTCCACACCCCGGAGGAGTACGAGGGCGGCGTGGCGGGCTCGCCCGGCTACCTGGTCCCGAACCACCCGGAGCGCACCAACCCGGGCTGGAAATGGCACCCGCTGGACCGGCACATCAGGATCAGGCACGGCGGCTACGGCGCGTCGGACTACTCCGATCTGGGCATTGAGCGGGAATCCTCTGCCAGGGCAGGCTGATCTTGCTAAGGTTCCTTGATACACACCGAGGCAGAGAGGATTCATCATGACCGTTCTCGTGCAGATGAGGATGGACGGCGACACGGAGATCTTCGCCAAGTCCCTCACTGAGCGGGCCGATGAGTACCGGGCGATCGCCGAGCAGGCGAAGGCGGCCGGCGCGGTCCATCACCGTTTCGGCATCGGCGACGGCTACGTCCTGGTCGACGACGAGTGGGTGACCGAGCAGGCTTTTCACGACTTCCTCACCCGGCCGGACCTCCAGCAGTTCATCAGCGAGGTCGGCGGCGACGTGACCCAGCCGCCTGACGTCCTGATCACCGAGGCGATCGAGTCGCCCGACCAGTTCTAGGCGTAAGGTCAGCGGCATGCCAGACGTCACAGCTGAACAGGGACGGCTCCGGATGCGCCCTGGCATGCCGCTGGCCGAGCGGCGGGAGCTGCGGGCCTATCTCCTGGCCCAGGCCATCTCGCGGGCCACCCGGGAGGCCGCGGAGCAGCACCTGTCGCTGCGCTGCCTGATGCACCAGGAATGGCGCTCCCCCAAGCTCAGCTACGATCAGCGCCGCGCCGAGCATGTCAGGTGCCAGGGCGAGAGCGCTGGCGACGGGTGTTTGTGCGAGTGGCACGATAGCGAGACCAGGAAGGCCGAGCTGAAGGAGGCCTGACCCTCGGAAGTTAAGAGGGGCCCTGTACCCAGGGAGGCCGCCATGCCCGAGGACCCGGCGCAGCACAACGGGGATCCGCTGTACGTCCTGCACCAGCATTTCGCCGCGCTGCACGACCGGCTGGACCGCATCGAGCACCACGCGACGGCCAGCCGTCACATGTGGCTCCGGCACGTCATCAAGGACCTGGAGACCAACCCGAGGACCCAGTACCGGGTGCACTACTGGGGCGTCATCTACTGGCTGGTCAACTTCCCGCTGGTGATCTACCTGTTCTTCGGCCTGCCGGTCATCTGGCTGAAGTGGGGCATCTTCATCACGCTCATCTATTCGATTTACGCCAATTTCGCGACTGATTACGGGGCGATGTCGGCTGCCCTGGCCGCCGAGGGGCAGGCGCCGCTGCCCGCCATCCCGCTGGAGGGCCCCAGCGCTACCCGGCACTACCAGCAGCAGGACGAGCTGCACGAGCTGGTGCTCGCGATCCGGCGGGGCACCGACCTGCTGGAGGAGATCCACCGGCATGTCTCGGTGCTGTCCCCGCATGCCGGGGAGTTCGAGCCGGATGAACGCGACTAGGATTCCTAGTCATGAAGAAGGCCGAGTACCCGCAGCGCAGCTGCCGGTGGCCGGTCCAGGGCGATCTCCAGGACTACCCGTGCGAGATCGCCGGGGAGTTCCACCCGGGCCCGCACGCCTCGTTCTCGGTGCCGCGCAGCGTGACCGCCCGGGACAAGTGGGAAGCCGAGAACCCCGGCTGGGAGAAGGTCAGCACCATGGACGATCCGTTCAAGGACATCACGCCATGACCCTGCCGCTGAGTGAGCCCGTCCTGCTGAGCCAGCTGCGGTCCAGCGTCAGCAAGACCATCCCTGATGACCTGGGCCGGTTCGCCGTGGCGTCGATGAAGC
>Ga0318560_10000228_pt1 | contig 14626 bp, 14 predicted proteins | sample GRESIP065b5f22_FD_202537 | JGI IMG/M metagenome (GOLD analysis project Ga0318560, IMG submission 202537) | Tropical soil microbial communities from Luquillo Experimental Forest, Puerto Rico - GRE.SIPMG.065b5f22 | ecosystem: Environmental > Terrestrial > Soil > Tropical forest > Bulk soil... | reverse complement strand
GGTCTTGCCGCCAAAGCCGCCACCGATCTCGGCCGGCGTCACGCGAATATTGCCGACCGGCATGTTGAGCAGTTTCGCGGTTAGCGCGCGGATCACAAAATGCCCCTGGCTCGACGCCCAGATCTCAGCCTGGCCATCGTGATCGAAGCGGGCGACGCAGGCATGCGGCTCGATATAGGCTTGGTGCACTGCCGCGGTCTTGAACTCCTTCTCGACGACCACGTCTGCCTCGGCAAAGCCGGCGTCGAGATCGCCGATCTTGAATTCGACCCGCTTCGCGATGTTCGAGGGCTTGGTCGGCGCCGGCTCGATGCCACGGGTGATCTGGTCCTCGAAGAGCAGCGGCGCATCGGGCTTCATCGCCTCGTCGACATCGATAACGTGCGGCAACACCTCGTAATCGATCTCGATTAGTGAGGCGGCCTCGTCGGCCACGGATTTGCTGATCGCCGCGACAGCCGCGACCGCGTGTCCCTCGTAGAGCGCCTTCTCGCGGGCCATGACGTTGCGCGTCATGTGCCAGAAGTTCTGCTGTACCCGCTCCGGTCCCTGATATTCGAATTTCTGGTCGGGGATGTCTTTCGCAGTCACCACCGCCTTGACGCCGGGGAGTGCCTCCGCCTTTAAGGTGTCGATCGAACGAATGCGCGCATGGGCATGCGGCGAGCGAATGACCTTGCCGTAAAGCGTGCCCGCCGTGGCGAAATCGGCGCCGTACATCGCGCGCCCGGTCACCTTCGGCACACCGTCGGGACGGATCGGCCGCGTTCCCACCCACTTGAACCCTTTCGCCGCTATGTCGTTCATCGCTGTCTCCGTCGTCGCGTTGTGCTGGCTGAACTCAGATTACCGTGGCGCGGTGCCCGCTCAAAAGCAAAACCGTCAGTCCATCGGGACGCCTCGGATGAACGTCATAGCGAAATCAACGCGACCCGAAGTACGATATGCTGTGGCAGGCCAAGCGGCGGCCAGGTCGGATGGCGTAACAAAGTATATGAGACAAGGTGTACGTTAGTATCCGAGTGTTAGCGAATCCCGGGGCATTCTTCAGGACGCGACATTTGCTGGCTGCCGCCCCGGCGCTCTAGAGGACTTTATGCACAAACCCGTTCGCAAAGCCGTTTTCCCGGTCGCCGGATTGGGAACCCGTTTTCTGCCGGCGACCAAGGCGATGCCAAAGGAGATGCTGCCGATTGTCGACAAGCCGCTGATCCATTACGCGGTCGAGGAGGCCAAGGCTGCGGGGATCGAGCAGTTTTTCTTTGTCACTAGCCGCGGGAAAAGCGCGATCGACGATCATTTTGACCGGGCCTTCGAGCTGGAGGCCACCTTGCGCGAGCGTGGCAAGGAAGACGTGCTCGCCGAGCTCGAAGCGCGGCTGCCCGAGCCCGGGCAAATCGCCTATACCCGACAGCAGACTCCGCTCGGGCTCGGCCACGCGGTGTGGTGCGCGCGCGAGCTGGTGGGTGAGGAGCCCTTTGCCGTGCTGCTGGCCGATGATCTGATGGTGTGCGAAGTGCCATGCCTCGCGCAGATGGTCGAAGCCTATCGCGAAACTGGCGGCAATCTCGCCGCGATCATCGAGGTGCAACGCGCCCATACACGGCGTTACGGAGTCCTGGACGTCGTCGCCGACAATGGCAGGCTTGTCCGGGCGCGGGGTGTGATCGAAAAACCCGAGCCAGAGGTGGCCCCATCCACCCTAACGATCATCGGCCGTTACATCATCCAGCCCGAGGTGTTTCATCATCTCGCTCGCGGCGAGCCCGGCAGCGGTGGAGAGATCCAGCTGACCGATGCGCTCGCTAAGCTCATCGAGGACGGCCAAGCCTTTCATGGACTGCGTTTCGCAGGCAAGCGCTTCGATTGCGGTGACAAGCTCGGCTTTCTCGAAGCCTCGATCGCGCTTGGCCTGGAGCACCCAGACCTTGGTCCGGGCCTGCGCCAGATCCTGGCTGCCTACGTTTGAGTTCGAGAAGCGACATGGGCCACCGTTTCGACCCCACGATCCTGCGCGAATACGACATCCGCGGCATTGTCGGAGAGACTTTGTCCAGCGCCGACGCACGCGCGATCGGGCGGGCCTACGCCCTCTCCCTCGCCGAGGCCGGTGGAAGCCGTCTTGCCGTCGGCTATGATGGCCGCCTGACCTCGCCCGAACTCGAAGCCGCGCTGGTCGATGGCCTCGCTGCGGAGGGTGCTGATGTTGTGCGGATCGGCCGAGGGCCGACGCCGATGCTTTATTATGCGGCCGCGACGCTCGCTGTCGACGGCGGCGTCATGGTAACCGGATCACACAACCCGCCCGACTACAACGGTTTCAAGTTCGTCTTCCAAGGCAAGCCGTTTTATGGGGCAGCAATCCAAAGGTTGGGCGAGATTGCCGCGGGTCTCGGCGCCTCGCAGTGCACGCGGGGCCAAATCTCCGAGCATACAATTCGGAGGGATTACGTGGAGAGGCTAGCGCGCGACTATGACGGCAGAGGTGCGCTTACCGTCGCGTGGGATGTCGGGAACGGTGCCACCGGCGAGGTGGTTCAGGAGCTGACCGCGCGCTTGCCCGGCAGGCACCTGCTGTTGAACGAAGCGATCGACGGCACCTTTCCGGCGCATCATCCCGATCCGACGATCCCCGAGAACCTCGTTCAGCTGCAAGGGGCGGTAGCCCAAGAGCACTGCGATCTCGGCATCGCATTCGACGGCGACGGCGATCGGATCGGGGTCGTCGACGGGCGCGGGCGCATCTTATGGGGTGATCAGCTGATGGTCGTGCTTGCCCGGGATGTTCTGGCGCGTCATCCGGGGGCGCCAATCATCGCCGACGTCAAGGCGAGCCAGGTGCTGTTCGACGAGATCGCCCGTCTTAAGGGGCGTCCGGTTATGGCGGCTACCGGCCACTCGCTGATCAAGGCCAAGCTCGCGGAGACTGGAGCGCCGCTCGCCGGCGAGATGAGTGGACATATCTTCTTTGCTGACCGCTATTATGGCTACGACGATGCGGTCTATGTTGCAGTGCGCCTGCTCGGCATCCTGAGCCGCTCAGCGGCGACCCTCGCCGAACTGGGCGATCGGCTGCCTGCCGTGGTGAATACCCCGGAGCTGCGCCTTCCGTGCGATGAAAGCCGCAAGTTCGAGGTCGTGCAAGAGGTCCGTGAGCGATTGCGAAAAGCCTGCGCCGAGATGACCGACATCGACGGCGTGCGCGTGCGAACCGCCGATGGATGGTGGCTGCTGCGCGCTTCGAACACGCAGGCGGTCCTCGTCGCCCGCGCCGAATCGACAACCAAGGACGGTCTCTCGCGTCTCAAGAAAGCGCTCGCGGCGGAACTCGCGGCCAGCGGGGTCGCGTTGCCCGATACCTGACCAATCGCGCCAATAGGACCGCCGTCGCAGTGCCCTGGGTTACCGCGCCGCGATCTTTAGGCCGGTCACCGGAACAACTGAGCACTCGATCTTCTTTTTGTGAAGTGCGACACAAGCGCTCCACGCTTCCTGTGGTGTGAAGTTAAGGAGCCTCGCGCGATAGAGGCGTTCTTTGTCCGCCTTGGCCGGCTCGATGATCTGTACTGGTCTGCTCTTGGCTCCGGCAAGGCCGCCGGCGGCAGTGCGCGCGGCCTTCAAGGCCGCGGTTTCGCCGTGGAAGGCACCGAGTTGAATGCTCCAATGCTCACCGGCTGGCACCGCGCGCTCGTGCATCAGCGGCGCCGCCTCCGCCTTGCCGAAGGGCGATAGGTGTGCCGCGAGTCGGGATGCAGCCTTAGTAATCACTCCGGGCTTGTCCCGCGAGAGCGGCGGCGGCGCCTGTTCAGCTTCGGCGACGGTCGGCGGCGGTGCCTCGCGATGCGCGACCATGTTAGCCCCAACGCCGACTTCTTCGAAGCCGCGATCGAGCAGCAGAGCCATTTCCCGATCGCGTGTTCCGGCCGATGGCCCGCCCATGATCACGCCGATTAGCTGGTGCCCGTTTCGCACAGCAGAAGCCGCGAGATTGAAACCCGATGCACCAATGTATCCGGTCTTGATCCCATCTGCACCCTCGTACCAGTCGAGCAGATGGTTATGATTGTGGATTGCCTTACCTCGAAAGTAGAATTCCCGTGTTGAAAAATAACGGTACTCTCGCGGGAACTCCCGAAATAGTGCAAGGGCCAGTTGCACCTGGTCGCGCGCCGTCGTGTACTGATCTGGATCAGGCAGGCCCGAAGCGTTGCGGTAGGCAGTGTTCGTCATCCCGAGATATCGGGCTTTGCGTGTCATATGTTCGGCAAAAGCCGGCTCACTGCCGGCCAATCCCTCGGCGAGCGCGCAGGCCGCGTCGTTCGCTGATCGGGTGACGAGGCCGAGAATCAGGTCTTGCACTGCGATCGATTCGCCGGGTCTGAGGCCGAGCTTCGTTGGCGCTCGGCTTGCCGCCACGTCGGAGACTGGAAGATACTGATCGAGCCGAAGCCTGCCGGCGTTTAGCGCCTCGAACGTCAAATATAGCGTCATCATTTTGGTGAGTGACGCAGGATAGGTTATCGCATCGGCGTTCGCTTGGCTCAGGACCTGGCCGGTTTCGACATCTATCACCATCGATTCGCTGACCAGGACGGGGGAAAACCCGACGGCCGCATAATGGGCATGCGCATGATAGTGCGGCCGCCGCGCAGCCTCGGCCTGGCTCACAGCAAACATCAAGAGAGCGAAAAAAGCACCGGCGCCGCCGCAGGCGAGGATTCGCAAGACACGAGCGACAGCGGTACAGGACGCGACGCGCCCCTTGCACGCGAAGACTCTCACTCTACAACCCCCATTCCCCCGTCGACTGCGCTGCATCCCCGATACCCGCGCAGTTGTCATACGGCACATTAGAAAGACGCTCTGCCTTTGTCCACGCTTCGAATGACGGGTAAGCAGAATATCGGCCGGGATTGCACGCCGGGTTTCGATTCAGGCGCAGATTCCTACGATCTTAGATTGTAATGGCGAACTATCTTCCACCCACCGAAATGATTGGTGGAACAGCGCCATGCTCAGCCCTTTTACCATCTTCGTCATTCTCATAGTTGTGTTCGCCGTGACCTTTGTCCGGATGGCGGTCAAATCAGTGCCGCAAGGGTACGAATGGACGGTCGAGCGCTTCGGTCGCTATGTCCGTACGCTCGAGCCCGGTCTTGCTCTTCTGATACCGATCGTCGACCGAATCGGCGCGCGACTAAACATGATGGAGACTGTACTCGAAGTTCCTCAGCAAAGCGTCATCACCCGCGATAACGCCGCTGCAACAGTCGACGCGATTGTCTTCTATCAAGTGCTCGATGCGGCCAAAGCAGCGTATGAGGTGGGCAATCTGCAGCTCGCAATTCTTAACCTGGCGATGACAAACATTCGCACCGTAATGGGGTCGATGACGCTCGATGAGCTGCTGTCGGAGCGCGATCGCATCAATACGCAACTTCTCTCCGTCGTCGACAGCGCTACCACCCCCTGGGGCGTTAAGGTGCAGAGGGTCGAGATCAAGGACATCGCACCGCCCCCGGAGCTGGTGGCAGCGATGGCGCGGCAAATGAAGGCGGAACGCGAGAAACGCGCCAACGTGCTCGACGCAGAGGGATTCAAGCAGGCGGCAGTGCTCAAGGCGGAAGGTGAAAAGCAAGCGGTGATCCTCGCCGCGGAAGGTCGGCGCGAGGCGGCCTTTCGAGCGGCCGAGGCGCGCGAAAGGCAGGCCGAGGCAGAGGCCAAGGCCACAACGTTTGTCTCGGAGGCGATCGGCCGCGGCAGCATCCAGGCGATCAACTATTTTGTGGCGCAGCGCTATATCGACGCCATCGGCCGGCTCGCAGGGACACCGAACCAGAAGGTTATTCTCATGCCGCTCGAGAGCGCATCCATGATCGGATCGCTCGCGGGGATCGCTGAAGTTGCGCGTGAAAGCTTTAACGCCTCCCGCGCGACGCCCAATGGCGCCCAAGCGGGACCTGCCACCGGTGCTGGCAGTGCTTGAAATCGCAGTCTTGTGTTGGAGGAGAGTCCTCGGGTGATGGTACTCGGCCATTGGCTTGTCGTGGCCGCGAGTTTTGCGGTGATCGAGATTGCTGTGCCGGCGATGGTGTGTATCTGGCTCGCCGCCGCGGCGCTCGGTACGGCTTTGATCGTCTGGCTTGCTCCTGGCCTGTCCTGGGAACATCAGGCGCTGATCTTTGCAGCTCTAGCTGTTGCGAGTGTGGCGATTGGACGGCTCGCCTTTGGGCGCATTCGAGGGCAATCGAGCGATGTTCGTCTCAATCGGCGCGCGGAGATCTATGTAGGCCGGACGTTCACCCTTGAGCGCCCGATCGTCGATGGCCGCGGGCGGCTCAGAGTCGACGACACGATGTGGCTAGTCGAGGGACCGGATCTCCCGGCCGGCACGCGCGTTCAGGTGACTGGCGTTGATAACACAATGCTGCGGGTAACCGAGCTCTGAATACTGATTGTGCATCGCACAAACTATCTTGCAGCACCAGCAAGGCCGCTCTATTTTGACGTTGTGCGGCGCAGTACAGGGCGCAGCTCGAGCAGACAAGGGACCAGCAGTATGCAATCGAAGGGAAGGCGGGCTCCGCGGCCGATCTCAACTCCGATGAAAGTCACGCGCCCGGCCGTTCTCCCGCCCCGGGCGACAGCGCCCGCGGACGTCCGCGGCGAACAGCCGATGTCCGCCAACCCGATGACAGAGGCCGTGATGCCGGCCGCACCTTCCACGGCTCCGCCGAGCGTCAGAGCGCTCGTTTATACGGCAAAGAGCGCGTTGTCTGAGGATCTTGCCGATTTCGGCGGCGAGGCCTTTGCAGCCCTCGTCCAATCGCAGACGGCGATGGCTCGGGGACTGGAGGCGCTAAGCGCGGAATTGGCAGGACTCGCCCTTTCCGGGATTGACGCAGCGGCGCGCACGGCGACCGATATCCTCGCGATCAAGACGCTTTCAGACGCTATCGAGCTCAATGCCGGGTTCACGCGCAGCGGTTTCCATGCTCTCCTCGATGGTTCGGCAAGGCTCTCGGAACTCGGGGTGAAGCTCGCTGCCGAGACATCACAGCCTATCCTGACGCAACTGGGCAAGGGCTGGATCAAGGCGGCACGCCTTGCCTTTTGACCTACTCGACCTTCGCCAGAAAAGCTCGAATCTGCTGATCGATGAAATGCCCTTCAGGGGTCTCGGGGGCGGCACGCCAGGCGCGGTGGCCGAGATCAGAGGGGATCTCGGCATAGCTAGCGTGCTTGACGCCGTCGCGGATGCGGCGGGCGCCATCAAGCCCGAGCAGCCGATCGCTGGAGCTGGGCAAGATCAAGGTGGGAGCCGAGATTTGCGATAGCGCCGCGGTCATGTCGCCACCAAAAGGTGCTGCAACGTCGTGCGCGCGGCTCGCGGCGTAGCGAAACACGAGCGAGTTGGCATCCCAGGCGGCATACGATCTCGCGCTTTCCTCGAGTTCCTTTGCCAGCCGCGATGCGGGGATTCGATCGAGATAAGCGGCCGACACCTGCCAGGGATAATAGAGCATGCCGGCAAGCCGCAATCCTTCGACCGGGTTGTGAGTATAGCGACCGCCCTCCCATTCCGGGTCGAGCGCAATAACGGCGGTTATCTGATCGACGGTGAGCTGGAAATTGGCTTCGGCCTTGGGGCTTGGGACCAAGAGGATCAGGCCGCGCACCATATCGGGATGGTGGATGCCCCATTCGAGACTGATGAAAGAGCCCATGGAGCCGCCGCCGACCGCCCGTAAGGTCGCGAGTTCGAGCCCGCGGGTGATGAGCGCATGCTGGGCGGCCATCATGTCGCGAACCGTGTAACGTGGGAAATCCTGCCCGAGCCCATCCTTCGGCGAAGACGATTCGCCGCCGCCGATGGCATCGACGGTAATCACAAAATACTTGTTCGTGTCGAAGGGCTTGCCCGGCCCGATGACCGGGTCGAAAGCGCGCCGGTCGCCGCTTATCCCGTTGACCAGCAAGATGGCGTTGTCGCGGGCGGGATCGAGCTTGCCCTGGGTCTCGTAAGCGACACGCAGTTCGGGCAGGACAGACCCGTTTTCGAACTCGAAATCGTATGCGAGAAATGTCTGGGTTTCGGCGTGCGCAGTTGCGGCAGCGCACAGCAAAAGTGCGAGAACCAGCAACGTCTTCATTCCTTCCCCCTACGGAACCATATGATTGATGATTCCGTTCGATATTGGAGCCGAGCGACGGCTAGACTAACTCCGACGGTGGTGGAGCGAGGGCATGCGTAGGCTTCGGTCGGCTTCTGTTTTGCGGATTATGCCCGATGCGGTCCGGCTGGAGACCATCCTTGCTATCCTGCTGTGGGGTGGAGTTACGATCTTCATTTTTGGCATCCTGATCGATGTAATCCGCTGACTGTCAGTCCGTCACTGGCTGCAACCATCTTTCGAGGCGAGCAAACAGTAGATCGGTCAGGACCGCGAAAAGTGCGACGAGCACAGCCCCCTCAAGCACGAAGGGGAGTTTGTTGGCGACGAGCCCGTCGAAAATCGGAGTCCCGAGCGTCAGTGCACCAACCGTCGATCCGATCGTCGCCGTGCCGATGGCGATCGTCACCGAGACACGGATCCCGGCGAGAATGACCGGGGCGGCCAACGGCAAATCGACATCACGCACCCTCTGCCAAGCCGAAAGCCCCATGCCTTCGGCCGCCTCGTGCACTCCGTGCGGTACCCCTTCGAGCCCGGCGATGGCGTTTTCGATGATTGGCAGGAGGCCGTACAGGAAGAGCGCGATGACGGTCGGCCGCGCACCGAAACCGACGATCGGCACCGCTATCGCCAACACCGCAGCCGGCGGAAAGGTCTGGCCGACGGTAGCGAGCGCGTTGACCATCGCGCGAAAATCGCGCCCTGCCGGGCGGGTGACAAAGACCGCGAGTGCAACGCCGACCAGGCTCGCCGCGAGGCTCGCCACCGCGACCAGCCCCAGCTGCGACAGAAACAGCGAGAGGAAGCTGTCGCGGTTGTAAACGACAGGCTCGACCCTCGGAAAGACTTGCACCAGAAGGGGCCGCAATGCATCCATCCGCAGCAGCAGCGCGGCGAAAAGTAGCGCGACCCACAGGACAGGACTTCCGAGCAGCCGTCCGCGCATCACCGCACGAGATCGCCGAGGGCAATGACCCCGATCTTGCGGCCTTCGGCGTCGCACACTGGCAGCCGGTCGGTATGGCGGGCGGTCATCGCGGAGAGGGCCTCACCCAATGAGGCTTCGAGCGACAACGGCTCGCCGTCGGCGGCCTCGCCGGCGTGCAGGCGATCGGCAACCTTGCGCACCGACAAGAGCTTGAGCCCGAGACCCTGACGCCCGACGAAGTCGCGCACGAAGTCGTTCGCCGGATGCTCGAGAATGTTGAGCGGTGTGCCGAGCTGTACGATCTGGCCCCGATCCATGATCGCGATCACGGTCGCGAGGCGTAGCGCTTCTTCGATGTCGTGGGTCACGAAGACGATCGTCTTCTCCGTCACCCGGTGAATGCGCGTGAGTTCGGCCTGCAACGCATCGCGGGTGATCGGATCGACCGCGGCGAACGGCTCATCCATCAACAGGAGTTCGGGGTCGGCCGCGAGCGCCCGAGCGACGCCGACCCGCTGCTGCTCGCCGCCCGAAAGCTGGTGTGGGTACTTGCCGCGGTAGCTCGGGGGATCGAGGCGAAACAGCTCGAGCAGCTCGCTGACCCGGTCGCGGACCCGCGCCTCGCGCCATTTCAAGAGCCGTGGCACCGTGGCGATGTTGTCCTCGACCGTCCAATGCGGAAAAAGCCCGATCGACTGGATGGCGTAGCCGATGCGGCGCCGCAATGCCTCGGGCGGAACCAGTGTCACGTCCTCGCCGCCGACCCGGATCGATCCCGAATCGGTCGGGATCAGCCGGTTGATCATCCTGAGCGTCGTCGATTTGCCGCAGCCGGACGAGCCGAGCAGCACGCAGAGCTCCCCGGCGCCGACGGTTAGCGACAAATCGTCAACGACGCGGTGGTCGCCGTAGGATTTGCTGACTTTGTCGATCTCGATCATGTGACGGCGCGGCGGCGGAGGACGACGGTGAGGATCTGCAGGATGAAATCGGCCGCGAGCGCCAGAAAGATCGCCGGCAACGCGCCGAGCAGAACGAGATCGACCGCGTACTGGCCGAGCCCCTCAAAGACGAAGGTGCCGAGCCCGCCGGCGCCGATCAGCGCGGCAACGACCGCGAGCCCGATCGCCTGAACCGTCACGATGCGCAGCCCGGCGAGCAATACCGGAAGGGCGAGCGGAAGCTCGACTTGTCGGAAGATCTGTGGCCGTGTCAGCCCCATCCCGCGCCCGGCTTCGATGACGGCGGCATCGACACCGGCGAGGCCGGCCGAGGTGTTGCGCACGACCGGCAGCAGCGCGTAGAGCACCAACGCCAGGATAGCCGGTGCCACGCCGATGCCGCCCACCCCGACCGCCGCGAGCTGCGGCACCGCTGTGGCCAACGCCCCGAGCGGGACGATCAGCAATCCGAACAGAGCGATCGAGGGGATCGTCTGCAGCACATTGAGGACCGCGAAGAGCGGAGCTTGCAGGCGCGGGGTCCGCGCCGCCGCGACCCCGAGGGGAAACCCGATCACGATCGCCGGCCCGACCGATCCGGCGACGAGCGCCACGTGGCGCAGTAGCGCATCGGCAAAAAGCTGCCGGCGGGTTGCGTACTCACGGGCGATGGACAAGGTGTCCAAGGTGCCGGCGGCCGCCAATAGGGCGCCGCCGGCACAGATCGCGGCCACTACGAGCACCCGGGCCGTGGGGCCGGCGCCGAGCCGTTGCAACGCGTCGACAACCGCAAGTGCTGCACATGATGCCAGCATCCAGAACGCGGTGCCGAGCGAGATGCGGATTGCAGGTTTCGCGCCCAGCGCCAGGGTGCTTGCCGCCTCCCCAGCGGCGATCAGCACGAGCAGGAACAGGGCCACCGCCAGCCCCGCTTCGGCGTAGTGCAGCCACCGGTCCGGGGCGGCGAAGCATGGGGCGAAGAGCAGCGCGCCGAGCAGCGCAATGACCGCGGTTCCGGGCACGCCGGCGGCTTCCCACAAGGCGATGGGTCTGCCCGAGACCAGTCGGTTCGGCGCGTAGGCGACAAAGCCCGACAGAGCGACGGCGACGGCCGCGGCAATGACCAGAGTGAACAGAACCTGGTTGCGGATCAGGGTCACGGCAGGAAATGCTTCGACTTTAGGTAGGCCGCGGCGACCGCCCCGGCATCTTCGCCGTCGACCGCGATCTCGGCGTTGAGCTGCTGCAACGTCTCGAGGGTCAAGGTGGCGAAGACCGGGTCGAGTGCCGCCGCGATCTCCGGCCGCTGCTGCAGCACCCCTTCGCGAACGACCGGCGCCGGCGCATAGACGACCTGTGCCCCTTTGTTATCGGTAAGTGCAAGAAGGCCGAGTGCGGCGAGCGCGCCATCGGTGCCGTAGGCCATCGCAGCGTTGACCCCCGACATCCCCTCGGCTGCGGCACGTAGAGTGGCCGAGGTGTTGCCACCCGACAGGGTCAGCAATTGGTCGTCCTTGAGCCGGAAGCCGTAGGTCGTCTCGAAGGCCGGCAAAGCGGATGGGCTTTCGACAAACTCCGCTGAGGCGGCGAGCTTGATCCGCCCGCCCGCCGCCAGGTATTTGGCGAAGTCGTCCATGGTCTTGAGGCCGTGGCGCTCGGCGAGGTCCCGGCGCACCGCGATCACCCAGGTATTGTTCGCCGGTGCGGCGGCGAGCCACACAAGCCGGTTCTTCTCGCGGTCGAGCGTCGCCACCTCGGCCGCACCCTTGGCCCAGTCCTTCCACACCGGGTCCTGCTCCAGGTGGAAGAACAGGGCGCCATTCCCGGTGTATTCGGGATAGATGTCGATCTGCCCCGCCAGCAACGCGGCGCGCACGATGTTGGTGGGCCCGAGCTGCAATTTGTTGTCGGCCGCCAGACCACGGGCTTCGAGCAGCGAGACGATCATATTGCCGAGCAGCGCCCCTTCGGTGTCGATCTTCGAGGCGACGACGATCCTTCCTTCCGGAGCGCCGACAAGACTAGGAAGGCCGACGAGACTAGGAAGAAAGGCGACGATCGCGCCGAGCAACAAGCAGAGGACGCGCTTCATACCCGCCATTCTGCCCCGGCGAAAGGCTGCGTGTCGAACCCCGGCTCAGGGAACGAGTTACCCTGCCGTACGGGAAACTCAGGGAAAAATCGCGTTTCGCCGTCACAGAAGTCAGACCAATCAGATACTTATCGCCGAATTTGACGCTGTGGCAGGGAAGCGGCAGGGAAGGTTCGGCGTCTGCATGAGGTGAGCCGCGGGCGGGACTGTGTTAACCTGGTCGGATTGTCGAATTCGGAGTCGGAAATGCCAGAGCGCATCGCCTTCGAGCTGAACGGGGAGACGCAGACCGTGGAGGTGGCGCCGGACACGCCGCTCCTTTATGTGCTGCGCAACGAACTCGGGCTCAACAACCCGCATTTCGGCTGCGGGCTGGCACAATGCGGCGCCTGCACGGTGCACCTCGACGGCGCGCCGACGCGGTCCTGCTCGGTGCCGGTCTCGGTGGCAGCGGGGACCAAACTCACGACCTTGGCCGGGCTCGGCACAGCGGACAAGCCGCACCCGCTGCAGGCGGCCTTCATCGCCGAGCAGGTGCCGCAATGCGGCTATTGCCTCAACGGCTGGATCATGACCGCGGCCGCACGCTTGCGCGAGGTGCCGCACCCCTCCGAGCAGCAGATCCGCGACGGGCTCTCCGGCCTCAAATGCCGCTGCGGCACGCATATGGCGATCTTGCGCGCCGTCCGCCGCGCGGCGCAAGCGGCGTAGCGGAGGGGACGATGACCGAATTCGCGATCGACCGCCGCAGCCTCTTCAAGGGCACCGGCGCGCTCGTAATCTCGTTCGGCCTCCCCGGCGGTTTTGCCGAAGCCGAAATCGGCAGCGCGGTCAAGCCGCCGCTCGCCCCCGACCAGCTCGACGGCTGGCTCGCGATCAAGGCCGACGGCGGTGTCGTCGCCTATTTCGGCAAGATGGATATGGGCCAGGGGGTCGATGTCGCGATTGCCCAGATCGTCGCCGAGGAACTCGACGTGCCGCTGAAGCGGGTCAGTGTCGTGATGGGCGACACCCAATGGACCGTCAACCAGGGCGGCGCCAGCGGCAGCACCGGGGTGCAGAAGGGCGGCATCGCGTTGCGCAACGCCGCCGCCGAGGCGCGCCGCGTGCTGGTCGAGATGGCGTCGGCGCGGCTCGGTGTTCCGGCCGACCGGCTCGAGGTCAGCGACGGCGTCGTTGCCGTATCGGGCGATCCGGCCCGCAAACTCGGTTATGGCGAGCTGATCGGCGGCCGCTATTTCGACCTGCCGATGAACTGGAACGGCAAGCTCGGCAACGACCTCGTCGCCGAGGGGCAGGCCAAGCCCAAGCCGCCCGCCGCCTACTAGATCGTCGGCACCTCGCCGCCGCGCTTCGACGTCCCGGCCAAGGTCTTCGGCACGCTCGACTACGTCACCGACATCAAGGTGCCGGGGATGCTGCACGGCCGGATGATCCGCCCGCCGGTCGCGGGTGCGGTGCCGATCGCGGTCGATGAGGGCTCGGTGCGCGACATTCCGGGTGTGCGGGTCGTACGTGACAAGGGATTCCTCGGCATCGTCGCCGAGCGCGAATGGGACACGGTGCAGGCGGCCGAGCGGCTCAAGGTCATCTGGTCCGAGGCGGCACCACCCTTTTCCGGAAATTCCGCACTCTACGACCACATCCGTCAAGCGCCCGTCGTCAAGCGCGAAGTGCCTATTACGACTGGGGAAATCGGGCCGGCCTTTGCCGATGCGGCGCGCATCGTCGAGGCGGAATACGAGTGGCCGTTCCAGTCGCATGCCAGCATGGGGCCGGCCTGCGCGGTGGTCGATGCGCGCGCCGATGGTGCCACCCTGTGGACCGGGTCGCAGAAGCCGCATTTCGCGCGCGACGGGGTCGCCCGCGTGCTCGGCTTGCCGCAGGACAAGGTGCACGGGATCTGGGTCCCGGGGCCCGGCTCTTATGGGCGCAACGACGCCGGCGACGCCGGGATCGACGCGGCATTGCTGTCAAAGGCGGTCGGTCGGCCGGTGCGCGTCCAGGGCATGCGCTATGAGGGGCACGGCTGGGACCCCAAGGGTCCGGCCTCGATCCACCGCGCCCGAGCGGTGCTCGACAAGGATGGTGCCGTGCTCGGCTATGTGTTCGAGAGCAAGGGGTTCTCGCGTGTCGACATCGACACCAACGAGAGCGACCCGGCCTACAGCCTCGCCGGCCAGCTGATGGGGATGCCGCTAAAGTCGTTGCAGGGCTTTGGCGTGCCCGCCGAATCCTACGGTTTCGCGAACAAGCAGCTGGCTTGGGAGACGACCCCGCCATTGCTCGATCGCGCCTCGCCACTGCGCACCGCGCATCTGCGTGACCCGGTCGGCCCGCAGATCCAGTTCGCCAGCGAATCCTTTGTCGACGAGATCGCCGCCGCGATCGGCGCCGACCCGGTCGCGTTCCGCCTGCGTTATCTGAAGGCGCCGCGTGACATCGCGGTCGTCAAGGCGGCGGCGATCTCGTCGACAAAGGATTCGCT
>Ga0318560_10000221_pt1 | contig 14740 bp, 20 predicted proteins | sample GRESIP065b5f22_FD_202537 | JGI IMG/M metagenome (GOLD analysis project Ga0318560, IMG submission 202537) | Tropical soil microbial communities from Luquillo Experimental Forest, Puerto Rico - GRE.SIPMG.065b5f22 | ecosystem: Environmental > Terrestrial > Soil > Tropical forest > Bulk soil... | reverse complement strand
CTGCACTGCAATGAAAGCGACCTTAGCGTGGTGAAGGCGGATTGCTGGTTATCGCCTCCGACTTCTCGACGCTGATAGGGAACCACCTAAAATTGCAAACTCGTTTCCCGTTTGGAACCAGCGCATCCGGGATCTTGTAGAGAGTATGAATGTTTTATCCAAATTGCCGCGCAATCGCCCTCGTGGCAGTTTTTCAGATTGATGACCAGTTCAAATTTGGTCGGCAACTCCAGCGGCAAGTCGCTTGGCTTGGCGCCTTTAAGAATCTTGTCCACGAAGCCTGCCGAGCGGCGAAAACTGTCGGCCTTCATCAATTCCATAGCTAATTAATCCGCCGTCCTTAGTGAAAATGCGGATGCTCCAGATGGCCATCGGCACGCCGAGGACCGTGCGGTAACCGCCCAACCTCTGGGCCTCTGCCCAGGGTAGTCCGAGTCGGCCAAAACGTCGGCAATATGGATCACTTGCCCCGATGGGCGTCGCCTGGCAAAAAACTCTAATCGCTTTTAGCTTTTGTCGTCAACGGCGCCCAGCCTGCCATGAGCATAGATAGTCCAATTCTTGATTGCGTTTCAGCAGAGCGTTAGATGCGAATAGCTTCGCGGTCCAGTCGCTTGCTTGAATGAAGGCTTGCACTTCACGGTTACGCCAACCACGCAGTGCGCTTAGCGCTTCATACTCGGCCTGCGTCTGTGGGCCTTGCCATTCAAGTTCTACATCGAGCCAGTTGACGAATACAAACTGAACGATAGCGGGCTGCCATTCTGGCGTTCGCCATCTGACTGGGATTAGTGAACCAAACTCAGCCAAAATCTCAATCCCGATGATGCCACTATTACTGAGCTATTGTGGCCGTTTGCGCTACCTTCATGCCCTCGAGGTTGTGCCCTACGGGAAGTCCTCTGTCGAGCGCGCACGGGTGAAGGCGGCACGGGCGGCACAGCGAGACGACGCCGCCGATCGAGCGAACCTGCGGCGCGCACACCGGACGGCGGAAAGTGTGGATAACGGCGGCAAGGATATCAACACTTCCGCCGCCCTACTGGCACGTCGCGGGCCTACGCGCTTCGTCGCCTGCGCGAGCAACGCCTCGATATCCACGCGCGTGTCCTTGCCGGCGAGATCAGCCCGCACGCGGGCATGGTCGAAGCCGGGTTTCGCAAGCGCGCCCGTCGAAAATTTCCCGCGACGCGTCGTCGACAAAACTAATCTCAATTGAGACTGGTTTTTCTTTCCCCGACCAGGGCCGCCTCGGCTACGGACGCTGATAGTCTCCGGGTATAGCTTTTCGTAAAGCTCTTTCCGTCGCGCGCAATCGTGCTGCGGTTCTTGCCTGTCTTCTTGGCGGCGTCGTCGATGAAAGCAAGTGTCGGCTCGTTAGATATCTCATTTTAAGACTTCTTAGGTCGCCCCTTTCCGGTCGCACCCTTCGGCGTCTCCGGATGCAGCTTTTCATAAAGCTCTTTGCGCCGCGTGATATGCATCGCGCGCTCAGCGGGAGTCAGATCGATGTGGATCAGATTTTCGTCGATCTCGGCGAGTTCGGCCCCGTCGGCCTTTGCGCCCGAGGTTTACGCCTGCAGCCAGGGCGAGGCTTTGCGGATCTCCGCTTGCGCCTCGCGCGCGGCCTGCGCGACCGCGCCGTCGCCAAGCTCGACCCCGTGCAGCCGCCGGGCCACCTCCTGCAAGAACGTCGAGCGCTGAGATGGCGCGAGCGGCGCCGCGAGCTCACGCAGGAGCGTGAGTTGCTGGTCGGTGAAGGGAAGTGCGTTCACGGGCGCGGCGGCTCGCTCTTTGGGTGCTCCTCGCCGCGTGCGATCGCCCGCTCGACGGCGTGCACGAACCGCGCGTCCATCCTGACGAGCTGATCGCGCGGCCAGTTGCCTTGCTGCTCGTCGCCGGGCTCGCAGGACGCGGTGGCGAGTTGGCTACGTCCGTCGCATGGCTGCTGATGGCGCTTGTGGTATGGCACGCGGGAAACTCACTGCAAGATCCCCAGCGTACGCCCGCCGACGGCAGCTTGGCGAGGAGGTGAAGTTCGCAAAGAATTGGACCGACTTGATCGAGGGACCGTTAGAGAACACAGGGACAAACGTACCTAGGTCAATCAAGGCAAGGGGCTTCGAATTAGTAAGGGAAAACAGGGCTACGGGCTGACACGGAGGCTTTCGCGCCGCAACGAGCAGCGCGCAACGATCAACCGGTCGCGGCAGCGTCGGGAGCGCCAGGAACAAGAGCGGCAGCCGTGGTGGATGCGACGGCGCCTAGTAACCCCCCGTCAAGGCTGCTCGAGCGGAGGCGGTAAGCCCAAACACCCCTGGCGGTTAACCAATCAAGCCGTCGAACTTGCTTGGCGGCCGCGGTGGTGGAACCGCCAAGCGCAGCCGACTCATCGGCGAAAGGCCGAATTGGCTACCGAGGCGCAGCATTTGGTCGGCGGCCATGCGCTCAATCCGCAACAACGTCCGGCCGGCGGGGGTCGTGTACCGCTCACCCTTGGGCATCGCCTCGAGCACTTCGCAAGCCGTCCGCCAGCGCCCGACGGCGTCGCAGTAGGTGGCAAACACGGAAACATCGAGCGGGGTAAGCAGGCCGAGTTTGTGGAGCTCGCCCGCAAGCTCAGACCATACAGCGAGGGCATGGCCGGTCAGATAGGCGGGCGGCTCTGGCGGCTGCGGTGGAATCGGCGGCTCGATGCTATGGCGCAGCCGACGTTCGCCGGGACGACCTTGGATTAATTCGAGATGTGGTGGCTTTGGCGGTGGTCCGGACATGATTGTCTCCGTTGGTGTGAGGGTCGCGCGACTTTACGCTGGTTGGTGAACGCGGAAAACCTGCCGGTCACCGGGGGCGTTTTCCCCTCAACAAAAAAAATTTGCAAATTGCGGGCGTGCCTGTCGGGCCGCAGCCGCGCCGCGAGCTTTGCTGTACTTCAAAATTTTTGTACGGGCCCCCCATCGATTTGCCGCTTGGCATCCGGCCGCCACCCCTGCCCATCCCCCTCCCAGGGCAAAAGGAAGGAAAGGAGGAGGAGGTCCGGGCTCATCGATTGGCCGGATGGTTGGGGTCGATCGGCCAGCCATCGTCGCTGACCCAGCGCGGGTCATAGCCTTTCTGCTCGATCCATTTCTTCGAGCCGTCGTGGCACGGCTTGCAGAGGCTCTGCAGCTCACCGAGCCAGAAGTCATTCCAGCGACCGCCGTGGTGCCGGACGTGGTCGACGACTTCAGCGGCGCGGAGGATGCCACGCTCGCGGCAGAACTTGCAGTACGGCTCGAGCCGGAGTTGGTGGCGCTTTCGCTTTTGCCAACGGGTCAGGCCGTACCAATTGCGCCAGGGAACTTTGGGGTCTGGAGTTCCGCCGCGGGTCATGGGTCACTCAGAACTCAGGGAGTGGAGAGACCTTTGGCCTGGTCCGTCTCACCGGCGCGGCCAGCGTTCCGGATGGACGTTGCTCGCGCACCTGTGGGTCGAGATCCCCTGTGCTGGCTGCGGCGCCTAGTCCGGCTCTCCTCACTGCAACCGACTGCCAGGTTCCCGCTCTTGCTTGCGGAATCCGCTCGCTCGAGCATGACTCGAAATAGGGCACCCGCGGCACGCCGCCCGCGCAGTGCGTCGCGCTCGCGTCGAACTTTGTCCAACTCGGCTCGCAGCGCGGCGCACTGCTGACACGAGGGGGGCCCGGTCCTCATTCATAGTTCTTCGCCTTTTGCCGGCCGGGGCGCCAGAACAGAGGTACCTCTGAGCCGCCTGGTGTCTTTGCTGCCGTCCTCGGCAAACACCGAAAGCTGCGTCCAGAGGCCACCAGAGCCTTGGGCCCGGCCGGCGCGTCAGGGCGCCAACTAGAGTCGGCGCGCCAGCTACGTAGACGTGATGGTTCATGGGGGTCGCCGCAACTGACTGAGCAGCTTGACGGCGCCAGCATCTTGCCGAGCAGCGAGCGCGGCCATTCCGCCGGTGGCAAAGACCGCCACCGCCTTCAGGAGCTCGGCCAGCTGGCGCGCGGATCCGGAGTCGAAGCGGCCATAGGCGCCTCGAGTGAGCTCAGCGATGTTCCGGAATACGCGCTCGACCTGATGGTTGTTTCCTTCCTGGAACATGAACGCCGGCACCCTGAGCCGCCCGAGCTCGCTGGCTTCGTGGGCGAGCGTATCGGGATTTTCCTCCATGGCGTCGCCGACGAAGACTAGGGCACTGACCGGCAGCAGCTTGGTCTCCTTCCGGGCGTGGATCAGGACCTTCTCGAGCTGGGTATGCCCGGCTTCGCATTTGATCTGCGACATGGCCTTGGTATTACCGGGGCAGCCTCGGCGAGTGCAAAGCCTCGCGCTGGTTCTCGCAATCCGAGCCGCTCAAGACTAGCTGCATGTCGAGTCCACCGGCAGTAGCGACCTCCCGGAACATCTCGGCCTGCAATTGGCAGGCGAGATCCCACGTCTCTTCCCGGCTCATGGTGGCGTCGAGGGCAAAGATGAGACGACCGCGCGTGCCTGCGGCAGCCGTGGTGCGCCCCCTAATATTAGCGAGGAAGGCATCGAGCTCGGAGCGCGCCGGCGCGCTCTCGCCGCGGTTGATGATCGAGGATTTGTCCTGCTCGCTGGTCATTTAACGTCTCCCGTTGCTTTTGTTTTTGGCGCGACGGCGCACTCAAACCTTACTGGCCCGGAAAAGTGTGAGAGTAGAGATTCAGAGAGATTATTAAGGGGAACATTCTCTACTCCCATTTTTCCGGGCCAGGGCGAAAACCGCAGCCACCCACATTTCCGGTCCATGCTAACCATCACATCGATAACAATAATTGACGGTCGAGTATCGGTGCCAGGCTATAGCGCTCGAATGTATGTTGCCGCCCACCCTGGACCATATCCACCTGATCGCAGTCCAGCGCGTTGAGCAGGTGAAGTGCTCTCAGTTCACGCTCCACCGTTGTGCGCGGCCGGACGATGCGGCGAGCAACCTCACGCGGGCGAGCCTGGGGGTGGGCAGCGACATCGAGCAGGATGTCTCGCCGTAACGGTGCGATGCTATCGCGCGCACACCGGCTTGCCAGCCGCATGGCCGTTTCGGGCGGCATGCCAATTGCCACCGTACCGCGCACGACCTGGGTCAGTTGCTTGACGAAGCGGGTCGGCATTTCCAGCGCATGCTTATCAACCGTATCACCCTTGTAATCGCGCTCGACGCCGGTGCGCGTCCGAGTCACGATATTCGCAAGCTTGATCAGGCGATCAGTCTCGGCAGGGGTGAGTTGGTACTCCTCGGTGCTGGCACTGGCGATGAGTCCACCGACGGCAGCCGCCAGCTCGGCGCGCATGGTGGCTTCTTTGCCGGTATTGCGGATGGCTTGCCATGCCGAACGGGTGCGGACATGGTCAGTTTCAGAATCGGCGCGAACGATGACAAAGCGATCGCCCATGATGGCAATGACGCTGTGCGCGGTGTCCCAGGCAGTAGTGCAGGCGCCGACGATGGCAATGCGACCGTTCCAGGGGAGCGTTCGTCCGCCGGCCGTTCCGACATTGCGCTCCCACTTGCCGTCGTAGATTTCGCGCAACGCGGCCAGAACGAGACCGCGCGCTTTGTGGTCCATCGAAAGGACCGAGGTGAAATCCTTGATGACCAGCACACCGCGATTGCCGAGTTTGAGCAACAAGCCGCCGGTGGCCCGGCCACTCTGCAATTGACGCGGAGTTGCCGACAGCAGAGCGCCCTCGGATGTAATCGTGCTGGTGACGAGCGCGCCGGCGCCCGCGAGCGACTGCACGGTTTCGGTCTTGGCATTGCCGGAACCGGAAATCACCAGTAGCCAAAGCGGATCACCGGTCAACCGCTCAGCTGCGCTAGCAGCGAGAGTGAGGTCGAGCACGTCGGTGTCGTAATCCTGACCCAGCCATTTCTTAAAGGTCGCATGCGCGTCGGCTAGCGGCTGCGACGTTGTCGGAATAATCGTAGGCGACACCACCGGCGCGATCACAGTTTGCGCCCCGCTCGGCTCGTCGTCCGTAGTGATCTTGTTATAGGCACGCTCGACCTCCTGTCGCAGCCGGCCTTCGTACTTCTTGGCGACGCCCTCAGGATGGCGCTCGAGTAATTCGAGAATGCCCTCGACGGTGAAGCCGAGACGCTTGAGCGCGATCATGACGTTGAAGAATGCGAGCGAGCGGTCGCGCGCGTTGCCCTTGGTGGGGCCGTCGCGGATGACGCGCATGGTGTCCGCAGGAATATCAGCCTCGCTGGCGCTGCCGCCTGGCGTCGGCGCACCGCCGTTGGTCCTCGGCTGCTCTGACAATGGAAATGCCCGTTCGATCTCCTCCGGTGTCCATAGCGCGTTGGGATCGAGCGCGATCAGCCGGGTCCACACAGTGTCGCGTCCGCGCGCGGTCTTCTTGGCGTTCGGGTAGTTGATCGTTCCGGCGATGCGATAGGGCTGGGTCGGGTTGCCGGTGTCGTGGTCGCTATTGACAGCGCGGCGGATGCGCTCGCCCAGCTTTTGTGCGAGCTCGGCATTGATTGCTGCCCTGAGGAAGAACCAGAACTGAAAATTGCCGGGCGAGGTCTCCACCGTCATGCTCGGGCGGATCGTCGCCGGTGGCGTCCAGCCCATGCCTTTGTCAGCATCGCTGTCGACAACGAGGGCAAATACCGCAACGGTATCCTTGAGCGTACCGCGCTCGCTACCGCGCAAGCTCGCCGGAACCAAGCGGCCCTCGATGTAGACGTTATGGCCGGCCTCGCAGTCGGCAATCGCGGCGCTAATCATGCGGTCGATGTCGTCGAGCGTGTAACGGCTCGGCACCAGGGTTTCGGATACGGGATGCAGTCGTGAGAGCTGTAGCAGGCCTGGCGTTGCGCCCGCGGCTGCCTTCGCCTGCGTCGCAATCGCCTGGATGGACTCGCGCACCGCGCGCGGATCCGGCGTCAGTAGAATTTTCTGCGCCTCCGCTGGAGTGGTCTTTTCGATTTCGTCGTCGGTGAGGCCGCGGCTACGCAAGGCGTCCTTCATCGCATTGGTAAGCATGAATGGGATGCCGGCCATGGCCTCCTCCTAGCGCCAATAGACCAGTGTCTGTCCGTCGTGGGGAGTAATCGCCAACTCGACAACAGAACTGCATTGTTGGCACGAGAACTCGAGCGAGAGCCCGTAGCGATGCGCATTCGGTTTGCCTTGGCGAAGAACATCACCGCCACACAGCGGGTATATCAGCAAGCGACGAGTATCTCCGGGGGCGCGATAGGCAAGCTGCATATCCGGATCAATCATGTGATCTTCCCTCCGAGCTGGTAGAACAGACTGTGCAGGTACTTGTGCATCGGCTGGGTTGGCTCGCGGTCGTACACGGTCTGCGCCGCCACCTTGTTGATGAAGTCGTGATGTTTGGGATTGAGCCGATGCTTCTCACGTTGCACGTAGAGCGCGACCTCCTTCCAATCGAGCTTGCCGTCGGTGTTACGGAACGCGCCGGTACCGTGTTGCTTGCTTTCCGCCGCCGCGACGCCCTCGGCGTAGCCGATGGCACGGGCATTCTCGATCTCGCTGCGGATTTTCTTCTTGTCGTCCTCGCTCAGGCCACCGCTGCCGTTCTCGATGTGATCGGCAAGGTCGAGAAAACTGCAGCCATACTTTTCTAGTTTCCGCGCCATCGCGCACAGGGCAGCAAAGGCTACACCCTGGTTGTCCGATGCCAGTTGCCGGATAACGTCGCCAAGTTCGGAGCCGTGGTGTTCGTTTTCCCGGGTGGTGAGCTCGGACGGCAATGCCATGGCTCACCTCCAGCACCGCTCTTTGTGCGGGCACATCTTGCAGCGCCAATCTTCGGGATCATCAAAGCCCCGCGGCAGCAACTCGCCAGCGCGCCGCCTCGATGATGTTGACGGCGCGATCGGACCAGAGCTGCGCGCGCTCGGCGTTGAACGGCACGAGGAAGTGCAGCCACTCACACGTGTCAGCGTTGGTGACGGTGAAAAGCGCGGGATTGGTGACGTCGAGATACGCTTGATAGAGCGCGACTTGCGCAGCGTATTGCGGAAAGGTTTTCTCGAGCCCGTCGCGCTCGACCGCGCGCCAGTTCTTGGCGTTGACCGCCTTGTGCTCCCATACGAACGGGTAAATCACATAGGCGCCGGGCAGGTCCGGACCATGAATGATGATGCCGTCAGCGTGGCCGCGGAGCGCACCATTGACGGCGGTGAAGGCGAGCGCTTCAGGCGGCGCAAACTTGAAACCGGCAGTGATGAGACGCTGGCGCGAGCGCTGCTCGAAATAGTGCCCGCGGTCGAAGATTTCGCGCGTACGGGCCGCGAGTACGGGTTTACACCACCAGTCGTATTGGATACGGCGCGCGCACTCGTGCCCGATGATCGACGCGCCCAGATAGGGACGCGGCATCTCCGCCGCCGTTGCCGCGGCGCGCTCGATGGCGGCATTGACTGCTTCGTTGATCGGCTCGAGCGAGAGCGTGGCGCGATTGAAGTTGGGCATGGCACAGTACTCAAGGCTGTTCGGGCCCGGTGAATGCTTGTCGCAGCAGCTCCGCGTGCTCACGGTTGTTGCACCAGACGGCCGTCATCACTGCCCTGATTTTCTTTGTGCGCTGCTGCTTGACCTGTCCGATCAGGTACTCGGCGCCTTTCAGGGTAAGGAAGCCATGACCGAAGGGGCGATTTAGTTCGCCCTCGGCCTGCCACACGCCCATCACGAGCGGATGCGCGTCGAAGAGTTCTGTGAGCGCGGCGTGATCGAGCCCACGGTTCTCCTCAGCCATCTCGACGAGAAGCTTCTGCAACCCGGACACGCTGCCGAGAATCTCCACCGGCTCGGGACGCTGTGGCGCCGCCTTTGGGTAGGACGAATCCTTCGTGTCGGCTTCGGCCTTCGAGTCGAACTCGAGGATCATCGCCACCGTTGGCGCCGCGCCGCGCGGAAAAATCTCGCCGCGATACCAGGCGGTGACGATGTTCGCGATCTCCACTTGGGCTTGCACCGCAACCCTGCCGTCGGTCTTCATCGCGTAGAAGATGACGCCCTCGCGGGTCATCCAATAGCCGCTCTCGCCGTTGTCGAAGGTCGCGGGCGTGTACCAGTCCTTGGGTTCGGTCATGGCCTCGCTCCTCAAATTCCAATCTCGTCGTTGAACTCGTCGGGCGTCATCAGCGGGCCGCCTGCAGCGGCATTGGCCTGGCGCGCAATCGTTGCAGCGTTCGATTTACGAGAGACGCCCTTGTCGCCCCCATCGCGCGGCCGGGGTGGGGGGTGCAGCACTTGATGGCGCCGCGGCCTGAGCTCCGCTGCCTCCACCATTGAAGGGCGGAGGTTGCTCGACCGGGTGCCAGTCCTTCTTGTCGGGCGTGATCACACCCAGGAGGATGTTCTTGTCCGGCCAGTTCTCGCCGCTGTTGTCGTTCTTCGGCTTGCCCTTCTCGACGCCAATCTTGCCGATGAAGGTCAGGCCCTCGAGCTGCTTGTAGCTGAGGTTGCGAGCAGCGTACGCCTGCGGGCCCATATCGTCCGGCTTGAGCCCGAGCGCGGAGTCGATAATGGCCTTGATCATGCCCTGGTTCCAACCGACGGACTGCTTGTGCCCATCCGTCGTGCCGACCATGACCCAGTACTCCCAGAACTTGCGGCCCTTGTAGAGCCCGTCGATGACGGTGAACTCGCAGGCAAGCATTTCGCAGGTGCCGTCTTTGCTGCGCTTGAGCATGCCATCCTCACCGACGCCACCGGCGTTGATGTGTAGGATGCAGGTCGCGACCGTGGGGTGCGGGATCAGCTCAAAATCCCGCGGCGGCGGCGCATCGCTGTAGTTGAAGGGCATGGTGTGCCTCCTCTCAAGTTTGCGTGGGTTGCTCGGGTGAAACGGTGACGAACGGTTTACGCTGACCGGGACGGGTGAGCTTGTCGATCAGCGCACCGAGATTCGGCGGCTCCAATTGTTCGAGCCGGCCAGAACGGTCCTTGGCGGGATAGCCCCACGGATTGGGGTTCGTGCACACGAACGCGCGCACTGGTTTGCGATCGCCGAAGTCGATCCACTGCATGGTGATGATCTCGTCGACGATCGCCGGCAGCTCGCGCCCGGTTTTCGCGCCTTCGATTTGCGGCTGCCAGGTTGCGATGTTGAGCTCGTCAATGTTCCGCTCGAGCACCGCCACGAACACGACGGTCTTCTCGCGCGCGTGCTGTAACTGATTGAGCCAGCCCACCATGCTGCGGGCGTGCAATCCGTAGATTGAACGCAGATCCTTGCGGCCACGATCGGTGAAGGCTTCCGGTTGCTGCTCCGCCCAGGTGAAGCAAAGCCGGCCGGCGGTGGTCAGGCTGTCGACAAACAGGATCGGATAGTCTGCGAGCCGGGCAAGCTCGTGGTCCTCCATGACCTTGTTGTGGTGCGCCTCGCTATAGCTGGCGGTCGGTGGCAAGGCCGGATTGGGCCCACCGAGAGCGCAGGCGAGATCACGGCATTCGTCCCATGTGCGCGGGCGCACGCTCGCGATGGGGACGTCATCTACAGCAAGATGCCCAGCTTCGATATCGATGAACACCGCCGATGCGAGCATTTTGGCGGATAAGGTGCGCAGCAGCGACGTCTTACCGACGCCCGAGGAGCCGACGATTAAAATTTTAGGGCCGCTCTTTTCGGCGAGTCGCGCGTCTGCGGGGATGAATTTCATCATGATTGCGCCTCTTGTTCATCCCCGAGGTCGATGGCGCTGTAGGTTTCAATCACCGCGCCCGTATTCGCCTGCTCGAAGTGCGCCTCGGTAAAGGCCGGCGGCGTCTTTCCGGTGCGTGACTCATAGGCGAAGCGCGCCAGTTTCCCGCAGCTGGTCCAGGACAGCTTCACATGCTTGCCGCCATTGCGGACGATGGGCACGAAGCCATGCGCGGTCACGGCCTTGACTGCCTCGCGCACGAGCTCGTTGTTGGGGCGCTTCATTTGAAACTCCAAGCCTTCGCCGCGACAGGCGTGCTATCGCGGTGGCTAATTCCGGTTCTCTTGTCTGCTTCACGGAACCGTCAGCAGCGGCTCGGGGAAACAGACCCTTGGAGAGGGCCGCGACCGCCACGGCATTCGCGCGCGTGGCGACCGCGGTGGTCGATGCCAACTAGGCGGCGGCGCGTGCGCGCTCGATCCTAACGAGTAGGTCGTGCGTGCCGTTGATGCCGACCTGGCTGACGACGTCGACCAGCTTCTCCTCCGGGCTCATGGGCGGGGGCAGCGCCTTTGTCGTCGGCAACGCCAGCGGCACCGCGCCGGACTCGACGAGCGCGCGGTCGCACGGCCGCTTCACGGCCCAGCCCACGTAAGTCCTGTTGATGCGCCAGATCCCGGCGCACTGAACCATGGTGGGCTGCCAGAGCAGGGAGACGCCCCTGTACATGTCAGCTGCCTCATAGGCCTTCTCGACCGCGAAAGCTGGGCGTGGCTCGCGTACTGGCCGGTAACCAGTCGCGAGACCGAGTTGAACAACTCAGGGGCAACGCTATATTTACCGTTCCCGTTCTTCATGGGAAACCTCATAAGGCCCTGGACTGGAGGGACTGACGGTGAACTCGTCAGTCCTTCCCTCCGCCGCCGCCAGGCCTGGTGGCGCGCGACGGTTTCGGGCGGAATACCCGAAGCTCAAAATCTCTTAGGCAGCGCGACGAGACTTTTTCGTCTCGACGCAGCGGTTGGCCTTTGCGTGTTTCCGGACGATGGTGACTGTGTCGATATGCGCACCGGCCAGCACGAAATTCAGCTGGCGCAAGGCGGCGACCGCCTCCTTCTCGTTGGATGCGGCGACCGCGGGCGTGGTCTTTGGGTCGCTAGCGATCATGACCAGTGACAGGGCGCGGCGGAGCACCTCGCTTCCCCGGAGAAACGGCTCGTCGGTTTCGTCGGATTTGCGTGGCAGATGGGCGACGCGCGCCATCAACAGGGGTATCCAGCTCGCAGGCATGCGCTTCAGGAACCAGGCGAAGCCACGCTTCTCCAGCGCCGCCTTGATCGCTTCGGCGGGCACGGCGTCGAAGACCGCGAGCACCTTCGCGACGTCGTCCTGCGGGCCGCCACTGCCGGCGTCGGTCCTGCCAGAAGTCTTCGCACCAGCGATGCGCTTCTTCCCGATCAACCGCACGGCTGCGCGCAACGAGAGGTGGGGGCTGTCCTTCCGCGCGGCCTCAATCTTCTCCCGGTTTAGGAAGAGCTTCAGGTATAGAAACATGGTCGAGACGGCGAAGCCGTTCTCTTCCAACCAGCGCCTCAAGTTAGGGACGCGACCCCTCACCTTGAGCACGCGTTCGCCCGCGACGTAGGCGGAGTCTAACGCGTTAGACTCCGCGGCCCGGACAGCCCGATCAGCCTCGCGGATTTGGGCGGCGAGCTCGTCGAGGGTGACGACGCAATGCTGCTCCTGTCCGGAATTGTCGTTGCGATTTTCCAGATCGGCCGTATATAGGGCTTGCATTTGCGGACCTTCCGAGGCTTTGACGGGTTTCGGGATTGACGCAGACACGCAGACAAGTGCCCCCGGCGCAGCAGCCGCTGCCCCGGGGGCTTCATTTATTTAAGCGGCATTCGCCTCGAGCTTGAGCATTGCGCGTAACGGCGCGGTCGGCACGCGAATGCGATTCCCAATACGAAGGGAGGGGATTTGTCCTTCTTTGACCCCGGCGTAGGCGCTACCGCGACTCAACCCGAGCAGCAGGGCCGCGTCGTCGACGCTTACGGTCGTGTCCTCCATCAGCGCCTTCACCGGCAGTGCCTTGATAGACAACGCCGGTGCCGACGCCGCCGCCTTCGCCGGCGCCGGCGCCTTCCTCTTCTTGCCCATAGCGGGCTCCCTTTCTGTGTCTGATGGCCGGACATTGTAGGCACCCGTATCGGGGGTCAAGAATTGTTTGCCATACGGTTTGACACAGTGGCGTAAGCGGTGATACGGGTTGCCACGACACCAACCTGTCTCTCTGGACGCGAGGAGGTCGCTATGGATGCCGAGCAAGCCGAGCAAGAGGTCGCCGTGAAGCGAAGGGTCGGACGCCCCCCGGGGCGGAAGACACCGCACCGACCGACACTCACCACTTCCGCTCGAGTGTCGGCAGAGATTTACGAAAGGTTCGTCAAGGCGGCGCAAGCCAGCGGTCGCACGCTGAGTGCGGAAGTAATCCAGCGCGCTTCCGAAGGCCTTGAGTGGGAAAAGACGCGCCAGGACGCACAAGCGATGTTGGCCAAGGCGGGCCAGGATGCGCGGGCGATCGTAGCCAACGCCGAGTTCGTCACAGAAAAAACCTCAAAGACGGAGCTGGTGAAGGAGCTCCAGCGCCGCGGCTACCGCTACGTCCGGGGCGTAAACGGCGCCGCCTGGTTCGATCCGGGCGTCGACTCCATCACCTGGATCGCCGACCCCGCACTGCTGGACGACCTCCTGGACCGTGCCGTCGCCCGCACGCTCGAGACCATCGGCGCCCGCGCGCTTGCTAAACCCCAGACCAAGCCCCGGAGGAAATCGTGAGAGGACACATCCGCAAGCGCGGCAGCAATTCTTATGAGCTTAAGTACGACGCTGGCCGGGAGGGCGGTCGGCGCCGGACTCGCTACAAGAACGTCAAGGGCAGCCGCCGCGAGGCGCAGACCGAGCTCAATCGCTTGCTGGCACAGGTCGCCGACGGCGGCCACGTCGATCCCCACAGGCTCAGCGTCGGGGCGTACTTGTGCGAGCGGGTAGCGCATTGGCGCGCCATGAACACGATCTCGCCCAAGACCGAGCAGGGCTACAACGAGCTGCTCAAGAACCAGATCTTGCCCCACCTCGGCACCGTGCCGTTGCAGAAGCTGACCGCGCGCGACATCGAGAACTGGCACGCCACGCTCTTGAGCCGAGGTCGCAAGGGCCCCAGCGGTCGCCCAGGCCAAGGTGGCGTTTCCCCTCGCACCGTCGCGCATGCGCATCGAGTCCTCAACAAGGCGTTACGTGAAGCCGTCCGGCACGAGCTCGTGCTGCGGAACGTCTGCACCGCCCAGCGCGCGCCCAAGGTCGTGCCGGTCGAGATGCACATCCTCTCCCTCGCGCAGGTCAAAGAATTCCCCACCGCGCTCGACGGCCACGAGCTCGCGGCTCCGGCGGTGACCGCGTTGTTCTGCGGCCTAAGGCGCGGCGAGATCTTAGCGCTGCGCTGGGGCAACATCGACTTCATGGCCAAGCTGCTCAAGGTGCGCGAGAGCCTGGAGCAAACCAGGGCCGGGCTACGGTTCAAGCCGCCCAAGAGCAGAGCCGGCGTCCGCGATGTCGCGCTCCCCGACATCGTTATTAAAGTCCTGCATGGACAGCGCCAACGCCTACTCGAACGCCGGCTCCTGCTCGGCCAAGGTAAGCTCGGTGACAGTGATCTGGTGTTCCCAGCCTGGGACGGCTCCCCGCAGGGGCCCGAGGCGTTCAGCGCGGCCTGGGCCCGGTTCGCCCAGGAGCGCGGGCTCGGAGTGACGTTCCATGAACTGCGCCACACGCACGCGTCGCAGCTGATCGACGCCGGCGTTCCTCTCCCCGAGATCGCGCACCGGCTCGGACATTCCAGTCCGGCGATCACGCTCTCCACCTATGCACACTTGTTCAAGAAGGACGACAGCAAGGCCGCGAAGGCGATCAACGACGCGCTGGGAGGAAACCATGGAGTATAAACTCGATGACGCGCTCTCCGAGCTTGGCTTTACCCTGCGCGGTGATGGCTCGTTCAAATCGGGTTGTGAGATCGTATTTAGCC
>Ga0318560_10000211_pt1 | contig 14911 bp, 13 predicted proteins | sample GRESIP065b5f22_FD_202537 | JGI IMG/M metagenome (GOLD analysis project Ga0318560, IMG submission 202537) | Tropical soil microbial communities from Luquillo Experimental Forest, Puerto Rico - GRE.SIPMG.065b5f22 | ecosystem: Environmental > Terrestrial > Soil > Tropical forest > Bulk soil... | reverse complement strand
GGCTACGGCGGCAACGCAGTCCAAGATGTGTCCCTGCTTGTCCTATAACCCGTTCTTCTCACAACGGCCCGGCGCGGTCACCGGCAACCAGCGAACGGACCCGACAGCCTGGACCTGGCCAACCCCGCCCGGGACCACTCGGCTCGCGCCGCACGGCGGCTACGCGCGCGTGCGCAACAGCGCCGAATTGATCAGCACCAACTGCCGGATCGCGGCTGATCGGTGCTGGACGTGCGACAGGATCGCATACCTATACGGCTTCGACCGTATGTCCGACGCGATGAACGGTGCTCACGCGGTGTCGTGCCCGTCGCAGATGCGCCGGAGGAATCAGACGAAGTTGCGCGGCTCCACCGCGCCTCCGGTCATGCCTGCGCGACGTCGGCAACGTCCGCCAGGTGTGCGCGCGAGTCGTCTGGCGAGGTGGGCGTCTGTCCTCCGGCCCGGCTGACAGGCCCTCCAGACGCCCTGGCGGCCACGCCGGCAGTTGTGGGGGATGATGTGACTGGTTGTGCTTGACGTGCGGGGGCGGGGCCATGGTGGTTGACGTCGGGTTGATCGCGGGGCATGTGATCGCGTGGGCGGCCGGTTACGCCGGCCAGCAGATCCTGCCGATCGAGTATCCGGTCTTTCGTTTCTGCGGGCTGGGCCTGTGAGCGCGCTCGATGGCAGGGTCGCGATCGTGACCGGCACGTCCTCTGGGCTTGGCCGGCGGTTCGCGGAGGTGCTGGACGGCGCAGGTGCCCGCCTCGTCCTCGCCTCCCGCCGGCATCAGGAAGACGTTGAACTGGCCGCGCGGCTGCAGGACGCACTGGCGGTGACATGCGACGTGCGCAGCCCCGCGGACCGCAAGTCGTTGGTGGAGGACGCTATCAGCCGGTTCGGGCAGATCGACATCCTGGTCAACAACGCCGGGGTCGCCTACGCCGGGCCGGCTGAGGATGAGAGCCCAGAGCACGTGCAGAACCTGATCGACACGAACCTGTCTGCCGTGTTCGGGCTCTGCCAGCTCGTCGGCCGTCACATGCTCGCGCGGGGCAGTGGGGTGATCGTGAATCTCGCCTCGCCGTCGGCGACCGTCAGTCTGGACCGGTACGGACTGGCCGGCTACGGCGCCACGAAAGCCGGCGTCGTAGCGCTGACCAGGGAGCTTGCTTACCAGTGGGGCGGTCGCGGAGTGCGGGTGAACGCCCTCGCTCCGTCGTTTTTCCCCAGCGCGACCACCGGCTGGCTGGCCGATCCCGAGCAGGTCGCCTGGATATCGGCCAACGCGCCGCTGGGCCGCCCGCCCCGGCCGGGGGAACTCGACGGGCCGCTGCTCTTCCTGGCCTCCGACGCCTCCAGCTACGTCACCGGGCAGACCCTCTACGTGGACGGCGGGTGGACCTGCCGCTGACCGCCATGGTCCTTTCTGGGCGCTGGCCGGGTAGGCGGAAGGGGCGGCGGCTGGGTGGCTCGGCTGCAGGTCCGGTAGCGGCCGAGCGGGATGTGGCGGATCAGGCCTACGCTTAGCGCCAGGAACTGAGGGGGTTCCCCGAATGCAGCGGAGCAGATCATGGCCGTGGGCGAAGATAGAGGCCTTGACGGCCAGGTCCCGGAAATGGCTGACGCTCAGGCTGGAGTCTCACTTACCCCAAACCCTGCGCAGCCAGCAGGTGCGAAGCGGCACACGTTCCAAGCTCAGGAGCAATGGCTGCTGGAGGAGGAGCGGCGGCTGCTCGCCATGGAGTCCCGCGCCGTCGAGCGGGTGAAGGCCACTGCGGCGGGAACCTACTGGTCCAGGCTGAACGCCGTCGACTTCATGAACAGCTCCATGCAGTTCGCCGTACTCGCGGTGCTGGCCCTGTTTCCCTTCGTGTTCCTCGTTTCCGCGGAGAGTGGAGGTGACGCGCGGCACGCGCTCATCGCCCGCCTAGGTCTCAACCAGAAGGCGGCCCACGACGTCAACGTGCTCATGTCCTCGGGAAACCATGCCGTGACCGATCTGAGCATCGCTGGCGCCGCGCTGGTGCTCCTGGGGGCGATCGGCATCGCCTCCACTCTGCAGGTGTGGTACCAGCGCGTCTATGACCAGGCCCCGGCACCGAACTGGGCCAGGCAACTCGCAAATCGGCTGCTCTGGCTGGGTGGCTTGCTCGTCTACCTCACCGTCCAGGATTTCTCCTGGACGCAATTGAAACAGTTTGGCGGTGCCTGGATTACCGGCTACATCGCCACCTTCATCCTCGCTCTTGCCTTCTACTGGTGGACGCCCCACGTTCTGCTGATGGGCAGGATCACCTGGCGTCGGCTCTTCCCCGCAGCCCTCGCCACGGCTGCGTGCGTGACAGGCCTCGGGGTGTTTTCGGCCCTCCTGTTCTCCGCGCAGATCGTGTCGGGTCAGGCGGACTACGGGCCGATCGGGGTGGTGACAGTGCTGTTGTCCTACCTGATCGGGCTTGGCGTCTGCCTCCACCTGGGCGCGGTAGCGGGCCGCCTATGGAATGAGCGCGATTCGAAGCCGCCCGCTGATCCCGAAGAACTCCCCGCTGCCGTGGACAGGTAGACAGCAGCATCCCCACGTAAGCAGCCAAACCCGGTCAGGCCGCGTAGGCGGGCACGATCGCACCGCTGACGCCATCTGGGCGGCCAGATTGTCGACGAGAAGGGCGGTCGGATGCGGGTCGGTTTCTGTGGACCGGCTCCTTCTAGAGCATCTTGGCGGCCCGGCCGGGGGTGAGCGCCGTGGCCGCATTCTTGCCCGGCGCGGCGAAGGTAGCTGGGGGCGGCCACGCAACCATCGCTGGCCCGCGTAGCCTAGCGAGAATCGGAGTGAGCATGAGGCGGTGCGAGGCCGCCGAAGGCGGCTCTGCGCCAGACCCGCTGGAAGGAGAGCACATATGCCTGCACCGCTGCAGATGATCGCGCTGACTTTCCGCCTCGACGTCGATGCTGAAAGCCGCCTGCTGGCGGAGGTTGACCGGATCGAGGGCCGCGGCGTGCTGCGCGTGCTTGACATGATCTTCCTGGCCAAGGGACAGGACGGCACGGTAGAGGGGCTGGAGGTCGGTGACGGCGAGGATTTCGGCTCGCTGCTGGCCGGCATCTCGCCTGTTGGGGCGGAGAACGGGAGCCGGCCGACGGCCGACGATGGGGCGGCTCGCGGGTCGGCGGGTTCCGGCGTGGCAGATGTGCGGGCCCTGGCCGACTCCCTCGAGCCAGGAAGCGCGGTGGCGTTGCTGCTCGTCGAGCATTTGTGGGCTGGCCCGCTTATCGATTCCGTTTCTGCGGCGGGTGGTGCGCTGGTCAGTGACGATTTCTTGGCCGGAGATGTCAGCCGGGCTATCGGAGCCGAAATCGCCGCGGTGGAGGAAGCCTCGGCGGTGATCGCCGAGGCGCAAGCAGCTGAGGCTGCCGCGGTGCTCCGCGCTGTCGCGGCCAGCGCCGAGGCCGCGGAGGCGGAGGCTGCCTCCGAGCGGATCCAGGAAGCGGCGGCCGCGGAGGCGGCACGTGCGCTGATCGCGGCCGGGCTCATCGAGGAGGCGGCCGCGAATGAGGCGGTGACCGCGCTGATCGCGGCCGGCCTGATTACGGACGCGGCGGCCGAAGCGGCTGGCGAGGCCGTTGCCGGGGACTTCGCGCTGATCAGGGCCGCCGACGAGGTGGCTACCGAGGCCACGGAGGAGGCCCAGGCCAAGATACGGGCCGCGTCGATCACCAGGTCTGAGGCGCAGATTCTCCGCTACCTCCCACAGCCGGTGCCGTTCTCGATCATTGCCGGCAAGCTAGGCATCTCCCGGACCGCGGCCAAAGAACGGGCCGCGCGCCTATACCGGCGGCTCGGCGTGCACAGCCGGGAGGAGGCAGTGAGCCGTGCCCGGGAACTCGGGCTGCTCGCCCGGTGAAGCCAGGGCGAACGCGCCCCTTAGCCTCGTCGGTGGCGCCGGGCTGGCGGTCGGTGCTGATCAGCCGGCCCGGCCAGGCGGCGGGCGGAATGGCGTAATTGGCGGGGTGGGCCGGCGGCGCGGGCCCGACCATATCGCGGGCACGAGATCGAGGGCGTAGGCGATCGCGTAGGCAGCCGGCTCATAGTTGACCCGCCAGCCGACAAAGTCGGGCCATGCCTCGGCGGGGTCGCGCTCGATGGGGAAGTCCACCTTGCGCAGCCTGGCGACCGCATCGAGGAACTCCTGGTAGCTGAGGGTGATCCCGGCGTCCGGATCAGGTTCGTTGGGTATGCCGAATCCCATCGCCTGCGCGACCTCCCTCAGGCACTCGAACCCCGAACGCAAACACAGCCGGGCCTGGACGACCGGCGCTGACTGCGGCGACAGGGCAAGGTACAGGGCGGCTGAATCCAGCACCGCCAGTAGCGAGACCACCCAGGATGACAGCGGCCGGGGGGACCGGAACCACACCAGCGGCAGGTAGGTGGTGTGGCTCTCAGCGAGGTCGGCGGCCCAGCCCTCCCAGCGCTCGTACAGGTCAGGCAGCGTGTCAATTGTCGAGTTGCCCGAGCCCAGGGCGTAATGAGTGCGGGCCAGCAGCTCCGGCCCCCAGGACGGGGCACCGGCCCGCGCATTCAGCAGCGACACTTCATCCTCGCGCCGGTTGAACGCCGAGTACAAAGTAGGCAGGTAGGCGATTTGCAAGGTGACGATGATGAGCGCTGTCCCCGCTGCCAGATCAGCGATGATCCGCTCCGCAGCACCCACGGCGTCGTTGGACCCGAACACTGCAGGACTGGCCACGGTTATCGCGGAGGTTATGCCTCCAGAGATGAACGGCCACACCAGCAGCGTGTACCCGATGAAGGACATCAGCAGCCACGCCGTCAGCTGGGCGATCAGGAACGTCGCCGCCTCGGCGGCCAGGATCCGGTCCCGCTGCTTGTAACTGGCGATCGGTCTGGTGATGAGCCTGAACACGCCGTCGACGAGCGCGCCAACCCAACGGGTCAGCCGGCTGGCGACCGAGCGGGGCACAATCAAGGTGCCGACGACGCTGATCACCGCGGTAAGTACCAGCAGGGCACCGACGACGGCGGCAACATCGCGGGCGGCGACCGGGACCGCCATGGGACTCTCCTCAGATCTGGTGGACTCAACCGTGGACCGCCACCGTAACGCGCACCCGGCACGGCCGCCTCCTGCGTCCCCGCCCAGCGCCGCTGACTTGCCTCACCCGGTCCTTGACCTGCGAAGCATCCGCCAACAGATCCGCGACACATGTCCGGCGGCAGATGTGCGACAGGTCTGGAAGCCTGCCGATCACATGACGGGCGGCAACGCACATCCAGACCGCCCAGGCCCTCACCGAACCGCAATCTGGGACCCAGCCATGAGCGAGCCGCTGCCTCAAGGTGCGGATATTGCCTGACCAGGTTCGCTAGAGGAAGCCTGCCAGCCGGTACAGGACGAGTGACCCGGCCACGGCAACGTTAAGGCTGGCGCCGGTTCCGATCATCGGGATCTCGACGGCCACGTCAACGAACTCGATCGCCTCGGGCGGGATGCCCGACTGCTCGTGCCCCAGCACGGCCACGGTGCGCCGGCGCGCGGCGGGCAGGTCGGCCAGCCGGACCGCTTCGTCGGCCAGCTCCACGCCGACAACCCACGACCCCGCTGACCGCTGGGCGGCGAGCCAGCTGGTCACGTCACGGCCGGTCCAGTGCACGCACGTCGGCCGCCGCAGCGTGTTCCCGCGGGCCAGCGCGTCCGGAACCCACGGCAGCCGCGGCACCGCCAGGCATGCGCCGACCGCGTCGCACGTGCGCAGCAGCGTGCCCAGGTTCGCGCCGTGCATCGGCCACAAGGGCGCAGCTATCAGGTGATCCCAGCACCCGTGCCGACGGGGGCGCCGCTGCCGGGCAATATCGGCCCGGGACCGCACACGAGCCGGTGAACCGCTCACTGGCCAGGCACGCACTCCACGACTGCGGGGTCACGCCGGAGGGTCATTCGCACGGTGCTTCGCGGCGCACCAGAGCCATCACAGACTGCAGAGGACAGCAGTGTAACCAGTGGGTCCCGGCCCCGCACCTCCCCGCCTGCCGCGATCCGCGCTCACCCAGGCGGTGCAGATCGGGCTGAATCCGGTCGGCTCACTCCCGGCGAGCTGCGGGAGCATCAGGGTGGCTGTCAGTCCTTAGCCCGGCTGCTTGGCAGTGGCTGGTAGCTGACCGTCAGCAGGCTGATCCGGACGTCGAGGCCGGCCAAGCCGGCGGCGTCGAGGTCTTGGCGGAGAAGGGCGAGATCGGGGGCGGGTTTGGGCCCCATCGCGTTGACCAGCACCTGGTTACCGGTAACCGTGACACCAACGACCGACCAGCCCGCGTCGCTGGCCCAGTGGTCAGCCACTGCCTGCACATCAGCCTCCCGGATGGTGGTCTTGTCAACCCGTTCTGAGTTGATCCACAACGGGACGAGCACCGCCGCCAGCAGCAAGGCGATGATGACGGCGGCTACGGGGCGGTGGGCGGCCGGGCCAGCCGCGGGGCCGGGAACTCGGCCGACCCGGTACAGGGTCATCACCACGATGCCGCTCGCCCAGATGGCAGCGACGTTCGTGGCGAACAGCAGCAGTGCTCCCAGACATTGGCTGGGCGACCCGGACTCTAGGGTGAGCCCGGCTACGGCCAGCGGCGGCACCAGCGAGATGGCAATGGCCACGCCGGGCAAGGTGTCGGAGATATCGGGCCGGGTGAGCGCGACGGAGCCTACTGATCCGGTGGCCAAGGCTGCCACCAAGTCTACGATCCGTGGGGTGACCCGGGCGGCTACCTGGCTGTTGGTAGCGGCTACCACCTGATAGGGGACGAAATGGCCGAGCAGCCAGCTCATCGCGACGACCGCGGCGGCACCGGCGGTGACCAGCAGCAGGCACCGGCGCAGGTTGGCCCTGTCGGCAAGGACGACAGCGAGCACGACTCCCAGGACCGGGGTCATCAAGGGAGCGATGATCATCGCACCGATCACTATGGCCGTGGAGTCGCTCACCACACCCGCCGAGGCGATCACCGCGGATAGCAGCAGCAGCAGCCAGTACCGGCTCAGGCGGCGGTTGCGTTCTGGGCCCTCGAAGAAGGCCCCGTCGCGCATCTGATTGATATCGGCCTGGGTACGGCTGGTCACCACCGTCTTTCCTCCCGCCCGTGTTCACTCAGGTCGGCCGCCCGGAACGATGACCACCTGGCAGTCCACAACGAAGGCCAGGCTCTTCGACGGCAAGCCGGGTGGGCTGCCGGCTGCCATCGGCCGCCGTGCCTGCTGGCCGATAACGGCGACGCGAGCATGGCGCCGGCCGGAACGAGTCAAACACAGCCAGGTGCGATTAGCGTGCGTACCGGACTGCGCGATGGGCGTCGATGGCGAGCAGGCGGGGAGGACGGCGGGAGATCATGGACGACACCGGCATGACCGCCGGCCTGAGCTGACCGGCGAGGTGTTCGAATCGCCTGGATGTGGGGAGCGTCATGAGAGTGGTAGTAGCCCTTGGCGGAAATGCGCTGCTGCGCCGGGGACAGCCAATGACAATGGAGAATCAGCGCGAGAACATCAGGCTGGCGTGTGACCGCCTGGCGCCGATCGGGCAGCAGCACGAGCTGATCATCTCGCACGGCAACGGCCCGCAGATTGGATTGCTGGCTCTGGCGGAAGCAGCGTATGGGCAGGTGCCCGCCTCCCCGCTTGACGTGCTTGGTGCGGAAACCCAGGGGATGATCGGTTACCTCATCGAGCAGGAACTAGGGAACCGGCTCCCGTTTGAAAGACCGCTCGCGTCGCTGCTGACGATGATCGAAGTTGACCCGGACGATCCGGCGTTCACCGACCCGAGCAAGCCGATCGGCCCCCTGTACAGCAAGTCTGAGGCGGACACGCTGGCGGCAGAGCGAGGCTGGGCGTTCAAGCCGGATGGCGCCAGCATGCGCCGCGTGGTGCCCTCGCCAGTGCCACAACGGATTTTTGAGCGCCGGCCCATCAGGTGGTTGCTCGAGCGGGGCTGCGTGGTGATCTGCGCGGGGGGCGGCGGGATCCCGACCGCCTACCGGCCAGGCCGGGAACTGGTGGGCGTCGAGGCGGTGATCGACAAAGATCGTGCCAGCGCTCTGCTCGCCCGCGACATCGACGCCGATATCCTTATCATGGCCACCGACGCGCCGGCAGTCCTCATCGGGTTCGGGACCCCCCGGCAACGGGCGATCGTTGAGGCCGATCCTGAGGTCCTGCTGGCCGAGTACGAAACCGAGTTCGCGGCGGGATCGATGCTCCCCAAGGTGATAGCCGCCTGTGACTTCGCGAAGGAGACGGGACAGCCCGCAGTGATCGGTGCGCTGGCCGACATTGACGCGATGCTCGCTGGGACGGCTGGGACCCGCGTCGCGGCCAGCGTCACTGGTGTCACATTCACTCACAGCGATGCCTGACACCCGCCCTTAACAGCTCATTGCGCTGTCGAGATTTGAAACCGGAAGACCCGCGTGTCGCGATGCGCCGGGTGCATCCCCGGCGTTACGCTCACCGCTGATGACGAGAAAGCCAGGTCGGTGGTGGAGCGCGCTCATGGAAAGGAAACGTGCCCCCGACTTGCGGGAGTCGGTCAGGTGCCCTCAATTAAAACGCCCAGCTTGCGAGCTGGCGGCTAGCCAAAAGCCGGGATGCTTGGCTTACGACCAGAACAGTCAGCCGCTTGCGCGGGAGCGCAGCTGGATTCCTGGCTCCCTGATCCGCTCAGGGCGGGGCCCGGGTGAGCTTAGGCGTGGCCTGGCAAGGGCTTGGCGCGTCATCGGTGTCGCAATAGCCATTACCGGGGTTCTTCTCCCGGCAGTTAATGCTGGGACGAAAGCCACCGCTGCGGCAGATCTGGGGTTCCGGCCGGTCACGTACCGCGGCTACTCATTCCAGGTTCCTGGCAGCTGGCGGGTGATCTACCTCGCTCATCACCGGCGAACCTGTGTCCGCTTCGACATGCACCGAGTCTACCTGGGCACTCCCTCGCGTAATCAGGAATGTCCCAGCCGCATTTTCGGAACCACCGAGGCAATGCTGATCGAGCCCGCCGGCCGCCATGCGGCGCGCATGTCGGCCTGGAATCCGGTAGCCAGGCAGGTCACCGTCATCACCCACCGGATCCGCATCATGGCCACCTTCCATACCAACCGCAGGCAGATCGACCGGATCCTGGCCAGCGCCGGCCTGCCACGTCCTATTAAGGACGCGCCCAAGATACAACTGGCTCCCTGGCTGCCCGTGGGGGCCACTAACTTCTATGGGCGCGGATTCGACACCTGTACCGCGCCCAGCAAATCTGCCATGCGCACCTGGCGAGCTCGCTCACCCTATGCGGCTATCGGAATATATCTCGGTGGCTCGGACGCAGCTTGCTTGCAGCCCAATCTCACCCCAGCGTGGCTCAGAGATGAAGCAGCACAGGGGTGGCATTTCATCCCACTTTACGTCGGGCCGCAGGCCGCCTTCGGCGAACTGAGCAGGAAGTCATCAGCAAACCAGGGGATCGCTGCAGCGGTAGATGCGGCACAGCGTGCGGAGCGGCTCGGGTTCGCGCCGACGACTCCCATCTACTACGACATGGAGGGCTACCTGACCGGGCAGTCCACCCGCGTCCTGCGATTCCTTTCGGCCTGGACCACCAAGCTGCATGCGCTTGGGTACTCATCCGGGGTGTACAGCAGTTCGGCATCTGGCATAGCCGACCTGACCCGGCAGTACGGACGCGGGGTTTACGCCCTGCCTGACGTCATCTACGACGCGCTATGGAACGGGCAAGCCAACATCTTCGATGCTGTTCTCAGCCCCGGCCGGTGGGGAAATCACCATCGGCTGCACCAGTACGCGGGCAACGTCACGCGGACCTACGGCGGCGTCACGATCAATATCGATAAGGATTTCATGAATGTCCGGCTGGCTGTTGCCCTGCGCACCTACCAGACGGTGGTGCCGGGCCTGTTGGTGCATAACGCGCCGCAGGCTTCGGCTGCGATGGTTGACGTACTCGGGGTAACCGGTAGCCGTGTCGCAGTGAACTGCTACGCCCTCGGCGACTCCGTCTCGGGAGACAGCGTCTGGTATCACCTCGTGGCTCCGCACACCGGCTACGCCGCGGGCTTTTACCTCAGCACCGGGCACGACCCAGCCCACGGCATCCCGCAGTGCTGACCATGTTCGCGGCCCGCTCAGCGCCGCGAAGCCGCTGGCAGCTCCTGCACCCGTTGGGTCAGGAAGCGCTACCGAGCCAAGACAGCGACCAACTGCCTCCTGGTAAGGCAGCCTCCCCTGAGGCCGGCCCCGCAGCGGAGCGCGTGGGACGAAGCTCAGGGCTGCCCCGGCTGGTACAGGCCGAGCAACAGCCCGTAGCGAGGCTGATCACCGGCGTCATCTTCCTGCTCGGCGAGGTCGCGGAGCGAGGCGGCGATCTGCTCGGCGTGGCGGGAATTCAGCCTGAGGGTCCGCAGGATCAAGAAGGGCTCGGGCTCAGCGGTGGCGATCTCCGCGGCGATCGCGCTGAAGGCCACCTCGGTGATCGCGGTGTCCTGGAACTGCAGGGCGCGGTGGGCGCGCCGGTAGTAGCGCTCGGTCCCGCCGCGTACCTGGCGCGTCCCAGCGGGCAGGGCCAGGCCGGCGTCGGTGAGGACCTTGAGGTGGTGGGCGATGTTGCCCTTGTTGCTGCCCAGGGCTGCGGCGAGCTGGCTGATGGTCGCCTCACCCTGGCCGAGGGCGAACAGCAGCCGGTGCCGCATCGGGTGGCCCAGCGCCTTGAACTGCTGCGGCGTGGCGACCGCGGCGGCGTCCTCTTCTCCCACGGCTAAAGTGTTTGCAGGTCTTGACGCTTTGTCAAGCGTATGCTTTTCTTGACACTATGGGCGAGGCAGAGCCGGCGGAGATCGTTGACCAGGTCCGCGCGCTGGTCGAGGAACACTACATCTTTCCCGAGGTCGCCGCGAAGGTGTCGGCGGTGCTGGCCGCGGGGCTGGCGGGCGGACGGTATCCCGCCGGCCTGCCCGCACTGGCCGCGGCAGTCACCGCCGACTTGCAGTCGGTCAACGGCGACCAGCACCTGCGGCTGATATACCACGAACAAGCCATCCCGCCGCGCACCCCCGGCGACGACACCGAGGAGTACGCCGCCATGGCGCAGTGGGCAGACCAGACCTGCGGAGGCGTTGCCTGCGCGCAGCGTCTGGCTGGGAATGTGGGCTACCTCGACCTGCGGCCGGTCCTCTTCCCTGTCTTCTTGTGCGGGGAGATCATCACTGCCGCGATGAGCCTGCTCGCGGCCACTGACGCGCTCATCATCGATTTGCGCCGCTGCCTGGGCGGCGAGCCCAGTATGGCCGCGTTCCTCATCAGCTACCTGTGGGACCGCGACCCAGCCCAGCTTTCTGGGCTGCGGGAACGCCAGGACAACCTGCTCCGGCAGTCCTGGACGCTGCCGTACGTTCCTGGCCGCCGATTCGGCAAGGACAAGCCGGTGTACGTGCTGACGAGTGCCGTCACGTTCTCCGGTGGGGAGCAGCTCAGCTATGACCTCCAGCAGCTCGGCCGGGCCATCATTGTTGGCGAAACCAGCCGCGGCGGCGCCAACGCGCGCGAGGGCTTCCGGATCCATCCTCACCTGGAGGCGACCATCTCGGTTGCCACGGCCGTCAGCCCTAAGACGGGCGGCAACTGGGAAGGAACCGGCGTCGCACCCGACATCCAGGCCGCCGCCGACCGTGCGCGTGACACCGCCTATGAGCGCGCGCTGCATGACGTGATCACGGCCGGCGGCGCCGCGGCAGGCGAGGCCAGGGACGCGCTAGCCGATGTGCCGGGGTAAGTGCACCGCCGACAGCTGAACTGGGAGCCAACTGAGGTATCTGGGTGCCTGCGGCGCGCATCGACTGCGAATCAATGACGGCGCCACGGGCCGGGTACTCCCTCCCAGCGTGAACACGGTGGACGCCCCGGCCGGATTCGAACCGGCGTCCGCAGGGTTGCAGCCTGCTACCTCGCCACTCGGTCACGGGACGGTGGGCCTGGCCCGACTCGAACGGGCACATCCGGCTTAGGAGGCCGGCGCTCTGTCCATTGAGCTACAGGCTCGTCGCCTCTCCGCCCAGAGTCGAACTGGGCTGCCAGCCTTCGGAGGGCCAGCGGCAGGTCCGCTGCCGGAGAGTGGTCCCCTGGCCCGGAGTCGGACCGGGCACTCAGCCTTCGCAGAGCCAAGGGCAGATTCCGCTGCCCAGGGGATGAGTCGGTGCGCAGGAATCGAACCTGCACGGCACAAGTCCACTGGTTACGGCCCGCGGGGCACAGCGCCTTCCCAGCACGCCGGGACAGGTTGACGGGACCTGAACCCGCCACACCCAGGTGACAGCCTGACTCCTTGGCCACTTCGGTTCACTCTCAGTGGGTGACGGTGGAGTCGAACCACCTGCCTCCGCTGTGTCAAAGCGACGCTCTGCCGTTGAGCTTGACACCCCCACGGCGAGGATGACCGGGATCGAACCGGCGGTCTCCGGGTTGACAGCCCGGTGCTCTGACCAGCTGAGCTACACCCTCAAGGGCTCAGGTGCAGGGACTCTAACCCGATCACGTGGTTACAGCCACGGCCCTGCCAGTGGGCGGCACCTGACCGGTTGCGGAGGCGGGATTCGAACCCGCGATCTACGGCTTATGAGGCCGGCGAGGACGGCCGAGCTCCTCTACTCCGCAGCACGGCTGCCGGGAATCGAACCCGCGTCGTTCCCTGATTGAAAGTCAGGTCGCCCCTACCAGCAGAGCAACAGCCGCTTGGCAGCCTCACGGGGAGTTGAACCCCGTCCTCCAGGCTGAGAACCTGGCGTCCTTCCGGTAGACGATGAGGCCATGGAGCGCTGCCGGGGACTCGAACCCCGTCCTACCCGCTTAGAAGGCGGCATGTGCATCCTTACACCAGCAGCGCGCCGGTATCGGCCGCAGGAGCCGAACCCGCATCCGCCCGCTTTACAAGCCGGTGATCCTGCCATGAGATCAGACCGGCGTAGGCCAGGCGGGAGTCGAACCCGCGACCGCTTCCCGGGGTATAAGCCCGGCGCTCTCACCGTTGAGCTACTGGCCCGTGCGCACCCCAGGTGTCGAACCTGGCAGCTACCGCTTTATCAGAACGGCCTCGTCACCGGCTGAGTCGGTGCCCCTTGAGCGGATGGAGGGAGAGTCGAACTCCCAAGGCGGCTCTCGCCGCTCGTCGGTTTTCGGGACCGCTGCCGTCACCCATCGGCTTGCCCATCCCCAGGCGGAAGATACGCGGATCGAACGTGTGCACGGCCTGCTTCCTGGTCTCCGGTTCCCAGCCGGGTACCTTTCCGGTCAGCCTGCCAGCGGCGGAAGGCGGAGCACTCGAAGCCCATGCCTGGCGGCACTCTCCGGTTAGCAACCGGGCCCGGCGCCTCGCCGGTTCACCTTCCACGAGTGGCCCCCCTGGGATTCGAACCCAGACGCCCGGTGCCTGGAACCGGTGGCTCTACCTGTTGGCCTAGAGGGTCAGAGAGCGGCTGACGGGCTACGATCCCGCGACCTCGACGTTGGCAACGTCGCGCTCTGCCAGCTGAGCTACAACCGCATGGAGTGGGGCGGGGCGGGCGAACCCGCGGCCCCACCTCGGGAGGGTGACGTGCTGCCAGCTGCGCCACGTCAGCATCGAGCCCCCGGCAGGTACCGATCCTGCGGCCTCGTCCTTACCGAGAACGCGCTCTGCCATTGAGCTACAGGGGCCTGAGCTGGGGAAGCGCGATTCGGACGCGCATCGCAGCGCTTCAAGGGCGCGCAGGCTGCCGTTACCCCATTCCCCACTGGAGCCGCCAGTCGGTGCCGACCCGACCACTCCGGGTTACAAAGCCGGAGCCGCAGCTGTGCGTAGCGGCCTGGTGTCCAGGCCGGGACTCGAACCCGGACATCCGGCGGCCTCAGCGCCGTGACTCCTGCCGTTGGTCTACCTGGACCGGCTCCGCGGGCCGCTTGGACGATGGCTGCCGCTGGCTGGACGAACCCGTAAAGCTGAGAGCCGCCGCCGGGGCGCCGATCCCGACCGCGCGGCACGAATGCAGGGCCACAGCCGTGCGCGGCAGCTACCGGGGCTGGAATCGGACCAGCGTGGCCTGGATTCAGAGTCCAGGTTGGATACCAGCAACCACCCGGTAATGAGTACGCCCCCTCGGATTCGAACCGAGAATCCCCTGGGTAAGAGCCAGGTGCAGTGCCATTGTGCTAGAGGCGCGTGCAGCCCCTGCCTGTGAACTATGTCCCGTGGCCGGGATGGGGCATCTCGAAAACCCGCCCTCGTGGGTTCCGGACCGCGCGCTCTACCCCTGAGCTACATCCCGGTGGGCACGCAGGTGCCGGACCCGATTCAGCAACGCTGGCAAGGCGCGCCGCTGCGGGCGTCGTCACCCCAGTGGAGCCTGCGGGATTTGAACCCGCGGCCTCGTGCGTGCCACGCACGCGCTCTGCCAACTGAGCTAAGGCCCCATCGCCGGGCAGATGGCGCTGCCCGGCCTGGGGCAGGCGAGGCCGCCTGCCCTGACTGGTGTTCACGCTGTGGAGTTGACAAGGTCCGGCACATCGAGGTGCCTAGCAGGGATCGCAGGAGTCGAACCCGCATTCGGGCCGGGTTGGAGCCGGTCTGCCTAACCGCTGGCTGATCCCTATGAACTTGAAAGCCGCCCTGCTGGGGATCTCCCCGGCGGGCGGCTCCTAGGTGGAACTTCTAGTGCTCCTGGTCAGGAATCTCCCCGCTGGGACAGTCCGTATATGGCAGGCTGGCGCCACGCCGACGGCAGGCACGTCGCGTGCCTTTCGCGGCGCTCGAGGTCCTGCCTGGATGTCACGGGTCCTGGCCTTTCCTAGCTTGAGGTTGCTCTGCGGATCGTATGTAGGTCAGCGCCGGGATGCAAAGG